>Ga0196965_1001302_pt1 | contig 9957 bp, 10 predicted proteins | sample S1_20metaG_FD_148668 | JGI IMG/M metagenome (GOLD analysis project Ga0196965, IMG submission 148668) | Soil microbial communities from Anza Borrego desert, Southern California, United States - S1_20 | ecosystem: Environmental > Terrestrial > Soil > Desert | place: USA: California | collected... | reverse complement strand
ATGATGTCGAAGGACTCGGTGAAGAAGCGGCTGGAGACAGGTTTGTCGTTCACGGAATTCACGTATCAGCTTGTGCAGGGCTATGACTTCCTGTGGCTGTATGAAAACAAAAACTGCAGGCTTCAGATGGGCGGCTCCGACCAGTGGGGAAATATTGTTACCGGGACGGAACTGATCCGGAGGAAAGCCAATGGCGAAGCCTTTGCCCTGACAACAAAGCTTATTACAAAAGCCGACGGCACGAAGTTCGGCAAAACGGAAGGCGGCAATGTATGGCTTGACGCCGAAAAAACATCACCCTATCAATTTTATCAGTACTGGTTAAACGTATCCGATGAAGATGGTGTAAATTTCATCCGGATTTTTACATTAAAAACGAAGGAAGAGATCGATGCCATTATCGCCGATCACGCCACGGCGCCGCACATGCGTAAATTACAGCAGGCACTGGCAGAAGACATTACCGTGATGGTTCACTCGCGGGATGCACACAGGCAAGCGGTTAAAGCGTCGAATATACTGTTCGGGAATTCAACGACAGAAGAATTGTTGGGCCTGGACGAGCGCACGCTACTGGCCGTATTCGAGGGTGTGCCACAGGTATCAATCCCGAAGGCCGACTATGAAACCTGCGCAACGGTTACCGACCTGTTATCAACCGTCACACAAGGCGTTGTCTTTGCTTCGAAAGGGGAAGCGCGCAAGATGATACAGGCTGGCGGGGTGAGTGTTAATAAAGAAAAAATCGGCGATGCAAATCAAAAGCCTGCGTTTACTTTTTTGCACGGCAGGTATCTGCTGGCGCAGAAAGGGAAGAAGAACTATTATCTGATCGCGATTGAATAACAAAGTACCGCCGGTATAGCGGTACTTTGTTGCTGCTTACTCTCCTCTGTTGAGATAAAGTGTAAATCCCACGTTAATGCCGATGCCGGATCCTTCGGCATCACTTCCATAAATCGTGTATGTAAATGCTGGCTCAACTGCGATAACGTTGTTAATAAATGCTGCGTAACCGATTTCCAGGGGAACGGTGCTTACGGTTGTTTCGAAATCGAAATCATCGTCATCATATTTAGTCGTCATCGAATTAACACCGGCACCGAGGAAAAACTTACCATCGATATAATAACGACCAAATACACCGACAGCTGTCGCGCTTGCATCCTCCTCACTCGCATAACCCAGGTTAAGCCCGAAGACCACATTTTCAGCGACAAAATAGCCACCTTTTACTTCGATACTGAATGTCGATTGACTATCGCCATCTTTGGGTTTAAATGAGTTATAACCGGCATTGGAAGAAGCACCGACCAGAACAGTTCCCTGTTCGATCTGCGCATAAACGCTGGCCACAGATACCATGGCAATAGCGGCAAGTATAAATTTTTTCATATGATTAATTGGGGTTAAAGGGAAAGGGTGATATCGGCGCCGTTTCGCACTCGCACGTCGTATCTATGAAATACTCCTGACACTTAACGGCACGAACTTCGTTGGATGCTTTCGCGCGGGTTGAACGGGGCCGGTTTTATTTAGTATCAAAATAAAGGTTGCCCCTTGTGAGGACAACCTTCTTTTTATTTATGCAATGGCTGCTATTATTCGCCGCCGAACACATAGGCAAGACGAACGCCAACGTAGTCTGCATCAGAAACGATCTGATAACGCAGGGCGATGTCAATGTTAGCTAAGTGATAGCCAACCTGAGGTGCAAATCCGAATTCGGTTTCGCTTGTGCTCATGGATTCGCCAAAGACATCAACTTTAGCTTTCACGATGTGAAATCCAAGTTCTGCACCGGCGTAAAAACCGCTGTAGCTTTCAGTGAAATAGTATTTGATACCAGCCTGGATCGGAATCTGGGAGATCTTAACGCCGAAGTCATCTTTCTCGGAGAAAGTCAGGAAACCAACAGTTCCCATCCAGTTCAGGTTCTCGTTGATAGCTCCTTCATAACGGACACTGGCACCGAATCCGACACCGGAAACATCGCCAAAGTCACCCATGGGAAGTGCTAACTCCGGTCCTACTGAGAATCTTCCCTGTGCGAGGGATGACGTAGCGGAGAGCGTGACCAAGGCGAAAGCCACTAACAAAATTGTTTTCAGTTTCATAGTTTGTTTTTGTTTTTGGTTTAAAAAATTTGGTTTGAAAAAATGTTTAAAAATTAACCTAAGTAACAACAATATTAGGATATATCCAACGTTTGTTTACTTCGAAAATAGCCTATAACCTACATAGATTTGAAATGTGCTCGCTTTGAGTTTACTGTCATTGACCGTATCAAGGATATCGGACAAACCAATATTGTAACGAAGTCCTACATTCAGGTTATTCGGGAGTTCGTAGCCGGCACCTATGGCCCATGAGATATTTGTACCCTTGAGGCCATCCTTAACATCATCCGTGTCACCATCAACTTTGCGTTTTGCACTTGCCAGTATACCGATCTGAGGACCGGTGTGAAGGTTGAGTTCCTCAGTAATATTATAGCGGAACAATAATGGTATGTTAATGTATGTGAGATTGTTTTTCACCTTGTCGTTACCTGCTTCCGACCGGGAACCCTCGCCTGAAATAATCAACTCTGGCTGAAACGCCATCCTGTCCTGGAATTCATAAGTGATATAACCCCCCAGGTGACCGCTGAGCCTGGCGTTGTCCTTAGACGAACCGCCATCGTAAGTGCTTTTTAAATTGGAAATATTCAAACCAAGTCTGACACCGCCTGAAAGGTTTTGTGAATATGCAGCGCCTGCGATGAGCATGCAGGTTACAACCGTAAAAATTCTCTTCATGATAATTATTTATTCGTGTTTTAAGGTTAAGCTTTTAGTTGCCCAGCTTGATCAACTTGTATCCTAACGAAATCTGAATGACTTGGTTTTTGATATTTTTAAATTCCGGGGAATCTTCTTCAATCTTACTGAGCCCTAAATTGTAGCGTGCATCGATCGAAAGTCCGAAAGGCAGATCCCATCCCGCACCAAGGGCGAGACTGATATCAGAATTCTTAAAAGAGTCTTTCATATTTTCACCGTCAATCTCCGCCCTGGACAAAAATCCGAACTGGGGACCTGCCTGAAGGTTGATACCGGCAATCGTATATAATTTTAACAAGACCGGAATATTGATGTAGCTGAAGTTTCCATCCACATCCTCATTGTTGATACGGACCTTTGAGCCCTGCTGCGAAAAAATGATCTCCGGCTGAATACCGATCTTGGTAAGTTTTACCAGTGCAAAAGCGCCGAAATGGTAGCCCGTACGATTCTTGAAATTACCCCCGATGGTTGTTGTCCCGTCGAGCTTCGCGAAGTTGACACCGCCCTTAATCCCGATGCCCAACTGTGCCTGTGCAAAAGAACCAGCGCTGATCCCGATGAGAAGCGCTGAAAGGAGAAGCTTTGTTTTGCTCATATGGTTGGATTAGTTTCCAGCTTGATAACAAATTACAGGCCGGAACCGCCGCCAAAGATATTTAAATCGGATTGATCCAAATTCTCAAATCGTGCCTTAAATCTTACACACCCGCATTTTTAACCGGGGCCAAGTTTCCACATGAACATGGAGGTACCTTATTTAGAATGATTATGCGTCAAGTAAAGAGTGTTGTGACACCGGTTCATGTACAGCACCAAGCGCTCTCAGGCAATATTACCATTTTTGATAACGTCATCCAGGAAACCGGGCGCCGCGACATGTGGCAGCGTAACCTTCAACCCGGGATGTGCGTCCATCGCCTTCCTGGCGGCAAACATGGCATTGTCGTTCCTGGCCCAGGCGCGCCTTGCAATACCGTTGTTCACATCGTAGTGGAGCATACTGCCAAGCTTTCGCTCGGCATCAGTGGTGCCATCCAGCAGCATGCCAAATCCTCCGTTGATCACCTCTCCCCAGCCCACACCCCCACCGTTGTGCAGCGATACCCAGGTCGCCCCGCGGAAAGAATCGCCAATGACATTGTGCACGGCCATGTCTGCCGTGAACCGGGAGCCATCGTATATGTTGGACGTTTCGCGGTACGGACTGTCCGTTCCTGATACATCGTGGTGATCCCGGCCGAGCACCACCGGTCCGATCTCACCCTTGCGGATGGCCTCGTTGAAGGCACGGGCGATCCTGCTTCTCCCCTCGGCATCCGCGTAAAGGATACGCGCTTTCGAACCTACCACCAGTCTGTTCTGATCAGCCTGCCGGATCCATTGAATATTATCCTGCAACTGAGACCGGATCCCGGGAGGCGCCGTCAGGAGCATTTCCTCCAGTACCTCGGCCGCAAGTCTGTCTGTCAATGCCAGGTCCGAAACCTTTCCGGAGGTACACACCCATCGAAATGGTCCGAAGCCGAAATCAAAACACATCGGTCCCATGATGTCCTGCACGTAGGAAGGATAGCGAAACCCGGTTTTGTCAGCCGTCATAATATCAGCGCCGGCCCGGGAAGCTTCCAGTAAAAAGGCATTGCCATAATCAAAGAAGTATGTTCCCCGCTCCGCATGCCGGTTGATGGATGCAGCCTGCCGCCGAAGGGACCCCTCGACCGCTTTTCTGAAGGTATCCGGTTCCTGCACCATGAGCGCATTGGCCTCCTCGAGCGTGTAGCCTACGGGATAGTAACCGCCCGACCATGGATTATGCAGCGAGGTTTGATCCGACCCTATGTCGACAAAAATATTTTCACGGTCAAACGTTTCCCATACGTCAACAACATTGCCCAGGAATCCGAGGGATACAATCTCTCCGCTGTCCTTTGCTGCGCGCACGCGACGCACCAGCATGTCCAGGTCGTCGATCACCTCATCCACCCATCCCTGATCATGGCGTTTGTAAATGGCCCTGGCATTAACTTCGGCGACCACGGAGATGCATTCCGCGATAGACGCTGCTTTTGGCTGGGCACCGCTCATACCCCCAAGTCCCGAAGAGACGAATAGTTTTCCCCGCAGATCCTCTCCCCTTTTGCTGATCTTGCGCCCCGCGTTAAGAATGGTGATCGCCGTACCGTGAACGATACCCTGCGGGCCGATGTACATATACGAACCCGCCGTCATCTGGCCATACTGCGTTACACCAAGGGCATTATATTTTTCCCAGTCTTCCTGGCGGGAGTAATTCGGGATCATCATACCATTGGTAACGACAGCCCTGGGTGCATCCGGTGATGAAGGAAACAGGCCCAAGGGATGACCCGAGTACATATGTAGCGTCTGGTCATCCGTCATGGTCGCAAGGTACTGCATCGTCAGAAGGTACTGCGCCCAGTTCTGGAAGACGGCGCCATTACCACCATAGGTAATCAGTTCATGCGGATGTTGTGCCACCGCGGGGTCGAGGTTATTCTGGATCATCAGCATGATCGCGGCGGCCTGCAGCGACTGGTGGGGATATTCACCGATGGGCCTTGCAAAAATATCATAGTCCGGGCGGAACCGATGCATATAGATGCGTCCGAACTGCTGCAACTCGTGATAGAATTCCGGCGCCAGGACGTGATGGTGACGGGGATGAAAATAGCGCAGGGCATTCTGCAACGCGAGCTTCTTTTCAGCAAGGGTCAGTATGTCTTTGCGGCGGGGCGCGTGACTTACGCGATCGTCGTACGCCTTGGGCGCGGGGAGATCGTCGGGTATGCCCCGGAGGATTGCTTCCTTTAAATGTTCGCTGTCACCGGCCATGCAACTGAAAATCTTTTGCTGTAAAGTTGGCTTTCGTAAAATCATATCCCGCCTGAAACAGCTCCTTCGCTTTATTCAGGTCCATCCCGCTATACTTCCCGACTTCGGGGGGCTCAATCAAAACGTCGCATAACTTTTTGCTCGCCGTCGTATTACCGCTGATAGCAATAAGCGCGCTGCGTTCAATGACTGATCTGAAGTTGACGAGATTGAACTCGGGGTTGATGTAATTACAGTGTGAACCGATGAGGAAATCACATTGATCGTGAATGCACCTAGCCGGTAAGTTATCCATCAATCCGCCGTCAACATAAACGTTTCCATTGAACTGAACCGGGTTAAATACGGCCGGGACACAGCACGAGCACAGTATGGCCGGGATCAATTCGCCGGTGGAAAAATAATCCGGCCGGCCTTTGACGATTTCCGTTGCTGCCAGGGTAACGGGTATCTTCAATGACGCGAAAGAATTTTCCGGCAGGAATTTCAGCAATACGTCGCGTAGCCGTTCGAGGTTCAGCAATCCCGTCCAGGTCCAGGCCGGGCGCATGGATTTAAAGAAGCTGGTGGTTACAACGATGTTCAGAATTTCGTCAGGCGTGTAGCCATATGCGTACAGGGATCCGACGATAGAACCCGCGCTGGTACCGGCGATGCGATCGATCTGTACGCCCATTTCGTCGAGCGCTTTGATTACGCCAATGTGCGAAATCCCTCTGGCACCTCCGCCGGAAAGCACTAATCCATATGTCATAAGCGGTCAGTCATGTTATGCCGGAGCGGTATCCCGGGTCAGAGAATTTCTTTTAAGGAAAACGTTTCATCCAGCCGCACACCTTTTTCCGTATGTTTCACCGTGCAGCATTCATGTACCGGATCGTGTTCCAGGAAAAGGACGTATCCGCCGTCTGCCGCTTCGTTGAGGAATTTTTCCTTTTCAGCAAGGGTGATCAGCGGCCGCGTATCATAGCCCATCACATAGGGAAGCGGAATATGTCCGATGGAAGGCAACAGGTCCGCCATATAGCAAATAACTTTATCGCCGTATTTGATTTTCGGGATCATCATGCTTTCGGTGTGTCCCGAAACGTAAGCCAGGTCAACCTGATGAAAGGGTGACGTCGCGGCATCTACAAATTCCAGATGACCGCTTTCCTGCATGGGCAGGAGGTTCTCTTTGAGGAAGCTTGCTTTTTCGCGCGGGTTTGGTTTGGTAGCCCATTCCCAGTGTGCGGCGTTCGACCAGTATTTTGCGTGCTTAAAGGTCAGCACCGGCTTGCCCTCTTCGTACCGTACACCCCCACCGCAATGATCGAAGTGAAGGTGGGTCAGAAACATATCTGTAATATCATCGAAGGAAAATCCGGCTTTGTGAATGGCGCTGTAAAGACTTTCTTCGCCGTGAAGATGGTAGTGACGCAGAAATTTTGCATCCTGTTTGTCGCCGATGCCATTGTCAATCAGGATGCGGCGGTCGCCGTCCTCTATCAGCAGGCAACGCATGGCCCAGTCGCAAAGGTTGTTGTCGTCGGGTGGATTGGTCTTTTTCCAGATGGACTTGGGGACTACACCGAACATTGCGCCACCGTCCAGTTTAAAGAATCCTGTGTTGATAACGTGAAGTTTCATTCTTTCAGTCAGGCCTTCTAAAAAAGAAGGCTGTACATTACAGCCTTTCTACAATTTCGTGTCTGGTCTTTATTCCTTGACCACGCCCATGGCGCAGAATTTCGCGATTCGTTCTTCGATGCGTTGCTGCGGATCGATCTGGCTCAGCGCACGCGTCTGTTCAAGAATCGTTTTCCTGATTTCCGCGGACATCCACTTTACGTCCGTGTGTGCGCCACCAAGCGGTTCAGCGATGACGCCGTCAATAAGCTTCAGGGACAGCATGTCTTTCGCGGTAAGCTTCAGCAGTTCAGCAGCCTGTTCCTTGTAATCCCAGCTTCGCCACAGAATGGTGGAGCAGTTCTCGGGAGAAATAACGGAATACCAGGAGTTTTGCAGCATGAGCACCCGGTCGCCAATGGCAATTCCCAATGCGCCACCCGATGCGCCTTCCCCGATAACGATGCATATCACCGGAACTTTCAGCATGAACATCTCCTTCAGGTTGCGAGCAATCGCCTCACCCTGGCCACGTTCTTCCGCTTCAAGCCCGGGAAAAGCGCCCGGCGTATCGATGAACGTGACGATAGGTTTATTGAACTTCTCCGCCATCTTCATGAGACGAAGCGCTTTGCGATATCCTTCCGGGTTAGCCATTCCGAAATTCCGGAACTGGCGTTGCTTGGTGTTCCTCCCCTTCTGCTGACCGATCAGCATGAAGGTTTGGCCATCGATCGTTCCAAAACCGCCAACCATGGCCTTGTCATCTGCCACGGTGCGGTCGCCGTGAAGTTCAATGAAATCAGACGTAATCTCGTAGATATAGTCCAGGGTATAAGGTCTGTCGGGATGACGGGAGAGCTGAACGCGTTGCCAGCCTGTGAGGTTCTCGAAGGTCTCCTTTTTGAGATCGAGAATCTTTCTCTCCAACGCCTTAACCGCAGCCTGTACTTCCTTATCGCTGTTACTGGCCAGGTGTTTCATGTCGTCCAGTTTTCCTTCCAACTCAGCGATAGGCTTCTCAAAATCCAAAAGCATAGTGTCGATCTTGTGGGCACAAAGTTATAAGGATTGCGAAATATCGGTAATTAATCACGCAGAAATGCGCAAAAGAAACGAAGTCATAAGTGACTGGCGGACAGTTTTTTGATATTTGCACCTACCAATCCGGCGGCTGACGGCGCCCTTGTCATCATGGCGTTCATCTCGGGCGGGAAAGGACGGTGATCCACCTTTCCAAGCAGGAGGATTGCTGCTACACTAGTGCCGGACGTTATGATTTCCTCAATATCGCCGCTTTGATACTGGTCGTATTGTGACGGAGAAGTTCTTTCAGGACATCGAACTATGTAATGATAAATCTTTCATTAAAGACGCTGCGACCAGACCGGCAACTATCGTGATGACTCCCAGAATATCCCCTCACGGCAGATTCGTTGAAATGCCCCATTATGTGTACCCTTAAAGTTTTTACCTCAAAGTTGTTACCTCGCCGGCGACGCGTTTCGTTTCCCCTTGGCGGTTGCATTATATTTGACTATCAGCAAACAAGTGGTGCCAAAAGGCTAACTAAATACTGGTATTAACATGGAACAGGGGATTTCAGGCATAAAAAAAGCCTTACAAGTTTTACTTATAAGGCTTTTTGCGGTCCGGACGGGACTCGAACCCGCGACCTCCTGCGTGACAGGCAGGCATTCTAACCAGCTGAACTACCGGACCCTCTTAAATGATTACTGATTGAAGAATCATTCAAAACGGAGTGCAAAGATAGTCCGGGCTTCAAATTCTCCAAAATTTGCGGGAAGATTTATTGGGAAGTTTAATCTTCGTGGGAGTGTTATACCCGGCGATGATCAGGCCTCCCCAAGATACATTTGTGTCTTGCGCCGCGCTCGCATGTATTAGATGTCGTGCTATTTCTTCAGTTCCGACCTTTTCACTTTTTCGGCAGAGCGCTCTTCGGCCCCTGTACCGGTGTTGCTGTCGATCCGGAGCTTCTCTATCATTACCGGGCTGATCGAGTCGGCGTAAGCACCGTATGCGTCCACCAACAGCCCCTTCGCCCCTTGTGTAGAGGAGATGGCATACAAAACCGCGCTGTCGGAAGGATTGGTCATTCCTTCAAAACGGTGTACGCTATCGATATGAAATTCTTCGGGGTTGAGCCTTAATTTCGAGGAAGACGACTCGATCCATTCGGGATGCAGATTAAAATCTTCATTATAGCCAGCTGCTTTTAAAGCATTCATGGCTTCAGACAGCGTTTCGTAGGTTTCCATAAGTTTTACGTTTAACTATGGTATCCCTAATTTTGATGCCAGCGGAGGTACGGCCACGTCTGACGACAGGCAATACGCCCGTTATTCCGTTCCAGGCCTCAGGCGATCAGAACTTGAAATAGAATTCACCAACGATATTGGAGCTGTCCCAGGTATTCTGTTTGTCGTTGGACAGTCTCAGCACGTTGGCACGTACTTCTTTAAAAACCTGCTCGATGGTAAGTCCCGGCTTGCGCATCGCACGGAGCAGTTCCTGGGTGTACAGCCCGTTTCTTCCCGTGCCGTCGGAGGCAACAGACCCTGGCGCGGTGGCATAAGCGATAAAAGACCCGCGGGCGCGTCTCATTTCTCCCAGTCCCTGTTCGCCGCCGATAGAGCGTGTCAAT
>Ga0196965_1001301_pt1 | contig 9961 bp, 8 predicted proteins | sample S1_20metaG_FD_148668 | JGI IMG/M metagenome (GOLD analysis project Ga0196965, IMG submission 148668) | Soil microbial communities from Anza Borrego desert, Southern California, United States - S1_20 | ecosystem: Environmental > Terrestrial > Soil > Desert | place: USA: California | collected... | reverse complement strand
TTTTAAGACACAAGGTTGGAGTAGCTTTGACACAAATAAAAAGATGAATCGCAGACCTACATATCGAACCTCTATCCCTACCCTGGTTCTGCTGTTTATATATCTGTTAAATCCGTTTAAACTGTTTTTACCCTACGTGGATTACAAAGTAAATTATGATTACATCGTAAATTTTCTTTGTGAAAATAAAGACAAACCTGAAATGCATTGTGATGGTAAATGCTACCTTTCAAAAGCACTGAGATCGAGTCAGGATACAGAATCCGATCATCAAAAGCTGGCGACAAAAAATCATATTTCCGACGAATTGCCTGTAGAAAAGATCGCTCTAAAAAGTAATATAGAAATTCTTAAAAAAGTAAAAGTCCCTTTTTTAAAACAGTTGGAAATTACCTTTCTTGAGCATACCACTCCTCCTCCGAAATCAGTAGTTTAAATCTCTTATTTGGTATAAAACTTTGACAATGACCCGGATTGTATTATAACCAGGGTGATTGGTCATAACTATGCTTTAAAAAAATAACGATTTAAAAATTACAAGAATAAAGGACGAGCATCATAAGACCCGCCTCTTCATTCTTTCAACTCCAAATAAAATGAAGATTATATATATACTATTATTATTGTTGATTTCTGTTTCCGCTTATGCAAATGCAGGAAAACAAGCAGACGAAGCGAATAGTGCAGTTTCTTTAAATACCGATCCTGCCGTCATTTCTAATGAAGTTAATAATGGGAAACTTCCCTATTTTACAAAAGACAACAAAGGCAACCCTGTCGTTTGCTGGACTGAGGAAGATTCATTAGGGGAAATCCATTTCTTTTTTGCAGTTTCCGAAGACAAAGGAAAGACCTTCACATTGCTTCGTTCCATTCCTGTTCCTGAAAATATTAAAGTCCATAATGAAAGTATGCCTAAGGTGGCCTTTAAAGGAAATGGCGCTGTGTGGGCTTTTTTTCAAACTCAGGAACCTGGTGGGCATTACGCGTCTAACGTCCGGTATTTGTTTTCTAAAGATGGCGGCAAATCATGGTCTGGGAGCAGGTTTATCAGCGCGGATTCTACAACGGGAAAGAGTAGAAGCTTTTTTGACGTGGCAACGCTTCCTGATGGAGAAATAGGTGTAGTCTGGCTTGACAAAAAAATGGAAGGGCAGGAAGATGGACGTCCGGTATTTTTTGCTAAAACAAAAGGCTTTGGAATGGATCAGCCGGTTGTCGTAGATAAACAAGCTTGTGAATGTTGCAGGACGGATATCATTTCTGATGGAAAAGGGAAAATACATATAGCCTACCGGAACCTGGAAGAAGGAAATATTAGAGATATGGCTTATGTGGTGTCAGAAGACGGTGGGCAAACATTTTCCACTCCGGTGAAAGTAAGCAATGATCAATGGAAAATTGATGGTTGTCCTCATTCCGGTCCTGCGCTCGGTTCTGGTAAGGAAATGCATGCCGTTTGGTATACTGGAAAAGAAGGAGAAAAAGGCGTTTATTATACCAGTGAGTTTTATAAAAATAGAACAAAATCAAAAAGGCTTGTCTCCGAAAACAGAACTGCTGCTCACCCTCAGCTTTGTGTAATCAAAAATGATGAAGCCATTACCGTATGGGATGAACTTGTGGAACAAGGCGACTCAAGCTTTCGGCGGATAAAATACCGTGTGTTTGGAGGGGAAGATGAGGGCACGGTTTCTTTGTCTAATGAGGGGCATAATGCTTCTTTTCCTGTTGTATTAAGTCTCGGTGAAAATTCTGCATTGATCGCCTGGTATGAATCAGCCGGAGAAAAAAGCCGTGTCATTTTTAAGAAAGTCGATTTAAATTAAGTTGGAAGTTAGAAGTTAATTCTGACTTTCATCTTCCCGCTCCAACTCCAAACCAAAATGAAAATTCTTTATATATCAATACTCTTTATAATTTCCTTCTTCACATATGCTGAGAGGTCTGTTGAAGGGAAAGTGCTTGATGCACAAACAAAAGAACCACTTATCGGCGCCACCATTTCGGTTCCCGGAAAAGCGATAGGAACAACTACGGATTTGAATGGAAGGTTTACACTTACCATTCCATCGGATGCCGATTCATTAGCAATTAGTTATGTTGGCTTTGCTACTAAAACCGTAAAAGTAAATGGAGCTACATTAGTCATTGAGCTGTATTCATCCCCGTTAGATTTTCGCGAAATAATTATTACCGCAAGCCGGGAGCAACAAAAAAGATCGGAGGCGCCGGTTGCCATCAGCAAAATCTCTTCTAAATTGATAGAAAACACAAAACCTACCCTTTTAACAGAAATTGTCAACAAAGTGCCGGGCGCATATATGATGAATTTAAATAATGAGCAGCATGCCATGAGTATCCGACAGCCGTTGGGATACAATGCTTATTTTCTTTATATGGAGGACGGGATACCATTACGGCCTGCAGGAGTATTTAATCACAATGCATTGATAGAAATGAATATGATGGGAATGAGCTCTATTGAAGTGGTGAAAGGCCCATCCTCGTCTTTGTATGGAAGCGAAGCCATTGGCGGTGCAATCAATTTCATTACTCTGGCTCCAACATCTGTCCCTACAGCCAAAGTGGGGATACAGTTCGACAATTATGGTTACAAAAGAATTCAGTTTCAATCAGGATTTTATGTAAATAAGAATCTGGGATTTTCTGTCGGAGGATATTATGGTAAACAGGTAAATGGCTGGCAGACCTATAGTGACTATAATAAATTTTCACTTAACCTGAGAAGCGATTATTCTTTAAATGAAAATACAAAGATTATTTTGGCTGCTACTACCAATGATTATTATTCTCAAACAGGTGGAAGCTCTGATAGCATTGGATTTTATAGTAGGAACTATTCGACTTTAAATGAATTTTCTTACCGGGAAGTAAGCGCTACAAGAGCAAGAATAACATTACAAAAGAATTGGAGTGATTTAAATGAGTCTTCCCTTACCCTGTTTTACAGAAATAATTCCATTGGACAGCTGCCCCATTACTCCATAAGGAGAATTAAAAATGATCCCGCAAAAGCAAATGGAGAGATCAATGACAATAGCTTTAACAGTTATGGAGTAGTGGCCCAAAATAGCAAAAGATTCAATTTCTTAAACGCTAAATTAATTACCGGAGTAAGTGTGGATTATTCACCCAATACCTATAATGCTTATTATATTGCTGTTGACCGAAACCCTGATTCCGGATTTTATACCTCTTATGTTCCCAAACCGGATTCTCTTTTAACAGACTATAAGGCTGATCTTATAAATTCCGCCCTTTATATGCAATTTGAATTGTCGCCGGTGGAAAATTTGAATGTTGTTCTGGGTTTGCGTTACGACAGGCTAGACTATAAATACGACAATCATTTGTCCCCGTCCGCATATTCAGGAGCGCCTAATGAAACCAATGGGTTTAATAATCTTACCCCAAAAGTTGGACTCATTTATAAAGTCAATAATGATCTGGGAATGTATGCCAACTACAGCAGAGGTTTTTCACCTCCAGGAATTAACCAATTGTACAGAGGCGTGAAAGTACCGGAACTTCAACCGGCCTTTTTTGACAATTATGAGATTGGCGGTTGGTTTTCATTGAACAATAACCTTAGTATAGATATGAGTATTTATCAGATGAATGGATTTAATGAAATTGTTTCGTATACCCTTCCTGATAATTCAACAGAGTCCAGAAATTCAGGTAAAACTCTTCACAGGGGTATTGAATATGGAATAAATTTCAACCCTCTCAAAGATCTAAGCTTTCGATTTGGAGGAACTAACGCTCTTCATCAATTTATTAAATATGAAATCAGTAGCGAAATAGACTACAACGGAAAAGCGATGCCTAATGCACCTGAATGGATCGCTAATGGAGAAGTTACTTATACTCCTTCTTTTGTGAAGAACTTAAGACTTACCATAGAATATCAGAGGCTAAGTTCCTATTATAAAGACCCTGAAAATCAGCATAAGTACGAAGACAAAACCTTGTTTGGATTAAAAGGAATCAGCGTCTTAAACATCAGAGCTGGCTATAAATTTAAAGGATTTGAGTTCTATACCAATATCCTTAATGCAACCAATGAATTGTATGCAAATATGGTTACAAGCAGCACTTATGGAGATCAATTTATTCCTGGTGCTCCACGTGTTTTTACATGTGGTTTGAATTATTCCTTTTCCGGGAAGAAGTAAAGAAGAATGACGAGTAACGAATGTGGGGAATTAGACAATTAACTCAAGCTCCACTAATTCGCAACTCGTCATTTTGATAGCTTTTTTCAAAATTTACCAGGAGTTTTTCCCTTAATTTTTCCAATGTCAATGGTTTTGTTAGATAATCATCAAAGCCTAAAATCTCCAGAGTTTTAAAATCAACAGGATAAGCAGAAGAAGTTAGGACTATAACTTTAATGGTATCCTTAAAATGCTGAGGTAACTCTTTATATTCTTTCAAGAATGTCAAGCCATCCATGACAGGCATGTTTAAATCCAGAAATACAACATCAGGACCTTTGTCTACCTGAGAAAGGATCTTTAAATAATTAATGCCTTCCAGTCCATTATTAAAGACTTTCACATCTTCTGCCAGGTCTAATATTTGGATTAGTCGCTTATTTATAAAATTATCAACCTGGTTATCGTCAATTAATAAGATAGATTTCATAGGAGTGTTGGCAATTAGGTTTGTTGGTGAGGGACTTTTGCTTCTTTTCTTTAAATTATTGTATTATCATTCACATAACTATAATGCCTGCATTCAACATTCAACATTATCCAACCTTCCCATTAGCACATCATCATATTGTCAAATTACCGCATTAGCAAATTAAACTCCCTGCAAGCTACAAAGCGTCTCTTACCTGATCGTTTAGTTATTGTTAATTAAAGGTTATATTATTCTTTGGAGGTGAATGCTTCCTTATTATGGGTTTGAGTATGGTGGCTGTTATTTCCATTTAAAAAATCTTTATACCAATGCCCGGAGGATTTTACTATTCTTTTTTGTGTGGGATAATCAATGTAAACCAATCCAAATCTTGGAGAATAACCTTCTGCCCATTCGAAATTATCTGTATAGCTCCATACAAAATAACCGGTTACATTTATCCCTTCTCCTTTTGCTTTTAGCACCTGGGCTATATATTTCTGCAGGAATTTCTTTCTGCTTTCATCATCGACGCTTCCATTCTCAAGATGATCCGTAAAGGCTGCTCCATTTTCCGTCACAATGATTTCTTTCACATTTTCATAAGAAGAATATTTCTTTAGGATATTATATATTCCTTCGGGATAAACTTCCCAATTCATTAAGGTACGCTCTACCTTTCGTTTGTCCGCCTTTATGATTTTTGCTTTTAAAAGAGGAGTAAAATAGGAATGACTGACAATCTCCCGTGTGTAATTTTGAATGCCTATAAAATCCATATCGAATTTCATTTTGTGCTCGTCACCATCCTTCACAAATTGTTCGATACGACTAAGAACTTTGAGGTCTTTATATGGATAGCCAAGGCCCAGCAAAGGTTCTATAAACATTCGGTTAAGAAGGGTATCCACCTTGATAGTTGCTTTGAGATCAGACTCCCTGGCAGTCAAAGGGTGAATATCCGAACAGGAAAATGTAGTACCTACTTTTAAATCAGACCTTACCGATTTGGCTATCCGTCCTCCTTCTGCCTGGCACAAGGTGGCATGATGGGCAGCAGCCAGGAAATTGGATAGTCCTTTTCTTCCCGGTGCATGGATTCCAAGGAAATAACCTGCGCCGGTAAAAACCATGGGTTCATTTAAAATCATCCAATGCTTTACACGGTCCCCGAAGGCAGTAATACAAAAGTTTACATATTGGCTAAACCAATTTAATATCTCACGATTTGTCCAGCCTCCCTTTTTTTCCAGTGCCAAAGGAAGGTCCCAATGGTATAACGTTATCCAGGGTTCTATTTCCAGCTCCAGGCACAAGTCGATGATTTTATGATAAAAATCTACTCCCTCCTTATTTGGGTTTCCAATTCCATCCGGAAAGATCCTGCTCCAGGAGATGGAAAACCTGAAATTAGGGATGTTCATTGCCCGCATCAATTTCAAATCTTCCTGATACCGATGGTAAAAATCACAACTTATATTTGCATTCTGGTTTTGGAGGATTTTCCCTTTTATGGAAGTAAACTGATCCCATATGGAAGGTCCTTTTCCATCTACGTTATGCGCACCTTCAATTTGATAAGCAGCTGTTGATACTCCCCATTTAAAGTCCTCACCAAAATCTCTTCTCGAAAATTCCATGTATAATTATTTAATTAACCCTCCAATGGTTTTAAACCCTTGGAGGGTTTTGCTAAAATATTTCCTTTAATTTCCATAAAGGACGAATGTCTGTTTTTTCTAACGGGGGTTGTTTATTAAGAAGGGGAGAATGCAATTCAAAAATTGTATCAATAATCTTTTCAGTAGTATCCGGATAGTTTACTTCGATTCTGTCTTCGGACTTTATCCATTCCTCTATTATCGGAATATGTTTCTTTTTTAAACTTTTAATCACGGGGATTCCCATAGTTTTCAGCGCCGCTGCATTACATTGCTGTTCAAACTGGTTTTTCATAGGAATCACCAATAGCTTTTTGTTGAGAAAAAGTGCCTCAGCAGGAGTTTCAAAACCTGCGCCGCATAATATGCCTTCCGCAGTTGCCATACTTTTAATGAAAGTCTCATTGTTGATGGGGCAAATCATGATATTATCCTCTACATATACTTCCTTGTTGTGTTTGGAAAAGACCCACCACTGGATATCTTTAAACTCACTTAATATTTTAATGATTTTCTTGTCACTATATGCAGGCAAATAAACGGTGTAATGACCATGATTTTCAGGCTTTATATCTCTTATTTCTTTTCTTATTACCGGAGTAAATATGTTCTTTCCATATTCTTGAAAATGAAAACCATATTTTGCCGTAACAGGCGCATAGTTTTTAAGAATTGTTTTTCCAAAAAGGTCATACTGTTTGGGTTTAGGAGCATGTTTATGTAAAACAGCTGCCTGGTGACTTAAGGAAATACATTCTTTTCTTTTCAAAAGACACGCCCATGCTGTGACAGGTTCGAAATCATTAATTACGAGGTCATATTCTTCAACCGGAACTTGCTTGATTTCTGATATCAGCTGTGAAAAGTCGCTTCTTTTAAATGTTTCTTTCAGATCGACTCCACCTTTTTTTCCGAAGATAAAGCTTAATCCTCCAAACTTATATTTTACCGGATAGGGAAGGGTAACATCTGCTTGGATCCCACTGACCAATAGGTCAAGTTCTCCTTTTTTCTGAAGTATGGGTATAATGTCTCTTGCCCTGCTTAAATGACCGTTTCCCGTACCTTGAATTGCATAAAGGATCTTCATCCCTTCATCAGTTTAAATTCCATTAATAGATTATCGAAAATTTGAGTATTGGTTAATTCCATATCATCCAAATCATCCATTAAGATCATTTGCGTAGCTTCGGAATTGTTGAACCGGTATATTTCCCATTCTCCGTTTTTGTATTCAAGAGAAGTCAGGTTTTCCACCCAGTCCCCGGAATTGAGGTATTGGATGGAGCCTTGGGCATTTGATATTTCTTTCATCTCGGGTTGATGAATGTGGCCGCAGATTACATAATCGTAATTATTCATTATGCCTATGTCTGCGCTTACTTTTTCAAAATCATTAACAAACTTTACCGCTGACTTTACGCTGTTCTTTATTTTCTTTGAAAGAGAAAGTTTTCCTTTTTTAAATACTTTTTCAGAAATAAAATTGGCAATGGAGTTGATGATTATCAAAGAATCGTAACCTACAGCGCCCAATTTTGCAAGCCATTTGGAATGTTGCATGGTTACGTCAAAAACATCCCCATGAAAAATCCAGGCCTTTTTATTTTCTTCTAATTCAAGAACCAGTTTATTTACTATACAAAAGGAGCCCATTTTAAACCCGACAAATCTTCTGAGCATTTCGTCATGGTTTCCGGTTACGTAATATGTTTTAACTCCCTTGCTTACCCATCCCAATATATGTTTCACCACTTTCATATGGGATTTGGGCCAATATCGTTTGCTGAATTGCCAGATATCGATAATGTCTCCATTCAAAACCACCACTTTAGGTTTGATGGTCTTGAGATAGTGAAGCAATTCTTTGGCGCGGCATCCATACGTTCCCAGATGAACGTCTGAAAGAACAAGAATGTCAACTTTCCGTTTTTTGTATTTCATTTTTTTGAGGTATCAGGTGTCAGCAATCAGGTATCAGTTTGTTGGCGAGTGACTTTCGGTCTTTTTTCTTTAAATAATTATTTTGTTTTTTGAGATTCGGTCTTAGTCATCTTATAGTTAAATCATCACATCATCCTACATTAGCACATTAATGTGGTTTATAATATCTGAATGGTGAGTAAAAGCCGGACAATGTTTTCAGAAATATTTTGGAAACAAGGTTTAGCAGGAGGTTGTTAATTTTATCAATAGGATTTCTCAGCATGCTTAACGACGGTACCTTTCTTTCCTCTTTGGCTGATTCGGGTTTATAGGTTTGTAGCACTTTGATCTAAATTGATTTATCAAAGTTTATCAATTAGTATTAATAGAAGCTTAAGCCAATATTATTTAATCGTGAATAAATAATAATTCTGCAAGCCTCTTTCGGTGCACATCTTTATTAATTTCCTCAGTCGCTAATAGTAACACAAAGACCTTGTTACCGGACTTTTTTGACGACTTCATTTTCCATCCGTGGTCCCTCATTTCTTGCTCCTTCTTAATAAATAGAAAACATTGGCATGATTACTTTCTAAAACTTTTAATCTGCAGCTAATATTTCGATAAAAGTGGTCTTCTATTTTTGCTGGCAATTAAACCAGCAAAAGTATATGCTTTCCTTGTGTTCTAAGCCTGATCTTAATACAAAACTATATTGCGTCTGCTCGGCGAAGTGCATGCAAGTATTGAGGTTGGAGAACCAATTAGGGACATGCCTGAGGCTGAATACGAATTTTAATCACTAAGACTTAACAACTGTTGCCGAAAGTCTATCGAGTAGGCAACAGTTGGTTAAGCACAATTTTAATTTAAACTAAAACTATGTGTTCTTTCTTTTTTGGATTGTATTTTAAACGATACGGTATTGTTACCTTGGTTCTTCTTCTTTTATGTGTAATTAATTTAACTCAAAGAGTTGATCATCAATATGATTATGATTATAAATACAACGATGGGTACATTAAAAATCTCGAACCTAGTCAGAAAAGGATAGATTATATGGTGATAGGAAAGCCCTTTACATTTTCTGATAACGGTTTTCTTGAAGGACAAAAAAGAGATATAATTAAATAAGAAGCAGGGGCTTTGTAAGACCTTTTTCTTATTTCAACTAAATGCTACTCCTCAATTCCCACCAGGTAAACGGCCAGGCTTTTCCATTGATATCCTTGAAAACCAGCCGTGCCGCCCTTTGAAACCCGGGTATTTATTTCTGTGCGACAATAAAAAAAGCTGGTTCGAGATATTAGGTGCATTCCGGAGTCCGAAACATAAATAAATTGATTTTTGCCCTGAGGAATTGTAGTTGATAAAGAAGTAATGGATTGAAAACCAATAAATGCAAAGAAGGATTTTCTAAATAAGATAAACAATTTAGAAAAAATATTTTTTTAGCGCAAATAGATTGCGTTGTGCCGCTCTAGCTTTGTATTGTAATTAAAACAAAACAATCCTTTTATGTCAGCACAACGAATCATTATTCCGCTTCTTTCGCCTCTGGCGAGGGCGGATCCTTTTACAACAGGAAGTAAATCCTCAGCCTCTTTGGAGGCAAAAAGCTTAAAAAGTCAAACTAATTTTCTACAATTTAAAAATCAAATCTTATGAATAATATATTATATTCCCTTCTTAAACACAATATTTCTTCTGAAAACAGT
>Ga0196965_1001300_pt1 | contig 9970 bp, 7 predicted proteins | sample S1_20metaG_FD_148668 | JGI IMG/M metagenome (GOLD analysis project Ga0196965, IMG submission 148668) | Soil microbial communities from Anza Borrego desert, Southern California, United States - S1_20 | ecosystem: Environmental > Terrestrial > Soil > Desert | place: USA: California | collected... | reverse complement strand
AAACCCTGTGTATTCCTGAATATATTGAAAACCTCCTTTTTTATCTATTCCCAAAAAAGGTGCAATTAATACGGCAAGTATCATCGCAACCACGACAGTTACTCTTCCAATAACTACCTGGTTTTTTTCAGAAGCGCCGGGATTAAAGACTTTTTTATAAATATCAAGGGTAAATATGGTGGAAATACTGTTTGCTTTTCCTGCAAGCGAGGCCACGACGGCAGCTGTAAGCGCAGCAAATGAAAGCCCTTTTAGTCCCTCGGGCAATAAATTCAATAATACAGGATACGCCCTGTCCGGATTTAATTCACCTGATTGAAGCATGTCTGTCTGGAACATTCCTTCCCTGTATAGAACAAAAGCGGCAATTCCAGGCAATACCACTATCACCGGCATTAACATTTTCAAAAAAGCCGCGAATAAAATACCATTTCTGGCGGTTTTTAAATCTGCCCCTAAAGCCCGTTGAGTAATGTATTGATTGCATCCCCAATAATTAAGATTTACAATCCACATACCGCCAACCAGTACCGATAGTCCAGGCAAATCAAGATAATTAGGATCGTCCTTTTGCAGAATCATGTGAAAATGATCATCTGCTTTTTCAGTCATCAAACTAAATCCATTTATAATACCCTCAGCGCCAAAATGATCAGCCACAAGGTTTAAAGCAAGGTAAGTAGTAACAAGCCCTCCGAGTATTAAAAAGAATACCTGAATAACGTCTGTATAACCTATTACCTTCATCCCCCCCAAAGTAATGACAATGGCAAAAATTGCCAGGGCATACATACAAAAGGTAATATCCAAACCAGAAATACTATTTATTGCCAAAGCGCCCAGGTATAAAATAGAGGTCAGGTTTACCACTACATACAAAAGCAGCCAGAAGACTGCCATGATCATACTTACCGTTCCATTATACCGCTGATTAAGAAATTGAGGCATGGTAAATATCTTATTCTTCAAATAGACGGGAATAAAGAAGACAGCCACTATAATTAAAGTAGCGGCAGCCATCCATTCGTAAGTAGCAATCGCCAGACCGATCTGGAAACCAGAGCCGCTCATCCCGATAAACTGCTCTGCTGAAATATTAGAAGCGATCAATGAAGCGCCAATTGCCCACCAGGTGAGAGAACCTTCTGCAAGGAAATAATCTTTGGAATCGCTTTGGACGGCTTTCTTCTTACGGTAGATCCAAATACCATAAATGGCGACGATAAGAAAATAGATAAGAAATACGATGTAATCGTTGGTTTTAAGGGTGTTCATTTAGTAGATAAGGTAGAAGTTGGAATTGAAATTGGAAATAGAAAGTTGAAAGTCAGGAGTTTTAGGCTTCTTTTCTTTTTCAAACAAGATTATTTGCATCTGCTTTTATAATTTCCTGAATTAAATTAAGGTATAAATATATGGCTGCATTATCAATATTTATATATTTTTAATGCAGCCAAGTTAAAATTAAAATTTTAAAGCTTACCCTGAACCAAGTTCCGGACCGATTATTTTCACTTATTTCATTCGTTACGCACTGATCCGACCTCCAAGAAAATTCACCGGAAGCTTCTTTCCTCCCCCACCTAAACAATTAAATAAATTTATTGATCAAGTTTTCAAGATATTCCTGCCTTCCACTTATCATTTCAGGCTCGCCCTTTTCAATTGCATAAGCCCTGAGGTCCTCCAATGTCAGCTTTCCTGCTTCATATTCCCTTCCTTTGTCTTTATCAAAAGAAGCATATCGTTCTCTCCTGATCTTTTTATAATCACTTTTATTTAAAACACCATCAGCAACGAGCAGCGCCCTTGCGAAAGTGTCCATTCCGCCAATATGAGCATAAAATAAATCCTTTGGATCAGTAGAGTTCCTTCTTAATTTGGCATCAAAATTAACACCTCCGCCTTGCAGTCCTCCGGCTTCCAATATCACCAACATGGCTTCAGCAAGTTCATTTATGTTATTGGGAAACTGGTCAGTATCCCAGCCATTCTGGTAATCTCCCCTATTGGCATCGACAGAGCCCAATAGCCCTGCATCTGCGGCGACCTGCAGTTCGTGACTGAAAGTGTGACCTGCTAACGTAGCATGATTTACCTCAATGTTAAGTTTAAAATCATTGAGTAAATCATATTCTCTCAAAAAACCAGTTACCGTAGCCGCATCATAATCATATTGATGTTTGGTAGGTTCACAAGGCTTGGGTTCAATAAAAAACGTTCCTTTAAAACCTTGTCTCCTGGCATAATCTTTAGCGGTGTGAAGGAAGCGGGCAAAATGCGCTTGTTCCTTTTTCATATTTGTATTCAGCAAAGTCATATAGCCTTCCCTTCCGCCCCAAAAAACATAGTTTTCTCCATTTAAAGCGATGGTAGCATCAAGTGCCGCTTTAACTTGCGCTCCGGCGTGGGTCAGCACATGAAAGTCAGGGTTGGTGGCAGCGCCATTCATATATCTTCTGTGAGAAAATAAATTAGCGGTTCCCCATAAAAGTTTTACTTGGCTTTCGGCTTGTTTTTGCTTTGCATATTCTGTTAAAACCTGAAGTCTTCGTTCGTTTTCCGGAATATTATTTCCATAATCCACCATATCCACATCATGAAAACAGTAATATGGAAGGTTCATTTTAGTGATAAATTCAAAAGCTGCATCCATTTTTGCTTTCGCCCTTTCTATAGGATCACCAATATTCATCCAGGGAAAAAGGTGGGTAGCCTCTCCAAAAGGATCGGAGCCGTTTCCATTAAAAGAATGCCAATAAGCGCAGGCAAAACGAAAGTGCTCCTTCATGGTTTTTCCTGCTACCACTTTATTTTCATCGTACCATTGAAAGGCAAGAGGATTGTCAGAACCTTTACCCTCAAATTTTATTTGATCAATTCCTTTATAATATTCTTTGTCTCCTAATACAATTTTTGCCATGGTTATATTTTTGAGTTATCAATTAAAAGTTTTTATAATTAGCTATTTTAAAAATTTATTAAGCATTTCTTTCCAATCCTGGTATATGGGTTCATAAGTTGAAATCTGACTTGGCTCAATAAATTTGGCAGGTTTAATATTTTTGAAAGCCTCGTCAGGAGAAATAAAGGCTTTTACCCCAATGCCTGCACCCAAAGCCGCGCCTACACTTCCGTCATTGTTATATAGTTCCACAGGAACCTGGGTAGCATTTACAAAAGCCTCCGTAAATAAGTCACTTAGAAACAGATTGGATCTACCTGCACGAATTACCGAAGGATTCATACCATTTTCCCTCATAATATCCAGTCCGTACCTGAAAGAAAAAGAAATGCCTTCCTGCACCGCCCTAAATATATGCGCCTGAGAATGCCTGTTAAAATCAATATTTAAAAAGTGAGCACCTATGATTTTATTATTCAAGATCCTTTCCGCACCATTTCCAAAAGGCAAAACCCTTAAACCTTCACTCCCTAATGGTATTTCAGATGCTTCCCGGTTTATGTTTTCGTAACTTTTGCCGGAACCTAAATTGTCTTTCACCCATCGGTTTAATATACCCGTACCATTGATGCAGAGCAAAACCCCCAACCGCTTTTCGCCTGTGGAATAATTAACATGGGCGAAAGTATTAACCCTGGATTGAGGATCATAGGTCAATTTATCACTTACCCCATATATAACGCCCGATGTACCTGCAGTAGCTGCAACTTCACCAGGATTAAGCACATTCAGCGATAAGGCGTTATTCGGCTGATCACCAGATTTGTAAGCAACCGGTATTCCAGGCTTTAACAATAAAGCTTCTGCTATATCCTTTTTTAATACTCCATGAGAGGCAAAAACAGGATTAATGGTTGGAATTAAGCTTTCATTAAACCCAAAAAATCTCATAATATCCACTGAAATTTTGTCTTCTTTAAAATCCCAGAATATTCCTTCGGATAAAGCAGAAGTCGTGGTGGTAATGCTTCCTGTCAATTTCATAGAAATAAAATCGCCGGGAAGCATTACTTTATCTACTCTTTCAAAAATCTGTGGCTCATTTTCTTTAACCCAGGCCAATTTTGAAGCCGTAAAATTTCCAGGAGAATTAAGTAGACTGGACAAACTTTTCTCTTCACCTATTCCGGAAAAGGCTTCTTCACCTTTCTTTACCGCCCGGCTGTCACACCAGATGATAGAGTCTCTTAATACATTTTGATTTTTATCCACAACCACCAATCCATGCATCTGATACGCAATTCCAATTGCAGCTATATCCTGTGAGTTGTATTTTCCTGATTTATTTGATTTAAGAATGGCTTGTCGGACGTGTTCCCACCACATTTCAGGCGATTGTTCCGCCCATCCTGGTTGGAGCGACTTTATTTCAGATTCTTGCTCGGGAAACTGTGTGGAATGGATACACTGTTGAGTGTTCGAATCTACCACTGACACTTTTATAGACGAGGTACCTACATCGATTCCGAGTAGAAGCATAGTACTTTAGCGGGTTAACAATGATTGAAAAATAAGAAAGAAGAAGGATAATTATTAAAGAAGCTGATAATAAGGCTACTTCATAATCTGGTCCTTCTTCTTCTCAACCTTTTAGTTTGAGTTTTCAACCTTCCTTACGAAAGAATAAGGAAGCGTATTTAAATTTTAAGTTTAGTTAATAATTAGTTTTGCATATATTTATGCCAACGTTGGCATAAATATAGATTTTATGTTTTTGAGAACAAAAAATATCTTTAACTTTTATTTTAAAATTAATTTCAGAACGCAGTTTATAAGTTGAAAAAAGTTACCATACTGGACATTGCCAAAGAGCTAAATATTACATTTTCCACCGTGGCCCGGGCACTTAATGATCATCCTGCCATCAGCGCTACTACTAAAGAGGCGGTTAAGGCAGCCGCAGCAAAATTAAATTACAGGCAAAACAAACTGGCCTCTTCATTACGATCTGGGAAAACGCATATTATAGGCGTAATTATTCCAAGTATAGAATTAAACTTCTTCAGTTCTGTGGTTCATGGTATTGAGAAGGTAATGAATGAAAATGGCTACAATGTGCTTCTCTATCAGTCTAATGAGATGTATACTCATGAAGCCAAAGGAATAGAAACGTTTCTGCAGTCAAGAGTAGATGGCATTATTGCTTCTATTGCGATGGAAACCACTGATTTGGAGCATTACCGGGAAATAAAAAACAAAAACATTCCTCTTCTTTTATTTGACAGGACCAATGCTGCATTGGCCGTACCTTCAGTAAAAATTGACGATTTCAGAGGCGGTTATCTTGCGACCGAACATTTAATTAAACAGGGGTATAAAAGCATAGCCCACATCACTACTCAAAAATCTATAAATATCTTTTCCGAGCGGCTAAAGGGGTATAAAAAAGCATTACAAACCTACAATCTTCCAATTGATGACCGCTTAATTTTTTATGGAAAAGCATCTATCGAATCAGGAAGATCGGCAATTGATCATTTTTATAAAGAGAAAATAAAGTTTGATGCAGTATTTGCAGTGGAAGATTTCACTGCCCTTGGCGCCATACAGGAACTCAAAACATTGGGAATTAATGTACCTGAAGAAGTTGGTGTAATAGGTTTTGCAAATGAGTCATTCGGGGCATTTATTACGCCTACATTGTCAACAGTGGATCAGCAGACGACCAAAATGGGTGAGGAAGTTGCCAAATTATTTCTAAAACTTAATAAAAAACAGAAGTTTTACGAGCAAGCCGTCGAGGAAATAGTTTTAGATCCTATTTTAATAGAAAGAGATTCTTCTGTAAAAAGTCGGTAGCAGGAAGCAGGGAGATGGAAGCTTTGGAAAAACTATAGTTTCTCCAAAGCTTGTTTTAGATCAACTATAAGATCCTTTACATTTTCTGCCCCGACTGATAATCTTAAAAGTCCGTCGGTAATTCCTACTCTTTCCCGTTCTTCTTTAGGTACTTTGATGTGTGAAGTTAAGACGGGGGAACAAATGATGGTTTCTACTCCTCCCAAACTTAAGGCCGGTTGAATCAATTGAAGATTATCTAAAAATCTGTTCACTTCCTGAAGGTTGGAAGAAGCTATTTCAAAGGAAAGCATGCCGCCAAAACCTTTCATCTGCTCTTTAGCTACAGCATGATTTTCGTGGGTAGGAAGTCCGGGGTAATATACCTTTTTTACTTTCGAAGTTCTTTCAAGGAACTCGGCTATTAATTGTGCATTTTCACTTTGTCTTTCCACCCTAAGCGCGAGCGTCTTAAGACTTCTTTCAATTAAGTAACTGTCTAACGCATTAATACTTCCGCCAAAGTTTAGAGCGCTTTTTAATATGCTTTCTTTTAGAATTTTGGTGGTGAGGATAGCGCCAAAACAAAGATCACTGTGCCCTCCCAGGTATTTTGTTCCGCTATGGACCACAACATCTATCCCTAACCTAACAGGATTTTGGTTGATGGGGGAAGCAAAGGTATTGTCAATAACTGTGAGGAGATTTCTGTCTTTTGCCGTTCTCGCAATTGCTTTTATATCAACGATGGTAAGCAGAGGATTGGAAGGCGATTCGACGTAAATAAGCTTTGTGTTCTCTTTTATGGCATTTTCCAAAGCGCCAGGCTGATTTAAATCAACAAAAGTATATTCAATCCCCAGTTTTGAAAACTCCGAAATGACCAAATTATAAGTTCCACCATAGATCTCATTAAAGAAAACAGCGTGATCCGAAGGTTTTAATAATGACAATAAAGTGGTAGAAATGGCTGCCATTCCCGAACTCATTACCAGTCCATCTTCAGTACCCTCCAAAGCACATAGTTTTTCTACAATTGCATTCTGATTGATAGTATTAAAGTACCGGGGATAGATATTTTCCTGTGTGTCTCTATAATGAAAAGAAGAGGATGCATAGATGGGGGTATTAACTCCACTTGTTCCATTTGCATTGGAAGTACCTGAGTGGATGCAGATACTTTCAACAGAAATATTTTCCATATCGCATTAGCATAATTTAGATAAAAAAGCGAAGTAAAGTTATAAAATACCGGGGCCAATGTTCAGTAAAAAAGTCATATTCCCCTTTATTCTTTCTATAAAAAATAAGGGGAATTAAAAACCAAAGGAAGCATATTATCTGAAGGGTTTTGCTCAGGATTGCAGTGGTAAGAATATATATTAAACTGATCTTTCCATTTCATTAGATCCTGATAATAAGCATGCGCCGTATTCCTGTAAAAACTAGTATCGTGAAAAATTGTCAAAGTGGAGGTGTTGATGTTTCTTTTTCCTATTTCTTGGAATAAAAAATCAGGATGCCCAAGGTCACCGGAATAAGCTATCATTTGATTTCCCTCGTAAAATAAAAAAGAAAAAGTCTCCATACCTTGAGAATGTAGGTTTGTTGTTTCTATCGGTTCAATTTCAGATTTATCTATCGCCACAAAGTCCAGATAATTTTGATACCTCACCATAGTCAATGAAACCAGTTGAAAGAATTTTTCCTTAAAAGTCGTGTGATCGGGAAGCAAGATTTTAAGTTTCCTTCCCAACATATGATAAGTATAAAATGCAAAAGAACTTAAGCTTCCGATATGATCATCATGTAAGTGTGTAATGATAACCGCATCTATCTTATCAGCAACTCCCTTTTGAACCAATTGAGGAAATACAGAATGTCCGCAATCAACCAAATATCTTTTCCCATTTAAAGTAACAATAGCCGAACTGTTAATATAATTTGTATCAAAAGCGCCACCGACTCCTATGAATTTTATTTCCATTGCTAATTGTCAATTGATCCGATATCAAATGTAATTATGAAAAACCTAAATTTTAGCAATTTGTTTCATCGTTTAACATGATAAATAAATTGATGAGGGTTAAAAATTTATAAAATTCCGGGCGGCTTCCAAAGCTGGTTAAATTAAAAGATGGAACCGGAAAGGCAAAAAAAATACCAGCGCTATTTGCGCTGATATCTAATATAAGGGTATAATAGAAAATTTTATTTCAAATCTGAAAAATCAAACTCCTCTAAAAATTTAGTAGTAAACTTTCCTGATTTAAACTTTTCATTATCCATAAGTTTAATATGAAAAGGAATAGTAGTTTTAATACCTTCAATCACGAATTCCTGCAATGCTCTTTTCATTCTTACAATAGTTTCTTCCCTTGACTGTGCGCTAATTATAAGTTTAGCAATCATCGAATCATAGTTAGGAGGAATGGTATACCCCGCATAAACGTGGCTATCCACACGCACCCCATGTCCACCCGGAATATGAAGATTCGTTATTTTACCTGGAGACGGTCTGAAACCATTTGCAGGATCTTCTGCATTTATCCGACATTCCATAGAGTACAAATTAGGATAATAATTTTTTCCTGAGATCGGTACTCCGGCAGCTACTTTAATTTGCTCCTTTATTAAATCGTAATCGGTAACTTCTTCGGTAATAGGATGTTCTACCTGGATTCTTGTATTCATTTCCATAAAGTAGAAATCATTATTTTTGTCAACCAGAAACTCAATGGTTCCAACACCTTCATAACCAATGGATTTAGCTCCGGCTATGGCGGCTTTTCCCATTTTTTCTCTAAGTTTATCAGTTATTATAGGAGACGGTGTCTCTTCTACCAGTTTCTGATGTCTTCTCTGTATCGAGCAATCTCTTTCAGATAAATGACAAACTTTTCCATACCTGTCACCAACTATTTGTATTTCAATATGTCTTGGTTCTTCAACAAACTTTTCAAGATACAAACCATCGTTTCCAAAAGAAGCGCCTGCTTCAGTTTTGGCATCATTCCAGGCCTTTTCAAACTCCGCATCATTCTTCACAATACGCATTCCTCTACCGCCACCACCTGCTGTTGCTTTTAATATTACCGGATATTTGATTTTATTGGCAATCTTAATTCCATCTTTTATAGAATCCAATAATCCATCAGACCCTGGTATAGTCGGAACTCCAGCCTTTTTCATTGTTGCCTTTGCTGAAGATTTGTCCCCCATGGAGTTGATCATCTCAGGACTGGCGCCAATGAACTTAATTTTGTATTCTTCACAAATTCTGCTGAATTCCGCATTCTCTGACAAAAATCCATAACCCGGATGGATAGCATCCGCATTGGTGATTTCAGCAGCGGCAATAATGTTAGGTATATTCAAATAGGATAATTTACTTGAAGGAGGTCCCACACACACAGCCTCATCAGCAAAACGAACATGCAAGCTGTCCTTATCTGCTGTGGAGTATACGGCCACCGTTGCTATCCCCATTTCTCTGCACGTCCTTATAACTCTAAGGGCAATTTCTCCTCTATTGGCAATTAATATTTTTTTAAACATAGTATGTTTTAAATTATTAATTATAAATGTTGAATGTCAAATGTGGTTTCATTCAGCATCCATAATTCACAATCAAAATTTTTAAGATGGGTCAACTAAAAACAATGGTTGATCATATTCGACCGGTGTAGCATTTTCTACCAGTATCTTCACAATTTTCCCAGACACTTCAGATTCAATTTCATTAAATAGTTTCATTGCTTCTATTATACAAAGCGTTTTCCCCGGAGTAATTGAATCGCCCACATCCACAAAATTCGGAGAATCAGGATTTGGAGTTCTATAAAAGGTACCTATCATAGGTGATTTTATAGTAATATATTTCGATGATTCTGCTGCTACTGGTGCTGCTTTAGGAGGTTGTGGTGCCTCTGCAACAGGAGTTGGTGGCAAGGCGACCGGCTGACTAACGGGGGCTGAACTTTGAGGTGGAGCGGAAAGGGATTCTAGATTACCTCTTTGAATATTCGAACTTTTTTTAACGCTGAGTTTAAAATTTTCTGTTTCAATATTAACTTCATCAAGTCCGCATTGCGCAATAAAATCAATAAGCTCTTGTATTTCTTTAGGTTTCATTCGTAAATGTTTTTTGTTTTAACTGCACCTCATAAAATCATCCGGTATTCCTATTTCTGTTTTAGAAATATCTGCCATATAACTTAATTGGAC
>Ga0196965_1001299_pt1 | contig 9980 bp, 14 predicted proteins | sample S1_20metaG_FD_148668 | JGI IMG/M metagenome (GOLD analysis project Ga0196965, IMG submission 148668) | Soil microbial communities from Anza Borrego desert, Southern California, United States - S1_20 | ecosystem: Environmental > Terrestrial > Soil > Desert | place: USA: California | collected... | reverse complement strand
TTGCCAATCTGCGGAACCCCTCCGCCGCCTCCACGTTATGCAGTTCGGATAGTGACCTTTTGCCCCCCCGCTCTCGCTATCCACGACATGAGCCCGGACGCGCCAACCTCCCCCCCCCCCGGTGGCGCCTCCGGGCTCAAATTTTATCTACATCCTCCGCCTCCGTCATTCCCGCCAAAGCGGGAATGTGTCCGGCGGCGCACGGCGGCACGCTGGTATCCCGCGCCCGCCGGAATGACGGCCCCGGAACAATCCTTGCCCGGTCGCATTCTCCTTTCCGTTGCAACGGCCGAGCGAGACCCCGTCCGGCCGGAGCAGTTCAGGAGACCGACCATGCGTAAGCTTATCACCGCCGCTCTCGTCGCCACCGGCCTGACCCTCAGCGCCTGCAACACCGTTCACGGTGCCGCGGAAGACGTCGAATCGACCACCGATTGCGCCGACGGCAAGCCCGGCAATTGCTGAGCCGCAGCTTTTCGGAAAAAGGCCGCCTCCGGGCGGCCTTTTTTGTCAGGTGCGCGGCGCCGCCACCAGCTCGACGATGGTGAGCCCGGCGCCGGGCGACGGCTCGGGAAGGGTGAGCCGGTAGCGGAACTCTCCGATGCGCTCGAGCAGGCCCGCGGCGTCGCGCTCCGGATTTTCGCCGTAAGCCGCCGCCGTCTTCGCCCCGGCGGGTACGGCCGAGCCCAGGAAGACGAGCCGATCGCCGCCTTTGGGCTCCCACAGATAGCCGCCGAGGCGCAGGCCTCGCACTTCGGTGGCCAGGCTGAGCTGCCCCGCCTCGACCCCGACATAGCAGAAGCCCTGAGCCGAGCTCACCCACTTGCGGCCGCCGGGGCGCACGTAGCGGCAACGATAGGTTCCCGGCGCCGGCGCGGCCCTCGGCAAGCGGGCGTCCGGCGCCAGCAGCGCGCCTTCGGCCGCGATCCGCCGCGACAGGTTCGCCGCGCGCCCCGCCGCCAGCGCCCGCGCCCAGTGGCCGGCCAGGCCGTCGAGCGAGGCCGAGTCGCGCGACGAGGCGACGCTTCGCCACGCTTCCGCCTCTTCGAGGGCGACGACCGGCCGGGGAGCGCCCGAAGCGCGCGGCGGAACCGTCTGGCACGCGGAGGCGCCGAGCAGGGCCAGGGAACATACCAGATTCAGCCGCAGCATCGCGCGGATCCTCCCCAATTCTTCAAACGCGACGCCTACGAAACCCGGCGCCCGGCGGTCAGGCGGTCCGCCGCCCCGCCGCGATCGGCACCACGCCCTCGCCGCCGGCCTCCACCAGCCACGGCGCCAGCTCCCAGCCTTCCATCGCCCGGGCGATGAAATAGCCCTGGGCATGGTCGCAGCCCAGCTCGGCGAGCAGGGCCAGGGTCCCGGCGTCCTCCACCCCTTCCGCGGTGGCGGAGAGGCCGAGGCCGTGGGCGAGGTCGATCACCGCCTTGACGATCAGCCGCGACTCGCGCGAGCGCACCGCCTCGCCGACGAAGCATCGATCGACCTTGAGCTCGTTATAGGGCAGCTGCCGAAGCTGCAGCAGTGAGGAATAACCCGTACCGAAATCGTCGAGGGCGAGGCTCATCCCCTTCAGCCGGAAGCGGGTCAAAGTGTCGAGCAGCCGGACCAGATGCTGGGTCGCGCCCTCGGTGACCTCGATCGTCAGGCACGCGGCCGGGACCCCTTCGGTCTGGCACAGCCGGTGGAGGTAATCGGGAAAATAGACGTCGCGCAGGCTCAGCGCCGAGACGTTGAAGGCGATGTTGGTGCGAAGCCCCTGCTCGCTCCAGGTCACCCATTGCTTGAGTCCGCGGCGGAGCACCCAGTCGGTCAGCTCGTCGATCAGGCCGTAGCGCTCGGCGAGAGGGACGAAGGTCGACGGATCGACCACGCCGAGCGAGCGGTGCGGCCAGCGCGCCAGCGCCTCCACCCCGACCAGCCGGTTGTCCCCGACCGCGACCTTGGGCTGGTAGAGGAGCGAAAGCTCGTCGCGCTCGATGGCGAGCTGAAGCTCGGTGAGGAGCTCCGCTTCAGAAACCGATGCAGCCCGCATCCCGCGCCTCCCGTCCCTGCATGGCGTCCATCAGCTGCTGGAGCCGCACCGGCTTCTGCAGAGGCCCGGTCATGCGCAGGCCGAGCGCGGTTCCGAGCCGCATCGCCGCTTCGAGCACGCGCTGGTCGAAGCCGCTGATCGGAAGGACCAGGGCCTGGCATTTCTCCTCGGCCAGGAAGCGAAGCAGCTCGACGCCGTCGCTTCGAGGCAGGGCGAGGTCGAGCACGACCACGTCGGGATCGCAGGCCCGATACTGGCTCCGGAAGCTCTCGGCGCTGACCGTGATGATCGCCTCGTAGCCGCATTCCTCGGCGGCGTGGGCGATGAAGCGGGCGACCGAAAGCTCGTCGTCGATCAGCAGCAGCCGGCGGCGTGGGCCGGGCTGGCGAAGCAGCGGCCGGACCGCCGGCTCGGGGAGGAGCGGCTCAGTCATGGCGGGCGGCACGGCTGATCCGCAGCCCGTCCACTCCGGAGCGGAAGAAGCGGCGCTTCCACGCGCTGAACTCCTCGATGCTGAGCTCGTAGCGCCGGAGCGCCTCGTCGAGCCTGATTTTCCCGCTCTGCACCGCCTCGACCACCTGCGCCTTGCGGCGGGCGACCCAGCGGCGCGTGCCCGCCGGCGGAAGGCCGGGCTCGGGCGTGCGTTCGGCGGGAGCCGGACGGAGGGAGTTGCGGCGATCGGCCATCTCGGCCTCCTTTGCTTCGCCCCCGCTCCCGGCGACTCAACACCCGGAAAGGTTAAGAAATTCCTAAGAGAGAAGGTTTACGAAAGATTGCGGGGGCGAGGCGTTACGCCTGCACGATAAGCCCCCTTTCCGACGGCGGAGTTTCGGCCGCCTTCGGCGGACCCACCCCCTGCCCCTCCCTTCCAGGGAGGGGAGTTTTCAGGCTGGCGGCGCCAGCGCCTTCTCCTTCGCCCGCTTCCGCTCGGTGAACCAGATCGCGACCAGCGACAATTCGTAGAGGAGGATGAGCGGGATCGCGAGCATGAACTGGGAGATGATGTCGGGCGGCGTGGCCACGGCGGCGATGACGAAGGCGACGAGGATGGCGTAGCGCCGGCCGCTCTTGAGCTGGTCGCGAGTCACCAGGCCCGCCCGCTCGAGCAGGATCAGAAGGATCGGCAGAAGGAACGAGATTCCGAAGGCGAGGATGAAATGCATGACGAAGGAGAGATATTCTCCCATCGCCGGCAGCGCTTCCTGCTGGATGCCCGGAATCTGGCCCTGGTAGCCGAGGAAGAAGCGGATCGCGAGCGGCATCACCACGTAATAGGCCAGCGCCCCGCCGCCGACGAACAGCACCGGGGTCGCGATCAGGAAAGGCAGGAAGGCGCGCTTCTCCTTCGCGTAGAGGCCCGGCGCGACGAAGGCCCAGAGCTGAATGGCGATAATCGGAAAAGCGAGGAAGAAGGCGGCAAACAGGGCCACCCGCACCTCGGTGAAGAAGGCCTCGTAGAGCTTGGTGTAGACCAGCCGCCCCTCGCCGGGGCCGCCAAAGCCTTCGATCAGCGGCTGGACCAGGAAACCGAATATCTGCCCGGCGAAATAGAAGCTCACCGCGAACGCGACGCCGAGCGCGAGGAACGACCAGATCAGCCGCCGCCTGAGCTCGATCAGATGCTCCATCAGCGGAGCGCGGGTCTCGTCGATCTCGCTCACGGCAGCGGTCCGCCCGCGGCGGGGGAGGCGGGCTTTTCATCGCCGGCCGGAGCCGCGACGTCGTCCGGCGGCGGAAGCTCGGCCGGAGCCTGAAGCGCCTCCGGATCCGTCAGCGGCTCCGCGAACGGATGCTCAGCGAGGATCCGCTCATTCTCCTCGCGCCATTTCTTCTCCATCTCCTCCAGCTCGGCCTCGCGCATCATCGTGTCGATTCCGGAGCGGAAATGGCGCGCCATGCCGCGGGCCCGGCCGACCCAGTGACCGACCGTCCGCATCAGCTGCGGCAGGTCCTTGGGGCCGACCGCGATCAGGGCCACGATCGCGATGACGAGAAGCTCGGTATAGCCGATGTCGAACATCAGTCGCGCCCTTCGCGCGGGGTCCAGGAGTCCGTCCTACGGCTCGCGGCGCTTGTCGAGATCGACGTCGCGGCTGCGCTCGGCCGGCGGCACGACCGTCGCCTCGTCGGTGAGCCGGCGCGGCGGCTCGGCCGTCTTGGCGGCGGCCGCCTCCTCATCCTCGCTCATTCCCTTCTTGAAGCTCTTCAGGCCCTTGGCGACGTCGCCCATCATCTCGGAGAAGCGGCCCTTGCCGAACAGCAGCAGGATGATCACGCCGACCACCAGCCAGTGCCAAATGCTCAACCCGCCCATGATTTATCTCCAATGGCTTGCGAGGGGGTACCTAGTCCTCCTCGGCCTCACTTTCCAGTAAGTCGTGCCCGAGCTGCTCCATCGCCGCGTCGATCGGGTCGAGCAGGCCCGCCGCCTTGAGATCGTCGAGGCCCGGCAGGTCGCGCCGGCTCTCCAGCCCGAAATGGGCGAGGAAGGCCGGGGTGGTGGCGTAGATGAGCGGCCGGCCCGGAGCTTCGCGGCGGCCCGCCGGGCGCACCCAGCCCGCCTCCATCAGCACGTCCAGCGTCCCCTTCGAAATCTGGACTCCGCGAATCGCCTCGATCTCGGCCCGGCTGACCGGCTCGTGATAAGCGACGATCGCCAGGGTCTCGACCGCGGCTCGCGACAGCCGCCGGGTCTCGTCGCGCTCGCGCCTGAGGATGAAGGCGAGGTCGGGCGCGGTCTGGAAATGCCAGCGCCTGCCGCGCTCCACCAGCTCGATGCCGCGGCCGTCATAATGGCGCGCAAGCTCGGCCAGCGCCGCCTGGACGTCGACCTCCGGCCCGACATGGGCAGCGATATCGTCGGCGGTCATCGGCTCCTCCGCCGCGAACAGCACCGCCTCCACCGCGCGCAGGCTGTCGTCCATCCCGATCATGACCTCCCCTCCCTGAAAGGGAGGGGTCGGGGGTGGGTAGGCGAGCGAAGCGAGACTTTAGCGGCGTCGGAGTTTCGGCCGGCCTTCGGCCGGACCCACCCCCAGCCCCTCCCTTGCAGGGAGGGGAGATTCGGTGAAGGCGCTCGCACCCTCATGCCGCCCTGATGAAGAGGGGCTCGAAGGCGCCCTCCTGCTCGATCTCGACCCGGCCCTTTCGCGCCAGCTCCAGAGCGGCGACGAAGCTGGAGGCCAGAGCGGACTTGCGGAACTCGCCGTCCTGGGTGTCGGGAAGGAAGGCTTCGATCCGGGTCCATTCGACCCTCGCCCCGATCATCCGCTCGACCCGCGCCAGCGCCTCCTCGAGAGTCATGACCGGCCGCCGGGCGACGACGTGGAAAGCCGGCTCGCTTCGCGCCCGGACCGAGCCGTAGGCGGCGATCAGGTCGTAAAGCTCGGCCCGCCACAGCGACCGGCGCACGACCCGAAGGCCCTCCGGAGCGCCGCGCAGGAAGACGTCGCGGCCTAGGCGGTCGCGGCCGAGCAGCCGCGCCCCCGCCTCGCGCATCGCCGACAGCCGCTGCAGCCTGAGCTGAAGCCGCATCGCCAGCTCCTCCGGGCTCGGATCGGCCTCCTGGTCGCGAGGAAGGAGCAGGCAGGATTTGAGATAAGCCAGCCAGGCCGCCATGACGAGATAATCGGCGGCGATCTCGAGCTTGAGCTTCTTGGCGTCGGCGATGAAGGCGAGATATTGCTCGACCAGGGCCAGGATCGAGATCTTCGCCAGATCGACCTTCTGCGAACGCGCCAGGGTCAGCAGCAGGTCGAGCGGCCCTTCCCATCCGTCGAGGTCCAGCGTCAGCCGGTCCGCCTCCCGCACCGGCGCCGCCGAGTCGAATTCCTCGAAGCTTTCGTCCCCGCCCATGGCGGCGAGGTTAGGGGCTGGGGCGGCCGAAGCGAAGGGGATTCGCGCCATTTATGCACAGCATTTTTTGACCTCTTGCCCGCCGTCGCCGCGATGATACGGTGTAACCAGAACATAAGATAAGGGAGAAACCATGCGTCCGCCCCTGCTCCTCGCCAGCCTGGCGGTCCTCTCCCTCGCCTGCACGGACGCCGCGCTGGCGCGGTCGGCGGGACGTGAAGCGGCGGCGGCCAGGCCGAGCAGCGGACTCACCGCCTTCCGATCCGATGCCGAGCTGCGCGCCTATCTGCGCCGCCTCAGGCGCGAGGAATCGCAGGCCATACCCATCCCCGTGCCGGCGCCCATGCCGCCGCCGCCGCCGCCCATGCCCGCTCCGCCGCCCTCGGCCGGCGCCCCGGCCTCGAGCCCCGTCGTCGTCACCGGGGAAAGCCTCAGCGAGCTTCCGCAACTGAGACAGACGAATGCCGCGAAAGCGGCCGACGGAATCACCAACAACCAGGAAGCCAATGTCGACGAGGGCGGGATCGTCAAGATGCGCGGCGACACTCTGGTCATCCTTCGCCGCGGCCGCCTGTTCACCGTCTCGCTCGCCGGCGGGCGGATGCGTGCCGTCGATTCGATCAACGCCTTCCCGCCCGGAGTGAGCGGCAAGGGGGACTGGTATGACGAGATGCTCATCTCCGGCGACCGGATCATCGTCGTCGGCTACAGCTATGACCGCGGCGGCACCGAGATCAACCGCTTCCGCCTCGATCCCGCCGGGCGGCTGCGCTTCGAGGACGCCTGGCACCTCAAGTCGAACGATTATTATTCGTCCCGCAACTATGCCTCGCGGCTGATCGGCAACCGGCTGATCTTCTACACGCCGCTCGAGCTCTACTGGGACGACGAGACCGACCTGTTCGACGTGCTGCCGGGAGTCCGGCGCTGGCAAGGCGGCCCGGACGCCGAAAAACGCAAGTTCAGGCGAATCGCGCCCGCGCGCCGGATCTTCATCGCTCCGGCCATGCGCAAGTCCGCCGATGCCGTCGTCGACACCCTGCACAGCGTCACCAGCTGCGATCTCACCGCCGCCGATCTCGGCTGCTCCGCGGTGGCGGTGCTGGGGCCCGAATCGCGGACCTTCTACGTCTCCTCCCAGGGAGTCTATCTGTGGGTGACCGACGCCTGGGAGTCCGACCGCCCGGAAAGCTATCTCTACCGCCTGCCTTTCGGCCGTGAGCGGCCGTCCGCGACCGCCGTGCGCGGCGCCCCGGCCGACCAATTCTCCTTCCGCGAGGATCCGTCCGAGGGCATTTTGAACGTCCTGGTCCGAAGCGACGGCGGCGGCGACGCGATGTTCGCTCCGGAAGCGAGCGGCGGGGGCGGAGTCGCCCTGCTGCGGGTCCGCTTCTCCGATTTCGGCGACGCCTCCCGGCAAGTGCCCCGCTCCCGCTACCGCTTCCTTCCCTCGGTTCCGGGCTATTCCTTCCGCAACCGCTTCGCCGGCGCCTACATTCTCTACGGCGCCAGCGAATTCGGCGACGACGAGCCGGCCCGCACCAAGCTGGTCGCCGCCCGTCTGCTCGACGGCCGGGCGACTCAATTGCCCCTCCCCCACGAGGTCGGACGGATCGAGCTGCTCGGCGGCGACGCCATGGTGATCGGCGGGACCCGGCGCGGCCTCGGCTTCTCGACGGTCGAGCTCGACGGCGCCGAACCGGACCTCGGCGACCGCTACGTCCATCCCGATTCGGCCGAGGGCGAGAGCCGAAGCCACGCTTTCTTCTTCAGCCCCGATCCCGACTCGCCCGACGGCGCCTCGGGGACGGTAGGACTGCCGGTCGCCAGGCGCGCCGACCCGGCGCTCGCCCGCTTCTTCGGAAGCTCGGCGGCGATGGTCTTCCTGCGGCGGGAGCAGCGCCGCCTCGCGCCCGCGGGCGAGCTGGAGGCGCAAGCCAAGGGCGTGGCCGACGATAACTGCCAGGCGAGCTGCGCCGACTGGTACGGCAATGCCCGGCCGATCTTCTGGGGCGGCCGGACCTTCGCCCTGATGGGCTACGAGCTGGTCGAGGGCGAGCTCGCCGGCGGCACGATCCGCGAGGTTGGCCGCATCAGCTTCGCCCCGGCGGCCGGCGGCCGGCAGTGACGTCATCCCGGCGAAAGCCGGGACCTCGTGGCGGACCCGCCGAGCCTTGCTGTCCCGAGATGCCGGCTTTTGCCGGATGACGGTTGCAAGCCGAGTCCGCCAGTGCATAGGTTCACCCATGCTCGGCCCCACGCTTGAAACCGCCCGCCTGATCCTTCGTCCTCCCCGGGAGGAGGATCTCGACGGCTTCGCCGCGATGATGGCCGACGAGGAGGCGGCGCGCTTCGTCGGCGGACAGCAGCCGCGCTCGGGCGCCTGGCGCGGGATGGCGGCGATGGCGGGAAGCTGGGCCTTGAGGGGCTACGGCATGTTCTCGGTGATCGAGAAAGCGAGCGGCCGCTGGGTCGGCCGGGTCGGCCCCTGGCAGCCGGAAGGCTGGCCGGGCTCGGAGGTCGGCTGGGGGCTGGAACGCGGCGCCTGGGGCAAGGGCTATGCCACCGAAAGCGCCGAGGCGGCGATCGACTGGGCCTTCAACGCGCTCGGCTGGGACGACGTCATCCACTGCATCGCGCCCGCCAACCGTCCTTCCGCCCGCGTCGCCGAGCGCCTCGGCTCCGCGCCGCGGGGAAGCGCCTATCTGCCCGCGCCGTTCGACAGCGAGCCGGTCGACATCTGGGGCCAGAGCCGGACGCAGTGGCGGGCCCGGCGCTCGGCCGCCTAGAGCGCCGGACGCTGAATGTGCACCGCTTCGTCATCCCCGAGCTGGTGCGGCATGACGATCGAGATTTAACCGCCGGCGCCCTGGCCGGCGAGATCCGCCGCTTGTTCCCACCGCACCCGCACCTGCGGCGCCGTTCCGCCGCCCGGCGTCGGCGCTTCGAAAATCTCCGCCTCGCGGCCGCCCAACCGTGCGTAGAAGGCCCGCGCGGCGGCATTGTCCGCCCACACCACGAGCTGCAGCGCCGAATCCGGCTCCCTGTCGACCAGCCATGCCGCCGCCGCGCCGATCAGCCTGCGTCCGATACCCTCGCCCTTCCGCTCGGGAAGCACGTGGAGATTGTCGAGCAGCGGCCCCGCCGCTTCGGCCTTCCTCCGGACGCAGGCGAAACCGACCGCTTTCCCGTCCGCTTCGGCGAGGAAGACGGCGTCGAGTTCCGGGTCCCCCCCGCCGAACGCCTCGCACCAGAATGCCCGCCGCTCCGCCGGCGCCTGCTCCTCCAGGTAGGAGTCCGGATAGATGCCGCGATAGGCCGACCGCCAGCTCGCGGCATGGATCGCGGCGATCGCGGCCCAGTCGGCGGGGCCGGCGCGGCGGAGGGTGATCGGGGGTGTCGTCATTCTTCCCGGCGCTAGCGGATCGGCCGCACTTCGAGCACCTTCAAATAGCCGCGCAGAGTGCCCTTTTCGACCATCGCCTCGAACTGCGACCAGCGACCGGGCAGCAGGGCGCATCGGCGCGCGTCGACCTGCGGCCCGATCGGACCGATCCGCACCGGCAGATCCCGCACCACCTCGTAGGTGACGACGCGGTCGACCTCGGGCTTCCAGTCGCTCCTGACGGCGAGGTCCTCGCGGACGTCGGCGACGCTTCCGATGCGGTCGAAGGTTCCGAAGCGGCCCGGCTGGTCCGGCGTCTGGGCCCCGCCGATCGCCATCTGGAAGCGCGTCCCCGGCGGCAAGGCCGTCTCGTAGGGCCGGTACCAGTCCGGCCAGGGCGAGGCCTCTTCGGCGAGCCGGCGATAGGCCGCCGCGGCCGCGGCGTCCGACGGGTAGCGCCAGCGATTCTCCGCCCACCAGGCCTTGCCCGGCCGCGACTGCAGGGTGGCGCCCGCGGCGCAGGAGGAATGGCCGGCGCCCGCGGCCACGCGGCCGTGCTGCGGCGACGCGCATCCCGCCGCCGCCAGCGCGAGCAACGTGAGCCCCCGTCCCGCCATGCCATTCCCCCCCGTCTAGAGCGTGCTGAGCTTAATTTGAATCGATTTGGGGATTCCCAAGGTCGTTTGAGTGTGATTCAAGCTGGGG
>Ga0196965_1001298_pt1 | contig 9980 bp, 8 predicted proteins | sample S1_20metaG_FD_148668 | JGI IMG/M metagenome (GOLD analysis project Ga0196965, IMG submission 148668) | Soil microbial communities from Anza Borrego desert, Southern California, United States - S1_20 | ecosystem: Environmental > Terrestrial > Soil > Desert | place: USA: California | collected... | reverse complement strand
GCGAGGGCACGATCGGACCGACGAAGACCTTGTGTGACGACGGCCTTGTGTGCTGGGACACCCCTCGCTATCGTCCTGCTCGCAAGCCGAGCACCTCGTTCGCAGGACGAACGCTCGTCCCTCGCTCGACGGCACCCACCGACGCAGGGCCGAAACGCAACACAAGCAGCACCCGCCCGAAACGCGCACGACCCCTGCGGACGACAGAGTCCACCCATCCATCACCCGGCCGCCTCGTCGCACAGGCTTTTTAGTCTACAAGCGTAGACTTTTAGGAGCAGGCATGACCACGACCCAACGCACCCACCGATCGCATCCGCTCGACCTGGTGATCGCCGAGGAGATCGAGGAGGTCAGGCGGGTCACCGCCGAGGCCGGCCTGGTCGCCCAGAGCACCCGCTTCGTCTACGTGGGACTCCAGGAGCCGGACAAGCAGGACGTGCTCCGTCACCAGCAGGACCAGTCGGTGACCCGGCGGTTCCGCGTCCTCCTCCTGGACCTCGAGTCGCAGGTCTCCCGCGACGTGGTGGTCGACGTGACCGCCGGCGCGGTCGTGTCCGACGTCCAACTGGACACCGCCACCGCCGGCCAGCTGCCGGTGCTGGACGAGGAGTTCGAGCTCGTCGAGCGGCTGCTGTCCACCGACGAGCGCTGGCTGGCCGCACTCGCCGCCCGTGGCCTCGAGGTCGCCCAGGTACGCGTCGCCCCGCTGTCGGCCGGTGCCTACGAGGAGTACCCCGACGAGGCCGGCCGGCGGGTCCTCCGCGGCTTGGCGTTCCTCCAGCCCACCCCCACCGACTCTGCCTGGGCGCACCCGATCGACGGGCTGGTGGCCTACGTCGACACCATCAACGAGGTCGTCGACCAGGTCATCGACACCGGCGCGGTCCCGGTGCCCACCGGCTCGGGCAACTACGACGACCCGGCGGTCAGCGGTCCGCCCCGGACGACCCAGAAGCCGATCGAGATCACCCAGCCGCAGGGGTCGAGCCTGACGCTGGAGGGCAACCTCCTCACCTGGGAGAAGTGGTCGCTGCGGGTCGGCTTCGACTCCCGCGAGGGCCTCGTCCTGCACCAGATCGGGTTCGACGAGGGCGCCGGTGTCCGCCCGATCGTCTACCGGGCCTCGATCGCCGAGATGGTCGTCCCCTACGCCGACCCCTCCCCCGTGCGCTCCTGGCAGAACTACTTCGACACCGGCGAGTACCTGGTCGGCCGGTACGCCAACGCCCTCGAGCTCGGCTGCGACTGCCTCGGCGACATCACCTACATGGACGCCGTCATCGCCGACGAGCAAGGCGACCCCCGCACCTTGCGCAACGCCATCTGCATCCACGAGGAGGACTACGGCATCCTCTGGAAGCACACCGACCTGTGGAGCGGCTCGCAGCAGACCCGCCGGCAGCGACGGCTGGTCGTCTCCTTCTTCACGACCGTCGGCAACTACGACTACGGCTTCTACTGGTACCTCTACCTCGACGGCACCATCGAGTTCGAGGCCAAGGCCACCGGCGTCGTCTTCACCTCCGCGCACGCCGGGGGCGAGTACCCCTACGCCTCGCAGATCGCCCCAGGCCTCGGCGCCCCGCTCCACCAGCACCTCTTCAGCGCACGCCTCGACATGACGGTCGACGGCCTCGCCAACCGGGTCGACGAGGTCGAGGTCGTCCGCGTCCCCATGGGCCCGGAGAACAAGCGCGGCAACGCGTTCACCACCTCCTGTACCACCCTGGCCACCGAGTCGGCGGCGCAGCGGGACGCCTCCCCGGCCACCAACCGGGTCTGGCACATCGTCAACCCCGAGCGACGCAACCACGTCGGCCAGCCCGTCGGCTACGCCCTGTTCCCGGAGGGGCTGCCCACCCTGCTGTCAGACCCCGACTCCTCCATCGCCCGCCGCGCCGCGTTCGCCACCAAGCACCTGTGGGTCACCCGCTACGACCCTGCGGAGCGCTATTCCGCCGGGGACTTCGTCAACCAGCACAGCGGCGGCTCCGGGCTCCCCGAGTACGCCGCCGCCGACCGCGACATCGACGGCCAGGACATCGTCGTCTGGCACACCTTCGGGCTCACCCACGTCCCCCGGCCCGAGGACTGGCCGATCATGCCGGTGGACTACACCGGGTTCAAGCTCAAGCCGGTCGGGTTCTTCGACCGCAACCCCACTCTCGACGTGCCCGCCTCCACCTCCGCGCACTGCGCCGCGGAATCGGGCTCGTCCACCGGTCACTGCTCCGGATCGGCGGGATCCGATGTCTGAGCGGCTCGACGCCACCGGCGCCACCGCAGTGCAGTCCCCGGCCTCCACGGGCCGGGGTGCGGGCGACGAGCGATTGTCCTCCGGGCGGCTCGGCGTGCTGGGGATCGTCTTCTTCGTCGTCGCCGCCGCCGCCCCGCTGGTGGGCATGACCGGCGCCGTCCCGGTGGCCATCGCGGCCGGCAGCGGCGCCGGCGCCCCCGGCGCGTACGTCGCCATCGGCATCGTGCTGCTGGTGTTCAGCTCCGCCTACTCGGCCATGAGCCGAGTGGTCACCAACACCGGCGCGTTCTTCGCCTACGTCGGCCGCGGGCTCGGCCTGGCCGCCGGCGTCGGCTCAGCCCTCACGTCGGTGCTGGCCTACCTGGCCGTCCAGCTGGCGATCTACGGCTTCTTCGGCGGCCTGCTGGCCGGCCAGATGGACGCCACGTTCGGGATCGACGCGCCCTGGTGGCTGTGGACGCTCATCGCCTGGGCGCTGGTGCTCGGCCTGTCGGCGCTCAGCGTCGAGGTCGGCGCCAAGGTGCTGGGCCTCCTGATGGTCTGCGAGCTGGTCAGCCTGGTGGTCGTGGCGGTGGCCGTGATGGTGCAGGGCGGACCGGAGGGGGCCAGCCTGTCGGCCTCTTTCGCGCCGCAGAACGTGTTCGTCGGCGGCCTGGCCGGATCGGCGGGCATCGCGCTCGCCTTCGCCATGGCCTCCTACATCGGCTTCGAGGCCACCGCCATCTACGGCGAGGAGAGCAAGGACCCCGAGCGCACCGTCCCCCGCGCCACCTACCTCGCCGTCGGTCTGATCACGGTCATCTTCGCCGCCGCCGCCTGGGCCATCGTCAGCGGACTGGGCTCGGACGGCGTCGTCGACCGGGTCCTGGAGGTCTCCTCCGTCGACGGCGTCCCGCTGGCCGACCCGGCAGCGGTGCTCTTCTCCGTCGCCAGCACCTACGTCGGCGACTGGCTGGGCACCGTCATGAGCTGGCTCGTCGTCTCCAGCCTCTTCGCCGGGGTGCTGGCCTTCCAGAACTGCAGCGCCCGCTACTTCTTCTCCCTCGGCCGGGCCGGCGTCCTCCCCCGGCACCTGCAGCACACCAACCGGCACGGCGCGCCCGGGCTCGCCTCCGCAGTCACCAGCGCGATCACCGCGGTGGTGATCGTCGTCTTCGCGCTGGCCGACCTGGACCCGGTGCTCAACCTCTTCTACTGGTTCTCCGGCATGGCGGTGATCGCCGTCGTCTTGGTCGAGATCCTGGTCTGCGTCGCCGTCCTCGTGCACTTCCGCGGCACCGGCCGCGGCGGCCACTGGTGGTCCACGGTCGCCGCTCCGCTCCTGGCGGCACTCGGCCTGCTCACCGGGCTCTACCTGCTGATCGCCCGCTTCGGCCTGCTGGCCGGCACCGTCCCCGACGGGGTCGATCCCACGGTGACCGCCTGGCGGCTCAGTGCCACCGGCTGGACGCTCGTGCTGATGCCCCTCGCGGTGTTCCTGGTGGGCCTGGTGGTCGGCACGGTGCTCTCCCGGACCGCGGACCAGCGCCCCGCGCTCCGAGACGTCGTCGGCTGAGCGATGACCACACACCTGGTGGTCTGCGGCGCGGGTGCCGGTCTCGCGATGCTCGGGCACTTCCCGCACCGGCCGCTGCTGTGGGCGCCGCACGCCGTGGGGCTGGTGGCGATGGTGATCGCCTGGCTGCCCGCCGCGCGGCCTCTCGGGGAGCCGATTGCCCTGGCGGTACTGGGGGCGATCCTCGTCTGGCAGCTGTGCTGCGTGCCGACGCGGTCCGCCCGTTGGTCCGGGGTCGCCGACACCGCCGCCATGGCCGCACTGATCGGGCTGGCCGGCGTGGACACGGGGCAGACCGCGTCCGCGGGGATGCACGGCGCGCACCACACCAGCGCCGACGGCACGCTGCCCTACGCCGTCGCCGTCCTCGTGGTCTGGCTGGTCGTGCGGCACCTGAACCGCGAGGACCGGCCGCACGAGCCCGGCACCGGCCGGGACGACGACGCCCCCCAGCGGCAGCACCGCACAGGCCGCTCGCTGGGTGCCCTGCGGTTCGCCGGACGGCTGGTGATGCTGTCCGGGATGACCGCAATGCTCGCCTGAGCACTCACCGCCACCGAGGGAGTCCCGTGCCCAAGATCGTCGACCATGCAGCCCGCCGCACCGAGATCATCGAGGCGGTGTGGTCGCTGATCGTCCGCAAGGGCTTCGTCGCGGTCACGATGCGGGAGCTGGCCACGGAGGCGGGGTACGCCAACGGCGCTCTCGCGCGGTACTTCCCCAACAAGGACACCGTGCTCAGGGCGGCGTTCCAGCGGGCGTTCGACGCGACGAACGAGCGCGCCCAGGCCGCGATCGGCGACCGCGGCGGGCTCACCGCCTTCCGGCTGCTCTGCCTGGAGATCATGCCGCTGGACGAGGTCCGGCTCGCCGAGGCCCGGGTGGTCATCGGCTTCTGGGACTACGCCGCCGGACAGCCCGACCTCGTGGACTTCGTCGACAGCGCCATGGCGACCTGGCGCGAAGAGATGCGGATGTACCTGGGTCAGGCCCAGGTCGCCGGTGAGCTGGCGCCGGACCGGCCGCACGACCGCGTCGTCGACGCCGTGCTCGCGATGACCATGGGGTTGCAGGTCAACGCCTACTTCTCCCCTCGCCACAACACACCCGACCGCCAGATGGCCGTGCTCGACGACTTCCTGGCCTCGATCAGCAACCGCCCGACGCCTGCCGCAACCGAAAGGCACACATGACCACCGGCTACCTCTGGGACGAGATCTTCGGCTGGCACGACACCGGCAGCGGGGCCATGTTCCCGGCCGACCCGAACACAGGCCACCAGCCCATCGCCCACCACGTCGCACACCCGGACACCAAGCGCCGGATGCACGAGCTCATCTGCGTCTCCGGACTCATCGACCACCTGACCCGCGTCGCTCCGCGGACGGCAACCGACGCGGAACTGCTGCGGGTGCACACCGTCGAGCACGTCGAGCGGATCAAGAGGGAGAGCGAGCTCCCCAAGGGCGGCGATGCCGGGGACGGGATCTCCCCCTTCGGCAGGGGCGCCTACCGGATCGCCGCGCTGGGTGCCGGGAGTGCGATCGCCATGACCGAGGCGGTCGTGAACGGGACCGTGGACAACGGCTACGCACTCGTCAACCCGGCCGGCCACCACGCCCTGCCGGAGACCGGCCTGGGGTTCTGCATCTTCAACAACGTGGCCATCGCAGCGCGGCACGCCCAGGCCGAACTCGGCATCGAGCGGATCGCCATCGTCGACTGGGACGTGCACCACGGCAACGGGGCGCAGGCCATCTTCGGCGACGACCCCTCGGTGCTCACCGTCTCGCTGCACCAGGACCGCTGCTTCCCGCCCAACTCGGGCCTGGCCACCGACCGGGGCACCGGAGCCGGACACGGCTACAACATCAACATCCCGATGCCGGTGGGCACCGGTGACGGCGGCTACCAGTACGCGGCCGAGACGGTGATCGGGCCGGCACTCGAGGCCTTCGCCCCAGAGCTCGTCCTCGTCGCCTCGGGCTTCGACCCGAACGCCATGGACCCGCTCGCCCGCCAGCTGGTCACCAGCCGTGGCTTCATCACCCTGACCGAGACGGTCATGGCCGCGGCCGACCGTTCGGCCGAGGGCCGCCTGGTGCTGGTCCAGGAGGGCGGGTACAGCCCCGTCTACGTGCCGTTCTGCGGCCTGGCCACGATCCAGGCCCTGGCCGGCGTGCACGTCATGGACGACGGGATCCTGCCCGTCGTCGGCGGCATGGGTGGCCACGACCTCGAGCCGCACCAGAAGGCCTTGGTCGACTCGGTGGCCGACTTCATCGCCGACGTGCGCCGTCCCTGAGCGACTCCCCCTTCCCTGCACCCGCTCGTCCCGCACCCTCCACCGCACCGTCCACCACGCTGAGAGGCCAACGATGACCACTCCCACAGTTGCCACGCCCGTCGACACCACGTCGGACACCCCGACCTACGAACACCTGCTGGCCGCCGTTTCCGATCCCGGAGGCCGGGAGATCCTCGACCCGGCCACGGGCGAGGTCGTCGGCCGAGTCGCCTTCGGGTCCGCCGACGACGTGGACCGCGCCGTCGCCACCGCCCGTGCAGCACAGCCCGCCTGGGCCGCCCGCGCCGACTCCGAGCGCATCGACCTGCTGCTGCGCGCCGCCGACGCGATCGACGCGGCAGCCGAGCCGCTGGCCGAGCTGCTCTCCCGCGAGCAGGGCAAGCCGCTCAACGGCCCCAACGCCCGTTTCGAGGTCGGCGCCTGCTCGGCGTGGATCCGGGCCACCGCCGCCACCCAGCTGCCGGTCGAGACCGTCGTGGACGACGGGGAGGTCCACGCCGAGCTGCACTACCGGCCCGTCGGCGTCGTCGGCGCGATCGGCCCGTGGAACTGGCCGATGATGATCACCGTCTGGCAGATCGCCCCGGCCCTGCGGATGGGCAACACCGTGGTCGTCAAGCCCTCGGAGTACACCCCACTGAGCGTGCTGGCGCTGCTGGAGGTGCTCAACAGCGTCCTGCCGGCCGACGTCCTCACCGGTGTGGCCGGCGAAGGTGAGGTCGGCGCTCGGCTGTCCAGTCACCCCGACGTCGACAAGGTGATGTTCACCGGCTCCACCCGGACCGGCCAGGCCATCATCAAGAGCTCGGCCGACACCGTGAAGCGGCTGACCCTCGAACTCGGCGGCAACGACGCCGGCATCGTGCTGCCCGACGTCGACCCCCAGGCGATCGCGGAGGGCCTGTTCTGGGGCGCCTTCATCAACACGGGCCAGACCTGCGCGGCCCTGAAGCGGCTCTACGTGCACACCGACGTGTACGACGAGGTGTGCGCCGCCCTCACCGAGGTCGCCAAGTCCATGCCCATGGGACGAGGACTTGACGAGCAGAACGTGCTCGGGCCGCTGCAGAACCGCGCCCAGTACGACATCGTCGCCCGACTGGTCGACGCCGCCCGGGAGTCCGGCGCCACGATCCTGGTCGGGGGCGACCCCGACCACGACGCGCCCGGCTTCTTCTACCCGACCACGCTGGTGGCCGACGTGGACGACGACAACGCCCTGGTCGCCGAGGAGCAGTTCGGCCCCGCCCTGCCGATCATCCGGTACGACGACGTCGACCAGGCCGTGGCGATGGCCAACAAGCTGGACGTCGGGCTGGGCGCCTCCGTCTGGAGCAGCGACCGGGAGGCCGCGCGCGCCGTGGCCGCCCGGCTCGAAGCGGGCACCGTGTGGATCAACGCACACGGAGGCGTCCATCCGATGATCCCCTTCGGCGGGGTCAAGAAGTCCGGTTACGGGCTCGAGTTCGGCGTCGAGGGCCTCAAGGCGGTCGCCGTGCCCCAGGTCATCAACGGCTGACGGACGACGCCGCTCCAGCCCTGACCGGTGCCGCCCCCGCAGCTGCGGGGGCGGCGCGGGTCGTGGTGCCAGTCGAAGACGATGACGCGGCGGAGGGTCCGGCCGGCGTGGACGTCCTCGTACGCCTCAGCCACCTGCGGCCGGGCGACGCCATCGACGTGCTGCCGCCGTCCGGCACGTTCACCGCCGACCTGTTCACGCCGGCCGACCACGTGTTCGTCGTCGCCGGTCTCGGGATCACGCCGGTGCCGTCGCTGGTCGGCTCGGTGCTGCGCGACGGGACGTCGACGGTCACCGTGTTCTACGGCAACCGGCGCACCAACACCGTCATGTTCGCCGACGAGCTGGCCGACCTGAAGGACCGCTACGGCAGTTGCCTGCAGCTGGTGCACGTGCTCTCCCCGCGAACCCCGCGACGCCGAGCTGACCAGCGGACGGCTTGACGGGGACCGGCTGCGCACTCTGGTCGGCGCCTTCGTCGACGCCCCGTCGCTCGACCACTGGTGGCTCTGCGGCCGCACGGGATGGTCAGCGACGCCCGCGAGCTGCTGGCCGAGCTCGGTGCCGGGCGAGCGGGTGCACCAGGAGCTGTTCTTCGTCGACGACGTCTCACCCGAACCGGTGCGCGGCGACGACGAGACCGTCGACGGCCCCAGCAGCTCGGTGACGATCGTGCTCGAGGGCCGGTCCACGACTCTGACGCTGCCCCGCGACATGCCGGTGCTGGACTCCGCGCAGCGGGTCCGCGGCGATCTGTCTTTCGCCTGCAAGGGCGGCGTGTGCGGCACCTGCCGGTCCCGGGTCACCGACGGCCAGATCGAGATGCGCCGCAACTACGCGCTCGAGCCGAAGGAGGTCGAGGCCGGCTACGTGCTCACCTGCCAGACGCTTCCGCTCTCGGATGCGGTGACCGTCGACTTCGACGCGTGACGAGAGTCGAGCAGGTGCTTGGGGCACAGGCGCTGTCCGCCGGCGGCGTCGCCGCCTCCCGGACGGGACCACCTGCCCCGGAGGCGCCGGCGTGAGGCCCGCGCCCCCCGGCGAGTCGGCCACCAATGAGGTCGTCGTGACTCCCGAGATGACGGTCCCGTTCGACGAGCTGGGCCCGGTCCACCCGGTGTACGCCACCTACACGATGGCCAAGCACTTCGAGGAGGCCGGCCGGAAGCTGCTGCTCCAGCACCTCGAGCCGGGTGAGGACGGCATCGGCCGTTCCGTCAGAGAAGAGCTGGGACGTCCGCGCCGCCGGCCGGCTCCTCCAGGTGAAGGCCCGGCTCATCGCGACCGGCGACAAGAAGTCGCACGTCTACAGCCCATTCCGGTCTCGGGACTTCGACGCATGCGTGTTCCACGCCGTCGCGGCCTGGGGATCCGGAAGCAGCCTTCGCGACGAGGCTGGACCGAGCTCGTTCTGGCCAGACTCCACGGCCCGTAGGTTGAGGAGCATGCGTGCCGTGCAGATCACCCGCTTCGGCGGCCCTGAGGTCCTCGACGTCGTCGACCTGCCCGAGCCGGTCCCCGGGGACGGCGAGCAGCTCTTCGACATCAGCTCGTCCGGGGTCAATTTCGCTGATACACACCAGATCGAGAACAGCTACCTGGCCGCCCAGCAGCTGCCGCTGGTGCCGGGCGCGGAGTTCGCGGGGACGACGGCCGGCGGCGGCCCGCGGGTGGTCGGCCTGCTCGACGGCGGCGGCTACGCGGAGAAGGTCGCCGCGCACCCGCGGCTGACCTGGCAGGTGCCCGACGGGGTGACCGACGAGCAGGCGCTGGCCGTCGTCCTGCAGGGCAGCACCGCCTACCACCTGCTGCGCACCAGCGCGCACCTCGCCGCCGGGGAGACCGTCGTCGTCATCGCCGGTGCCGGTGGCGTCGGGTCACTGGCCGTGCAACTGGCGCGGCGCTGGGGCGCGGGACGGGTCATCGCGACGGCGTCCAGCGCGGAGAAGCGGGCACTGACCGAGGAGCTCGGCGCGGACGCCTCGGTCGACCCGGCCCTGGCCGACGACGACCCGCAGGCCCTCACCGCCGCGCTGCGCGAGGCCAACGGCGGCCGGCCGGTCGACGTCGTCCTGGAGATGACCGGCGGCAACGTCTTCGCCGGCTCGCTGTCCGCGCTGGCCCCGTTCGGCCGGGTCGTCACCTACGGGATGGCCGCCCGCCAGGAGACCGCCGCCGTCCCGCCGGGGATGCTGCTGCAGAAGAGCCGCGCGGTCGTCGGCTTCTGGCTGGCGCACTGCATGACCCGGCCGGCGATGCTCGACGACGCGATGACCGAGCTGCTGGCACTGGTGGCCGACGGCGCGCTGCGGCCGGTCATCGGCGGGCGCTACCCGCT
>Ga0196965_1001296_pt1 | contig 9986 bp, 10 predicted proteins | sample S1_20metaG_FD_148668 | JGI IMG/M metagenome (GOLD analysis project Ga0196965, IMG submission 148668) | Soil microbial communities from Anza Borrego desert, Southern California, United States - S1_20 | ecosystem: Environmental > Terrestrial > Soil > Desert | place: USA: California | collected... | reverse complement strand
GGCCCTCGAGCGCCGCTTCCAGCCGGTGATGGTCGAGCCGCCGACGGTCGAGGACACCATCTCGATCCTCCGCGGCCTGCGCGAGCGCTTCGAGGTGCACCACGGTGTGCGCATCCAGGACAACGCCCTGGTGGCCGCGTCGGTCCTCTCGCACCGCTACATCACGGACCGCTTCCTGCCGGACAAGGCGATCGACCTCATCGACGAGGCCTGCGCCATGATCCGCACCGAGATCGACTCCATGCCGCAGGAGCTGGACGCGATCACCCGCCGGGTCATGCAGCTCGAGATCGAGGAGGCGGCGCTCAAGAAGGAGAAGGACAAGGCGAGCCAGGAGCGGCTGGAGGACCTCCGCCGCGAGCTGGCCGACCTCAAGGCCCAGGCCGACTCCATGCGGGCGCAGTGGGAGGCCGAGAAGAGCTCGATCGAGGAGGTGCGGGGCCTGCGCGAGCAGATCGAGCAGGTGCGCCAGGAGATCGAGCGGGCCGAGCGGGCCTACGACCTCAACAAGAGCGCCGAGCTGCGCTACGGCAAGCTGCCGCAGCTCGAGGGCCAACTCAAGGAGCGGGAGGCGCGGCTGGCCGAGAAGGGTGGCCAGCTCGTGCGCGAGGAGGTGACCGAAGAGGAGGTCGCCGAGATCGTATCGCGCTGGACCGGCATCCCGGTGACCCGTCTGGTCGAGGGCGAGCGGGAGAAGCTCCTGCGCATGGAGGACATCCTGCACGACCGGGTGGTCGGTCAGGACGAGGCCGTGAAGCTGGTGGCGGACGCGGTCATCCGCGCCCGGGCCGGCATCAAGGACCCGCGGCGCCCCATCGGCTCGTTCATCTTCCTGGGCCCGACCGGCGTCGGCAAGACCGAGCTGGCGAAGACGCTCGCCCAGACGCTCTTCGACAGCGAGGACAACATCGTCCGCATCGACATGAGCGAGTACATGGAGCGGCACAACGTGTCGCGCCTGATCGGCGCTCCTCCGGGCTACGTCGGCTACGAGGAGGGGGGCCAGCTCACGGAGGCGGTGCGGCGGAAGCCCTACTCGGTGATCCTGTTCGACGAGATCGAGAAGGCGCACAACGACGTGTTCAACGTGCTCCTCCAGATCCTCGACGACGGCCGGGTGACCGACAGCCAGGGGCGCACGGTGGACTTCAAGAACACCGTGATCATCATGACCTCGAACATCGGCTCGCACCATCTGCTGGAGGGTGTGACGCGGGAGGGAGAGATCACCGAGGCGGCGAGGGGCGCCGTGATGAGGGAGCTCCGCTCCCATTTCCGGCCGGAGTTCCTGAACCGGGTGGACGACATCGTGCTCTTCCGACCGCTGACGCTCTCCGAGATCACGCGCATCGTCGACCTCCAGACCGACGACCTGCGCCGCCGTCTGACCGACCGTGGCGTGCGCCTGGAGCTGACCGAGGCCGCCAAGGAGTACGTGGCCAGGCAGGGCTTCGACCCGGTCTACGGCGCCCGGCCCCTCAAGCGCTACCTCCAGCACGAGTTGGAGAGCCGCATCGGCCGCGCCCTGATCGCCGGCCAGGTCACCGAGGGCTCGCTGGTGAGGGTGGACGTGCAGGGCGGCCAGCTCGTGGTGGCGATCGAGGCTCCGAAAGAGGCAGAGGCCGAGGTGCCGGTGGCGGTGTAAGGCCTCCCCTCCTCTACCAATCTTCCAAGCCCGGCCGCGAGGCCGGGCTTGTTTCTCTTCTGGCCTTGACAGACACCCACCCCTGGAGGCCAGACTATCCTCATGATGGACGACGACGTGAACGAGTTGCAGAGCCTCTTGCGGGACGCCGCGGCTCTCCTCAGGGCATCGGGGGCCGAGGCGGTCTACGTCTTTGGTTCGGTCGCTACCGGCAAGAACCGGGACACTTCGGACGTCGATCTCGCGGTATCAGGTCTGCCGCCAGGCTCCTTCTTCGAGACGATGGCCCGTCTGGGTGACCTGCTGGACAGGCCGGTGGACCTCGTCGACCTGGACGTATCCAGCCCCTTCACAGCTTATCTCAAGGAGAAGGGGCTCCTCCGGCGTGTGGCCTGAGCTCAAGGACCAGATCGAAGTCGAGGAGGCTCAACTCCATAAGCTCCTGGAGATGCACCGGCCACTGCTCGCTCAGTGCCAGGTCCGGGAACCCAACGCAATCGAGCTATCAGCTCTGGGCGCTTTTCTCCACTCCTTTTACAACGGAACTAGACGGCCACCACGCCGCGGTGATTCAGGTCCGGCGGCGCGCGCGGATCACCGCATCCACACCCGTGCCGGCAGCCGCGCGCGGACGCTCCTCCGCGACGATCAACTCCCATACATTGGGATCGAGCGCAGCGACCGCAGCCTCGACGGAGACTTGCACCTGACTTGCCGCGGCCGTGGCAGCTCCGGTGCTGGGATCGATCGGGCGGTGTCCAACCAGGAACAGGGTCCCTCCCGGTGCGACGCCGTTCGCCATCCGCCCCACCATGTCTTCCACGGAACCGGCCACGTGGACGTACAAGCAAACAACGAGATCGTAATGCCCCGACTCCGGCGTCCATCTCGCGAGATCGCTCTCGATCCAGTCAATGCGCTCTGCGATATCGGCCCCGGCAGCCTCAGCCATCGACCGTCCGTGAGCCAGTGCCGCTGCAGAGAAGTCGACCGCCGTGACCTGCCAGCCCTGCGCGGCGAGCCAGAGCGTGTCCGCGCCATGTCCACAGCCGGCGTCGAGGGCGCGCCCCGGCGGAAGGCTGGCAGCCTCGGCCATCAGATGCGCGTTGGGTGGACGGCGCGCGACTTTGTCCGCGTCCTCACGCAGCGTCTTCGACCATAGCTGCTCCCAGAAGTCCTGACCGAATTTTGGCTTGGTCATGAGGCCATTGCGAGGAGTCGGAGGTATCGTCGCGAACTGAGTCCTACTCAAGCAAGCACCAGGCGCAGCCCACGAGACGAGCCGCGCCCCTTCCGCGAAGCGTATAACACTCTGCGCTTCACCGCCGGATGGCGAAGTCAGCCGCCCGCGTACAAGTGCCGGCGTTAGGGGACGCGTTCCGGGCCGGTTCCTCGGTGTTGAAGGCACCATCCCTCAACACTTCGGGGCCGCTCCTCAATGCGTCTGGCTTTTCGGTCCCCTCCCGGGAGGGGACAAGCCCCTCCCCTCCATGAAGAAGTCCTGTCTTGTTAGAGGCTCTTATAGCTACCGCGCGAGAGAGACGCCACCGGCCACGCCTGCCGGTGGCGCCTTTCTGGCGGTCCTCCTGTCGGACGGAGGAATGCTCAGGAGCGCGGCCATGGACCTGGCGGCGCCCCGTCACCATTCAGTTGTCAATGAACCCGGAGCCGTTTCGGGACGACTCCTCAGTATTGAGGCGGCGTTCCTCAACGCTTCTCCGCCGCTCCTCAACGCTTCGCCGCGGCTCCTCAGCACTGAGGGATCATCCCGGAGTGTTCCGGGCCGTCCCCTCACTGCTTCGCCGCCGGCCCTCAGTGGTCCGGCGTCGCTCCTCAGAGCTGAGGGACGGCTCCTCAATTTCGAGGAGCTCTCCCTCAACGCTACGCCGCCGCCCCTCAACACTGAGAGATGACCCCGAAGTGTTCCAGGCCGGCTCCTCAGTGCTTCGCCGCGGTTCCTCAACACGTCCCGGCCGTTCCTCAACATTGAGGAGCCATCCCTCTCTATCGAGGGATAGCTCCTTGACACTGAGGGAGATCCCCTCAGTAGTACGGAACGGCGGCGAAGAGTTGAGGAATCAATGCCTCCTCCCTGACTTCGCTCTCTGTGTCTCCACGGCAGCGCAGCGGGAGGGAGACTACAGAGCTCTCGGCAGAGATGTCAATTCAGTCGAACAAGCAGGCCTTTGTGGTAGTGTCCCTGCTCGAAGGACGGACTCTGTAGCGGTGAGTCCGTGTTCTTTGACAATCGATGTGCACGATCCGCGCACGGCGTGCGGGTGAGGGGAGCCGTGCGCGGATAGGTGGGGGTCAGGGCTGGCAGGGGACCGGCACCGGCAGCCGCGTGTCGCTGCCGACGCGGCGGTCCAGCCAGTCGAGAATGGCGTCGTAGGAGTCCTGGGCCGCGTAGTGCAGGTTCAGGTCGTGCCCTACGCCGGGCATGATCACCGTCTCGGCGCAGGCGTCCGCCGGGTAGAAGCTGGCCTCGTTGGCGAAGCTGCCGGAGGCCGAGCAGGACGGCGCGTTGCAGAACGCGAGGTCGAGGTCGCCGATGATCGCCAGCACCGGAGTGTGGACGCCGGTCGACATGTCGAGCGCCGGGAAGGCCGTCGCCAGCTCGGCCGGGGTGACGGTCTCCTTGGTCTGCTCGTCGATGGCGAGCACCAGGGGATCAGCGGCCGGCAGGTGGTAGAAGATGCCGCGCGTACCCGGCAGGCTGGTGAGATAGCCGTCCGGGATGTTCCGGCCCGCGAAGCGCGGGTCGAGGCTCGCCGGATAGAGGCCGCCCAGGATGTCGTTGAGCACCGGGGTGACCGTGTGGGAGACGCCCGTCAGCGCCACGCCGTCCACGTCGCCATAGGTGGCCGCCTCCTGGATCGCGATCACCGAGCCGAGCGAGTGCCCGACCAGCGCCACCCGCTCCGCCTCGATCCGGCCGAACGAGGGGACCACCAACTCGCCGCCGCGCAGCGCCTGGACGATCTGATGGACCACGAACGCATCGGCGCCGATGGTCACCTGCTCCGCCGGCGGATGGTCGCTCTGGCCGATGCCGATCCGGTCGATGTTGAGGACGGCGTAGCCCGCCGCCGTGGCGCGGCGCATGTAGGAGTAGGTCTCGGGCTGGAACGGCCAATCCCAGTAGAGATGGCTGTAGGTCGAGCCGTGGAGCGTGATCTGGACCGTCTTGTTGTTGATGCTGCCGCGCGAGCAGAGGACACCGAAGACGTTGTAGACCTCGGTGGCACCCGGCGCCACGGTCACGGGGAACAGGACCTCTTCACAGCGCAGGCCCCCCTCCGCCGCCGAGGCGCCGGACGGAGCGGACACGGCAATCGCGCAGAGCAGAGCCAGAACGATCAGAAAACTCGCAGGACGTCTCATACCTTCTCTCTTTCTACAGGCCTTGAAGGGTTGATTTTCATGACTGCACGGCCAGTAGAACGAAGCTCCGCAGCCATCCCCCTCACGGGTTGGCACGCTGGTTGAAGCCCGTTACGCTGGAGCGCCCGCGACGGGGCTACCCGCCCGGAGGAGGAACCATGGAGCTGGAAGTGCGGCATGACGAAGGCGCCAGAAAGTATTATGCGCTAATCGACGGCAGGGAGTCGGTGCTCGAGTACTCCGAGGCGCGCGAGGGGACCCTCAATTTCTTCCACACCTATGTGCCGCCGGAGCTGCGGGGCCGCGGCATCGCCGACGAGATCGTCCGCCATGCCCTCGAGGACGCGGAGAGGCGCGGGATGAAGGTCATCCCGTCCTGCTGGTTCGTCCGCGTCTACATCCAGAGACATTCGCGTTACCAGCCGCTGGTCGCCTAGAGAGAGGAAGCCTGATGGATTTCGAAGTCCAGCACGAGGAAGGGAACAAGTACTACGCCGTGATCGACGGCTCCGAGGCCGCCGTGGGGTACTTCAAGCTCGACGACGAGACGCTCGACTTCCAGCACACCTACGTGCCGGAGAAGCTGCGCGGCCAGGGGGTGGCCGAGAAGCTGGTCCGCCACGCCCTCGACGATGCCCGGCGGCGGCGTCTTCGGGTGCTCCCGAGCTGCCCCTACGTCAAGCGGTTCGTGGAGCGGCACCCGGAGTACCAGCAGGGCCTGGCCCGGGCCTAGCGGAAAATCAGGGTTCCGTTCTCCAGCTCCAGATCCAGGACGTCCCCCTCGCGGTCCACCAGGAAGGTGAGCGAGGGATCCAGGGTCAGAGGCGCCCGGGTCCCCCGCCGCACCCACTTGCCCGTAGGGATCCGCACCTCGAAGATCGCCCCGGGGAAGCGGTTGAACGAGCCGTCCGTCGAGTCGAAGGTGATGAGGACGAGGCCCGGCGTCGAGACGTCGGCGTTGAAGCGCACGTTGCCCATCCGCGGGTCGACGCGCACGAAGGGGGGCTTGCGGGCGATCGACTTGTCGTACCGGAAGCCGATCCGGCCGCTGCCGAGAGGCTCCGACATCTTGGTCTCCAGGCCGATGATGGCCATGCGGCCCGGCTTCACGACGCCGGTGGGCTCCACCTCCAGCTCCTGGGCGCCGGTGTCGGCCACGATCTCGAGCTCGCCATTGCGCGGCTCCACCTGCACGCGCCGCCCCTTGTCGTCGACCAGGGTGGTGCCGGGATCGATCCCGATCTCGTAAACCTGCCCGGGCTGCACCCAGTCGGCCAGCCGGAAATAGAAGATGGCCAGCGGCCCGTCGGCGGAGTTGATAGTGCGCGACGGCGAGTTGAAGCTGAGGGTTGCCCTCCGGGTGTCGAAGCTCCCCTGGAAGCGGGCATCCTGCCGGGCGCTGAAGACCACGAAGCTCTCCAGCGCGACGAAGGGGCTCGGGCCGCTCGGACCGGAGCCGCCCCCCTCGCCTTCACCCTCGCCACCCCGTCCCCGCCGCTTGGACGCCTCGATCGCCTTGGTGCGGAGGCCGCCGCTCCGGAACAGGATCTGCCCCTGGCCGATGGCCCGCGACGCGTAGGTGCGGACCACCACGGCGACGACGCCGCCGGGAACCCCCTCGGCGTCGTTGGTGCGCAGCGCGAGCTTTTCGGCGGCCGAGGCGGTCTCGGGAACGGCCAGGGCACCGAGCAGGAGGAGCGGGAGAACGAGAAGGATCCGGAGACGCGGCATGGGTGTCATGGGTCTTACCTCGAAGTCGAGCCGTTCTCTCCGGCCGGCCGCACACGGAAGCGGGCCGGCGTGGAGGTGGCGATCCGGTCGCCTTGGGTGTCCAGGGCCTCCACCGTCCAGGTGTAGGCCACCGCGGGATGGAGACTGCGGACCAGCGCCTGCGGCAGACGGACCGGCGAACCGGAGGCCGTCTCTTCCCATACGACCGAGCCGTCGACAGAGAGCAGGCGCCAACGATAACTGTGGGCCGCGGGAATTTCTTCCCACCGCAGCTCGGACGGGACGGCGGCGATCTCGCCGACGGGGGCGACGACGGCCAGGTCCGCGCCGCGCATCACGCCGCCTCCGCCGCCCGCGCCGGGCTCGGGGAGCGGCGGCGCCGACCGCATCTGAAAGAGGAGGCCGAAGACCAGGGCCAGCATGGCCGCGGCGGCCAGGCCCATGGCCGGCAGGAAACGGGACCGGCGGCGCGCCGCCGGGAGGGCGGACGCCATGGGCATCTCGGGAGACCGGGCGGGCGCGGCCGCCGGGAAGGGCACCACCTTCGCCTCGCGCACGGCCCTGGGAGATGCGGGACGCCCCTTCTCCAGGCGGGCGAGGATGAAATCCATGTCCTCGCGCCGGGCCGCCATCTCCTCGCTGTCCTCCGACGGCGGCTCGAAGAGGCGGGCGAGGTCGCGCTCGGCGGCGCAGGCCGGGCAACCCGCCACGTGCTCGTCGAGACGGCGGCGCTCCTCGTCCGACAGGTCGCCGGCCTCCCAGCTCAGAAAGGCCTCGGGGGGTGGGCAGCCATGCTCGGGCGAGTGGGCCGCCCGCAGCGCCTCACCGAGCGGGAGCCCCTGGGGTGTGCCGTCCTTCATGGCTTTCCTCCGCCGGCCGCCGCCGGCTGTGCGGACGCTGCCAGCCGGCGCCGCAGCTTGCGCAAGCCGCTGACCACGTAGGCCTTCGCTCCCGATTTGTTCTGGAGGCCCAGCATCGCCGTGATGCCGGGCAGGGTGAGCCCGTCTCCATAGTGGAGGTAGAGGACCTTGGCCTCGAGCGGCTCCAGGTCCTGCTCCAGGATCTCCTTGAGCTCCGCCACCGACTGGCCGGTCACCAGGATCTCATCGGCGGCGGGCACCGGGTCCGCGAGCTCGGGAGCCGAGTCGAGGCCGTCCAGCGGCGCCGACCGCTTGCGCGCCGCCTCGCCGTGGTTGATGGCGACGCTGCGCGTGACCTGGTAGAGCCAGGTGGAGAAGCGGCTCTCCATGCGGAAGGAGTCGAGGCGGGATTGGACGCGGAGGAAGACCTCCTGGGCGAGATCGGCGGCGGCCTCGCGGCTGCCGCAGATCCGCAGGCACCAGTAGGCGACCCGCGGGTAGTGCCGTCGGAACAGGACGTCGAGGCATTCCTGGATGGCGGGGCCGGAGCGGCGCCGCGCCTCCTGGATCAGCTCCTCATCGGTCAGGTGCTCCAATTTCAAGGCCCTCGGTCTCCGAATGTGGCGGGAGGCCGGCTGCCTCCCCACCGCCGGGCGTACTGACCCTAGCCTACAGGATGAGCCGCCGGAACGGACAGCCGGGGCGTATGGTTGAGAATCCCTGAAAACAACGGACGACACGGTCATGCAGAGTGAGACAGGGGCAAAGGGGAGATGGAACAGGCTGGTCAGGTGCAGACCGTCCCGAAGCTGAACGCGTAGGCCCGGGCGCCCGGCCTGAGGAAGCGCAGGCGCAGATGGCGCCGCCGGAAATCCGGGGAGTCGACGAGCCGCACCATGCGCGGACGGTCCCAGACGGCGAACGTCCGCCCGTCCCTCGCCACCAGGTCCGCTCCCCTCTCCTCCACCGCGACGGGCGCGCCGCCGGCCTCGATCTCCAGCTCCGCCGTCTCCCCCACCGGCGGCGCCAGCACCAGGTTCACCTCGGCCGCGTCGCAGACCAGCTCCAGCCCGGCCCCCGGCTCGCGGGCTTCCAGGTACTCCGCCTCGTGCAGCCACAGGCCGCGGGCGGTGAACAGGCCGGGAGGCGCCGGCTCCTCCCGGGCGGCGTGCCGGACCTCCTCCCCCGGCCGGTAGCCCTCGGCGGCCAGGAGCCTCCCCCGGTGCCAGCCCAGATGGGCCTCACGGGTGGCGGGCTGGCAGACGGCGCCGGGCCGGTCCACCTCCCGCACCGGCTCGAGCAGCGCCGGCATGGGCGCCGTGTCCCCGGCCTCGCGCAGCAGGCGCTGGATCCACTCCTCGGTCTCGCCGTAGGCCCCTTCGCCGGCGTGCTCGTAGCGCAGATAGCCGCGGGCGTCGATCAGGTACTTGGCCGGCCAGTACTTGTTGGCGAAGAGCTGCCAGGTGGCGCGGCCGGCGTCCAGCAGGACGGGATAGGGGATCGCCTCGGCCGCCACCGCCGCGGCCACCACGGCGGGGTCGGCGGTGACCTCGAACTCCGGCGTGTGGACGCCCACGATGACCAGGCCGCGAGGCGAGTAGCGCTCGTGCCAAGCCCGCAGGTACGGCAGGGTGCGCAGGCAGTTGACGCAGGTGGACTCCCAGAAGTCCACCAGGGTGACCGCGCCGCTCTTGAGCGAGACCTGCGGCCCCTGGACCCAGACGCCCGGAGCGAGCCCGGGGGCGCGGAGCGGCACGGTGATCGGCGGCACGTCAGGTCCCTCCAGAAAAGCGAAACGGAGGGGGCGTCGCCACCCCCTCCGTGGTTGGAGCGCGCGGTCGCGGTCAGCTTACTTGATCGCGAACTTCACGTTGTAGCTGTTCCGCGTGTCCGAGTAGAGGAAGACCTCGAGCACGAAGTTGGCCGGCTTTCCCGTGTTCCTGTACGTCAGGACCTCGGTGTCGCCCTCCCCTTCGGTCACGGCCACCGCCTCCTGGTTGCAGGCGCGGTACAGGCGGGTGTCGATGTCACCGTTGCCGTGATTGAAGGTGACGGTGGCGGTGAGGGTCTTGTTCTTCGGGACCCGGATCCGGTAGAAGTCACGGTCGGCCCACTTGACGATGCGGTTGGTGAGGTTCTGGTTCTTGCGCGCGACGCGCGGCTTGCCGCAGGTGTCGTTGGGCTCCGAGTTGTCGTCGCTGCCACCGTTCAAGGGGTTGCGGATCTTGGCGAAGGTGGTCGAGAAGGACCCGTAGGAGTCGTTCAGGTTATTGGCCGAGGCGCCGCAGGAGGAGGGGCCGCAGTGGAGCTGGCCGAAGAGCTGGCCCGTGTCGTTGCGGAAGATGCCCGAGCCCGAGGAGCCCGGC
>Ga0196965_1001295_pt1 | contig 9987 bp, 6 predicted proteins | sample S1_20metaG_FD_148668 | JGI IMG/M metagenome (GOLD analysis project Ga0196965, IMG submission 148668) | Soil microbial communities from Anza Borrego desert, Southern California, United States - S1_20 | ecosystem: Environmental > Terrestrial > Soil > Desert | place: USA: California | collected... | reverse complement strand
GAGATCCCCAAGGAGGAACCGCTCGTGTCCCGAATCTCATCGCGATCCCTGGCGCTCGCCCTGGCTCTCTGCGCCCTCGCCCTCCCCGCCTGCGGCCAGCCCGCGGCGAACGATCCCGGCCACTGCCTGCGCTCCGGCCCGATGCTCGGCCCGGCCGAGGTCGACGAGGCGACGGTCTGGGTCCAGACCCGCTACCCCTGCAAGGTGCAGGTCCGCCTTTGGCCGCAGGGACGCCCCGAGGCCGCCCGCCTCTCCCAGGAGGTGACCACCACCGGCGACATGGGCATCGCCCTGCTGCGCCTCTCCGGGCTCGACTTCGGCACCCGCTACGACTACGAGGTCTACCTCGACGGCAAGCGGGTGGAGCGGCCCTACCCGCTGACGCTCCAGACCCAGGCCTACTGGCAATACCGCACCGACCCGCCGAGCTTCCGGGCGGCCATCGGCTCCTGCGCCTACATCAACGACCCGCCGTTCGACCGTCCCGGCGAGCCCTATGGAAAGAGCTACGAGATCTTCGAGTCGATCGCGGCGGCCAAGCCGGACTTCATGATCTGGCTGGGGGACAATGTCTATTACCGGGGGCCGGACTGGCTGACCGAGGCCGGCATGCGCTACCGCTGGGCGCACGACCGGGCGCTCCCCCAGATGCAGGCGCTGCTCGGCACGGTGCACCACTACGCGATCTGGGACGACCACGACTACGGCCCGAACAACGCGGACCGCACTTACCGGCTGCGCGAGGAGAGCCTGCGCGTCTTCCGTGACCACTTCCCCAACCCCTCCTTCGGCACGGCGGAGGCGCCCGGCGTCTTCACCCGCTTCGAGTGGGCGGACGTCGAGTTCTTCCTCCTCGACGACCGCTACTATCGCTCGCCCGACGACATGCCGGACGGCCCGGGCAAGCGGATGCTGGGTAAGGAGCAGTTGGACTGGCTCAAGGAGGCCCTGGCCGGCAGCCACGCGACCTTCAAGGTGGTGGTGTCGGGCAGCCAGATGGTCAACCCGCTCACCTTCTTCGAGGCGTTCGGCAACTTCCCCGCCGAGCAGAAGGAGCTCTTCGACTTCGTGCGCGACTCCCGCGTGGAGGGGGTGGTCTTCCTGTCGGGGGACCGCCACCACACCGAGCTGCTCCGCCGCCAACTGCCCGGCCTCTACCCGCTCTACGAGTTCACCTCGAGCCCCCTGACCTCCGGCGGCTCGCGCCTGGAGAAGGAGGCAGACAACCCCGCCCGCGTCCCCGGCACCTGGGTGACCGGCGGCGTCCACAACTTCGGCCTCGTCGAGGTCTCCGGCAAGCCCAAGGAGCGGGTGCTGACCCTCCGCACCCTCGACACCCATGGCAAGGAGCTGTGGAAGCACGAGATCCGCGAGGGGGAGCTCCGGTTTCCGGGCAACCGGCCAGACGACCGGCACTAGAAAGCGCCACCACCAACCGAGCAAGATTTTGTTAGAGCCGCGTCATCGTTCCATGCAAATATCCATTTTATCGGCTCGGGCTGAGCGCTCAGCCCGAGCCGAGCTAGATGGAGATGCTGACGATGAAACCGAAAAAGTTGACATTGGCGATGCTCCTCCCGACAACCCTCCTGGTCTCCCTGCCAGGAACCCTCTCCGCAACCACCTACAGCCTGACTCCCGCCGCGGACACGTTCGTCCAGCAGTCGACGCCCAACTCCAACTACGGCTCCGATCTCAACCTGCGGATCCGCAATGTCGCGACCGGGCAGGGGCAACACTCCTTCCTCCGTTTCAATATCCCGGCCCTCGACGGGAACATCCTATCCGCGACGCTGCGCCTGCGGGTCGCGGGAGCGATCAGCGAGGTGGGTTACTACCACGTCAGCATGGGCTCTCCCTCCTGGTCCGAGACCTCGCTCACCTGGAACAACTGGTCGAGCGGAACGGTCTTCTCCTTCATCGGATCGCGCACCAACCTGGCGGCCAACACCTTCCTGGACCTCGACGTCACCAACTGGATCACTCCCTCCCCGGTCACCTTCGCCCTCGCCAGCTCGGCCGATATCACGGGCCAGCGCTTCTACAGCGAGGAGGAGTACGGCGCTTATCAGCCGCAACTCATCCTCCAGACCGATGGCGCCGTGCCTCTGGAATGCGGGCCTACCGGTGAAGACCCGGGAGATCCGCCCGATCTCCTGAACGAGCTCCTCTGCGTCATGAAGACCGGCGTTCCTTCAGCCAACGTCAACTATTCGGCGCAGTTGGGCCCGACCTTCAACCAGTGGGCGAACGCCGGCAGCGAGAACAAGCCCGTGATCGCCGCGGCGGTCGCGCTGTTCGACGGCCCGATCGTCAATGGCACCGATTACCGGACTTGGTGGCAGGACTTCCTCGATCGCCAGGCCTCGGGGAGCGGCGCGGGAAACATCTGGCACTTCAAGGGCTCTGAGCTGTTCTCGAACGTCTACGACGCGGCCACGATGACCGGAGTCTTGGCGGCGCACTACTGGGCGCAGTCGCATCCCGCGGATCCGGCGGCGGCCGCGATCAAGACCAAGGCGCAGGATTATCTGCGCCGCACCTGGTACGCCTACGCGCTCTCCGCGTCGGCCGTCGACTTTACGAGCGTCTACAACGTGCAGGGTGCCACAACCAGCCTCGTCCAGACCAACAACCGGAACTGCCCCGTGCTCGCCATGGCGAGCCCCCGCTCGAAGACCGACTACAACCAGGACTCGAAGCGCTGGCTGTTCGGCACCGCCGCGGGTTTCTCGACCGATTGCTACAAGTCGCCGCAGGTGAGGGACGTGGTGAATTATCTCGCGGCGCAATACTCCGCCGTCTTCGGCCTCACGTCGACCGAGAAGAGCCAGCTCCAGGCTCTGGTGAACAACACCACCATCCCGGGCTCTCTCTCCACGGTGTTCGGCGCGGCCCGGATGAGAGCCGACTTCCACTTCCTGCTGTGGAGCGACGGCCGCCGCGCCACGTTCTACACCGGGCCTCAGCTCAACAACAACATCGCGGTCAACGGCGGGAAGGGTACCGTCTATACCGCGATGTACGACCCCGCCACCCGGCAGCTCGATCTCCTGTTCGTGCTCGCGCAGAGCACCGAGTCCTGCCTCGATTCCGGCACGCGCAGGGTCTACGTGGACGACCTCTCGACCCCGGGCTGTGGATCGAACCACTGGATCACCCTGCCGGCGGCCAATCCGACCTATCACTTCGTGCTGGGGCCGACCGGATGGCGCACCTGCTCGAACCTCGCCTGCATCTGATCACATCGAGGTGATCTCCCGGGCCCGCGTGCGGCTTGATCCGCACGCGGGCCCAGCCTCCGGCTCCGCGTTACCGGTTACGGCTCCGAAGCCGCGTCGTCGAAGCGCACCATCCATGCCTCGGCAGGCTTGCCGTGGCAATCCGTGTAGAACAGCATGTAGTAGGCCGGCGGTATCATGCTCGCTTTCGCGTCCGGCGTCGTGAACTTGATGCCGCCTTCGGCCGGCTCGAAGTCGAGTTGAATGAACTGCTGGCCGTTCTGCCAGCCATGGGTAGCGCTGGGAAGCTTGATGAGCGCCAGGCGGGCATCCTCCGGTGCGCAGTTGGGCAGGGCCTTGAGCCCCATCTGGTAGGCAACCCCACTATGAAAGAGTGTGAAGTTCTTGCCGCCGATCGAGGCCGACGGCGTATAGCCGACCTTCTCGATCGGCGCGAGAGATGTGATCGCCGCTCGGCGCTCCGGATCGATGAACAGATACGGCGGTGAATAGATCTCCGCCGTCCAGTTCTCCGTCGGCGTGGTGAGTTGCCCGGGTAAACCCTTCCCTATCGGACCATCATCGAAGAAGTAGAGGTCGGTCTCGACCTGCTTGAGGTCTGGAGGCGGCTGGCCGGCCCCGGAATACGGCGGCGGCGGACCATTGCGCGGAGTGATAGTGGCTCGCGCGCTATTGCCTCCCGAGACGAAGACTCGCCCGTCGGGCAGCAGCAGAGCGATATTGTGGTACAGCCGGGGCTCGAGAGCATCGAGCATCTTCTTTTGTGAATAGCCTGTCCGCTTTCCCGTCTTCGGATCGTACTGAGGCGTCAGCAGGATGGGATGAAACACCGGCCCATAGAAGTCGTAATTGCCGCCGCTGATGATGAGAATCTGGCCTGTCGGCAGGGCGACGGTATAGTGCATGGTCCGGTCGGCCTCCGGCTCAGTCCCGAGGAAGTCCGGATCGAGGGTCCAATGGCCTCCCGCCGGGCTGTTGTCCGGGGTGAAGGTCTCGAGCCGTGCCGAACCCCGGCCGCCCGCAAAGTGGTTGGGGTTGGCCGAGTTGAGTGGATACAGGGTTCCCGGCGATGTCGGTTGGCCCCCGATCAGGTGAATCTGGCCAGTTTCGGGATCCTTGAACGTCGTACCGTAGGAAGTCACGTCCTCGACCCGGTCGGGCCCACGGGAAAACGATACCTGGAGCCCGTCGTTCTCGTCCTCCAGGGTGGCCCAATAGGTGTGCTTCGTGCGCCGCATGAAGGCGGCGTCGCACGTGCGCAGGCTGACCCAGTCCCCCTCGCGAGTCAAATAGATGCGCCCATCGGGTTGAAGGTAGTTCTCGGGGTAGAGCTTGAAGGCATCGTATTTGTTGGACTCGATGCACCGCGCATCGCAAGGCACGTCAGGAGTCGGTACAAAGTCGGGGTTGATGAGGGTTCTGAACGGGCTGTTCTCGACCTGCGCGACGTCAACCGCCTTCCAAGCCCGCTCTGGAGTGGCGGGGTCGAAAGCCGATGGATCGAAAACCTCGATCCAACTGTTGATCTCGAAGATGTGCATCTCGGGGAACCCTTTGTCGAAACCCACGAAGCCGCTGAAGACAGCCAACCGGCCATCGAGCAGAGGAAGCAGGCTCGGATACCAACGGCCTCGTTTCATGAAACCGGAGAACGTCCAGGGCGTCTCGTCATTGGAGGCCGGCCGCACCCGCCAGTCCACCTTATCCCAGGAGGTCTCCAACTCCGACCGCCAATCGAAGATATACGAGGTGTTGTTGCCGGTCCGAAATGGGCTGTAGTACTGCGTTCCTCCGGTGAAGAGCACGTTGCCATCCCGGAGATGCTGGTGCCCCGTACAGAAGAAGTCATTGGGAGCGAAGTGCCCGGCGTTGTCAGGATCGGCTTCGGGTACCGGTACAGGGACCCGATAGAAGGTATTGGCGACCGGGTCGTAGATGGCTGCGTTGTTCACGAGCTCGTAGTATTCATCGAGCTTCTCGTTGCGAAAGGGATCCTCATCCCTGATAAACAACCCCGTAGGCGTCTCGGGCTCGGGATACTCCGGGTAATACTGGGTCCCATTCCGGTTGCGCCAACTGCTACCGCTCACCAGCAGCAAACGCCCGCTCGGCAGGACTGTAGAGTGCACCGTCTGCATGCCGAGAATATTGTGGATGGCGGCACTTCCCGTTGCAGGGATCACGCTCTCCCAGGCACCTCCTTCCTTCGGGGGCGGGCATTCGTCATCATGGTGCCGCAATTTGCAGCTCACAGCGGGAACATGCCGAGTGTGGTCACTCCTCTCCAATGCATCGTTGTGGCCGGGGTGGGAAGCGACTGTCCCAAGATTTGGAGAGGACGTTGTCGCACAACCAGCAGAGAACAGCAAGATCATCAGGAGGCAATCGCGAAATCGAGCCACGGACGAAATCTGTGCGAAGCGGCTCACGCCGCTCCTTTGGGTAGTCATGAGCGCTCTCCAAAGAGATAGATGTTCCAGATTCGTGCTTCAGCCCGGAGAAACGCTCCAATACCTGCGTTCGCCCGAGCTGCGCACGAATACAAAGGAGCCTTTCAGCCCCTTCACTGCAGAGTCTTTGATACTGCGCCAGCTTAGCGGCATTTCGCATGCTCGTCAAGACTTCGGAATCTGTTTGTGGCCAGAGGCGAAGGGGGAGCTTCGTAGCGGAGCACGGCGCTTCTCATACCGCACGTCGCCGTGGTCGGCCGGCTGTGCGCGGCCTCGTCCGCGCGCAGGCCTACTTTTCGGGGCTGAATCAGGGCGTGGAAACAAACTCTACGATGAAGTTGGTCTCCGGCGGGCAAGCATAGTCGCTGCCCGCGTCGCCGAAGGCGTAGCCGTATACGTTCTTGAATAGCGAGGAGCTCTCGATGCTGGTGTTGTACGTGGAGGTGTTGGCGCCCAGTTGGCCGGCAGGCATACCGCAGGTTTGAGGCGTGTTGTATGGCCCACTACAGCAGAACAGGTTGACATCCTGCTCGGTGACGCCATTCTGGTTCACGTTGGCGGTCGCATAAGTGCAGGGGCTTACACAACCTTCGAACGCGTTGCTCGACGAGACCTTGGACAGATTCCAGGCCGTCTGCCCCTTCGAGGGAGGCCCGGGCAGCTGCGAGCTCTTCTCGCACATGGCGGACAAAGAGCTCGAGCTTACGGGTACGACCTGAGCCAGGGCGTTCGCGGAGCTGTAGTACCCCGCTCCAAGCACATTCGAGTTTTCAGGCGGCACAGTGAATGTGCAGTACGTTGGCGCGGCAGGATAAAGCCTCACTCCGGTGTTATAGCCGTCCACCGCAGAGACATCGACGTTGCTCGCGCCCGCGGGAACGCCGTCGCTGACCGCCAATATCGTCGCTTCGATCTTGGTGGCATAGGGAACCTGGCCCGGAAAATAGCCTCCCGTACAGACCCAATTCTTGGGCGGCTCACCAGAGCATTGCGCGACCGTCGGCGGCTCGCCACATTCAGCCACCGACCCAGCCGTGCAATAGCTGGACAGATAGAATGCCGCCGAGCTCAGGCCATTGGTCCCGACGCTCACCACGAAGGGCGCATTCTTCTTGATCGTGGCAGCGATCGGTGTGTTCTGGGTGGCCGACTGTCCGATCTGGATCATCGGATACTTGGTGTTGTTGACCAAGGTGATCGTGCGTTGACCGTAGTCCGTCTCGACCGGGTTGGATGGCGCGGCCACGGCCGCCGGCCAGGCGCTTGCAGCCACACCCACTGTATAGACGTTGGATTGGGCGCCATTCTGGGATACCGGCGGGTTGATGACTGCTCCCGGGCAAGTCGTACTGGCATCGATGCTTCCGCTCGCCAAAACCAGAGCACATGCGTACCAGGACCCGCCGGCTTGATAATACAGTTGGTAGCTGCCAGAAGTGGTCCCCGCGGCATAGGGCCCCACGAAGACCTGCAAAGTACTATCCGGGATATAGCCTACCTGGCTTCCGCCGCTATACACATAGACGGGAAACGAGATGCCCGTGCCTGGCATCTGCCACATCAAAAAGTCCTCCGCCGCCGCGTTGGCCGTCAAGATCACGCAGAGCAGAAGGCCGATACACCCTACTCGAAGCTTCGCTCTCATAGTATTCTCCCCCTCAATAGGCTTGGCTTGCAGGAGCCCCTCGCCCAGTGCAACTCTATAGACGTGGAACGCCTTCTCCAGTGAAGCCGGGTGGGCCGGCTGGTCAGAGCACGGCCCGAGCGCAAACCTTCTCATCTGAAATCTCCTGGGGAGTCTAGACCGCCTGGCCGACAGCGTCAACTAAGTTGACGCTTAGCCATTCTTGCCTGTTCAGCGAACGGAATGTTCAGGTCGGGCCAGGTCAGACGGCACGGCGCTTCTCATACCGCATGTCGCCGTGGTCGGCCGGCCCGACGAGCTCCCACCCGGCAGCCCGGTAGATCCGGTGTGCCCGGAAGTGCGGCTCCTGCCCCGTATTCAGCCAGATGACCTCCCAGCCTGCCGCGAACAGCCACTCCTCGGCCGCGCGGAGCAGCGCACGGCCGTAGCCGCGCCCGTGCGCCTTCGGGTGGACGAAAAGGGCGAACACGGTGCCCGCCCGCGAGTCCGCCATGCTGAATGCCACGACCTCCCCGTCTTCCTCGACCACCCAGGTGCGCGCCTGCGGCTCGTCGAGCATTCCCGCGACGGACGCCGGCGTGACGCCCCGCTCGGCGAGCCCGTCGCAGCGTGCGCGAGAACCATCTCGATCTCGGTCGAGTCTGCCCAGAGGGGCTCCAGGTCGAGTCGACCGAGGCGTTGAGGGAGCAGTAGGCGAAGGGGGGATCTTCGGCCTGGCAGGGAGCTGCTGCCAGGCCGCGGACTACCTCAACTCGAGGATGACAGTCGGCGCGAACACCACCTCGTCCGCGAGCGAGTATTCCACGACCGCCTTCGCTTCGTTTTTCGTCGCATCGGAATGGAGCTCGAGCCGAAGCGTGCGACCCTCGCCCTGAATTTGAAGGTTCGCCGTTTCTCCTGCCTTGAAGATCACCTTCGGCGCGGCGAGGACTTCGCCGGTCGCCTTATTCTTCAGCACCACCGAGCCCACGAAGACATCCGCCTTTTCGGCGTTTGGTGTAGTGGTGACGGTGAGCTCGTACCCTCCGCTGTCCGAGCTGGCGGTAACGACCGCCGTCCCGGCGAAGGACGCCGTAGCGCACAGGATTCCGAACAGGGCTGCGATGGCTCGCTTCATGGGAGCTCCTTTCTTGTGTCGAAGGGATCCTATCATGAGTCGATGATCAGGGACGGCTCACCTGTCCCCGTCTCGTCAGGTAGCACGGCGCTTCTCATACCGCACGTCACCGTGGTCGGCTGGCCCGACGAGCTCCCATCCGGCAGTTCGGTAGACGCGGTGCGCCCGGAGGTGCGGCTCCTGCCCCGTATTCAGCCAGATGACCTCCCAGCCTGCCGCGAACAGCCACTCCTCGGCGGCGCGAAGCAGCGCCGGGCCATAGCCGCGCCCCTCCGCCTTCGGGTGGACGAAAAGGGCGAATACGGTGCCCGCCTGCGCGTTCGCCACGCTGAATGCCACGACCTCCCCGCGTTCCTCGACCACCCAGGTGCGCGCCTGCGCCTCGTCGAGCATTCCCGCGACGGACGCCGGCGTGACGCCCCGCTCGGCGAGCCCATCGAGGTCGAGATGGTTCTCGCGCACACTGGTCCGGACCGCGAAAATCGCCGGGATGTCGGCGGCCGTGGCGACTCGCAATGCGCCGCCGTGTTGGTTGAGCATCTCGCTCAGGTTCTCTCCGTCGCGCCTCGTCATGGTGTCCTCTGACTTTGAGCTACTGCGGGTCAAGGTGATCGGCTCCCCGAAGCCGAGGATATTTCCGTCCAGGTCCCGGACTCGAAAATCTCGAAGTCCGAACCCCCGGTCCGCCAGCGGCATACAGATGTCGGCGCCGCGAGTGGTGCACTCGGCGTACAGCGCATCCACGCCACGCACATGGCAATAGACCACGGCGTCCCCAACGGGGGCGCCCGGCGTTCCCGCCTGCACCAGTTGTAGCTCTACCCTATCCCGGGCGACTCCGACACGAGCGGGCGGGTCGCCCCAGCGCCATGCTTCATGAAACCCAAGGACATCAGTGTAGTACACCACGGCCGCGGCGAGGTCGGCGACCGCCAGGATGGGAAAAACCCGATCCAGTGAAATGGGATTTGCTGACGAGCTCACAGTCATTTCCAGAGAAGAACAGGCGTGATGGCTCAACAGAACAAGTGCCAGCCCTCTAGTCTAGGCAGTCGCCCTCTAGTCAGTCGTCTTGTCCGCCCGATCCACTGTCAGAAGATCGAGCGGGCTGTCCAGATCTTTTGACACACTCCGAAGCCGGAGGCAAGAGGGCAGACCAGACTCTCCCCACCTCAAGGCGCCAGATTCCTTGACATGGTGGATGGCGAACCCTTGCCGCCTGTCAGCTACACGTCCCTGCCAAATCAGTGACTTAGGCGAATTTCTCGAGCTGGCAGGGGGCTTGCCCTGACGGGGCTCCGCCATGCCACGCCCCCTGCGCTTCGTCCCGGAGAACGACACTCTCGTCGAGATCACCACCCGGTGCTTCCAGAGCCAGTACCTGCTGACTCCCAGCCCCTTGGTCAACGAGATCATCCGCGGCGTGCTCGCCCGGGCGGCCAACGAGCACCAGGTCGGCGTCGTGGCCTACTGCTTCATGTCCTCGCATTACCACCTTCTGGTCCGGGTCCACGATGCCGAGCAACTCGCCCG
>Ga0196965_1001294_pt1 | contig 9987 bp, 14 predicted proteins | sample S1_20metaG_FD_148668 | JGI IMG/M metagenome (GOLD analysis project Ga0196965, IMG submission 148668) | Soil microbial communities from Anza Borrego desert, Southern California, United States - S1_20 | ecosystem: Environmental > Terrestrial > Soil > Desert | place: USA: California | collected... | reverse complement strand
GCACCCGTACGGGATCGTCGACCACTACGGCGGGCACGGCATCGGCACCGAGATGCACCAGGACCCGCACGTCCTGAACTACGGCCGGCCCGGACGCGGGCCCCGGCTGGTGCCGGGGCTCGCGCTGGCCATCGAGCCGATGGTCACCGTGGGCGACCCGGCCACCGTCGAACTCGAGGACGGCTGGACCGTGGTCACCAAGGACGGCTCGCGTGCGGCCCACTTCGAGCACTCCGTCGCGATCACACCCGAGGGCCCGTGGGTCCTCACGGCCGAGGACGGCGGCGTCGCGGGGCTGGCCCCCTTCGGGATCACCCCCCGCACCTGAGGGAAGACCCCGTCCTCCCCACCCTTCGCACGCTCAGGGGCGGGTCCCGGGACGGGCCATGGTCGCGGTCACCCTGGCCGGGTTGGAGAGGCGCGCCGGGGCGGGGTACAGTGGCCGATGGCGCTCGCGTCGCCCTGCTGTCGTGCTGTGGCCGTACGACCCGGGGCGCCCTCGCGGGAGCGTCTGCACCACCCGTTCTGTACACCACCGAGCGCGTCCGCCGGGTTCTGGCGTGGGCGTGCGAGGACACCAGCACCATCGAGTCAGGGAGGCCGTGTCGGGCATGGCGAAGAAGGACGGGGCCATCGAGGTCGAGGGTCGCGTCGTCGAGCCGCTGCCCAACGCGATGTTCCGGGTCGAGCTGCAGAACGGGCACCGGGTGCTCGCCCACATCAGCGGCAAGATGCGCCAGCACTACATCCGCATCCTGCCCGAGGACCGCGTGGTCGTGGAGCTCTCGCCCTACGACCTGACCCGCGGTCGCATCGTCTACCGGTACAAGTAACCGCCGCTGCGCGCCGGCCCCGAGGGCAGGCGCGCTCGGCGCACGATCGACAGGAATGAGGGGCGGCACCGGTGAAGGTCCAGCCGTCGGTGAAGAAGATCTGCGACAAGTGCAAGGTGATCCGCCGGCACGGCCGGGTCATGGTCATCTGCGACAACGCCCGCCACAAGCAGCGGCAGGGCTGAGGGAGTACCTGGACATGGCACGACTGGCCGGCGTCGACCTCCCCCGCGACAAGCGGATGGAGATCGCGCTCACCTACATCTACGGCATCGGCAAGACCCACGCCAAGGAGACCCTGGCCGCGACGGGCGTCAGCCCCGACCTGCGCGTCCGGGACCTCGGTGACGAGGACCTGCTGAAGCTCCGCGACTACATCGACGAGCACTTCCGCGTCGAGGGTGACCTGCGCCGCGAGGTGGCCGCCGACATCCGCCGCAAGGTGGAGATCGGCTGCTACCAGGGCGTGCGTCACCGCCGCGGTCTGCCCGTCCACGGGCAGCGCACCCGCACGAACGCGCGCTCGAGCAAGGGCCCGCGCAAGACCATCGCCGGCAAGAAGAAGGCCGGCAAGAAGTAAGCCGAGAGGCGCGTCGTCGCACGACCCGTGAGGGCGGGAGCGACGGCGCGCCGCTCGTGCTCATCTGGCCACTGATCAGAAGGAAACCGGAGAGACATGCCTCCCAGGGCTCGCACCGCGGCTGGTGCCAAGAAGGTCCGCCGCAAGGAGAAGAAGAACGTCGCCCACGGCGCCGCGCACATCAAGAGCACCTTCAACAACACGATCGTGTCGATCACCGACCCCACCGGAAACGTGATCAGCTGGGCCTCCGCCGGCCACGTCGGCTTCAAGGGCTCGCGCAAGTCGACGCCGTTCGCCGCGCAGATGGCTGCCGAGAACGCCGCGCGCAAGGCGCAGGAGCACGGCATGCGCAAGGTCGACGTCTTCGTCAAGGGCCCCGGCTCCGGCCGTGAGACCGCCATCCGGTCCCTGCAGGCCACCGGCCTCGAGGTCGGCCAGATCCAGGACGTGACCCCGCAGCCGCACAACGGCTGCCGCCCCAAGAAGCGCCGCCGGGTCTGACCGGCCACTGACGAGACTGACGAGGAGTACCTGACGTGGCCCGTTACACCGGAGCCGACTGCCGCATGTGCCGGCGCGAGAAGATGAAGCTGTTCCTCAAGGGCAGCAAGTGCGAGTCCCCGAAGTGCCCGATCGAGATCCGACCCTACCCGCCGGGCGAGCACGGCCGGGGCCGCAGCAAGGACAGCGAGTACCTGCTGCAGCTGCGCGAGAAGCAGAAGGCGCGCCGCATCTACGGCGTCCTGGAGAAGCAGTTCCGCGGCTACTACGAAGAGGCCAACAAGAAGTCGGGCAAGACCGGTGAGGTCCTGCTGCAGATCCTCGAGTCGCGCCTGGACAACGTCGTGTACCGGGCCGGCTTCGCCGAGTCCCGCGACATGGCCCGCCAGCTGGTGCGCCACGGTCACATCCGGGTCAACGGCCGCAAGGTCGACATCCCGTCGTACCGGGTCAGCTCCAACGACATCATCGAGGTCGCCGAGAAGTCGCGGCGGATGCTGCCCTTCGAGATCGCCCAGGCCCGCGCCGGCGAGCGCCCCGTGCCGCCGTGGCTGGAGGTCATCAGCAGCCAGCTGCGCGTGCTGGTCCACAGCGTCCCGGCCCGCCAGGTGATCGACACCCCGGTCCAGGAGCAGCTGATCGTCGAGCTCTACTCCAAGTAGCAGCTCGCCGCCTGGTGCAGGGACCCCGGTCCCTGCACCAGGTCGGCTCCGGCGGGCGGACAGATGTCCGCCGGGGCCTGCACCACCCCCTCACGGCGTCATATGGCGGTCGCCGGAGGACCTGGAGGAGAACACCACCATGCTCATCGCACAGCGCCCCACGCTGACCGAGGAGACCATCTCCGAGCAGCGCTCGCGGTTCGTCATCGAGCCGCTGGAGCCCGGCTTCGGCTACACCCTCGGCAACTCGCTGCGCCGCACCCTCCTGTCGTCGATCCCCGGCGCTGCTGTCACCAGCATCCGGATCGAGGGCACCCTGCACGAGTTCACCACCGTGCCGGGCGTCAAGGAGGACGTCACCGAGATCATCCTGAACCTCAAGGGTCTGGTCGTCAGCTCCGACTCCGACGAGCCGGTGACCATGTACCTGCGCAAGCAGGGCCCCGGTGAGGTCACCGCCGCCGACATCGCGCCCCCGGCCGGTGTCGAGGTGCACAACCCCGAGCTGCACATCGCCACGCTGAACGGCAAGGGCCGGCTGGAGATCGAGCTGGTCGTCGAGCGGGGCCGCGGCTACGTGCCGGCGCCGCAGAACAAGCAGCCCGGCCAGGAGATCGGCCGGATCCCCGTCGACTCGATCTACTCGCCGGTCCTCAAGGTGACCTACGCCGTCGAGGCCACCCGTGTCGAGCAGCGGACCGACTTCGACCGCCTCGTCGTCGACGTCGAGACCAAGCCGTCGATCGCCCCGCGCGACGCGATCGCCAGCGCCGGCTCCACCCTGGTCGAGCTCTTCGGCCTGCTGCGCGAGCTGAACATCGACGCCGAGGGCATCGAGGTCGGCCCGAGCCCGGCCGAGGCCGCCGACATCGCGAACTTCTCGATGCCGATCGAGGACATGGACCTCACCGTCCGGTCCTACAACTGCCTCAAGCGCGAGGGCGTGCACACCGTCGGCGAGCTCGTCACCCGCTCCGAGGCCGACCTGCTGGACATCCGGAACTTCGGTGCCAAGTCCATCGACGAGGTCAAGATGAAGCTGGCGGCCATGGGCCTGGCGCTCAAGGACAGCCCGCCCGGGTTCATCCCCACCTCGGTGGAGAGCTACGACGAGGGCTACGAGACCGACGCCTACCAGGGCCACGGCGAGTTCGCTGCCGGCTACGACCAGGTGCAGTACGACGACGGCTCCTACCAGGAGACCGAGCAGCTCTGACACAGCGGGTGCCGGACGGCGGGCGACCCGCCGTCCGGCACGGCTGCCGAGCCCGCCACACTGGTTCGGACGCACCACCCGCGCTCCGCGCACGAGACACCAGCACATCACGGCACGCAGCCGGCACCGCGGCCCGGCAGCCTGAGGAAGGACCGACATGCCCACCCCCACCAAGGGCCCCCGTCTCGGCGGTTCCCCCGCGCACGAGCGGCTGATGCTGGCCAACCTGGCCACGTCGCTGTTCGAGCACGGGCGGATCACCACCACCGAGGCGAAGGCCAAGCGGCTGCGTCCCCTGGCCGAGAAGCTGGTGACCTTCGCCAAGCGCGGTGACCTGCACGCCCGCCGTCAGGTGATGACGACGATCCGGGACAAGGACGTCGTCCACACGCTGTTCGCCGAGATCGGGCCGCGCTTCGCAGACCGTCCGGGCGGCTACACCCGCATCACCAAGGTGGGCCCGCGCAAGGGCGACAACGCCCCCATGGCGGTCATCGAGCTGGTCGAGGGCCAGACCGTGGCCCAGCAGGCCGTCGGCGAGGCCGAGCGCGCCCGTGGCACCCGCTTCGCCGGTGCCGCTTCGGGGGCGGGCGCTGCGTCCGCCGCCGGTGAGGTCACCGCCGACGCGCTCGAGGCGGCCGCCGACGACACCGACGCCACCGACACGGACGCCGTGGCCACCGACGCCGAGGCCGTCGACACGGACGACGCCGCCGGCGCGACCGCCGCGAGCGACGCGGACGCGATCACCGAGACCGTGGCCACCGACGCCGAGTCCCCGAACGACGCCGAGGGCACGGACGGCCCGCGGTGAGCGAGCGGGCGAACCCCGGCGAGGGCGCCCCGGCCGGTGCCGCCGGGGTCTCCGCCGGTGGCGGTGACCAGGGAGCGACCTTCGCGGGCGAGACCACCGGACCCGGCGGCGACACCTCGCCGGCCGTGACCTCCGGCGACGTCGACCCCGAGGCCCAGGCGGTCGTCGCCGACGTCTTCAACCCCGACGGCGAGCGCCAGGACGACGCCGACGTCACCCCGGAGCCGCAGCGCGAGAACGTCGCCGTCGTCGACGACCCGGCGCTGTCCCCGGACGTGGCCCGCGCGGCCGCCGCCGAGATCGAGGCCGCCGAGCTCGGTGACGCCGCGACCGCCGGCCTGCAGGCTCCCGGGGGCGAGGCCGCTCCCGACCCCCAGTGAGCGGTCGCTGACCACCCTCCGCACTGCTGACGAGCCCGCCACCGCACCCGGTGGCGGGCTCGTGCGTCTCCGATCGGGCCCGAGGAGCGGTGACGTCCGTCTCCGCTTGGGGATCGCCTACGACGGCACCGCGCTGCACGGCTGGGCCCGTCAGCCTGCGCAGCGGACGGTGCAGGGCGACCTCGAGGAGGCTCTGGGCCGGGTGCTGCGGCAGCCGGTCTCCCTGACCGTGGCCGGGCGCACGGACGCCGGGGTGCACGCCACCGGCCAGGTCGCGCACGCCGACGTCCCCCGCGCCGTGTGGGAGGAACAGCGGCCCCGGCTGGTGCGCCGGCTGCGTGGTGTGCTGCCTCCCGACATCGCCGTCCACTCGGTCGCGGAGGCGCCGCCGGACTTCGACGCCCGCTTCGGGGCGCTGCGCCGGCACTACGTCTACCGGCTCACCGACGCCGACAGCGGTCCGCCGCCGCTGCGCCGCGCCGACACGGTCGGCTGGCCCCGGCGGCTGGACGCCGACTCGATGGCGGCCGCCGCAGGCCTGCTGCTGGGCCTGCACGACTTCGCCGCCTTCTGCCGGCGGCGGGAGGGTGCGACGACGATCCGCACGCTGCTGACCCTGGCGGTGACCCGCGAGGGCGACCTGGTGACCGTCCGGGCCTCCGCGGACGCCTTCTGCCACTCGATGGTGCGCAGCCTCGTCGGCGCGCTCACGGCGGTGGGGGAGGGGCGGCGCCCGCCCGAGTGGCCGGCGGCGCTGCTGACGAGCACGGAGCGCTCCAGCGAGGTGCCCGTCGTCCCGCCCGGCGGGCTGACCCTGGTGGGGGTCGACTACCCGCCGGACGACGAGCTGGCGGCCCGCGCGGTGGTCACCCGGGGTCTGCGCTCCTGAAGGAGGACGCTCGGTCCTCCTTCACGGCAGCGCGGCGACGGCCTCCTCGATCAGGGTGTCGCCGCTGACCAGCTCGACGACCTCGTCGGTCTTCCCCGCGTCCAGCAGCGCGACCAGCACCGCGGCGACGTCGTCCCGCGGCACCTCGCCGTACTCGACGCCGTGCTCCAGGGTGACCCGGCCGGTGCCCGGCTCGTCGGTCAGCCGGCCGGGCCGCAGGATCACCGTGTCGAGCGCGGGCCGGGGCAGGATCGCGTCCTCGGCGGCCAGCTTGGCCTGCAGGTAGACGGCGAACACCGGGTCCATGCCCCGCGGCGTCCCCTGGCGAGCCTGCTCGACGCCCATCGACGACACCAGCAGGTAGGGCCGGACGCCGGCCCGCTCGGCGGCATCGGCGAGCAGCAGCGCCGCGCCCTTGTCGACCGTGTGCTTGCGGGCCGCACCGCTGCCCGGGCCGGCACCGGCGGCGAAGACGACGGCGTCCGCACCCGACACCACCTCGGCGACCCGGTCGACGGGGGCCTGCTCGAGGTCGAGGACGACGGGCTCCACCCCGTCGGCGCGGAGGTCGTCGGAGTGCGCGGGGTTGCGGATGATGCCGATCGCCGTGTCGCCGCGGCCCGACAGCAGGCGGCCGAGGCGGCGGGCGACCTGCCCGTGGGCGCCGGCGATGACGATGCGCATGGGGGAGCCCTACCCCTGTGGACGGCGGGGTACCCGGCGGGGACCGAGCCGGGCGGCGGCGGCCCGGGCTCGGGCCAGGTCGGCCGGGGTGTCGCAGTCGGTCCACGGCGGCGGCTGACCGGACTCGACCTCGGGGTGCAGCCGCCGCACGGCCAGCGGGGCGAGCACCCGGCGCACCGAGGTGGGCCCGTCGACGTCGGCGACCGCGGCGCGCAGGGCCGCGGTCCGCCACACCCCCAGCAGCAGCTGGTCCCGGCCGGTGTCGTCGACGACGAGCACGCCGTCGCCGGTGAGGCGCTCGCGCAGCGCCCGGACCAGCTCGGCGGTGAGGAACGGCAGGTCGCCGGCGAGCAGCGCCACCACCTCGGTCGGGACGTGCGCCAGGCCCGCCCGCATCGCGGCCACCGGACCCCCGCGCGGCGGGTCCTCCCGCACGACGACGACGTCGGCCGGCACCGGCTGGGGCGGGCCGACGACGATGCGCGGCGCGGCGTCGGGGACGGCGGCCAGCACCGCCTCGAGGATGGTGCGACCGCCGACGTCCAGCTGCGGCTTGGCCTGGCCGCCCATCCGCGCCGCGCGGCCGCCGGCCAGGACGACGGAGGCGAAGGGCGGGAGCGCGGCCACGCTGTGACCGTAGGACCCGGACGTGGGTACCGTCGCCCTCCGTGGGACGAGTGACGAGCCGGACGCCGGTGCTGCGGATCCGCGGCGCAGCGCACAGCACCCGCCCGGACACCGTGGCGGCCGAGGAGCCGCTGGAGATCCGGCTGGCCGGCAGGGCGCTGGCGGTCACCATGCGCACGCCGGGCGACGACTTCGACCTGGTGCACGGCTTCCTGGCCACCGAGGCGGTGATCGGGTCGGCCGACGACATCGCCGGGCTGCGCTACTGCAACTCCGTCGACGAGGACGGCCGGAACACCTACAACGTCGTCGACGTCGACCTCGCGCCCGGCGTGCAGCCGCCGGACACCGCCCTGGACCGGAACTTCTACACGTCCAGCTCCTGCGGCGTGTGCGGCAAGGCCAGCATCGACGCGATCCGCACGAAGACGCGCCACGACGTCGCCGGGGACGCCGTCCGGGTGCCGCTGCCGACGCTGCTCGCGCTGCCCGACCGGCTGCGTGCCGCCCAGCAGGTGTTCGACAAGACCGGCGGGCTGCACGCCGCGGGCCTGTTCACCGCCGACGGCGAGCTGGTGGCCCTGCGCGAGGACGTCGGCCGGCACAACGCCGTCGACAAGGTCGTCGGCGACGCGGTGCGCGACGGGCGGCTGCCGCTGGCCGGGCACGTGCTGATGGTCAGCGGACGGGCCAGCTTCGAGCTGACGCAGAAGGCGGCGATGGCCGGCATCCCGGTGCTCGCGGCGGTGTCGGCGCCGTCGTCCCTGGCGGTCGAGCTGGCGGCCGACGTCGGCATCACGCTGGTCGGCTTCCTCCGCGGCGACGGCTGCAACGTCTACACCCGCACCGAGCGCATCGTCGTGGACGACTAGAGAGCCGCCCTGCGGGGCGGTGGCTCGACGGCGGGCCCGGAGGGTCCCCGTCGGGTCGCCGGGTCGGGCTCAGCGCGGGCCGGGCACGGCACCTGGCTGCGGTGTCGTCCGGTAGGACGACATCAGGCGTGGTCGCCGCCGCGCAGTTGCGAGACCACGTGGGGGAGCAGCGGGCCGAGGACGGCCAGGCCGTCCCGCACACCGCCGGTGGAGCCGGGCAGGTTCACGACCAGCGTGCGCCCGGCGGTGCCGGCGATCCCGCGGGACAGCACCGAGGTCGGCACCTCGCCCTCCCCGTACCGCCGCACCGCCTCGGCGATGCCCGGCGCCTCGCGGTCGAGCACGCGGCGGGTGGCCTCGGGGGTGACGTCGGTGGGGGACAGCCCGGTGCCGCCGGTGGTGACGACGACGTCCGCGCCCGAGCCGATCGCCGCCAGCAGCACCACCTCCAGCTCCGCAGCGTCGTCGGGGCGCACGTGCGGCCCCTCGACGGTGAACCCGAGCGCGCGCAGCCCCTCGGCGAGGGCCTGCCCGCTGCGGTCCGCGTAGACGCCGGCGGAGGCGCGGTTGGACGCGGTGACGACGACGGCGCGGGCGTCGTCCGGCAGCGCGGCGTTCACCGCCGCCACTCCCCGCTCTTGCCGCCGGACTTGGCCAGCAGCCGGACGTCGGTGATCGCGGCGCGCGGGTCGACGGCCTTGACCATGTCGATCACGGTCAGCCCGGCGACGGCGACCGAGGTGAGCGCCTCCATCTCCACGCCGGTGCGGTCGGCGGTGCGCGCGGTGGCGAGGATCTCGACGGCGTCGTCGGCCACGGTCACGTCCACGGTGACGCCGTGCAGGGCGATGGGGTGGCACAGCGGCACGAGGTCCGGCGTCCGCTTGGCCCCGGCGATGCCCGCGATGCGGGCGACGGCCACGGCGTCCCCCTTGGGCACCCCCTCGCCGCGCAGCAGCGCCACCACCTCGGGGCTGACCAGCACCCGGCCGGCGGCCGTCGCCTCCCGGGCGGTGACCGGCTTGGCGGAGACGTCGACCATCCGGGCCGCGCCGGTCTCGTCGACGTGCGTCAGCTCGTTCACTGCAGCGCTCCTTCGATCAGGACGACGTCCACCGGGGCGCCGGTGGGCAGCTCGGTGACGTCCTCGGGGACGACGACCAGGCAGTTGGCGCGGGCCAGGTGGGCGACCAGGTGGGACCCGGGCCCGCCGACCTGGGAGACGGTGCCGGCGTCGTAGCGGCCGCGCAGGAACTGGCGACGCCCGGCGGGGGAGCGCAGCGGCGCGGTCAGCGTCGCCGGGGCGCGCAGCCGGCCGGGCGCGGCGTGGCCGAGGGCGCGGCGCAGCGCCGGCCGGACGAAGACCTCGAAGGAGACGAACGAGCTCACCGGGTTGCCGGGGAGGGTGACCACGGGCACGCCGTCCACCGTGCCGGCGCCCTGGGGACCGCCGGGCTGCATCGCGACCTTGACGAACTCGACGGTGCCCAGCTCCCGGAAGGCGTCCTTGACGACCTCGTAGGCGCCGGCGCTGACCCCGCCGCTGGTGACGAGCAGGTCGGCGGTCGCGAGTTCGGCGCGCACGGTGGCGAGGAACTGGTCGACGTCGTCGGGGACGAAGTGCAGCCGTCGCGCGGTCCCGCCGGCGTCCTCGACGGCGGCCACCAGCAGCGCGGAGTTGGACTCGTAGATCTGCCCGGGCAGCAGCGGCTCGCCGGGGTCGACGAGCTCGCTGCCGGTGGAGAGCACGAGCACCCGGGGGCGGCGGTGCACCTCCAGGGTCGTCGCGCCGACGGCAGCGGCGAGGCCCAGCTGCGCGGCACCGAGCGGGGTGCCGGCGGTCAGCGCGACGGTGCCGGCGGTGATGTCCTCCCCGGCGTGCCGCAGGTGGGTGCCGGCGGAGGGGGCGTCGCGGATCTCCACGAC
>Ga0196965_1001293_pt1 | contig 10009 bp, 11 predicted proteins | sample S1_20metaG_FD_148668 | JGI IMG/M metagenome (GOLD analysis project Ga0196965, IMG submission 148668) | Soil microbial communities from Anza Borrego desert, Southern California, United States - S1_20 | ecosystem: Environmental > Terrestrial > Soil > Desert | place: USA: California | collected... | reverse complement strand
TTTAGTCTTGTAAAACCTGATAAAACAATTGCTGCTGACTACGAGAATTATGGGAAGATTTTGATGAATTTGGGTCAGGATTCTTTAGCTGTTGAAAATTTCTATGTAGCAATTGAAAAGGATACTGCAAACATAGAAATGATAGAAGAGGTTGCTGAACAATTAAGGAAATCCAGAAAGAATAATGAGGCTGCAAAGCTTTACGATCTTCTTTTAGCTAAAAAGGAAAATCCTACTACAAACGATTATTACAGAGCAGGAACTGTTTATATGGGGGCAAAAGAATTTGTTAAAGCTGATTCTGCTTTCCAAAAGGTAATTGATGCTCAGCCAGATCACTATTTAGGGTATAGTATGTTGGCATTAAGTAATTTTCATCAAGGTGATGGTGATGGAAGGGCTAAGCCACATTATGAAAAATTGATAGAAATACTTGAACCTGATTCCACGCTTTCTACTGAACCGAATAAAAAATCAGCCCTATTAACGGCGTATCAGTATATGGCTTCTTATTATACCCAACAAGAAGATTTGAAGACTGCCGGAGAATATTGGGAAAAAGTTGAAGGTATAGACCCTGGAAATGAAAATGCTAAGAGATTCAGAGAATATTTGGTTGATCTTCAAAAGTATAAAGAAGCTCAGCAAAGAGCTCAGAAACAAAAAGCCGGCAAATAGTTTCTTTATAAGAATTGATATAGAGGCCTATAAGTAATTATAGGCCTTTTATTTTTTCAAGATTGTAATATTGAGATAAGTAAAGAGTTAAATATAAAATTGACGATTATGGCTAAGAAAATTATTTTTTGTTGTATGCTTTTAGTGGGTTTTAATGCTTTCAGCCAAAATACACCAACAGCTACTTTAATTGATAACACGAGGAAAATAGAAGTGATGGGAAGCGCTGAAATGGAAGTTGTTCCCGATGAAATATACTATACCATTTCTTTGAAGGAATACAAGAATAATAACAAGAAAGTAGAAATAGAAGCTTTAGAAAAGCAATTGGTAAAAGCGGTATCAGCGGCTTCTATTCCAAAGGAAGACCTTCATATCGAAAATATGCAGGGTTATAATGAATATTGGGAAAAGAAGAGAAAGAGCGAAGATTTTTTGATTTCTAAACAATATGTTTTAAAGCTTAACAATCTTTTTAAGATTAACGAAATAATGTCTGGCGTTGACCCTAAAGGAGTAGCCTATACCAATATTTCCAAATACTCGCATTCTAAGATCGAACAATTTCGAAAAGAAATTAAGATCAAAGCGCTTCAGGCGGCCAGAGAAAAAGCCGGTTATTTATTAGATGGTATTGACGAAGAATTAGGTGAGGTATTGCAGATACAGGAAATCGGAGAGTATTATCCCCAGCCGTTTGAAAGTCGAATGGCCAACATGGAAATGAAAGCTATGAGCGCAGATGAAGCTTCGCCGGAAATTGGTTTTAAAGAAATAAAACTTCGCTACGAGGTAAGGGCTGTATTTAAAATAAAATAAGTTATTCGAAAGACAGTATTGTTTTTTCAATAATTTGACAGCATTCTTCCATTTGCTCTGTTGTGATAATTAGCGGCGGAGCAAATCTTATAATATTACCGTGAGTGGGTTTCGCAAGCAACCCATTTTCTTTAAGTTTAAAACAGACATCCCAAGCCAAATTAGGATTCTTTGCGTCATTTATAACCAATGCATTTAAAAGTCCTTTTCCCCTTACTATTTCTACTAACCCGGATCTGTTTTTCAGATTTGTCATTTTTTCCCTGAACAATGATCCAACTTTATACGCATTTTCTGCTAGGTTTTCTTCTTTAAGTACCTGAAGCGCCGTTATTGCTACTTTACAAGCTAATGGGTTACCTCCGTAAGTGGATCCATGTTGGCCCGGTTGAATGGTAAGCATGATCTCATCATCAGCCAAAATAGCTGAAACCGGTAAAACACCACCGGAAAGGGCTTTCCCCAATATTAAAATATCTGGTCTTACGTTTTCATAATCGCAAGCCAGCATTTTCCCCGTTCTGCACAGTCCCGTTTGTATTTCATCTGCTATGAAGAGAACATTATGTTTTTTACAAATTTCATAGACTTTTGACAAATATCCCACGTCTGGAACTACCACACCTGCTTCTCCCTGAATGGGTTCCACCATAAATCCCGCGACATCTGGATTTTGAACAGCTCTTTCCAGTGCTTCAAGATTGTTGTAAGGAACAAGTTCAAACCCCGGCACAAATGGCCCAAAACCTTCAAAGCTCGAAGGGTCTGTAGAAGAAGATATTGCTCCAATAGTTCTGCCCCAAAAGTTTCCGGAGGCAAAAACGATTTTGGCTTTATTCTGTGGAATTCCTTTTACAGAATATCCCCACTTTCTACATAGTTTTACTGCTGTTTCACCGCCTTCAACGCCAGTATTCATAGGCAAAACTTTGTCATATCCGAAATAGTCGGTTATATACTTTTCATAAACACCGAGTACATCGTTATAAAAGGCTCTAGATGTTAAGGTGAGAATTTTTGCTTGTTCAATTAAAGAATTGATTATTTTGGGATGACAATGGCCCTGGTTTACGGCGCTATAAGCTGAAAGAAAATCAAAATAATGTCGTCCCTCCACATCCCACAAATGAATACCTTCACCTTTTGTTAATACTACTGGAAGTGGATGATAGTTATGTGCGCCAAATCTATTTTCTAAATCTATTGCTTGTTGACTGTCAGTTATTGGTGGAACCATTTTGTACAATTTAAAAACAATCTCCTTAATTTTATGTCTCAAAGGTACTAATTCTTAATAGCAAAGGAATGTTTAAAGGCAAGGAAACACCTCAAAAAGGGGAGGATAACCAGGATTTTTATATAAATGAAAACGGACTAATGGTCTTTACCGAATTCTATCACAAGAAACGAGGATATTGCTGCAAGAATGGGTGTAAACACTGTCCCTATGGCTATAAAAAATCTTCAAAAACTTTTTAACCACTCTTTGTAATTAAATTTAATTATCGGATATTTGCATTTAATTTTTAAGAATAAGTAAAGAAATCATGGCCAGAGTTTGTCAAATCACAGGTAAAAGGGCACGAGTAGGTAATAAAGTATCACATGCTAACAACAGGACCAAGAGGAAATTTTATCCCAATCTTCAAAAGAAAAAATTCTATATTCCTGAAGAAGACAAATGGATAACTTTGAAACTTGCTGCTTCTGCAATTAAAACCATTAATAAAAATGGTATTTATGCAGTTATCAAAAAAGCGAGAAAAGAAGGTCGTATAGCAGTTTAAATTAATATTAAAGGTTTTCAGAAATGGCAAAAAAAGGCAATAGAATTCAGGTAATAATGGAATGTACTGAAATGAAAAATTCAGGAATGCCTGGAATGTCTCGTTACATTACCAAAAAGAATAGAAAAAACACCACCGAAAGACTGGAGTTGAAAAAATATAATCCAATATTGAAAAAAGTAACTGTACATAAAGAAATTAAATAATTATGGCAAAGAAAGTTGTTGCTACTCTTAAGAAAGAAGGCGGAAAAGGATTCGCTAAAGTAGTTAGAGCGATTAAATCACCTGAAACTGGTGCATATACTTTTAAAGAAGAAATGGTGCCGGTTGAGTTGGTTCAACAAACTTTAAAAGGTGGTAAATAAAAAATTTTAACACAACAATACAAAAGTCCCTTTTCCGGGACTTTTTTTTTAACTTTTCGGTATGGCACTATTCGGACTTTTTGGAGGTAAAGAAAAAAAAGAATCTCTAGATCAAGGGCTGGAAAAAACCAGCTCCAATATTTTTGATAAATTAAGTAAAGCCGTTATTGGCAAGTCAAAAATAGACGAGGAGGTTTTGGATGATCTTGAAGAATTATTGATATCTTCGGACGTAGGGGTAGATACTACTTTAAAGATTATTAAAAGAATAGAAGAAAGGGTTGCCAGGGATAAGTATTTAGGTACAGCAGAATTAAATAAAATTCTTAAAGAAGAAGTAGCTGGACTTTTGTCTGAAACTGATAGGGGAGTGGCAATTCCCGATGATTTTAGCATACCTGAAAACAAAAAGCCTTATGTGATTTTAGTTGTAGGCGTGAATGGAGTTGGAAAGACAACGACCATTGGAAAGCTATCCGCCCAGTTTAAAAATAAGGGATATAAGGTAATACTAGGAGCCGCCGATACTTTTAGAGCGGCGGCCGTAGATCAGTTGATATTATGGGGGGAAAGAGTAGGTGTGCCAGTCGTGTCCCATGGAATGAACACAGATCCTTCTTCTGTTGCCTTTGATGCGGCAAAGCAAGGTGTTGATCAAAAGGCTGATGTAGTTATAATAGACACTGCCGGAAGATTACATACGAAAGTGAATTTAATGAATGAGCTTTCAAAAATTAAGAAAGTAATTCAAAAGTTTATTCCGGATGCGCCTCATGAAGTATTGTTGGTCCTCGATGGGAGTACCGGTCAAAATGCTTTTATTCAGGCACAAGAATTTACTAGAGTCACAGAGGTTTCTGCATTAGCTATTACCAAGCTGGATGGAACAGCAAAAGGTGGTGTAGTGATCGGCATTTCTGATGGATTTCAAATTCCAGTGAAATATATAGGAGTTGGAGAGAAAGTAGACGATTTACAGATTTTTAATAAGCAGGATTTCGTAGACTCCCTTTTTAAAAATTTCTAGCCCAGGACTTAATACTTTTTTATAATTATCTCCCTTTTAAGGAATTACTGGATCTTTCCCAAAAGGAATCCTATACATTAAATGAAAGCTGAAACCAATATTTGAGTTTCGGTTTCCCACCCCATATCCGGGAATATACATCGGTGGATAATCTTTATATTTTTTAGAGGGAATAAGGAATTTTAACCTTATGGTATATCCCATATAGAAATTCTTCCATATATATACCTTAACGCCTGGCGTTAATTCGATCCATTTGGGACTTAGGGGTCTTTGGTAGCTATCCTTTATAGGGTTGCTCACTATTACGTCATTAAAAGGAATCTTAAAAATTTGATACTGCACATCTTCATTCATGAAAGCTTGCCCAAATTTTCCTCCAAAAAACAGAAAGCTTTTGGCTGACTTGCTTATTCTGTAATCGGCCCCAACCCTGTAATAACTTCCAGAACTTTCATAATTGCTGTTGTTGTAAATAGTATCTGCATCTATACTGGTAAATTTTGCCGTTCCAAGGTCTAGAGTCATAAACCATCTTTTTATGCCAAGATCACCGTTTATTTCATATTTGTTCTCCAGTTTAAAGTTCTCGTTGTTTGCAATAAACCCATAGGCTATACCAGCAATATCAACCCCGACGCGTACCCCATTCAGTAAGCGTTTATCCTCAAACAGAATCTTCTTCACTTCCTGTTTGGTTGTATCCTGAGATTGACCAAAGGCTTTACCTGACAACACAACAATGAATAAAAGCAATATGGATTTATAAAATGACACTATTTTGATGTATAAATTAAGACATTGGTTGTATTCCCCGTAGAAAGTTCGTTGTTTATAACTTTAACAGAATTTGTTATTCCTGCAGGGTCAGACGTGTGTGTTACACTTAAATCTTGCACTTTCAAATCAATTCCACATTCAGGACCTTTATTAAATGGCAATAAGGTATAGTTAAAAGTTATCTGCTCACAAACAGAATCTTTCAGCGCCGGATCCGGGAAAAGACATATATTAAAGGAAGTCGAGCTTTTTGATAGGTCTAAAAATAGAAAGGCTTTGTCAGAGGTTTGTTTGGCTTTTAAAGTATCCAGTCTTTCATTTTTTTCATTATACATTTGATATCTAAAAGAAACAGCTTTCCCTGTTGCATCCACAAAAGCCATATTTAATTTTGTACTATTTGTTGTGTCACATTGGTCAATACACCCACTAAAAAGGTAAAGAAAAAGAATTGAACTTGTCAGTTGAAGAAATACCCGGACCTGCAATTTTTGAAAAATCATTAGTTAGAATACTGGGTGCAATTTTAACAGAATTTTTAGACTTAATTATGGGTTTATTAAATACTACTTTTATTTACAGTGGAATCAACTTTTGAGTAGGTTATTTATTGTGAGAAAAGGGGCTTAAATTTGTAACTGTTAAAAATAAAAATATTGAAGACCAAAGGACTGAAGAAGGATAAGGTAAACATTGTCACATTAGGTTGTTCCAAAAATCTTGTGGATTCAGAAGTTATGCTTACCCAACTTAAGGGTAATAAAATTAATGCAACCCATGAATCCTCAAAGGATGATGCCAATGTGATAATTATAAATACCTGTGGATTTATAGATAATGCAAAGGAAGAATCAATAAACACAATACTTCGATATGCAGATGCTAAGGACAGCGGTTTGATAGATAAATTATATGTGACTGGATGTCTTTCCCAACGATATAAAGATGATCTGGAAAAGGAAATTCCTTCTGTTGATGCTTTTTTCGGGACACGTGATCTTTCCCTTTTACTTAAAAAATTCAAAGCGGATTATAAACATGAGTTGGTTGGTGAAAGGATTCTTACTACCTCCAGTCATTATGGTTATTTAAAAATATCCGAAGGTTGTGACCGGCCCTGTTCATTTTGCGCCATTCCTCTAATGAGAGGAAAACATTTGTCCAAGCCAATGGAAGAAATAGTTATGGAGGCAAAATCTTTGGCATCTAAAGGTACAAAGGAGCTAATTTTAATTGCACAGGATCTGACTTACTATGGTATTGATGTGAATGGAAAAAGAGAGCTTCCGGACCTTCTAAGGAGACTATCCGATGTGGATGGAATTGAATGGATAAGACTTCAATATGCCTATCCTTCCGGTTTTCCTCTTGAAATCCTGGATGTGATGGAGGAAAGGGAAAATATTTGCAAATACCTGGATATGCCGCTTCAGCATGGTTCAAATAATATGTTGAAAGTCATGAGGAGAGGAATTACAAGGGAGAAGACGGAAGAACTAATTGCAAAGATTCGTGATAAAGTGCCGGGAATCGCCTTAAGAACCACATTGATTGCGGGACATGCAGGAGAAACTGAAGAAGATTTCGAGGAGATGGTGCGATTTGTTGAAAAGTCAAGGTTTGAAAGACTTGGCGTTTTTGCCTATTCTCATGAAGAAAATACTCACGCCTATTCTTTGGAGGATAATGTGCCTTCTGAATTAAAGCAGGAAAGGGTCAGTCAAATAATGACTTTACAGGAACAGATCTCTTTTGAGCTCAACCAGGCGAAAATTGGAAAGACTTTTAAAGTTTTGATTGATAGAAAGGAAGGTGGAAATTATCTGGGTAGAACCGAACATGACTCACCTGAAGTTGATAATGAAGTGATTATTGATGCTACCAAAAGTTATATCCCTGTAGGTGAATTTGTAAATGTAAAGATTAATGATGCTACCGAATTTGATCTTTACGGTGAGGTTTTGTAATAAAAAATTATCGGGATAGATTTGCTTTCGGTTGGGTTAATACCTTAAATAAAAACATTCATTGGGGCCAATTGGTTTATGTTTTAATCCTGGTTACTGGATTAAAGTATGACTAATTAAAAAGGAGGAGACAAATATTCAACGGAAGTGAATGAATTAAAGGAATTAAATAAGAAGTTCCAAGTGAATTTCCCGAACCTCGAACCTCATACCTCAAAACTATTTTCAATGAAGTTAGAACAAGTTGATTTAGGAGAAACCGGATGTTTTTCTTCCCTTTTTTTAGATTATATCAATCAAAAACCAGAATTAAAATCTTTTTATAATTTATATCCAACCCCTCATAGTTTTAAAGAATCAATTGCAAGCCGTTCCTTTTCTAAAGAAAAAAGAGAAATACTTCATAAAGAGCTTTTGTCCCAATACAGCAATTCTTGCTCTTCACTAAAAGTTAAAGATAATATTGATCTGTTGTTGGATGAAAAAACTTTCACGATCACCACAGGACATCAACTAAATATATTCACCGGGCCTTTGTATTTTATTTATAAAATTCAAGCGGTAATACATATTTGTAATATACTGAAAAAAGAATATCCAGACTATAATTTTGTGCCTGTATACTGGATGGCTTCTGAGGATCATGATTTTGAAGAAATCAATCATTTTTTCTTATATGGCAAGAAGTATGAATGGAAAGTGGAGGCAAAAGGCGGAGTAGGAAGGTTATCACCAAAAGACATGATCCAAAGCCTGGAAGACATCGCGTTCATTCCCGAAAAATTCACTGAGCCCTATAAAAAGCAAAGTACCTTAGCGGATGCAACAAGGGAACTGGTAAATGAATTGTTTGGGAAATATGGTCTTGTGGTTATTGATCCTGATCGGAAGTCTTTAAAAAGTTTATTTAAAGGCGTTATTACAAAGGAAATTACGGAAAGAAGATCGTTAGAACTGGTAGAAAAGACAACCGGTCAGCTTTCTGAACTGGGATACAAAAGTCAGATTCATCCAAGGGAAATCAATTTGTTTTATTTGGAAGATGGATTAAGGGAAAGAATTGAGTGGGATGGTAATAAGTTTAGAATTATCAACACTGATTTATCATTTGAGAAAAACGAACTTTTAAAAGTAATCGAAGAGTCACCTGAGAAGTTTAGTCCTAATGTTGTTTTGAGACCGGTTTATCAAGAAGAAATTTTACCAAACCTCGCTTATATAGGTGGTCCGGCAGAAGTAGCTTACTGGCTTCAGTTGAAAGAGGTTTTTAATTTGTATCACGTTCCTTTCCCAATTCTTATGCCGAGGAGCTTTGCGCTTTTTGTTAATAAATCAAATCTCAAAAAATTCAACAAATTAAATATTCAGATTAAAGACCTTTTCCTTGAAGAAAGTCATTTAAAGACCAAATACCTGGAGGCTAACTCTGATAATAATTTTCATTTAAATGGAGAAGCCGGGGACCTGGAAATGATTTTTAATACAATAAAAGAAAAGGCTGTTAGTATAGATAAGTCTCTTAAAGACTATGTCGGTGCTGAATTTCACAAAGTCAGATCTGTGGTAGAAAGCATTGAGAAAAAACTGAAGAAGGCGGAGGAAAAAAATCAGGAAATAGCGATAAATCAACTTTTGGGATTGAAAGCTAAACTTTTCCCGAATGGACAGCTACAGGAACGACACGATAATTTTTTAAACTTTTACCTTAATGACCAGGAATTTATTGATAAAACCAGCGCTTACTTAGATTCATTTGATTTTAAATTTAATGTATTGCTAGAAGATGAAGAAAGCTGAATTAAGAAAGCTTTATCTTCAGAAGATGACTGGATTAAGCAAAGAAGATCATGCCCTGAAAAGTAAAAACATTTGCGAAGTGTTCCTTTCTTCTTTCAATCTTGGGCAATACAAATCCCTGCATATATTTCTACCGATTATAAGAAATAATGAGGTCAATACACGATGCATTATTCAGGAAGTAAAAAGACTTCACCCGGAAATAAGCATCATTATCCCCAAAAGCGATTTTAAGACTTTAGATATGTCTGCCCATATTTTAGGGGAAGAAACCGAATTGGTTGAAAGCCCTTCCGGCATTCTTGAACCTTCAACATTAAAGTTCTTTAATGAAGAGGAAATTGATATCGTGATATTACCACTTCTGGCTTTTGATAAGAAAGGCTTCAGGGTAGGATATGGAAAAGGTTTTTACGACCGTTTTTTAAAGAAATGCAGGAAAGATGTTGAAAAGATCGGTGTTTCATTTTTTGATCCCGTTGAAATAATAGAAGATGTAAATGAAAATGATGTGCCTATGGAGTATTGTATTACACCCGAAAAGTTGTTTGCATTCAATTGATTTATTTAAAATTCCTTTATCTTTCATTTTTACTTTTATCAACCAATCTCATTTACCCTATCAAGAATGAAGGATAACTTAGAAGAATATCACTCGTCCGGTCTTATCAAACGTCTCGGGCTTTTTTCTGCTATTTCGTTAGTTATTGGCGCAGTAATAGGGTCAGGAATATTTAAGAAAATAGCTCCAATGTCGGAGGAACTGATGTCTCCGGTAATGATCCTT
>Ga0196965_1001292_pt1 | contig 10010 bp, 4 predicted proteins | sample S1_20metaG_FD_148668 | JGI IMG/M metagenome (GOLD analysis project Ga0196965, IMG submission 148668) | Soil microbial communities from Anza Borrego desert, Southern California, United States - S1_20 | ecosystem: Environmental > Terrestrial > Soil > Desert | place: USA: California | collected... | reverse complement strand
CCAGAGTCTACCAACCACTTCAGTAATGGATGTTCGCCAGATGGAATCAGATATTCTCTCGTTGAGAGATTTGATTATTGATTGATTTGATGATCAGATCAATCAATCGGTGAATATTCGTGGAAGAACATGAAAGATTATAGTAATAGAATGTTGATAATTACATAAGTTTACGCTATTTATTAATATATAATAAATCTATGCACAGTATTGAATTGATGAATATAATAAAATAGTGTTCGTTGATTTATCATTATATCATATCTTCTTTTGGGCGTTGATTTCCAGTTATTTTCCGCATTTACTGATTAGATGTAAGTATTGGTTTACTCATAACTAATAGCACTTTTGTGTTCTTCCATCGCTATCAAATTTATTAGTCGCAAGTATAGATTTCTGAAGAATATTGAACGCGAGTTTGCAAACGATGGCCCCTACCCGTGAGGGTGAAAACCGCTATCTACAACCATCGTATTAGGGTAGGTTAATACACTCATCAACCATCCTCAGATGGCCCGAACACAAGCGCATTTCAGCGCAGACGATCAACACCGTGATCACGATTCGCCGGGTTCCTCCTGATTCGATCCCTTTGTCAATATACCCAAGCAACCCAGGAGGTTGTTATGCAATCAAAACGCCGCATGTTGTTTTTCCTTTTGATCGTTCACTCCTTGCTGCTGATCCGTCCTCCTCTGGGCAGTAGCGTGAGAGCCACGCCATTTTTAGGAGCCAATCAAGCAGTACCTCCGATTGAGGAGGCAGCACGTCCTCCCACTACGTCCGCTGCTGCTGGTGAGACCCTAACGCTTCCAAAAGGCACAATCATCACTACGGCCAGGGATCTTCCTCTGGATCCAGCCCTGACCACCGCACCCGCGGACACCGATGCGACCGTAGTGCGGGCGGGACTCACCACCCACTACGGAACTCAGGCTGGGCAGCAGGTGATTCCTGCTGGTTTTCCCACCACCGAGTATGCCCCCCAGGGACCTGTCCTTCCTGTGATGAGTGACTGGCAGTCCCTGACTGTCTCAGGTCGGTACAGCATCAGGGCGATGGTGACCGCCCCCAATGGGCAGGCATTTGTTAGCTTGACGACCTCGGGCTTGTATCGCTATGCACCGGGTATCACTGGCACATACCAGTGGACTGCCATTCCCGCAGGCGCTGGCGGCCCCGCCAGCAACGCTATCAGCAGCCTGGCAGTTAGTGAAAACATGCTCTGGGTGGGAACGGAAGACGCTGGCATCAGCCTGTTCAATCTCCAAACCAACACATGGTCCGTGCTTAATCTGCCCGCTGAACTTGCGACCAACCAAATCGTGCGTCTTACCGCCGTTACGCCCCCGACAGGTTCTCCCTATGTCTGGGTCAGCACGCGAAGCGGCGCGGCGCGTTACACCAACGGGTCGTGGCTGGTACTGACTACCGCCAAAGGTTTGCCGAGCAATGATATTCGGGATATCGCGGTACGGTTTAGTGGCGGCGCCACTCTTACCTGGTTTAGCACGATGCACTCCCTCGTCCAATGGAATGGCAGTTCATGGATCTCTATGCCCCCCGCCGGAGCTAGCGGCTGTGTCTTCGACCGGGCGACCCGGGTGATTGTCGATAAGCAGCAAAGCATCTGGTTTGGAATGGAGGTGTACTATGCTTCTCGGCCTACAGGCGTATCTGATGACATTCAAGCGCCACAGTTTGGGAACTATCAATACACAGGGGTCTGTCACTACTCCCCCGTCACAAATACTTGGACAGCCTATACCAAAGACAGCCCAGGCTTGCCCGCCGGCCCGCTGACAGATATGACTGTCGATGATGTTGGGCGAGTCTGGATGAGTTTTGGTGGCGACAATGGCGGTGCGGTAAGCTATGACCATGGTGGAAACCAGGATCACTGGAAGATCTATAAGCAATCGGCGACAATTCCTTTTGCCGATAATGATATTCAGGCTATTTTTGCGAGCGGCGAAGCGATCTGGTTCGGGCATGGGAGCGCGGCCATGATCACAACGTATGCCCACAACTGGACCCGGCCCAATGATACGAACCTGGGGGCTGCCAGCGCGGTGTTGCTGGAAGAAAACAATGTCTTTCTAGGGAGTGGAACCAAAGTAGAGAGCCTGTCAGAAAATGGGGACATCTCCTTCTCGCTCACGCTCCCCGGCAATACCAATGCTGTTAGCGCGATTGTCCGCGATGGCGCAGGAGTTCTTTGGTTCGGCACTGCCGGCTCTGGTCTTTATGAATACACCACGAGCGGAAGCGGAATGGTTCACCACACACTTGCGGATAACCTGCCCGGCAATAGTATCCGCGACCTTGCGGTAGATAGTACCGGAGCGGTATGGGTGGCCACGGACGGCGGTGTCGCCGTGCGCGCTAATGGATACTGGCTGCCGTTGACGAAGGAAACCTCGCCGCTTGCCAGCAATAATGTCACGAGTCTGGCGATCGATGCGGTTGGCACTGGCCGAATCTGGATGGGTACCGCTGCGTCCGGGATTTCAATTCTCGATCCGCAAGGTACGGGACCCGACGCCTGGAGCACGATGACGACCGTTAATGGCGTGCCATCCAATATGATTCGCGCGCTAGACAGCACGGATAGCGGAAATATCTGGGTGGCCACAGGCAGTGGGGTTGGGTTTTGGAAAGCCACCACTGGCATGTGGACGGGCTACACACAAGCCGATGGTGCGCTGCCGAGCAATGACGCCGTGACCATCGCTGATGATCATCACGGAGGGGTGTGGGTCGGAACCGCGCAAGGGTTGGCCCACTATGATCCTATGACATGGAAATGGCATTCGTACTTTCCTACGCGATCGGCCCTCAAAGCCAATCGGGTCGTCGCGCTCGATCTGGATGATGAGTACGTGTGGGTGGTTGCTGGTTCGTCATTGGCAGTGCGGGGGCCGGTTAATACGATCATTGGCAATGTCACACCAACGATTACCGGCTTTTCGCCGCTGGTGGTATCGCCAACGGGCGTGATCACCGTCACCGGCACCGGGTTCGTCCCGGGGGAAACCCAGCTGAATTTCAGCCAAATCGCCAGTGACAAATCCCTACGGTTTGGATTCCAGGCCGGGCCTGGATATGCGAACAGCCCGACGATCATGGCGTTCAAGGTGCCCATTCTCGCGCACAGCGGCAATCTTCGCATCAACAGCGCCGGGATGCTTTCGCTACAGAGCGCCGCCCAGGTAAAGGTGATTCCGCGCGTCAATTCAGTCTCCGAGACCTGTCAAAGCCACGGATCGTTGTTGACCATCACAGGCTTCGGGTTTAAGGCTGAAGACCAGCTACTCTATGTCAAAGTGGGTACGACGGGCGCCTTCCGCAAAGCCGATATGTGGACCGCGAACTCGGCGAATTTCTTTCTGCTCCCCGGCGATACCAGCGGCAAAGTTTTTGTCAGACTCGGCCCAAACGGGGTCGTGGTCGAGAGTCCGAATACCGTGGAGATCGCCGGCGTTGAAGTCGCCGATATCATGCACCAGCAGGGGATTGAAGGTCCACACCTGGTTTGGGGCAAGCGCACCTTGGTGCAAGTCAACCTCCGCTCGACCGGGTCACCTGCATGCAGTGCCCATGTGGATGGCGGTGTGCTCCACTGGAAGACGACCCATCCGGACTATCCGCTGGTGTATGGCGCCGATGCCTTTTTTACCGCCCCCAATGGCCTCGACGTCAACGCGGGAGACGCATTCTCGAAATCGCTTCGGGCGAATGTCAATTTCGTGGCGTCGCAGCCTTTCAAATTTCGGATGAGCAAATTTGATGGAATGCGCATCACCATTACCAACGGACCAGCCAAGATTAAACTGATGACGTTGGATATTCCCAAGGACGACTTTTTCTTCGAAGATATGGCCAACCTCACAGGAGTGCCAGTCTATGAACTGGCAGTGATGGAAATCCGCAATCCGAATGTTCCCTACGATCCAGCCGTCACCCGCAACAACCTGAACGCCATGGCGCGACTCCTCCCCTTCGATGATATTCACCAGAAGTGGATTTATATGCTGCCCCCTGCGGAATATAAAGATAAGGTTAATCTCTCCACCTGGGATAAGTGTTCGCAGGCCCGCGACTTTGATACGGTCACCGACATGCTTGATGACAACTATGATGTTGGCGACACGGGGTTCGTCTTGATCGATCAGTCGCTTAATCCAGGCCTCGGTACCGGCGGATTGAGCTGTCCCGATTCGTGGGTAACGGCGGCTTTTAATAAACCATTGACCGGCGGAGCGTTTATGGCGCACGAGATCGGCCATGAAACGGGCCGGGTCAGCCCGTTTGCGGCGAATTACAACATGGAACCAGGAACAGGACTTCATTCGCGCTTTGATGCGGGCGGCAAGGATTGTGACCCAGACTATACCCTCCGGGCAGCCCTGAAGACCCAGCTCGGCTTTGTGCCCCATGTCGTCACATTGCGCGCCAGCGGTGCGCCTATCGAATTTGATTTGGTGGGGTGTAGCGATCGCGAGACAATGCCAGGAGCCCTCATGGCACCGACTCTCTACGGTACGAATGATCAGGTGTTCTTGGAGCCGTATGACAGAACCTTGATCATCCGGGATTTGTGCAGCGAGCATAGGAACTCGTGTATCACGATGAATGAGTTAGACCGGGCGGGGCAGTTGCCCCAGGACGCCGCGGCCGCTGACGGTACACAGCCGTTGGCGGTGACGCCCTCCCGCTTGCACCTCAGCGGGTGGATTGATACAACGAATCATGTCACCGCCACCGCCTTCTACACCATGGAGAATGAGCTGGTCTGGGTGTATGAACCGCCAACCCTTAACCAGGACCACGATGCATTTCATCTGACGTTGTTTGATGCCGCTGGCGTCGCCGTCGGTGACTACCCCTTTACGCTGCCCTTTACCTACACCAACAGCCATGATAATGAGGGCGGCGCCGCAGCACAAGCAATTGCGACGATGAGCCGCTTTAAGCTCGCCGTGCCCTTCCCCACCGGAGTGGTCACAGCCAAAATATTCCGTGCTGATGGCACGGAAGCGATCTGGAGCCAAACCGCCACTCCCAACAGGCCCAGCGTTGCGATCACCAGTCCGGCTGGGGGTACCTTCAGAGCCAGCGATCCGTTGACGATCACCTGGAGCGCGAGCGATGTAGACAATGACACCCTCCGGTTCGGGCTTGAATATTCCCCTGGAGTTGGGCAACCCTGGGTGAAACTGCCACGCTATCAACACCTGACTGGCTCAAGTTTTACTTGGCGGCCTGAGTTTGTTCCCGTTGGTTCTGCCGCCCGGCTACGGATTCGCGTTAGCGATGGATTCAACACCGCCGTTGCCGAATCAGCGGCCTTCAGCCTGACTCCACGCGCGCCAGTGGCGGTAATTCTTGATCTTGAACCCGACTCCCCGCCGCTGTCGCCTGAAGCGCCCAACGCCACAACCATGATTGTCCCGAATGCCGGCAAGACGGGCTATTTTACGGAAGGCGAGTTCGTCACATTTAGGGGTGCATCTCAGACCTCCGAGGGGATAGATCAAGGCGATTTTAAGTGGACGTTGGATGGGGCGCCACTTGGCAGCGGCATTGAGATTTCAACCTCTCTAACCACAGTTGGAACGCATACGCTGGGCTTGTCTGTTGCAGCCAACGGATTTATCGGCGGGGATACGGTAACCATCACCGTGCTTCCTGATTATGATCACGATGGGTTGCCGAACGACTATGAGTTAGCGTATGCGCTCAATCCGCTTGATGGCAAGGACGGTAGGAGCGACACCGACATGGATACGATGACGGCGCTCCATGAGTATGGGTTGGGCACCCATCCCCAGCAGACAGACACAGACGGAGACGGTGCATCTGATGGATCTGAAGTCCGTGACGGTACTGATCCGCTCAGGGCAGCCAGTGTCCCATCGGCTACTCCAGTGTTATTGGTAGGCGTTGATTCGATGGGATTTGAGAGGACATCCAGTGATGCGCTGCCTACCGAACAAAGCACATGGATTATGAATAACGGCGGGGGTATGCTGACATGGACGGCAACCAGCGATACGCCGTGGGTGCATGTCACACCAAATGGCAGCGAGTCGGAACAATTGCGAGTTACCGTAGCGGGGATGCCACCAGGTGAGCATCACGCAACCATTACGATCTCCCAAACAGGGACGACCACAACCCATATGATTCATGTGACCTATAGAGTGAAGGCCCACGCACCATCAATCCTTTATCTGCCAATGGTGCGCCGCTAAAACTACGGTGGCAGCGAGGTGGGAGTATCTTACGGGCAACCCTATGTCCATAGGATACTCCCATCGAATGGTGTCACGAGAAGCCTTTTTGGATGTTGCCTCAACACTGGCAGGGCAGTCTGATCTGACGGAAACCTTAACCTCTTGCCTACTTTCTATGGAATAGAAAAGTACCAGCGTACGCTATCCTTCAGAGCAGCTGGTGCCACGACACGCGTTCCTGGAGGTCTAACGCATGGCGGCCCATTTCTCTATGGCTATTGGCTGTAACACCCACGTTTCTGGCGAGCGGATAACCACGTATTTCCAACCATTACCCCTGCTGCTCCCAGCTGGTCTGGAGGTGCCGTGTGACAACTCTATCCAGCAAGACTGGGCCGGCGGCTGGTGGTGTGGGTTTCCTGCTCTATGATCACCTTCGATTGGCCCTGCCAGTCTTTAAGTATGCCATCTTTGGTAATGAGGTTCTGGACGAGTTTTTGGATTCATGCCTGATCACACCTGTAACTGGGGTGATCAGGATCCAGCATACTTGAACGAGGGAATGGCCTGGATTAGTGAACAATGATCACTTACGGTTCAGATTTATGAGTGTTCCGTGTATGTGCCATTTCGGCCAGGGTATGTGTGGCATCCTTTCAAGGAGATAGCAGGGGTAGCCATACACCCTCGGGCCAGGGCGCAGCGCTGTGGATGTGGTGTCACTCACATACTGATGGCGATGGAGTCGGGACAGAGGGATGACGATCGATGGACGCTGGAAGGGCGGAGCATCATCGCCACCGTTCACGTGGGGCCGCCATGCTGTTCTGTCGATGGCGTCATTGCTTAATGCGCTGAGGTGCGCTTCTGGGAGGAATTACCATGGGAATGGATAGTTTTAGCTGTAAGAATTGTGGTGCGACTGTTGCTGCACATTTGATATGTTGCAATCGCTGTCACGGCGATCAGGCAACCGGGGCTGGCGGTATCGTCCGGTTCAGTATTTATCCTTGATATTACCGGACAGCGTGCCATCAAGCCGGCGGTCTGGTTCAGCATCGTTGCCCTAATCCGTGCTGCGAGGCTTATGGGCTGTGTGGGGATAGTAACTGGGCTCAGTACCGAGGTTCTGGTGGATCTCGGTGGACAGCCAGAGTCAACCCATGATCTTATGGTTGCGGGAACCCTTCGGGAGGCATTGAACCTTGTCCTGGGTCATCGCAATAACTGATCGTCCGATTTGTCAGGCCAAATGCCTGACAAACCGCTTTCTGCACCACGGCAGTAAGGGGCGAAGGGGCGTTGAAACACACCCTTGGTCCCCAGATCCAGCGCATGTTCCGAACCAGAGATGATACCCACTCGCTACGGCCATGCTTGCGGGACATAGCCAGATCACAGCGCTTCGGCCCAGCTTCTACACCATGCGCATGCAGCCCCACCGAGTCACCCAGGTCATGCAGCTCGTGGTGTATCACTCGGACTGGAGCACGTTGATGGTTTCCGTCTGTACCTTTATCGCTGGAAGATGTCTATGTGCGCCTTGAATCAGGCGACAAGGATAGCATCCATAGCCCCATCACCCGACGCTCGGTGCCCATTTTGGATCGACCTGAAATACCTCAGGAGCGTGGTTTGTCCAACGGACCAAAAGGATAACCCCCACCCGAACCGGGGTGGATGAACTATGGAAGGAGTATCTATGTCGCTTGATGCCACTGCGCACCAGGAATTCGCGACTCTCTGTGAGGATCGCTTAGATTACACTGCTGCCGCTGCATGGGATACATATTATGCACGGATGGCTCCCTGGTTGAACAGCCCTGATGCTGCGGTGCGATCTATCGTGGTCAACCGCCTTGCCACAGCGGTCTTTTCGGCCGAACCCATGGCATCACGCCGTTATCAGCATCAGCCACTGTCCATCGATGCTGGCCGACAGCGACCCATCTGGTTGCTGGATCAGATCATACAGGCCCAGCGCTGCTATGCTGACATTCTTCCGCTCTTTCTTCAGACCCTGCATCATCATGGAGATGACGAGCGCTGGTCGAGCATGCTCTGCCTGTGGCTCCAGGATCTCAAAACCCGCGATCTGCCGGGGATCGACAGCTCGCACATTGAGGGAACCCTGATCTTGTTGGGGGCTTACGGAGCAACGTGGGAGGCCGGGAGTGAGCATTGGCTCACGTTTCTCGATCACCCTGCATCCTATGTGCGGGCCTGTGCAGCGCGCATGCTCGCCAAATATAGTGATGCTGCGACGGCCCCAACCACCGATCAACTCTTTATGATCATGCAAGCGAAAGAGTTTATCCGACCTGGCGTTGCGGGTCCATTTTGGTCCGAATTTCATTACGGTGGCTATGCTGGGATTGATGTCACTGACTGGATGATGACGATTCTGGAGCAGCGTCCAGGACCAGAGCCTGACGACCTGCCGTGCAATGGGATTGATTTTTATTTGCATGAACTCTGTGATGGATCGGTTGACGTCATTAATCGGATGATCGCTGGTGGTCACCTAGCCCTGGCCGTGGAGGCCGCAACGGAGACTCTCGGCAGAGTAGAGGGGATGCACGATATTCTTATGACCCTCGGTGACCTGGATGATCGACCAATTGCGCAGCAAGCATGGCACCACCTCGCCCGCTACTATCATGTCGTTCATCCGCAGGCGCAGCAGTCTGAGACTCTCCATGCTACGAGCAACTGGCGTCCTGGGATCGATCGCATCATCCTCCGCCAAGGCTCTGGGACTATGTGGCGTGATGTGCTTGTGCTCTACCCAGCTGTGGGTGAAGACGGGATAGCCGACCAGGATGTCTGGCCGCTTCTTGAGCAGATCATGCCGGCGGCGATGCGTGGCCCCCTACTGCATGAACAGCAACAGGAAGCACGGCGCTCCTACGAATATGCCTCAGGCGTGCTGCTGTCTCTTGAGGGCAATCATGGCCAGATGGGCTGGGCGCGGGTGGAACTGATTGGACGTGGGGTGCAGGATCGGTGGGATCCATACACTGTTCTGTAAAATGGTCTGGCTTTAGTGGACACCCCCGCTAGCATGGACGTACTTGGGAGGTGTCCAATGGCCAAGCCCAAACGAACGTTTACGGCGGAATTCAAACGGGATGCGATTGTCTTGGCTGAATGGGGAGACCGCTCCGTGGCCCAGCTTGAACGCGATCTCGGCTTAACTCCGCCATTGGCGCGCCGATGCCCGCCGCGCTGCTGCGGCGGGCATGACTGTTGACCACCTGGCCGACCAAGACCGTGAGCTCCAGCACCTGCGCCGGGAAAGTTGCGCGGCTGCGGGAAGAACGCGAGGTCCAAAAAAGCAGTGGCCATCTTTGTGCATCCATCACCGAGCGCTACCGATGGATAGCCGCTCGGCGGACCAGCCACCCGGTGCAGCGGCTGTGTACCGTGCTCGGGGTGGCACCCAGCGGGTTCTACGCCTGGCTGAAGCGCCCGGCGAGTGCACGAACGATGGCCGACCAACAGCAGCGCGTGGCCTTGTCCGCGATCCACACCAGCACGGGCCAGTGCTCCGGTAGCCGGCGCCTGCGGGCCGCCTTGGCCGTTGATGGTCCGACGCTCAGCCGTGACCATCAACGGCGGCTGATGCATTTGGGGCAGATCCAGCCGGTTCGAACGCGCCGTCGCCGACGGGACCGCGCCAGGGCCACACGGCGTGAGCAGGTGGCCCCCAACGTCCTGGCGCGCCAGTTCGATGTGGCGGCACCGGATACGTGGTGGTTGGGCGACAGC
>Ga0196965_1001291_pt1 | contig 10013 bp, 3 predicted proteins | sample S1_20metaG_FD_148668 | JGI IMG/M metagenome (GOLD analysis project Ga0196965, IMG submission 148668) | Soil microbial communities from Anza Borrego desert, Southern California, United States - S1_20 | ecosystem: Environmental > Terrestrial > Soil > Desert | place: USA: California | collected... | reverse complement strand
ACACCCGTCTTCATTGATTCGGAGGCGGAAACATGGAATATTGATCCGGTTTTGACGGAAGAAGCCATCGTTGATCGTATGGGCAAGACAGGAAAGAAACCTGCGGCGATCATTGTGGTTCATCTCTATGGCATGCCGGCAAACATGGATGACATTCTAAGCGTCGCTAAAAAATACGAGATTCCAGTAATTGAAGATGCAGCTGAGGCATTGGGCTCATCTTACAACGGAAAGCCTATGGGTACATTGGGAGCTGCCGGAATAATTTCATTCAATGGAAATAAAATTATTACCTCATCCGGTGGAGGTGCGCTCGTATGCAAAAATGCGCAGTGGAATGAGCGTGCACGATTTTTACGTCAGGAAGCAAAACAACCTTTACCATACTATGAACATCACGAGCTGGGCTACAACTACCGGATGAGTAATATCTCTGCGGCCATAGGGAGAGCACAGTTAAAGAGTTTACTAACGCGGGTTAAAAAAAAACGATCGATCTTTGATTACTATGCTGGAGCGCTGAAGCATATCGAATTTCAAGCGGAGCCATCCGGGCATTTGTCGAACAGATGGCTAACTGTAATTCGCTTTACAGGCGATCAAACTGACAGGAAAGAAAATGTTCGCGTAGCACTGGAGAAAAAAAATATAGAAAGTCGTTTGGCCTGGAAGCCGATGCATCTTCAGCCTCTTTTTAGAGGGGTGCCTGTTTATGGCGGAAAAATAAGTGAGCAATTATTTCAGGAGGGTTTATGTCTTCCATCAGGAAGCGCGTTAACCGAATCAGAATTAGCTACGATTGTAGGGATTATCAGAAATAGTTGAGGTAAAAAATCTTACATAAATCTGGTGTAAGGAAATGCGCGTCTTTTACTAAAACTTGCTGAAGCATTCAATGTTACATTTAAGCGAGGCAGTCATTTGGCCGATAAAATAAGCAAAACAGTGTTTTAACTGCATTTTGTAAAGTGCTTGACAATGTGAGTAGTTACAATTCCATTTCACGTTTGAATATCTTGGCTGCCGAAAAATCATTGCATTTTGATAGACATCATGACAGCGGTTACAAAACCGATTTAATGTGTATGAAATACTGCCTGCTTTGATTAATTTTGGAGGCTTAAGTGATAGGATTTATGAGAATACTTTACTCGATTTGTTTTTTGTTCTTGGTTTCGGCTGGTTACGGACAATCTATTTTCATTTCAACAGAAACAGGTGGGCCATGGCAAAATGGATCTTCGTGGAATTGTCTTGATGGAGCGTGTTTGGACGATCCAGGACTTGAGGTGCCAGGTGCAGGTGATATCGCCGTGATCGCTGTAACTACAGGCTTTATCTCTGTAACGAATAACTCAAATTACGAAGTAGCGGATTTGTACATTATGAATGATGTACCTGCCAATTCACTAAGGCCCAATAGTGTTTTTGGTGTGGGGGTTCCCACCATCACAATCACCGGTTCACTTTCGGGAATTTCTCGTGCCATGGATGAATTTCTTCCACCCACTGGACAGGTAATTAATCAATCTGCAAAATCCCCTCGTTTTGTATTCTCAGGAACCACTGCATCAGAGCCCTTGATTACGAATTGGGGAACAGATGCTCAATTAAGATACGTAACATTTTCACCAGGAGTTGCAACAACCAAATCGATACACACATTTTCAGTTGGTAGCCTGGGAACGGTGGACATAACCGATGGAATTATAAATATCGCTTCCGGTCATTACATCTCCGACCCTAACGGGAATGCAACCATAACCGTACAACCTGCTGCAGCGTTAAGAATATCAGGCTCAATAAGCCGCGATGGTTCTGCTTCCGGCCAGTTTAATTCAATCGTTATTAACGGATCCTGCAGTGTTCAGGATAGCGGTTTTTTGAATGCGAATAACATTACGCTTGGCGCGGAGTCTACGCTTTCTATTTTGGCAGGTACGACGAACACGGGGTGGTACAGGACAACTCCTCCAACAGGAGTATTAAATTTTGCTTCAGGCACGGTGGCGTATGCTGCGAATGGAAATCAAATTGTGGTTCCTGTATCCTATGGAGACTTAGCGCTTAGTGGTTCAGGAGCCAAGTCGCTTTCCGGAGGAACAGTTACCCTGGGAGGCGATATATCGATCGCTTCAGGTGTATCGTTCAATACGAACGCAAGCTTAATTGTTATGGGCAATGTGGAGAACGAAGGAACGTGGAGTGCCGCGCAGATCATATCTTTTGAAGGAGAAGGCCCGCAAATCCTGGGTGGCAATCCCATTGGTTTTGCTGCAGGATTAAATGTAGGCAATGCCACGACGACACCGGCTACTCTGCTTCGGCTTACTTACAACTTAGACATTAACGGCGAACTCAGAATATATGCGGATGCATCGTTAGACCTCGATGGTAACACGCTATTCCTTGGTGGTAACTTAACATCGAACGGTGTTTTTGCTACAACGAATACAAACTCGCTTGTTGTTTTCGATGGAACAACGATTATCAACTCCACAACAGCTACATTGCCGAACATTACAATAACCGGAAGTCTTACAGCTCCAACCACGTTGAATGTAGCTGGAAATTTCACTAATAATGGAACATTCAATGCCAATAGTGGTACCGTTATTTTTAATGGAACAATCAATCAGGCGATAGGCGGAACATCTGTGACCACGTTTAGAAACATGACGATTTCAAATGGAACTCCGGATATCGTCTCCATTGAAAGTGCGCAAAACCTGGCTGGTATTCTTACGCTCAGTCCGAATTCACTCTTTGATGCAGATGGACTCGGCGGGGGTAATAATGTTTTTACTTTATTGTCCAATGACGATGAACCGACACAGGATGCATCCATTGCCGCGATTCCTTCGACTGCGGGCATAAGCGGGCGTATTACAGTACAACGGTTTATGGAGATTGAAGGTGTTTATGGCGGTCGTGTTTATCGCTATATCGCTTCTCCGGTTGTGGGCGCCACCGTAGCCGACCTTCAAACCGAAATTCCGGTTACCGGGCCTTTTTCAGGCGCCGATAACATGTCCCCTAACCATTCAATGTTTTATTATAATGAAGCAGTTACATCAGATGTCAATGGAAGTGGAGGTAACGACGTAAATGATGGCATGGTCGGTTATCCTACAACATCGAACACACAAACTTTTGTGAACGGAAGAGGATATACGCTTTTTGTAAGAGGTGACCTATTGACTGGTTCCGCGCGTTGGGATTTACGCGGCGAGGTACGCGTGGCCAACAATACGCCTGTTAATCTTAACCCTACTTTTACGCCATCCGGAAATGCTTCCAATGATGGCTGGAACCTAATTGGAAATCCTTTCCCTTCAGCGATTGACTGGGATTCACCTTCATGGCAAAAAGCGAACATCGATGGCACGATTTATATCACAGATAATACACAGGCGAATGGCGAAACAATCTATCGTTTATATAACGGTTCGATTCAAACCAATGGCGCCAACCGGTATATTGCCACAGGTCAGGCTTTTTACGTGAAAGCATCCGGACCTAATCCTGTCTTGACATTAACTGAAAATGTAAAATCACCCGGTACAACTACCAGTTTTTTCAGAGAAGCTGAACTAACGAACATATTAAGAACGGCATTGGTGAATGGATCGCGACGGGATGAAATGGTAGTTCACTTTCGTGAAGACGCCACTGAAAATTTCGACAATCATGCGGATGCCTGGAAGTTACCAAACTCTTCTGTAAACCTGTATTCTATTTCAGCAGGGAATAAGCTTGCTATAAATTCCTTAGGTACACTAAGCTGTAACCACGAAATTCAACTTGGAATATCGCAGGTAAAACCAGACACCTATACACTGCAGTTCTCTCAATTTGAATCGTTTGACAACCGCGTACAAATAAAATTAACTGATCACTATACCAATGCCGTGATCGATGTGCGTAATGGAAGTTATACGTTCGCAGTAAGTAGCGACCCAGCCACCTTTGGTGATAAGCGGTTTACACTTTCGTGGGAAACTTCGCTTAGTCACAATGTTGATGTGTTAACTCCCGCACCTACTTGTGAACAACCAAGTCCTGAAATTCAAATTCAGGATTCGCAACAAGGTGTTATGCACTACCTAGTAATGAATGATACAGGCGTTTCCGATACACTGGCAGGTACGGGTAACACGATTAAACTCATCCTTCATCCTGATGCAGTTTCCGCTGGTATTAATAATTTAAAATTAATAAGGTCACTTGGCTGTGGCATTGAATCTGAAACAAGTATTCCACTGATCATTCAACCGCAGTACACGATCAGTTCGGTTTCTTCCACTTCGGCATGTCAGTCGGGAAGCGTAACATTAGAGGCTTCGGCTTCCTATGATGATGCCATCTTTAAATGGTATGAATCGATTGATTCCGAGCAGGCGATACCGGGAGAGACAGGATCAACTTATGTAATCGCGCTACTGAGTAAGACAAAAACTTATTACGTGGCTGCTGTGAATCCGGCCGGTTGTGAAGGCCCGAGAACAAAAGTCGAGGCTGCGGTTGTTCAATACGATCCGGCAGAGATAACAGCCAACGGATATCAACTCGTTTCGAATTACGAAACGGGCAACCAGTGGTACTTTAATGGCGAGCCGATCGAAGGTGCAATCGCTGAAACATTTAATGCAAAGCACTCGGGACTATATGAACTTCAAGTTAATATCAATGGTTGCATTACAACAGCGACCCATACTGCGGATGTGAAATTTACGTTAGAAGATCTGATTCCATATCCGAATCCGGTTTCAGATGTGGTTTATTTTGATATTGCGGGTATAGAAGGTTCGCTGTATGTAAAACTCATAACGCCGGTAGGTCGTGAAATCGGATCTGATAAACGCCTGGAATTTGAAGGTAAAGACCGGTTTAAGGTAAATATGGGAGATCTTGATCCAGGAATATATTTAATAAAAATTCAGAGTAAAAATAAAATTCATACCTTTAAGGTTATAAAGAACTGATTAAGCAATGATTACCCGAATATTCACGTTTTCCAGGACGTTTATCATTACCCTGTTTTTGCTAATGTCCGTTGAATTGGTCGCTCAGCCGGGAAACCCCGATTGCCCGGAGCCCCCTTGTCAGGGAGATGATGTGCCGATAACCGGTATTGAACTTCTCATCGGAGCAGGTGCTATTTGGGGAGCAAAAAAATATGCGGATAGTCGTAAGCAACGGAAATAGACTAACGCAGATAAAAATTAAAGTCCTGGAGAATACTCCGGGACTTTTTTGTTTTTAGTGGGTTGGTTTGTCGCGAAAACAACAAATGTGAATTTCTCTTGCACTTTGCGGTCTTTGTCGGTTCCATCCCATCTTCATGTCATTGAAATTTAAGGAGATCTGAGGTTTACACTGCTTCCGCCTTTTAAAATGCAGTAACGAGCGGCATTTAATAAAATCTTTTACCGTTAGCATTAATGAGCGGCATAAGCTAAGCGCTTGAATTTCGGTGTAATGGAATTCCCTATTTGAGAAATATTTGTCCATGAATGCACCAATTTTGACATCGAAATGTATTTTTCGACGATAAATTAAATACCTTAAAAATCCGGCTTCTTTGTATTTTTGCTTAAATTTCGGCTATTACCTAAGTAGCTATCTCGGAATCACTGGGATTTTTCCTAGGTAGTACGATTATTGAAGTTGATTCAATAATCAAATGGCCTCTAACCTAACATTTATGTTGTTCAAAATACAAGCACTTCTGATCGCGGGTCTTTTTGGGGTGTGTTTTCAAGCCCAGTCGCAAACTTACAGCACTATCAAAACAGGGCCATGGAATGACCCGTTGACTTGGTCGGATGGAATAATTCCGACAGGTGTAAACTCGACGGCTATCCAAGTTAACCATAACGTTTCTCTTCCCAGCGGCTATGCTGTAGAAATAGACGGAACAACGGTAAACAGTGGTATACTACTTACGGTTAGTTCGGGTGCAACGCTGACCTTGGCAGGCGCTGAGAATGCAATAACCGTGTTAGGAACGGGGCGAGTGATTGTATCGGGTACGATGGTCGGTGCAGATGGTTATACAATTGGTTCCAACAACACGGCTTCTAGATTCTTATTTAATTCGGGAAGTGTTTTCGAACATCAATACACCACAGCACAGGGAGAGTTGCCTGTCGCTTTATGGGGCAGCGGGTCAACCCTTCTAATTACTGGATATACAAACGCGATCGGAGGCACAACGCAGGGAAATTGGAACCAGCAATTTCATCATGTAATATTTAACCTTCCTAATTTAACAGGCGATCTTAATCTTAATGCGAATCTAACCGTAATCAGGGGGAATCTATCCGTTCTTTCCACGGGTACCGGATCGATATCTTTAATCAATGGTGAAAACTTAAAAGCTATTAATATCTTAGGCCACATGCTGATTTCCGGAGATTCAAGATTATACCTTAACCGCGGCGGAAATAGTAACAGTATTAACATCACCGGTAATTTGAATATAAACCTTTCACCGGGCGTAACATGTGATTTGGCAACTAGTGGCTCCTACACACTTAACCTGAACGGCAATCTGTCTTATAATTCACCGGGTGCTGCATTGAACATGATAACGGCAAACAACGGAGTGGCTATATGGAAAGTGAAAGGAAACGTAACGTTAGCAGCCGGATCATTCCATGAATCAGATGGAGCCAATACATCAAGAAGTGAACTTCATTTTGTTCGCGGTGCTTCATCGGCGCAAACTTTCACCAACAACAATTGTATAACTGAAAATACTACACTGCATTACGTCGTAGGGACCAACACCGGCTTACCCAATACGCCTAACATAGTGGATATACTCGGAGAGAGTGCACTGAAAGGTAATGCCAGCACATTGACGGTATTCAGCAACGGCCGCATTCGCTTATTCTCCACAAATCCAACAGGTGCTTTCGTAACTGACGGTGCGGGGAATATCCAGGTTGGCGGAGACATAACTTTCCAAACAGGATCGCGGCTCGTATATAAAGGAACAACACCACAAGTGATTGGGAATGGCCATCCAGCTACGCTTGGCGTACATCTTGAAATTGATAACTTTGCCGGCGTAAGCTTTAACGATAATTCCAATGGAGGAAATGCAGGTAACAATCTCGTCGTCGGTGGAAATCTACTATTAACTGGAGGAGACCTGATCTTACAAGGACAATCTAACGAGCGCATTCTGGAACTACGTGGATTTATAACTGCTAGTGGAAATCGAATTTACGCATCAGGTCCTATGGCTGATATAGTCATATATGGTGCTGGCAATTTGGGCACACTTCCGTTCGCTCCGGGCGCACAGACTTTCCGGAACCTCTACATTAATCGCAGCGGTGGTGGTGTTCTAATTGATAATCAACTTTCATTGTCGGGCGATCTAACGCTGGTCCAGGGAAACATCACATGTACATTGGGTTTTAATGTTGCAGGCGATGTTACTTTACAAAATTCAGGTTCGATCATATCGTTGGGCCCTGTTTCAATTGGTGGGAGTTTAACAATACCTTCAGGTTCGTCGTTTACGCAGGAAGGTGATGTTACCATCGGCCAAGACTTTGTCAACAATGGCGCATTTACTACCGGATTTAATACAATCACATTTAACGGCACTGCAGCTCAGGAAATAAGTGGAACAACAACGAATGCCTTTTATAATATTGTTATTGAGAATGCTACTGATACAGTACGCATTATGTCTGACCAGAATTTAAAAGGTGTATTAAGACTTGGCGAGAATGCGGTTATTGATGTTGATGGAACGGGTGAAAACCCTGCTGTATTTACGTTGCTCAGTACCGGAGATAATTTTATTGATGATGGGTCAATTGGATACATACCGGCTTCTGCTGTCATTCTTGGAAACATCACGGTCCAGCGCTACATGGCTGCTGAAGGAAGAATATATCGTTATTTATCTTCTCCGATTACAACGGGTAGGGTAAGCGATCTTCAGGCTGTATTTCCTATCACCGGAAATTTTTCAGGGAGTTCTACCTGTACCGGATGTTCTACCAACGCTTCAATGTTTTATTATGATGCAGCTACATCAGCGTATGTTCCATATCCTTCCGCTGATAGTGCTGAGCCACTCGAACCAGGAAGAGGTTATTCCACCTTTATCAGACAGGATGTTGCAGGGCCAGGACCGCTCACCTTAAATTTTACCGGTGTTCCGAATCGTGGTGAGATCATGTTACCTGTTTCATACAATAGCACAACACCCAATGACAGCTGGAACCTTGTAGGCAACCCATACCCTTCACGTGTCAACTGGGGATTCATGGGATGGTTATCTTCGGGAATAGGAGAAACGATAGCAATTCGTGATAACGCATCGGGAAGTTTTCGTTATTGTGGATGGGATGGCGCCGGTTATGTGGATCTGACGAATGGCGTCATTGCGACTGGCCAGGCATTCTGGGTACGTGCACTTGACGAAACTGCATTTCTAATGATTACGGAAGATGCGAAAACGCTTGAGTCAGGAAAATTTTACCGGACTGAATCAAAACCATTGAGTATGCTCACCGTGGAACTGAAAGGCGGAACATTACAAGACGTGACGTATCTTAAACTAAAGGAAGATGCATCGCTCGGCATAGATGCTTTTGACGCTCCGAAGTTGACGAATGATTACATGAACTTCGCGACCCGTTTTGCATCAGGGAAGCCAATGGCGGTAAACGCTATTAGTGCGCTTCCGTGTGGTGAAGAAATTATTCTGGATTTGAGTTTTGTTAAAAACAGCAGTGGAAGGTACTTGGCCAACCCGGTAAGGAGTTATACACTGTCTTTCGATACAAAAGGAAAATTTGATGCGTATAACATTACATTAATTGATTCATATAGAGGCACCAGCCACTCCGTTGGATCGGGGACTTCTTTCAATTTTACAATCACAACAGATCCGGCAAGTATGGTACAAGATCGTTTCCGCCTGGTACTGGAAGAAAAATTACCTGCCCTTGATCTTGAATTAACAACTACCGCGGTATGCGCAGATCAGGACGCAGAGATCATGATTTCTAAAACAGAAGAACACGTTACGTACGTTCTGCAATATCAGGGTAATTTGATTAATGAAATAGCAGGCGGGAAAGACGTAAAATTCCAGGTACCAGCATCGCTTTTGCAACAAGCCGACAACGAATTTATCGTTTACGCAAAAACGCTGTGTGGAAATTCTTTTCAACTAAACGAAGTAATTGTAAAGAGAACTCCTTTGATTGAAGCAAAAGGGATTTCCGGAACGCAATGTGGTGCAGGAATGGTGACGCTATCTGCCGACAGTGATGGATTATCACAACGGTATAACTGGTATGAATCTTCCGAAAGTACCGTTCCATTGGAAGGTTTTACAGGGAATACATTCACAACACCAGTATTAAGTAAAAGCCGTCAATATTATGTAGCTGCGGTAAACGAACTTGGCTGTGAAGGCGTTCGCGCAGCTGTTAAGGCTGAAATAAACTACGTAGAACCCGTGATCAGTGAAAGTAATAGTAAACTTATCTCGAACTACACGACAGGAAACCAATGGTTTTTAAATGGTGAACTATTAACCGGCGCAGACCAGCATGAATTTACGCCTCAGGAAACCGGAGAATATTCGCTTCAGGTTTCATTGAATGGATGCATTTCCTTTTCACCAGCACAGATGTTCATTGTAAATGCCTTGCCTGAAAACGGCATTAATGCAGGAATTCGACTCTATCCAAATCCGGTACCGGATCGATTAACGGTTCGTGTTCCGATAACAACTGGCTACACACATGCTGTTCTGATGGGCCTTCAGGGAGAAAAGATACAGGATATTCCGCTCCATGAAAGCGATGGATACCAAAACGGAGAAATGGTTATGAAACATTTTCCGAAAGGCGTTTACTTCGTGAAATTGTCCGGTAGGGAAGGGGTGCGGGCGTTTAAGATTGTTAAGGAGTAGCTACGAGCTTTGAGCTACGAGCTGCGAGTTTGTGGGGATTGGATTTGTGAGGGCT
>Ga0196965_1001290_pt1 | contig 10018 bp, 8 predicted proteins | sample S1_20metaG_FD_148668 | JGI IMG/M metagenome (GOLD analysis project Ga0196965, IMG submission 148668) | Soil microbial communities from Anza Borrego desert, Southern California, United States - S1_20 | ecosystem: Environmental > Terrestrial > Soil > Desert | place: USA: California | collected... | reverse complement strand
GGTCAGGGCGGTCGAAGGTTGATGCTTCTGGCACGCGGCGAGCGTCAACAACAGGCATGCGCTCAAACTCATGGTGATGATGAGAATTCGGCGTTTCATGATGACTCCTTCTGCCTATCTCTGCGGTTAGTCGTCAACAACTCTGAGAAACGAGCGTCAGGCCGGTTGCGATATGCAACCGGCCTGACGCTCTCGTCGTCATGGCTACTTCTTCTCCGGCGTGTCGCCCTTCTTGCTCTCCATCGCTTCCATCAGGATGTGCTGCATGGCGAAGGAGTTCGGCAGGCCGAGCAGGCTGCCGGGGCTGAGACCGAAGGGGCCGCCCTCGGTGTTGGCCGCGAGCGTAATGCGGTCGCCCTGCGCGTAAGCGTAGGCGAGCGTCGGAGTGGAACTGGCGGCGAAGGCGGCGATGGCCTTCTGCTGTTCCTCGCCGAGCGACTTGGCGCGGTCGCCGATAGTCCCGGCCAGCGGTTGCAGCAGCGGCGCGAGGTTGTGATAGAAGACGGCGGAGAAGTTCGTGTTGCCGTCTTCGGGCAAGGCCGACGTGAAGCGCGGCGAGGACACGAGCGACACGCCCGACTCGCGGTACTGCAAGGCGCGGGTCAGCAGCGCGCTCGTCGGCGCGGCGATCAGGTAGCCTTCCGCGAAGGTGTAGTGAACTTCGAGGCCGAAGTCTTCCGAGCGCAGCGTGTAGACGTTCGGACTGCCGCCCGAAGCCGTGAGGGTCAGACCCTTCTGGCCGTGCGCCGCTGCCCACGCGTTCAACTTCCCGACCACGCTCTCGAACGTTCCCTGCAAGTGGCGTTGGTCGTAAACCTCCATGATCATCTTCCACGAAGGGGTCGGCAGCAAGGGGCCGTCGATGGCGAAGGCAAACTCGCCGCCGAGCGGCGCGGCGAAGTCGCGCTTGAGGTCGAGGCCGTTCTGCGTTTCGAGTTCGCGCAGCCGTTTGCGCAGGTCGGGCGAAGCGGTCTCCATGAAGCCGAGCAGGTCGTCAACCAGCAGCGTCGGCTCTTTGACCACGAACGCGGTCGCCACGTTGGCATCAGGCGAGACGAACTTGAGCGCGCCCATCGGCCCCGGAGCGGCCAGCCAAGAGGCGATGCCGCGACGCGGTTCGTTGAAGCTCAGGACGGCGCGGCTCTGCGTCTTCGCCTTCACTTCCTTCTGTTCGACGACGAAGTGCTTGAGGTTCAACAAGCCGGTCTGGCGATAGAGGTCGAGCTGCTGTTGGCCGCCGACTTTCGCGGCGTCGCTCGTCGCCTGAGAGATGACTCTTTCGAGGTCGGCGGCGACGATCAGCCCCGCGCCTTCCTTGTACACGTCGGCGATGCGCGAGTAGAAGGGCGTGCCCGCGAAGCGGTTCGTGCCGGGCGCGTTGATGGTGGCTTGCAGGCTGCGCAAGCTCTCTATCTTCGGCGAGGCCGCGAAGAAGTCGTCGCGAATCCAGACGAAGAGTTCGTTGTTGTTAATGACTTTGCGCGCCACTTTCTTATCGCCGTTCGTCGCGGCGGCGGCGGCCGGAGCGGGCGTGGTCGCGCTCGGGTCGTCAATGATGCGAACGTTCGGCGCGCCCTTCTCGGCAGACTTCAAATCGCCGATCTGCTGTTCGAGGAACGGGCGGAAGCCCGCGGCGTTCTTCAACTCGCCGAGGACGAGGAACGCGTCGGGGTTGCCCTGCGCGTTCGTGCCCGCCGTGATGACGATCTCGTCGCCGAGGAACTGGCCGAACTCGCGCACGCGCGCCATCGTCTGGTTCAGCCCCGGCCCGTGCGCCGTAGAAGATTCCTGCTCGCGCATCCACTCGCTGAGAGCGGGGTTCTGCGCGATGCGCTCCTGCATGATGCGGTGCGATTCGCCGAGCGTCGTCGCCAAGTTAGGCAGCGCGGCGTAGAGCACCGTGCCTTCGGGCGCGAGGTCGAGGAAGCGCGTCGAGTAGCGCACACCGGGGTGCGGCACTTGCTGCGCGATGTCCTTGCGCAGGGCTGCGAGTTCCGTGACCATTTTTGAGTAGCGCGCCGCGTTGCGGCTCCACGCGATGTCGTCTTTGACGGCGACAGGCGTGAGGCTCGCGCCCGTCGTGGTCTGGTCGCCGGGCTTCAAAACTTTATCCGCGCCCGCGTGGTTGACGTGAACTTCGCCCTCCACGACCGAGACGCGCGAACCCTTCGTGCCGCTGCCGACCGCGAAGATCGTGCCCTTGACGGAGACGAGCGAATCCGGCGTGGCGACGAAGAGATGACCCGCGCCCTGCTTGGCCGCTTCGACGATCACGTCGCCGCGATCCAGATGCAGCGTCACGCCCTGCCCGTTTTCCGAGATGGAGAACTCGGAGCGTTCGCGCATCTCGACGCGCGAGCCGTCGGCCAGCCGCACCACGGCGTCGGAATCCTTCGCCGTGCGCACGCGCACGCCCTTGCCGATCTCTTCGCCGACGACCATCGCCAGCGTGCCCGCGTCGGTCACGCGGTAGAGCGCGCCGTTCGCGCTCTCGACCGTCGCGGCGAGCGCGCCGCCCGAAGGCAGGCGGTTCGAGAAGAACAACGCGCCGACGGCGACCGCCACGGCAATGGAGGCCGCGACAGCCCAACGCCACGCCGTGAAATTCGCCTGCGACGAGCGCGCGGGCTGGTTGAGCGTGGCGCGCGCGGCGGCGGTGCGCCCGCCGGTGCGCGCTTCCTTGAGAGCCTTGCGGCAGGGGATACATTCCTGCGTGTGGTCTTCGAGCAGGAGCGCGCGCGCGGGCGACAGCTCGCGGCGCAGGTAAGACGGGATGAGCGACTGAAAATCGCCGCAGTTGTTGATGTGCTCCGATGCCGGTGCGGCGGCTATCATCGCGGGCGCGCCGCTCTGTTCGGCGGCGATCCGCGCCCACACGCGCGAAGCGGCTTCGTCCACGCGGCGCGCGTCCGGTTGATCGGCGAGCACGGCGTCTACAGTTTGATCGATGATGGCTTCGAGTTCTTTTTTATTACGCTTCATGATGTTTCTCCAGATATTCACCAATCTCTCCACGCAGGCGCACGCGCGCTCGGTGCAGCGTGACGGCCACGACCATCTGCGACATGCCGAGCATTTCGGCGATCTCGCTGTTGTCGTAGCCTTCGAAGTAGCGGAGGGCGAAGACTTCCGAGGCGCGCGTGCCGAGACGCGCGACCGCCTGCCGGAGCAGAGTGCGCATCTCACGGTCTGCCTGTTGCGCCTCGGGGTTCAGAATCGGACTTTGCAAGAGCGCGGCGTCCACGTCCTCGAAGGGCACGGAGCGCGCACGCGTCCGGCCACGCATCAAATCGAGCGAGGCGTTGACAGCGGCGCGGTGCAGGTAGCTGCCGGGGCTGGGCGCGAGGTCGCGTTTCTCCTTGTTCCCGGCAAGGCGCATAAAAATGGTTTGCAGCACGTCTTCGGCATCGGCGGGGCTGCCCGTGATGCGGTAGGCGGTGCGGTAAACCTGTTCGTAGTGCTGCTGGAACAGGCTTTCGAGTTCTTCCAGCCCGCCGCTGGGGGGCACGGGCTTCAGTTGGGGCGCAGTGGCTGGCACGTTGTTCTCCTTCACTTTCCTGTCTCCACCCATAAAACGCCCTCCCGCAGCGTTTATTAACAATCCGGCAAAAATTTTCGCATTAAGTTTAGGAATCTGGCCGGTTGATGGCCGTTCTTGCGAAAAAGTTCTCGAAAAGATGAGAAAACCTCACCCGACGAATTTATAGCCGAGGCCGTGGACGGTGAGGATAAACTGCGGGTAGTGCGGGTTGGGTTCTAACTTCTGCCTGAGCCAGGCGATGTGCACGTCCACGGTGCGCGTCGAGGGCATCGCGTTGTAACCCCAGACTTCATTCAACAACTCGTCGCGCGAGATGGTCGCGCCGCGATGCTCGACGAGGTAGCGCAGCAATTTGAACTCGCGCGCGGAGAGTTCGAGCGGCGCGCCCGCGCGCGTGACTTCGGCGCGGCGGAAGTCCGCGCGAATCACGCCGAACTGGTATACGTCCGCCGTCGCCGCCGCCGTCTCGCCCGCCGCGCCTTCAGCCGCCACGACGGCGCGCCGGAGCAACGCTTCGATGCGCGCGAGCAGTTCCATCATCTCGAAGGGCTTGGTCACGTAATCGTCCGCGCCGATCTTGAGGCCGACCACTTTGTCCACCACCTGCCCGCGCGCCGTCAGCATGATGACCGGCACGCGCGCGCCGCGCTGGCGCAGGTCGCGGCACACGTCGAAGCCGTTTTTGCGCGGCAAGCCCACGTCGAGGATGATGAGGTCGAAAGTTTCCGCGAGGGCGCGCGCGAGTCCGGTCTCGCCGTCGGTCGCCGACTCGACCGTGAAGCCTTCGCTCACGAGGCGGTCGGTCAAAGTCATCAACAGCCCCGGCTCGTCTTCGACGAGCAGAATGCGCCCGCTCATACGTCACCCCGCCCATGAGGTTTGCCGTTGCCGTTGACAGCCGCCCCGGTCGGCGCGGCGGGCAGGTGAATCGTAAACGCGCTGCCGCGCCCCAACTCGCTCTCCACGCTGACGCGCCCGCCGTGCGCCTCCACGATCTGCTTGACCAGACTCAAGCCCAGCCCGTTGCCGTGAATCTGCGCAGCGACCACCTCGCGCCCGCGATAAAACGGCTCGAAGATGTGTGGCAGGTCTTCGGGCGCAATCCCCGCGCCGCGATCCTCCACCTTGATCCGCACTTCCCGCCCCGCCTCGCCCTTCACACGCGCCGACAGTTTCACCCAACGGTTCTGGCCGCCGTATTTCAGCGCGTTCGAGAGTAAGTTTTGCAGCGAACGGCCGAGCGCGCCGAAGTCCGCCAGGACGGGCGGCAGATCGTCCGGCACGTCGCGCTCGATCTCGAAAGCGGCCTCACCGGCCTCTGCCCCCGTGCGACACGAGGCGAGCGCGGCGTCTATCAAACTCTCGACCGCGACGGGCGCAAGTTCGAATTCACGCCGCCCCGACTGTGCGCCCGCGAACTCCAACACCTGCTCGACCATCTCCGCCAGACGCCGCCCTTCTCTGCGGATCACCTCGCCGTAACGCCGCACCTGTGTGCGGTCGTCAATCACGCCGTCGGCCAGATTTTCGCCCGCCGAGCAGATCACCGCGAGCGGCGTGCGCAATTCGTGCGTGACGCCCGCGACGAACTCCACTTGCCGCCGCGCGAGATGTTGCGCGCGGTGCGTCGAGACGAAGATGAGCGCGACGCTCCCGGCGAGCAGCAACAGGATGCCGAAACTGACGAGCAGGCTTCGACGCCGCGCCTGCCCGACCGCCGCGTCGAGCGACCCGGCGACGTGCGTTGCGACGAGTTGCCAGCCGCCCGGCTCTGTTCCCGGCAAGTCCAGGCGGCGCATCTCCACCCCGCTCGTGCGGCTCTCCAAAATGCGCATCGCGAATTTCTTGGCGCGCGACTCCGGCGACGCGCCCGTCGTCGCCGCCGTCTCCCGCTCCTCGCGCACGCGCCGGGAAGCGAAGGCCGGGCGAAACTCGTCCATCTCTTCGAAGCGAACCTGAAAAATGTCGGCGCGGGCGTCGGCTGCCGTGGGCGCGGCGTCTTGAGACGCGTCCGGCGCGGACTGGTAGATGATCTTGCGCGGATCGCTGCGGTCAACCACCGCGATCCGGTAATCGAGTTTGTCACCGCTCGAAAAATAACGACGCGCGAGCGCAGGCCACAGTTCGCGTTTGATGTAATCGAGGTCGAGCGTGACGACGACGTAGGTGGCGAGCGGCGAGTAGTTCGTCAGCACGAGCGTGTTGCCGTTTGCGGGCGCGAGCGGTTCTGCGTCGCGGCCTCCTGCTGCCGGCGCGGCGTCGGCGTGCGCGGTTTCGTCCGGGACGATGGGGATGATGACGGCGGGAATCTCTTCATCCGCGTTCGGCTGCGGCGCGTAGACTTGAGCCTGCGGCGCGCCGGGTTCGCCTTCGCCCTGCAGGAACAACTCGCGCGGCGCGGGCAACTCGCGGGCATCCGCGAAGCGACGCCTCAACGCACCGAACGCGGCAGGCCACGGCGCACTCGCAAACTTTCGCGTTGCCGCGTCGAAGCGCGCGAGTTGCGGTTCGCGTCCCGCGTCGCTCCCGTCAACGACATAGATGTCTCCGACGAGTTCGGGGTGCGGCGCGGTGGCGCGCCATTGGTCGAAGCGCGCGCTGTAAGCCTCGCCGTCGCGCCTGCGCCACGCGTCGGCGTCCAGTTTTAAGTTGAAATAGACGCGCCCGAGTTCGCGGTCGAAGTCTTGCGTGAAGCGCGCCGCGCCCGCGCTGAGCGTGCCCTGCATGCGCTCGCGCTCAGCCGCGCTCACCTGTCCGAGCCAGCGATACTGCAACGCCGCCAGCACGCCGAGCAGCACGAGCAGCGACGCCGCCAGCACGAGCAGCAACAGAGATGGTTGACGTTTGGTAAAACCGCCTCTCACGCCTGCAATGTAGCATAGCCCGCGCAGGCTGAAACCGGCCACGCCCAAGATTTTACATTCTTAACATACGCGTTCGCCGCGCTGCATTTCCGGTGCGCGGCGGGGAGTTAAATTTCTCCGGTGGCGTTATAATCCGATCCGTTCGATACGATTTCATCTTGGGGAGATTAATTATGACAAGTGACAAAGAGGCGGAGAAGTCTTATTCGAATAAGGAAGTCGTCGCCAAGCTCCGGCGTCTGGCCGACGCTTTGGAAGAAGAGAAAACTTTCGAGATACAGATCGCGGGCGAGCGCATCTACATTCCGCCTTACGCCAGCATCGAGTTCGAGTACGAGCGTCAGGGCGACGAGGAGGAAGTGGAGATCGAGTTGAAGTGGAAACGCCGTTGAGCGTTGCGGACGGAGCAATCGCGCACGCGTCGCCCGCAGCGCAATTATTCATTCAATGCGGCGATAGCTCTCCGTTCCGTTGCGGCGTCGGAGGGCAAGGAAGCGTCGGTTGATCGTCTCGCGGGAGGGCGCGCGTGGTGAGGTACGGAGATGTCTTTCAAGCGGCAGGTGCGATGCGGCGACACGCTCGTGCGCATCGCATCGGTCGCGGACATCATCCGCGCGAACCGGCTTGACGGGCGAGCATGCGTTCCCGGCATCAGCAAACCGTAGTCTTGTCCCGCCCCTCCGAACGCCCGCCTGATTCAATCAACTTACCCGCAGGCACGCCCGGAAAGATTTTACATCCTTTACAAACACTTTTCGTCGGCTTAACCATTCGCGCGCCGCGCCCGGTTAGTATCCGCGTGTGCTGGACACGGCTCTGATCCGAAAAGTTTGAAAGGAAGACACACGATGTATTCGACAATCTCACGCCTCCTGAATCTGAAACCTCTGAACGCGCTGCTCTCGAAGCGATATACGCCTGTGCGCCGTTCGCGCGCGGCGGGACTCCTGCTCCCGGCGATCTGCTTCGTCGTCGCGCTCGCGAGTTTCAATGCGGCGCAGCAGCCGCGCATGGCCGCCGGGCAGCCCGACATGATGATTGACGCCGCGATGCGCGCTCAGGTCATCGAAGGCGCGCTGAAAAGTTTGCGCGAGTCTTACGTCTATCCCGAAGTTGCGACGCGCATGGAGCAGGCCATCCGCGAGCGCGCGGCGAAGAGAGAATATGAAGAGATCACGAGCGCGCGGCAGTTGGCGCAGACGCTCACGGAGCACTTGCAGGCCGTCAGCCGCGACAAGCACCTGCGCGTCTACTTCAGCCCCGAACCGCTCCCCGAAGGGATGGGCACGGGTCGCCCCGTCGTTATCCGCCGGGAGCTGGGCGACGCCGCGACCCAGCCCCCTCCTGCGGGCGCGGGCAACGGCTCGGCGGTCGTCCGGCGCGGCGCGGGCGGCGGCAACATTCGCGGCCTCAGCGGCAATCCGAACGCGGGGATCGAAAAAGTTGAGCGGCTCGAAGGCAACATCGGGCTGCTTGAGTTCAGCCTCTTTGAGCGGCTGCCCCTCGCCGCCGACAAGGTCTCCGAGGCCATGAACAAACTCGCCGACACGGACGCGCTCATCATTGACCTGCGCGGCAACGGCGGCGGCGCGTCGGGCACGATCCGCTTTCTGATGAGCTACTTCTTCGACAAGCCCGTCCATCTCAACGACTACTACGACCGTATCGAGGATCGCACCGAGAGCGTCTACACGCTCGCAGACGTGCCCGGCAAGCGTTACGGCGACAAGCCGGTTTACATTCTGACGAGCGGGCGCACCTTCTCCGCCGCCGAGTCCATCAGCTACAGCCTCAAAAATCTGAAGCGAGCCACCATCGTCGGCGAGACGACAGGGGGCGGCGCGCACCCCATCACGCCGCGCCGTCTCAACGAACACTTCTCCGTCGCCGTCCCCACCGCGCGCTACATCAGCCCCGTGACGAAGACCAACTGGGAAGGCGTCGGGGTTGAACCGGACGTCAAAGTGCCCGCGCGGCACGCGCTCAAGGTGGCGCAACTCGCCGCGCTCAAAAAGATCGCCGCGAACAAACAGGACGCCGGAGACGCGGCGCAACTCAAGAGCCTTATCGAAGCGTTGCAGAACGAGGTGGACGAGTTGAAGAAGGAGACTTCAAAGAGCTAAGGGAACGCACGCGGCGACAATCGCCCACGCGCAGACGACGTATGCCTGCGACGTCGCACGAAGGATTCGCCGCCACAGCCACAGGGGAAAGAGACGCGGAACGCCGAACGCAGAAGTAAAGACAAGTTGCTTTTACTTCCGCGTTCGGCGTTCCGCCTTTTTTCCGTTATGCCGCACGCCGCGCTCCCTGCGCCTGTGGCGGCGGCGAAACAGTGTGAGCAGCCCCCTGTTATTTTAAGCCGCCCACGACCCTGCGCTCGCCGCGCTTGTTGCCAACCTGTCGTCCGATCCTGTCTAATACGCTTCGAGTTGAGTTTCCCCGTCCGCGTTATTTAACTTACGAGGAGGTAAGTTTGATGTCCCGAAAATGTTTGAGTTTTGCGCTGCTCGTCGCGCTCGCCGTCACGGCCTGCGCGCAGCAGACGCAGACGCCGCCGGCTGCGCCCGCCGGGCAGAAGGCGCAAGCGGCCACGCCGCCCGCCGTGCCCAAGACGCACCTGAAGGTCGGCGATCCCGCCCCCGATTTCACGCTCTCCAACACGAAGGGCGAGCGCGTCTCGTTGTCCGATTTCCGTGGCAAGAAGAACGTCGTGCTGGCCTTCTACGTGCTGGCCTTCACCGGCGGTTGAACGAAAGAACTTCAGGCATATCAGGCTGATATTGCCAAATTCGACGCCACCGACACACAGGTCTTGGGCATCAGCGTTGACAGCGCACCGGCCAACGCGCGCTTCGCCGAAGACATTAAGGTCACGTTTCCGCTTCTCAGCGATTTCAAACGCACGACCGTCCGCGACTACGGCATCTTCAACGAGGAACGCGGCTTCGGCACGCGCGCCACGTTCGTTCTCGACAAGGAAGGCATCATCCGCCACATCGAACAGGGGAACACGGCGATTGACCCTTCGGGCGCAATTCAGGCGTGCAGCATCTTCACCAAGAAGGGCTAGTTTCCCGCAGGCCGTGTCAAACATCAGAAGAGGCAGCCGCGCGCATCGTCGCTTGTGACAGCAGGGACGCGCGGCTGTCTCTTCCGAATTTTCGGATGAGAAAAGCCCGCCCGCGTTTAGCTCTAAACTTTTATCAACTTCGATCCGTTTACTAAGTTGCGTTTTCAGTCGTCTACAATTTTTGATTCCGGTCAACAGTTAAAATTCCACGAGGAGTTGTCGTGAAGTCTAAAACCACTTTTTTCTCTATCCTGCTCGCCCTGCTCATCGCGCCCGCCGCTTTCGCGCAAACTCATCGCGCCTCGATTCGCGGCACCGTCCTTGACCCGGCGGGAGCCGTTATTCCCGGCGCGACCATCAGCGTCATCAACGAAGCGACTAACGAGACGCGGACGGCGGTGAGCGCGGAGGACGGCGAATATGCGGTGTCGTCGCTCGCGCCCGGTCGTTATCGCGTCGAAGTGACGGGCGCGCAGGGCTTCGCGAAGTACGAGCGCAGGCTCGTGCTTCAAGTCAATCAGGAGTTGCGCCTCAACGCCT
>Ga0196965_1001289_pt1 | contig 10018 bp, 10 predicted proteins | sample S1_20metaG_FD_148668 | JGI IMG/M metagenome (GOLD analysis project Ga0196965, IMG submission 148668) | Soil microbial communities from Anza Borrego desert, Southern California, United States - S1_20 | ecosystem: Environmental > Terrestrial > Soil > Desert | place: USA: California | collected... | reverse complement strand
ACGTGGGAGATGGTGCCGTGCTCGCGGAGCGCGGCGTACAGCGGGTTGATCGCCGCCCCGGGCACCCCGAAGGCGTGCGTCACGCCCTCCCGCTCGAGGATCTGCACCGCGGCCGAGATGGCCCTCATGCGAGGCATGGGTCTCCTGTCCCGGGCCCGCTGGCCGGACCCGCGTCGTGTCGTGGGATGTGGGTCAGTGCCGGCCGGAGAGCTGCTCGACGAGCTTGAGCAGCGCCGAGTGGTCGAGAGCGCCGTCGCCCTGGGCCTTCAGGCTGGCGACGAGCTGGGCGACGACCGCCCCGAGCGGGATGACCACTCCGGCCTCGCGCGCGGCGGAGGTGACGATGCCCAGGTCCTTGTGGTGCAGCTCGATGCGGAAGCCGGGCCGGAAGTCGCGGCGCAGCATCGCCGCGGCCTTGCGGTCGAGGATCGCGTTCCCGGCGAGGCCACCGGCGAGGACCTCGACCGCGGCCTGGGTGTCGACGCCGTGGGCCTCGAGGAAGACGATCGCCTCGGCGACGAGCTCGATGGTGCCCGCGACGATGAGCTGGTTGGCCGCCTTGACCGTCTGGCCGGAGCCGGCCGGGCCGACGTGCACCACCGTCTTGCCGACCGCCTCGAGGACCGGCCGGCCGTCGGCGAAGTCCTCCGGGCTGCCGCCGACCATGATCGAGAGGGTGGCGTCGATCGCGCCCTGCTCTCCACCGCTCACCGGGGCGTCGAGGACGCGCACCCCGCGGTCGCGGCCAGCCTCGGCAACTCTCCTCGCCACGTCCGGGCGGATGGAGCTCATGTCGACGTGCAGCGTCCCGGGCTCGACCAGCCCGTAGAACCCGTCCTCGCCGGTGGTGACCGCCTCGACGTCCGGCGAGTCGGGGACCATGGTGACGACGACGTCGGCGTCCCGCACCGCCTCGGCGAGGCTCGCGGCTCCCCGCCCGCCCTGCTCGACGAGCCGTTGGATCGGCTCCGGGCTCCGGTTGTAGCCGATGACGTCGAAGCCGGCCCCGACCAGGTTGCCGGCCATCGGCCCACCCATGATGCCGAGGCCGATGAAGGCGACCGTTGTCATAGGAACTCTTCCTTCGTGTCGGTGGAAGGACCCCGTCCTCCCCGTGGCGGGAGGCAGGGAAGTCGCTGTCAGGCGGCGGAGCGGTGCAGCCAGCCGAAGCTGTCGGCCGACGCGCCGCTGGGCTTGTACTCCAGCCCGACCCAGCCGTCGTAACCGGCGGCCGCCAGCTCGCCGAGGTAGCGGTCCAGGTCGAGTTCGCCGGTGCCGGGCTCGTTCCGGCCGGGGGCGTCGGCGATCTGCACGTGCGCGACCCTCCGGCCGTAGGTCCGGAGGACGCGATCGAGGTCGTCGCCGTTGACCGCCAGGTGGTACAGGTCGCAGAGGAACCCCAGGTCGGTCACCCCGGTCTCCCCGGCGACGCGGTCGATCACCCCGATGGCGTCGGCAGCGGTGCGCAGGGGGTACCGAGGGGCGCCGCTGACCGGCTCGACCAGCACCGTGCCCCCGATCCGGTTCGCAGCCCGGCCGGCGAGGGCCAGGGTCTCCACCGCGAGCGCGTCCTGCTCCTCCGGCCCGGCGTCGTCGACCCGGTTGCCGTAGAGCGCGTTGAAGGCGCGGCAGCCGAGTTGCTCGCCGATCCCGACGGTGACGTCGACGTTGTCCCGGAACTCCTGCGAGCGCGCGGGCCAGGACACCAGCCCCCGGTCGCCCGCGGGCATGTCGCCGGCGAAGAAGTTCAGCCCGACCAGCTGCACACCGGCGTCCCGGATGGCCCCGACGAAGGCGTCGACGTCGGCGTCGGCGGGGACGGCGACCGGGAAGGGCCACCAGAACTCGACGGCGTCGAAACCGGCCTGCTTCGCGGCCGCCGGGCGCTCCAGCAGGGGCAGCTCGGTGAACAGGATGGAGCAGTTGACCTCGTACTGGAGATTGCTGGCGACCATCACGTCTTCCGTGGAGTTTGATCGGTTCGAATGCGAGCGCGCCGCCGATCCGGATGGATCGGAATGGCATCAGGAGTCGACTCGCAGGGAAGGCGAATCCGTGCGGGGGATTTGCTGCCCGGGACCGTAAGTCCGGCTGACGGGCACGGTCAAGCGGTGGGCCGGTGCCGGTCCGGAATTCCGGGAAGATATATCGGATAATCGACTCGGGAGCCGCGGAACCCATTCCTCGGTGGCCCGGAGAGTATTTGGTATATCCGTGGGCCGCGTGTTGACCCGGTCACAGTCGCGCTCCTAGCGTCCTGCGGCAACGGACGGTCGACCCGACCCGCCCGGCGAACCTGTGGGACGGCCCGGCGCCACCGGGCCGCCGCCCTCGTCGCCGGCCACGCGAGTGACCTCCGGCCGTCCACTTCTCACGCAGTAGGAGGCGTCGTGGCTCAGTACGACACGGTCCTGCGCGCTCGCCGTCTGGTGACGAACGGGCGCGAGCAGGCCGGCTGTGTCGGCGTGACCGACGGCCGCATCGCCGCCGTGGCCCCGCCGGGGTCGGACCTGGACGGACAGCGGGTCGTCGAGTTCGGCGACGACGTCGTCGTGCTCCCCGGCCTCGTCGACGCACACGTACACGTGAACGAGCCGGGCCGCACCGAGTGGGAGGGCTTCGCCTCCGCGACGCGGGCGGCTGCCGCCGGCGGCGTCACCACGATCCTGGACATGCCGCTCAACAGCATCCCGCCGACGGTCGACGCGGCCGCCCTGGAGGTGAAGCGCAAGAGCGCGCAGGGCCAGTGCTTCGTCGACGTCGGCTTCTGGGGCGGCGCCGTCCCCGGGAACCTGGGGGAGCTGACCGCGCTCCACGCGGCGGGCGTCTTCGGCTTCAAGTGCTTCCTGGTGCACTCGGGGGTCGAGGAGTTCCCGCCGCTGCGTCCCGAGGACCTCGAGGACTACCTGCGGGTCCTGCGGACCGTCGACGGGCTGCTCATCGTCCACGCCGAGGACGGCGACGCCATCGAGCAGGCCCCCAGCGTGCACAGCGACGACTACCGCGACTTCCTGTCCTCACGGCCACGGGAGGCAGAGGACCGCGCCGTCCGCCGGGTCATCGACGCAGCACGGGCCACGGGCGCGCGGGCACACGTCCTGCACCTCTCCAGCAGCGACGCCCTCCCGCTCATCGCCAGTGCTCGTCGCGAGGGCGTCCGGATCACCGCCGAGACCTGTCCGCACTACCTGACCTTCGCGGCGGAGGAGATCCCGGCAGGGGCGACGCAGTTCAAGTGCTGCCCGCCGATCCGGGAGGCGGCCAACCGCGATCGGCTGTGGCAGGGGCTCGCCGACGGGACGATCGACTGCATCGTCTCCGACCACTCGCCGTGCACCCCCGAGCTCAAGCGGCTCGACCTGGGCGACTTCTCGGAGGCGTGGGGCGGCATCTCCTCCCTGCAGGTCGGCCTGCCGGTGGTGTGGACCGAGGCGCGGCGGCGTGGCCATACCCTCGTCGAGGTCACGCGCTGGATGGCCGAGCGGCCGGCGCAGCTCGCCGGGCTGCAGCGCAAGGGCCGCATCGAGCCCGGCTACGACGCCGACTTCTGCGTCTTCGCGCCGGACGACGGCTTCGTCGTCGACCCCGCCGCCCTGTTCCACCGCAACCCGATCACCCCGTACGCGGGCCGGCGGCTCGACGGAGTCGTCCGCAGCACCTGGCTGCGCGGCCTCGAGACAGGCGGCGCAGAGCTGTCCGGTGACCGACCGCGGGGCCACCTGTTGACCCGAGGAGAAGCGTGACGATGACCAGCCGTGTCCAGCAGCAGCCCGGCGTCGCGGTGGGGGGCCGGGGAGCCGACGCGGCGCCGGGACAGGACTTCACCCACCTGCCCGACCTGGCCTCCCGCAGCCTGGGCGGCAGCGTCGTCCACGCCAACGACGAGCTGTTCGCCGAGCGGGAGAACCTCATCAAGCCGGAGGCGCCGTCGTACTCGACGTACACCTTCGGCCACAAGGGTCAGGTCTACGACGGCTGGGAGACCCGCCGGCGGCGTGAGCCGGGTTACGACTACGCCATCGTCCGCCTCGGCGCGCCGGGCGTGGTGCGGGGCGTCGTCGTCGACACGGCGTTCTTCAAGGGCAACTACCCGCCGGAGGTGTCGGTCGAGGGAGCCGCGGTCGAGGGCCACCCCTCACCGGGGGAGCTCCAGGACGCGGAGTGGGTCCCCCTGGTGCCCCGCTCGCCGGCCGCCGGGGACACCCGCAACGCCTTCGCGGTCGACCAGCCGCAGCGCTTCACCCACGTCCGCCTGTGCATGCACCCCGACGGCGGGGTCGCCCGGCTGCGGGTGCACGGGGAGGTGGTCCCCGACCCGCGCTTCCTGGACCCGGGGAGCCTCGACCTCGCCGCCCTCGCGAACGGGGGTCAGGTCAGCGGCTGCAGCAACATGTTCTTCTCCTCGCCGACGAACCTGATCATCCCGGGACTGGCGCGGCTGATGGGGGAGGGCTGGGAGACCGCCCGCCGCCGCGACACCGGCAACGACTGGGTGGAGTTCTCCCTCGCGGGTCCCGGCCGGATCCGGCTGGCCGAGCTCGACACCAGCTGGTTCGTGGGCAACGCGCCCGGCTGGGCCTCGCTCCGCGGCGCCCGCCGGGGCAGCGGCGGGGCGGTCGACCCCGGCGCCTGGACCGAGCTGCTGCCGAAGACCAGGCTGCAGCCGGACACCCGCCACGTCTTCCGCATCCCCGACGCCGGCGAGGTCGACACCGTCCGGCTCGACGTCTTCCCCGACGGCGGGATGGCCCGGGTACGGCTGCACGGCGCGCTCAGCGACCAGGGGCGCGCCGAGCTGGGGCTGCGCTGGCTCGACAGCCTGCCCGCCGCCCAGGCCCGCCAGGTGCTCGAGCAGGACTGCGGCCTCGACGGCGGTGCGGCCGACGGTGTCATCGCCGGCCGGCCGGTCCAGGACCTGGACGCGCTCCCCGGCGCCGTCCGCTCCCTGCTCGGGGGAGACGCGCGATGAGCCGGTCCGTGGAGGTGCTGCAGGCCGGGGTCCAGACGCTGAACACGCTGCCCGCCGGCCGGGCCGAGGAGCAGCTCGCCACCTGCTGCGCGGCCCGCGCCTGGGTCGCGCGCGTGGTCGCGGGCCGGCCCTACGCCGACCTGGACGAGCTCCTGACCGCCAGCGACCGGGCGATCCAGGAGCTGGGACCCGACGACCTGGCCGAGGCGCTGGCGGCGCACCCCCGCATCGGACAGCGGGTGGGGGGCTCGTCCACCGAGGCAGCCTGGTCCCGGCAGGAGCAGTCCGGGATGGACGACGCCGACGCCGAGGTCCGCGCCGCGTTGCGGGAGGGCAACGTCGCCTACGAGGAGCGCTTCGACCAGGTCTTCCTGATCCGTGCGGCCGGCCGGCCTCCCGCGGAGATGCTCGCCGAGCTCCACCGACGGCTGCAGAACGATCCGGAGACCGAGCAGCGCGAGGTCGCCGAGCAACTGCGGCAGATCACCCGCCTGCGCCTGGAGAGGTGGCTGCAGTCATGACCTCCCTGTCGACGCACGTGCTCGACGCCGTCTCCGGGCAGCCCGCCGCGGGGGTGCGGGTCGCGCTGGAGCGTCGCGCGGGGGAAGCGTGGCAACCGCTCGGCGGCGGCGTCACCGACGCCGACGGCCGCCTCCGCGACCTCGCCCCGGACGGACTGGACACCGGGGACCACCGCCTGGTCTTCGCCACGGGTGACTACTTCGCGGCCAGCGGCCGGACCGGCTTCTACCCCGAGGTGGCGGTGACCTTCACCGTCGCCGAGGACCGGCACCACCACGTCCCCCTCCTGCTCAGCCCCTACGCCTTCTCCACCTACCGCGGTTCCTAGACAAGGAGTGGATCCCCATGGCATTCGTCCTCGGCCACAACCAGTACGGCAAGGCGGAGAACCGGGTCGTCCGGGTCTTCCGCGACAGCGACCCCCACGAGATCGTCGACTACAACGTCAGCGTCGCGCTCTGGGGCGGACAGGACGCTCCGCACCTGACGGGCGACAACTCGCCGGTGCTCCCGACGGACACCCAGAAGAACACCGTCTACGCCTTCGCCAAGGAGGACGACGTCGTCGCCCAGCCGGAGTCGTTCGGCATCCGGCTGGCCCGCCACTTCGTCGACGACACCGAGCCGATCACCCATGCGCGGGTGCGCCTCGAGATGTACCCCTGGACCCGGTTGGGCAACCCGCACGCCTTCACCCGCGACGGACGCTACGTCCGCACCGCCACGGTCACCTACGACGGCTCCACCACCTGGGTGGTCTCCGGGGTCGAGGACCTGTGGATCCTGAAGACGACCGACTCCGAGTTCGCGGACTTCCTGGAGGACCGGTTCACCACGCTGGCGCCCACGCACGACCGGCTCATGGCCACGTCGATGCGCGCCCAGTGGCTGCACACGAGCGAGGACGTCGACTGGGGCAAGTCCCACGACCGCGCGGTGCAGACGCTGCTGGAGACCTACGCCAACCACTACAGCCTGGCGCACCAGCAGACCCTCTACGACGCCGGCGCGGCGCTGCTGGACGAGCAGCCGGAGATCGCCGAGATCCGCATCACCGCCCCGAACAAGCACCACTTCGTCTACGACCTGGCGCGCTTCGGCATCGAGAACGACAACGAGGTCTTCCACGCCGACGACCGTCCCTACGGGCTGCAGGAACTCACCGTCCGTCGCGACGACGCCCCCGCCCCCGGCCTGGCCTTCGATCCCGGCCAGGGCTGGTGATCGGCACCGACCCGTCGACCGAGGAGGAAGACCGATGGCGCTGTGGAACAAGAAGAAGGACGCCGGGGCCGCCAGGACGGGCGTGCACCCGGTGGACGAGGTGCTGCCGCCCGGACCGATGGTCGCCTACGGCCTGCAGCACGTGCTCAGCATGTACGCCGGGGTGGTGGCCGTGCCGCTCATCATCGGCACCGCGCTCGAGCTCGACCCCCAGCAGATCACCTATCTGATCAGCGCCGGCCTGTTCATCTCCGGGCTGGCGACGCTGCTCCAGACGCTCGGCGTCTGGAAGATCGGCGCCCGCCTGCCGATCGTGCAGGGGACGTCGTTCGCGGCCGTCTCGACCATGGTCGCCATCGGGGCCCCGCTGGGCGGCGAGGCAGGGCTGCGCGCGATCTTCGGGGCCCTCATCGTCGCCGGCGCCATCGCCTTCCTGATCTCGCCGTTCTTCACCAGGCTGCTCCGGTTCTTCCCGCCGGTGGTGACCGGCACGGTGATCACCGTCATCGGGATCTCCCTGCTCCCGGTCGCCATGCGGTGGGCGCTCGGACCCGCGACCAGCCCCGAGTACGGGTCGATGCGCAACATCGGTCTGGCCGCGGCGACCTTGTTGATCATCATCCTGATCTACCGCTTCCTCGGCGGTTTCTTCAACCGCGTCGCCATCCTCTTCGGGCTGGTGCTCGGGACGGTGGTGGCCATCCCGTTCGGCGCCACGGACTTCGGCCGTCTGGGGGACGCTGCTCCCTTCCAGCTGACGGAGCCGTTCCACTTCGGCACGCCGACCTTCGCCGTCGGGGCGATCGTCTCGATGCTCGTCGTGATGCTGGTGATCATGACCGAGACGACGGCCGACATCCTGGCCATCGGGGAGGTCGTCGACAAGCGGCTCACCCGCCGCGACGTGACCGGCGGTCTGCAGGCCGACATGCTCTCCACCACCGTCGCCGGCGTCTTCAACGGCTTCTCGGTCAGCGCGTTCGCCCAGAACGTCGGCCTGGTCGCCGTCACGGGGATCAAGAGCCGGTTCGTCGTCGCCGTGAGCGGCGTCATCCTCTTCCTGCTCGGCCTCTTCCCGGTCCTCGGGGCGATCGTGGCGGTCGTGCCGCTGCCCGTCCTCGGGGGCGCCGGACTGGTGCTGTTCGGCACGGTCGCCGCCAGCGGCATCCGCACGCTGAGCAAGGTGGAGTACGACGGCAACGCCAACCTGGTCATCGTCGCGGCCGCCCTGGCGATGGGGGTCATCCCCATCGCCATCCCGGAGTTCTACGAACCCTTCCCGAGCTGGTTCGAGGTCATCTTCGACTCCGGCATCAGCGCCGCCGCGATCACCGCCATCCTGCTCAACCTGCTGTTCAACGTGCGGCGCGGGCAGCCCGACGAGGCACCGATCTTCGCCGAGGCCCCGGCGATCGGCACGACCTACGAAGGGGACACCGAGGGGATCGTGGTCGAGCACACCGACACCGACCACCCGACCCCGACCAGGCCGACGCGCCGAGCCTCGGACAGCCACCGCTGACCGCCGGGGACGACGGAGCGGGCTCGCCCGGGCCCGTTCCGTCGTCCCCTGCGCGGTCCGCTCACAGCCGTCCACCCCGACCCGACGCCGTCGCAGACCTCCGCGGATCGAGGCCATCTGACCACCGGTGCGCGGGTCAGCCCTTCCGAGCTCATCCAGGAGAGACGATGTCCGAGCGGCTCCAGCCCGGCGACCCGGCCCCTGACTTCACCCTGCCGACACCGGACGGCGAGGAGGTGTCGCTGGAGAGCCTGCGTGGCGGGAAGGTGATCCTCTACTTCTACCCGGCGGCCATGACGCCGGGGTGCACCACGGAGGCCTGCGACTTCCGGGACGACCTCGGATCGCTGCGCGGTGCCGGCTACACCGTCCTCGGCATCTCGCCGGACGACCTGGAGGAGCTCGCCCGGTTCCGGGAGCACGAGGCGCTGACCTTCCCGCTGCTCGCCGACCCCGGTCACGCCGTGTGCGAGGCCTACGGCGCGTGGGGGGACGAGCAGCTCGACGGCGGGACGGTCACCGGCGTGATCCGTTCGACCTTCGTCCTCGACGCGGAGGGCCGGGTGGAGAGGGCGATGTACGACGTCCAGGCGACCGGGCACGTCGCCGAAGTGCGCCGGACCCTCGGCGTGGCATGACCGGGGGAGAGGACGAACGGGGACGGACACCGCACGCTGCCCGCCTGCGGCTACCGCACATCCGCGAACCTCCGCGAATGTCCATGATGTGACCGGGGGCGAGGGGTCGCCGGTCCGGATCCTGTCCGCCCGAGAGCGCAGGTCAGGGCCCGTTCCCACGTCCGGAACGGCCTCTGGTCGCCGCCTGGGGTCGGGGAACGCCCATCGGGCCGGGGGAGTGCTGCAGCCGGCGATCCTCTGTACTGCCGTCACGCGCGGCGCAGGCCCAGCGCGCGGATGGCGTTCTCCTTCATGATCAGCGGCTTGACCTCGTCGCGGATCTCCAGCTGCTCGAAGTCCCTGACCCACCGCTCGGGGCGGATCAGCGGGTAGTCCGAGCCGAACAGCACCTTCTCCCTGAGGAAGGTGTTGGCAGCGCGGACCAGCTGCGGCGGGAAGTACTTGGGCGACCAGCCCGACAGGTCGATGTAGACGTTGGCCTTGTGCTGGGCCACCGCGATCGCGGCGTCCTGCCAGGGCACGGACGGGTGGGCCATGATGATCGTCAGACCCGGGAAGTCGGCGGCGACGTCGTCGAGCAGCATCGGGTCGGAGTAGCGCAGCTTGATCCCGCGCCCGCCGGGCAGCCCGGACCCGATCCCCGTCTGTCCGGTGTGGAACAACGCCGGGACGCCGAGGGACTCCAGTTCCGCCCACAGCGGGTAGTGGCGGCGGTCGTCGGGCTCGAAGGCCTGGATGGACGGGTGGAACTTGAAGCCGCGGATCCCGTGCTGCTCGACCAGCCGACGAGCGGCGCGGATACCGGCCGTGCCACGGGCGGGGTCGATCGAGCCGAACGGGACGAGCACGTCGGGGTGCTGCGCGGCCGACTCGGCGATCTCCTCGTTGGACAGCGTCGGGTGCCCGGTGGTCAGCTCGCTGTCGACGGTGAAGACCACGGCGGCCATGTTCTTCGACCGGTAGTCCTCGGCGATCTGCGGCACGGTCGGGTGGTAGGGCTCGCCCTTGAAGTACTCAGCGGCGGCGGCGAGCAGCTCGTCGTCCATCGACAGGTGCCCGTGCAGGTCCTGCTCGACGTGCACGTGCACGTCGATGGCGACCAGGGCTTGCAGATCCAGGTCCACTTCGGCGCCTCCTCGCGGC
>Ga0196965_1001288_pt1 | contig 10019 bp, 9 predicted proteins | sample S1_20metaG_FD_148668 | JGI IMG/M metagenome (GOLD analysis project Ga0196965, IMG submission 148668) | Soil microbial communities from Anza Borrego desert, Southern California, United States - S1_20 | ecosystem: Environmental > Terrestrial > Soil > Desert | place: USA: California | collected... | reverse complement strand
CCTGTAGTGGTAGATGCAATTGATAAATTACTTATTTTGCATGCTGACCATGAGCAAAATTGCTCAACTTCCACAGTAAGAATAGTAGGTTCAAGCCAGGCAAGTTTGTTTTCTTCCATATCAGCAGGAATTAATGCCCTTTGGGGTCCACTTCACGGTGGCGCTAATCAGGCCGTAATTGAAATGCTGGAAGCTATTAAGGCAGACGGAGGAAATGTGAACAAGTACCTGGATAAGGCAAAAGACAAGAACGATCCTTTCAGGTTAATGGGATTTGGACATCGGGTATACAAAAACTTCGATCCCCGGGCCAAAATAATTAAAAAGGCGGCAGATTCTGTACTAAGCAAACTTGGTGTAAATGACCCGATCCTTGATATTGCCAAAGGTCTGGAAGAAGCTGCTTTAAAAGATGATTATTTTGTTCAAAGGAAATTATATCCAAACGTAGATTTCTACTCCGGAATTATTTATAGAGCTTTAGGAATTCCTACCACTATGTTCACCGTAATGTTCGCATTAGGTCGTCTGCCGGGCTGGATTGCTCAGTGGAAAGAAATGAGAGAGACCGGAGAACCGATAGGCCGCCCTAGACAAGTTTATACAGGCAACGTTGATCAGAAATATATTGATATAAAGGACAGAAAATAAATAAGCCTGAAAAAAATGAAAGCCGGTTTATGCCGGCTTTTGTTTTTATATAAAATCTGAAAAATCTTCTTTGACGATAACCTCTCAAATGTGCACTATGCCTTGCAATTATTATTTACGTGCACTTGATATCTCTTCACCTAATCAGTCATTTACAATCGTCATTTCTTCTTCTCTACCAGTTATTCTTCCACATCATTGACTCAACCGGCTTATCCGTCACTTGGTTGTATTTAGCGCTTTTCTTGGTATTGTAGAAATTTTCAATTCCTCCGTCAACCTTAAAATATATTAACTGACCGATGGGCATTCCAAAGTATATCCTAACCGGCTGCTTTACAGAAATCTCCAATGTCCAATGATTGCAAAAGCCTACATCTCCTTTTCCTGCTGTGGCATGAATATCAATCCCTAGTCTGCCCACACTGGATTTTCCTTCAAGAAAGGGTACGTGGGCGTGTGTTTCGGTGTATTCAAATGTAGCCCCCAAATAAAGCTTATCAGGGTACAATACAAATCCCTCCTCTCCTATCTCAGCAATTTCAATTTGATTATGTTTACGGGCATCCAGAATTTCATCTTTATAGGTAGCAATATATTTTCCCAGATGCACATCATAAGAATTGGTTCCCAAGCATTCTTTTCGAAATGGCTCTAGTTTAATGGTTCCTAATTCTATTTCTTGAAGGATTTGGCGATCGGAAAGAATCATCTAATTTAATAAGTTTTAAAAATCGACAGCAAAGCTATGAAAATTAGACCTAATCTGAACCTCTGATCTATCAAAAGGTATGAAAATTAACCACAGAGTTACACCGAGGTTTTCACTAAGGACACTGGAGCTTTTATGAATTTCTATACCGCCTATGAAAATGAACGATTTAAAGAAATCAAGTCAGAAGCCACAGTGGGGCTCTTACTCAACTTTTCGTATATCGAAGGATGGCTGATATTTTTATTAATAAGCTTTCTCTACCTTGTGATAGGAACAACTTCCTGTAAAGACTCAAAATTGGCTTTAACTATTTTATCAATATGCTCATTAGTTAAAGCTGTAGAAACGAACAATGTTTCGTACTGAGAAGGCGCAAGGTAGATTCCTTTATTCAACATGGATTGAAAATAACTACCGAAAAGCTTTGTATCAGAAGTTTTAGCATCTGCAAGGTTGGAAACCGGCTTATCTGTAAAAAATAAACTGAACATGGAACCAATATGGTTTATGGTATAATTCAAGCCCAGCTTTTGCAGATTTCCCCTTATTCCGGCAACAATTGCTCCGGTAGATTTTTCCAACTGCTGATAAACGTCGCCATGTTCATTTAAATAAGTGAGCATGGCAAGCCCCGCAGCCATTGCTATTGGGTTACCAGACAAAGTTCCTGCCTGATAAATTGGGCCAGCCGGGGAGATGTGATCCATCAATTCTTTTCTTCCGCCATAAGCGCCTACCGGCATTCCTCCACCAATTATTTTTCCTAAAGTGGTAATGTCAGGCATAATATTGAAAAGCTCCTGTGCGCCACCTTTGGCTAACCTAAATCCTGTCATTACCTCATCAAAGATCAAGAGAATATTATTCTTATCGCATAGCTTTCTGAGGCCTTCCAGAAAACCTTCCTGAGGTAACACACAACCCATATTTCCGACTACAGGTTCCAGAATAATAGCAGCAATCTGGTCAGGGTTGGCATCTACTAAAAGTTGAACAGCATTAAGATCATTATAGGGTGCAGTAAGCGTATCAAGCGCCACACCCTGGGTTACTCCCGGACTATCAGGAAATCCCATGGTAATAGCGCCACTGCCTGCGGAAATCAGAAAAGAATCTCCATGCCCATGATAACATCCTTCAAACTTTACTATTTTGTTTCTTCCTGTAAAACCCCTGGCCAAACGGATAGCAGACATGGTAGCTTCTGTTCCTGAATTCACCATTCTTACTTTCTCAATGGAAGGAACCATTTCCGTTATAAGTTCTGCCACTTCAACTTCTCTTTGGGTAGGCGCTCCAAAAGAGAAAGATTTTGAAATTGCTTTGCGAACTTCTTCTTCTATGATTTCATGTGCATGACCAAGAATCATTGGTCCCCAGGAATTGATTAATTCTATATAAGAATTGCCATCTTCATCAAACAAATAAGGACCTTTTGCTGAGGAAATAAAAACTGGATTTCCTCCCACAGCTTTGAATGCCCTCACAGGAGAATTCACTCCTCCGGGAATTACCTGCTTTGCTCTCTCAAAAAGTTCACTACTGGTAGAATGCTTCATTATTTAACCGGGATGTTTATTACTTTTAAATCATTTTCCTCAAATTTCACCAGGGGAACAAAACTATTGCTGTTTCCCTTACTAAAATCATAACCTGGTGTGGTCATACCCGGAATGTAGCCTATCGCAGATATATTTTTTTGAAAATTCGTTCCGTACAACCACAGAGCTTTTCCAAAATATTGGATCACGTCGTAGCCTATAAAAGAAAACTCAGAAGGAATTAGATGAACTACTTTTCGATAGTTTTTCCTGAAATCATTAACGGCAGGCAAAGAATAATCGACGAAGCCAGGGTAAATAAAGATAACATTCAGCCGTTTAAACTGATCAATGTTGAAAAAGGAATATTGAAGCCATTGAGGAGAGCCAATTACTGGCACTTTATATCCATTTTTCTCGATCTCACTTATAAAATTGGCAGCTACAGTCTGGTCGCCTGAGCTAAGAAATATACTTTCAATATCGTAGTTTAAACTATCTGATAGGACAGTAGTTAAGACAGAAACATCCTCCTTAACCACTTTTTTAAAGGCCCTGATTTCTACTCCGCTGTCCAGAAGCACCTGATGATAGTTGAACGCTATTATTGAGTCTTTAGGGGTACCGCCATAAAAAATGGCAGCAGACTTGGGCTTAAAATTCTTGTTCAGATACCTCGCGGCAGCCCTACCCTGAATGCTAAAATCCGGTTCGCTTAAATACAAAAGCGGGTTGTTGGAGATGATTTGAGGATTGCTGCTCACCGGATTCACTGCAAAAATAGCATTGTCACCTAGAAAACTACTTACCCCAGGAAGAGGAGAATTACTAAGTGGACCTATTATTAGGTCCATATTCTTTAACTCAGGCTTAGCTAGTACTGAATCAAGACCTTGATTATCCTTTCCGACGTCATAAGTTATAAGGTTAATTTTTATCCCTTGCTTTGCTAAGGCTTCGTTTCCCAACTTCAGCCCCTCGTACATGTCTATAGCATAAAAATTAGAACGGTTGGTGTTTTCAGGATTCAATTCATCCAGCATAAATGGAAACAGCAAAGCAACATTATAGGACTGCTTTTTCTCGGATTTAAACTTATAGGAAGAAACAAATGCCGCCGTATCCAGCTTAAAATCTTTTACAAGTTTCCTTAATAATTCTTCGTCTTTTGGAGATGAGGTCTGTCCCATTAGCCTGTTTGCCAATACTTCACCTACATATTTATTTTGAGGAAAAGACTTGTGAATTTGTTTGAGCGAATCAACTGTAGATACTTTACTAAGGTAATTAACTACCATTGCCTTTTTCTCTTTTTCGGTAATCCCTCTATCGATGGTATTCAAATAATTTAAGGCGTCCTTAAACTTTTTCTGCTTAAAGGAAATATCCGCTGCCAAAAACCTTACTTCGTGAAGCTTGTTCCAATCAGGATATTTATCTTCTAATTGTGCTGCCATCATCATTGCTTCTGACAACCTGTTAGCTTTGGCTGCTGAAGCCATATAAAGATAAGAAGCGTATTGGTAGAAAGGATTGTCGGGCCTTTGAGATGCCACTTGTCTGAAAGCTTCCATGGCAAGGGAATAATTTCCCAATTTATAAAGCTCTTTTCCATTATTGAACTTCCTCTTATTTTCTTCCAGCGACTGCGCAGATATGGAATAAGAAAATAAAAGAGAAGTAATTGCAACCCATAAAAAGCTTTGCATTCTTGAAGGGGTTTTGGTTATGAGTTTTGAGGTTCGAGGTTCAAAGAAGTCCATTTGTAACTTCCTACTTACTTCCTTTTTATCGTTCATTTTCATATTTTTTTTAATGCATCTTCTGATTCGGATATCGATCTGATTATCGCATTTAATTATATCTATCCGTCACTTCAACTTAGCTGGTCAAATAAACATGACTGCAAAAGTAATGTGATAATCGACAAAATCAGAAGTTGAACAGTCATTTTTACCTTTTTTACTAAAGTTCATTCTCGTCAGATATTGTGCAAAGAAAACATTTAAAGTGAAATCTAAGTATAGAAAGAAAGAAAAAACCTAAAACTAAATAGCTATGAAAAAGACAATTTTATTATTCTTTACATTTTTTTCTGTAGTAACCATAAGTATGGCACAAGTATCTCTTGTACCAAAAGCAGGTATTACTATAGCTAATCTTGCTTTTGACGATGATTTTGATAGTCAAAAATCACTTATTGGTTTTACCGGAGGATTGGGATTTAACTTTGCGCTAACCCCTGATGAGTTTCTTTCCTTACAACCGGAGGTTCTATATGTACAGAAAGGTGCGGCGGCAGAGCCAGCGGGAGTGGACTTTAAATACACCTTAAACTATCTGGAAGTGCCTGTATTAGTTAAAATAGGCTTCGGTTCGGATGTAGTGAAAGCGTATGTTAATTTGGGACCAAGTGTGTCCTACTTATTAAACAGTAAACTAAAAGGAGACAATTTTTCATTTGCCCAGGAAGGAGACGATGAAAAAAGACTTGACTTTGGAGCAAACTTCGGAGGAGGTATTGGATTTGCTTTAGGAGCCGCATCCTCTATATTTTTAGACGCCCGATATAATGCAGGGCTGGCGGATGTATTTGATGGACAAAAATCAAAAAACCAAGTCTTTTATTTGACAGCAGGTTTTAAAGTACCCTTAAGCAGATAATACTCTTAATTTTAAAAAGAGCCTTCTTCATAAAACGTAAAGAAGGCTCTTTCGTCATTAAAACAATATTCAATAACACTACAAATGGCATCTGAACAATATCACGAACCTCCTCACGAATTATCACAGGAAACAAGGACTTTTGCACGAATGCTTCAATCAGTCATAGAAGAAGCCGAAGCAATTAATTGGTATGAACAAAGGATCTCCGTCGAGCAGGATCCTGAAGCAAAAGCGATTATGCAAAATGCTCAACAGGAAGAATTCATCCATTTTAGCACAGACCTTGAATTTTTATTGAGAAAGAAGGCAAAGTGGAGAACGGTGATGAAGCAAATTTTATTTAAGGAAGGTGATATTGTTGAAAATGCCGAAAGAGCAGAAGGAGCAATAGAATAATGATAAAATCGAATCCTTTAAATTTGACCTATCATAAGTGAGAGAATATTTCTGTTAAAATTTTCTAATACTTCCTTCCGTTTACCATTATATGATGTGCTTATTTTCGAAAAAATCGTATTATCCGGTATGCTTTCTTTTGATGACATAAAACTAACTCAACCTCAGTTTGAAGAGGTACTCGAGTGCCTTCCTAATAATTTTATTCAGCAAGAGATGAAATTATATACAAAAGGGCTTTCGGATATCGAAAAAGAAAGTTTCGATTTTATAGAATTTATAAAAGAAAGGATCAGCCTCCTTTACACAGCTAATAAGGAAATTGTTATTACCGCACAGGACAAGGTTTATGGGTTTTCTAATGGCAAGTTCCATTTTCTAACCCATGAACCTTGCATCTACGATGCGGCTAAACAATTATTCCCTCATCTGGTTTCCCACAAAAAGTAAGAGTTAATAAAGTTAAACCTGATCTTCGATTGGTTTTGCTTTATCACTCTCTCTTTTCATATCCTATTGATTTTCAATATTTTTTACTCTGCACCGATTCCAAGATAGGTTCTTAACTTCTCATCCTCAAACTTTTCTTCCGCTGAAGGCTCTTTGTCCATCATGGAAACTACGATTCCTACAAGAAATGAAGCGGTGAGGGAAATAAGCGCGGGATTTTTCCAGGGAAAAACAGCCTCCTCATATCCAAATACATCCACCCAAACCGTAGGACTAAGAATAATCAACGCTATAGCCAAAACAGTTCCGGTAATAATACTTGACGTCGCCCCTTTAGTGGTAAATTTTTTCCATAAAATGGATAAAATCAAGGAGGGGAAATTAGCGCTGGCAGCAATGGCAAAAGCAAGTCCTACCATAAAAGCCACATTTTGCCCTTTAAATATCAATCCCAACAAAATTGCTATAATTCCCAAAGCAAGTGTGGCCCTTTTAGCAACTTTCACCTCGCCTGCTTCATCTGATTTTCCATTTTTAAATACGTTGATATACAAATCATGGGAAAGTGTTGAAGCGCCAGAGAGTGTTAAGCCCGCCACCACTGCAAGGATTGTAGCAAAGGCCACGGCCGCTATAAATCCAAGAAATACCTGTCCTCCGACTGTTTCCGAAAGTAACAGTGCGGACATGTTCCCGCCTTTGTCAAATGAACCAATTACGTCCTGTCCCACTAAAACCATTGCTCCAAAGCCTATAATAAAAGTCAGGATATAGAAATAACCTATAAATCCCGTAGCCACAAAAACAGATTTACGTGCCTCTTTAGAATTCGGAACCGTATAAAATCGCATCAAAATATGAGGTAAGCCTGCTGTTCCCAGCATAAGCGCAAGGCCCAAAGAAATTGCGTCCCAGGGATTGGAAATGTACCCACCAGGAGAAAGTATGGCGTCAGAATATTTTTCGGCTGAAGCGTTAAAAATATTAATAGGATTAAAGTTAAACTGGCTTAAAGTTAATACGACTAAAACAGTAGCTCCTACTAATAACAATACTGCTTTAATGATTTGAACCCATGTAGTGGCAAGCATTCCGCCAAATAAAACATATGCCATCATCACCACACCTACAATTATAACTGCAAGCTCATAGGACAATCCAAACAAGGTTTTAACAAGACTGCCTGCACCTACCATTTGAGCAATCAGATAAAAAGTAATTGTCATTAATGATCCGACAGAAGAGGCTATTCTAACAGGCTTTTGTTTTAATCTGAAAGCAACTACATCTGCAAATGTATATTTTCCCAGGTTTCTTAAAGGCTCCGCAATTAAAAACATAATAAGCGGCCATCCCACCAGAAAACCTATTGAATAAATTAAACCATCATACCCTCTCATGGCAACCATTCCTGCAATACCGAGAAAAGAAGCGGCACTCATATAATCGCCTGATAAAGCCAATCCATTTTGAAAACCTGTAATGCTTCTTCCCGCAGCATAAAATTCAGAGGTTGTTTTTGTTTTTTTGGCTGCCCAATAGGTGATGTATAAAGTGATGGCAACGAAAAGAAAAAACATAAGAATAGAAACTACATTTGGCTGACCCAAAGTAGTAACAAATGATTGTGTTTGCTCCATGAATTATTTAAGGTTGGTTATTTGGCTTTTGATCGATTGAACTTCCTGGTCATATTTGGTATTTGCCCACCTTACATATAAGCCGGTTAAAACCCATGCCAATATTATTACTCCAAGACCTATTGGAAGGCCTATGGTTAAATGTTCACCGATTTTGTATGCCAACAGCTCTTTTTTAAACGCTATCAAAAGAATAAATCCAAAATATACTGAAAGCATGATTATAGTAAACATTATAGAAACCTTCCATCTGTCAGTCACCAGCTTTTTAAATTGTTTTGACTCCAGGATTGATTGCATTTCAGTTTTTTCCATTGTTCTTTTGAGTTAATAATTAAAATGTGAGGCAATAATATAGTGTTTTAATCTTCTTTTGTCCAAACTTCATCCACTTTATTTCCGGTTGTGCTTTTTCCCGTGTGGTGCCAAGCATCTCCGTTTACTTCATAATTAAAAGTCAGGTCCATGCCAACCCTGCTCGAATCCCTTGAAAAGAAATTAATATGTTCAGTATATTTTCCGTCTTTTAAATTATAGATGCCTCCTCCTGTTCCAAAGAACTCTTTCGTTTCAGGATTTATAGCTGCCCATTGAAAATAGTTATCTGAAAGAAATTTGAGGGTTTTCCTGGATCTTCGCGGCATCGTAACTTTTTCACCCTCGGGAGTCACTCTTTGCGTTATTCGCCAAGTCCCTGCCAAAGGCGATTTTGAACTTTTGTCTACTTTCGTCCAGCTTTGTTTTACCGAGCTACCCGGCGTACTGAGTGAAACCTGCCATCCCTGACCTTCAATCTTTGAATTGAATACTACACTACTCCCCACCTTTGCAGAATCCTCGGTATAATACTCTAACGTTTCGGTATAGGTATTTCCATCCGCTGTCCATGTACCTCCGCCTGCAGCTATAAACTTCTTATTCTCTATATTATAAGTGGCATAAGAAAAATGTTTGTTTGTTATAATTTTCAGGGTTTCATGGCTTCCATCTGCTAAACGCCAGGCGCCTTTGTAGATGCTATCATCCTCTTTTTCATTAAATCCTGGAAATAACAATAGCGTGAGACACAAAAGAACATACAAAGAGGTTGTGCTTTTCAGGAATGGTTTCATAAGGGTAGTCATAGGTTTAACTAATATAAAGGATTCTTTTAAAAAGATAAACCAAGAGTTGAAATATTCAAAAAAAAGAAAGGTGCTTCCATAGCCTTTTTAAAGTTATCTAAAACAGAATCAGGAGGAAAGCCGTTAAAAGTAAAGCTGAAAATAGCCCTTGATTTTATATCATCCGAACGAAAAATAATGTCTTACTGCATCTCGAAAACAGGACAAGTCATGACCATTAAAAACTAAATTATATACCTATGAGAAAACAATATTTAGTCTATTTTTTTATTTTGGTTCTGCTGCTTTTTAACTCATGCTCCAAAAATCCTGTAACAGGTAAAAATCAATTTATGCTTTTATCAAAAAGTCAGGAAATAGCTATGGGTAAACAATCTGATCCAGATATTGTAAACTTCTTTGGAATTTATGAAGACCCTACCCTGCAAAAATTCATCAAGGAAAAAGGCGAACAAATGGTTGCGGTTTCTCATAGAAAGGGCTTGGACTACGAGTTTAAAATTGTGGATTCCCCTGTAGTAAATGCTTTTGCTGTTCCTGGAGGCTATGTCTATTTCACCAGGGGAATAATGGCACATTTTAATAATGAAGCAGAATTTGCAGGAGTTTTGGGACATGAAATTGGCCATATCACCGCGCGACACTCTGCACAGCAATATAGTCAGTCCATGCTGGCTCAGGTAGGGCTGGTAGTAGGCATGGTAATTTCTCCTGAATTTGCCCAATTTGCTGATATTGCTCAATCAGGAGTTCAGCTACTTTTTCTAAAATTTGGCAGGGACCATGAGCGACAATCGGATAAATTGGGCGTAGAATATTCAACGAAGATTGGATA
>Ga0196965_1001287_pt1 | contig 10020 bp, 7 predicted proteins | sample S1_20metaG_FD_148668 | JGI IMG/M metagenome (GOLD analysis project Ga0196965, IMG submission 148668) | Soil microbial communities from Anza Borrego desert, Southern California, United States - S1_20 | ecosystem: Environmental > Terrestrial > Soil > Desert | place: USA: California | collected... | reverse complement strand
CAGCGCCTCGCGCTGGATCTTGAGCTGGATCAGGCGCCGCTCCTTGCGGTCCATCTCCTCGGGCTTGGAGTCGATCTCCATCCGGATCCGCGAGGCCGCCTCGTCCATCAGGTCGATCGCCTTGTCCGGCAGCTGGCGGTCGCTGATGTAGCGGTTGGACAACGTCGCCGCGGCGACGATCGCCGGGTCGGTGATCTCGACGCCGTGGTGGACGGCGTACTTCTCCTTGAGCCCGCGCAGGATCGCGATCGTGTCCTCGACGCTGGGCTCGCCGACGAAGACCTTCTGGAAGCGCCGCTCCAGCGCCGCGTCCTTCTCGATGTACTTGCGGTATTCGTCCAGCGTGGTCGCGCCGATGCAGTGCAGCTCGCCGCGCGCCAGCGCCGGCTTGAGCATGTTGCCGGCATCCATCGCGCCCTCGGCCTTGCCGGCGCCGACCATGGTGTGCAGCTCGTCGATGAACAGGATGATCTGGCCCTCGTTCTTGGCGAGGTCGTTGAGCACGGACTTCAGCCGCTCCTCGAACTCGCCGCGGAACTTGGCGCCGGCGATCAGCGCGCCCATGTCCAGCGACAGCAGGCGCTTGCCGCGGATGCCCTCGGGCACCTCGTTGTTGACGATGCGCTGCGCCAGGCCCTCGACGATCGCGGTCTTGCCGACGCCGGGCTCGCCGATCAGCACCGGGTTGTTCTTGGTGCGCCGCTGCAGCACCTGGATGGTGCGGCGGATCTCCTCGTCGCGGCCGACCACCGGGTCGAGCTTGCCGGTCTCGGCGCGCGCGGTGAGGTCGATCGTGTACTTCTCCAGCGCCTGCCGCGCCTCCTCGGCGTTCTCGTCCTGGACCTTCTCGCCGCCGCGCATGGCGTCGATCGCCGCCTCGAGCTTCTGCCGGGTGGCGCCGGCCGCCTGCAGCGCACGGCCCGCGGCGCCGCCGTCGTCGAGCGCGGCGAGCAGGAACAGCTCGCTGGCGATGAAGGCGTCTCCGCGCTGCTGCGCCAGCTTGTCGGTGACGTTGAGCAGCCGCGACAGGTCGTTGCCGACCGAAAGGTTGCCGGCCTGGCCGGAGACCTTCGGCAGGCCTTCGAGGATTTCGCCGAGTCGCTCGCGCAGCAGCGGCACGTTGACATCGGCGCGCGCGAGCAGCGGGCGGGAGCCGCCGCCGGACTGGTCGAGCAGCGCGACCAGCAGGTGCACCGGCTCGATCAGGTTGTGGTCGCGGCCCACGGCCAGCGACTGCGCATCCGCAAGGGCCTGCTGGAAGCGGGAGGTGAGCTTGTCCATGCGCATCGGCGCATCTCCGTCGGGGGCCGGCCTTGCCGGCGACAGCATGGAAATGCGGGCGTGAAGTGCCGATGCAAGCCGGCCAGCGAAAGCGGCGTGAACCCGGGGCTAACGCCGGCTCGGACAGAATGGCGCGATGCGAGCACGCCGCGAAGCGAAACGACCGCGCCCGCCGGCCCCGGCCGACGACTGGGCCCTGTTCCTGGATGTGGATGGATGCCTGCTGGACCTCGCCGAGGCGCCGGACGCCGTGCGCGTGGCGCCGCGCCTGCGCACCGTGCTGCCGGCGCTGGCGCAACGCCTCGGCGGCGCGCTGGCGCTGGTGAGCGGCCGGCCGCTCGACGGCCTGGATGCGCTGTTCGCGCCACTCCGGTTTTCCGGTGCGGGCCTGCATGGTCTGGAGCGCCGCAATGGCGCCGCGCGCTCGCCCGCGCCGCCCAAACCCGCGGCGCTGGACGCCGTGCGCGGCGAAGCCGAGGGCCTGGCCGCCGGCTTCCCCGGCGCGCTGGTCGAGGACAAGGGCGTCGCGCTCGGCCTGCACTGGCGCGGCGCGCCGGAGGCGATGGAGGCGCTGCGCCGTTTCGCGGAAGCGGCGTTGCCGCGGCTGCCCGGCTATCGCCTGCAGCATGGACGCCAGGTCGTCGAACTGCGGCCCGCGGACGGCGACAAGGGCAGCGCGATCGAGGCGCTGCTCGAGGAGCCGCCGTTCCGCGGCCGCCGCCCGGTGTTCGCCGGCGACGACGTCACCGACGAGAGCGGCTTCGCCGTGGTCAACGCACGGGCCGGGCTCAGCGTGCTGGTGGGCGACCGCGAGCCGAGCGCCGCGCATTACGGCCTCCGCAGTCCGGGTGCCGTGCGCCGCTGGCTGGCCGGCGGAGTCGCAGCATGAACTCGCTGGCACTGGGCCTGGTCGGCAACGGCAGCTTCGGGGCGCTGATCGATGCGCGCGGGCGCGTGGTGTGGTGCTGCCTGCCGGCGTTCGACGGCGACCCGGCGTTCTGCGCACTGCTCGAACCGAAGCTCGACGGCGGCGACTGGTCGGTCGAGCTCGAGGACTTCTCGCATGCCGAGCAGGCCTACCTCCCGAACACCGCGATCCTGCGGACGCTCCTGCACGATACCCACGGCGGCACGGTCGAACAGGTCGATTTCGCGCCGCGCTGGCGCCAGCACGGCCGCTTCTACCGCCCGGTGATGCTGATGCGGCGGATCCGGCCGCTCGCCGGCAGCCCGCGGGTGCGCGTGCGCCTGCGGCCGCTCGCCGACTGGGGCGCGCGCGTCCCCGACCGGACCTGGGGCAGCAACCACATCCGCCACCTGCTGCCCGGCATGGCGCTGCGCCTGACCACCGACGCGCCGTTGCGGCTGCTGCGCGACGAACTGCCTTTCGTGCTCGACCGCGAGCTGCGCTTCATCCTCGGCCCGGACGAGACCCTCACCCAGCCGATGCGCCGCTTCTTCGACGACGCCCTGCAGCAGACCGAGGAATACTGGTTCGAGTGGACGCGCTACCTGTCCCTGCCGCTGGAATGGCAGGAGGCGGTGATCCGCAGCGCGATCACCCTCAAGCTCTGCCAGTACGAGGACACCGGCGGCATCATCGCGGCGCTGACCACCTCGATCCCGGAAGCGCCGCACACGCCGCGCAATTGGGACTACCGCTACTGCTGGCTGCGCGACGCGGCCTTCGTCGTCCGCGCGCTGAACCGCCTGGGCGCGACGCGGAGCATGGAGGAATACATCCGCTACATCTTCAACGTCGTCGCCCGGGACGATCCGGAACTGCAGCCGGTGTACGGCATCGGCTTCGAGAAGGCGCTGGAGGAAGAGGAAGTCCCGAGCCTCGCCGGCTACCGCGGCATGGGCCCCGTGCGTCGCGGCAACCTCGCCTGGCTGCAGAAGCAGCACGACGTCTACGGCTCGGTGGTGCTGGCGTCGGCGCAGCTGTTCTTCGACCAGCGCCTGCGCCACCAGGGCGACCTGGCGATGTTCGAGCGGCTCGAGCCGCTGGGCGCGCGTGCGTTCGAGCTGCACGACCAGCCCGACGCCGGCCTGTGGGAATTCCGCGGCATGGCGCACGTGCACACCTATTCGGCGGTGATGTGCTGGGCCGCCTGCGACCGGCTCGCGCGGATTGCCCGCCAGCTCGGCCTCGGCGACCGCGCGGCGCACTGGGAACAGCGCGCGGAGACGATCCGCGAACGGGTGCTGCGCGAAGCCTGGAACGAGGCGCTCGGCCACTTCGCCGACGCCTTCGGCGGCGAGCGCCTCGACGCCTCGCTGCTGCTGCTCGCCGACCTGGGTTTCGTCGAGGCGAGCGACCCGCGCTTCATCGGCACCGTCGAGGCCATCGGCCGAACCCTCAAGCGAGGCCATGGCCTGTTCCGGTACATCGCCCCCGACGACTTCGGGACGCCGGAAACCAGCTTCACCATCTGCACCTTCTGGTACATCGACGCGCTGGCCGCGATCGGCCGCAAGGACGAAGCCCGCGAGATGTTCGGCCACGTGCTCGCGCGACGGAACCCGCTCGGCCTGATGTCCGAGGACCTCGCCTTCGACAGCGGCGAAGCCTGGGGCAACTTCCCGCAGACCTATTCACACGTGGGCCTGATCATCGCCGCGATGGCGCTGAGCCGGCCCTGGCAGGACGCGGTCTGACATGGGACGGCTGGTCGTCGTCTCCAATCGCGTCGCCCTCCCGGGCGAGAACCGCGCCGGCGGCCTGGCGGTGGCGTTGCAGGCGGCGCTGGAGGACCAGTCGTCCCGGCAGCGCGGCGGGCTGTGGTTCGGCTGGAGCGGGCGCATCGACCCGTCGCATTCGGGCGAAGTGCACGAGCAGTCGAGCGGCCACATCGACTACGTCACCATCGACCTGTCGCGGGAAGACCACGCCGACTACTACAACGGCTTCGCCAACCGCTCGCTGTGGCCGCTGCTGCATTTCCGCATGGACCTGGTGGATTACAGCCGCGAGACCTACGCCGCCTACCGCCGCGTCAACGCGCTGTTCGCCGAGAAACTGGCGCCGCGGCTGCGCGACGACGACCTGGTGTGGGTGCACGACTACCACCTGATCCCGCTGGCCTCGCTGCTGCGCGAGCATGGGGTGCGCTGCAAGCTCGGCTTCTTCCTGCACGTCCCGATGCCCTCCTCCGACCTGCTGGCGGCACTGCCGCAGCACGGGCGGCTGTTCGAGGGCCTGTCCGCCTACGACCTGGTGGGCTTCCAGACGCAGCGCGACCTCGAACGCTTCCAGGACTACGTGCGCCTGTTCGGACGCGGCAACGTCGTCGCCAACGGCGTGCTGGAAACGCCCGGCGGGCGGCGGCTGCGCGCGGGCGCATTCCCGATCAGCATCGACACGGCGCACATCGCGCGGCAGGCGGCCGAGGCCGTCGGCAAAGGGCCGGTGACGAGACTGCGCGAAAGCCTGTCCGGCCGGCAGCTGGCGATCGGCGTGGACCGGCTGGACTATTCGAAGGGCCTGCCGGAGCGCTTCCGCGCCTTCGCGCGCTTCCTCAAGCGCCACCCCGAGCAGCTCGGCGAGCTCACCTTCCTGCAGATCGCGCCGGTGTCGCGCGCGGACGTGGCCGAATACCGCGACCTGCGTCAGGAGCTCGAACAACTGGCCGGGCACATCAACGGCGCCCACGCCGAGCCGGACTGGACGCCGGTGCGCTACGTCAACCGCAACTACGCGCATCCGACGCTGACCGGCTTCTACCGGCTCGCGCGGGTGGGACTGGTGACGCCGTTGCGCGACGGCATGAACCTGGTGGCGAAGGAATTCGTGGCGGCGCAGGACCCGGAGGATCCCGGCGTGCTGGTGCTGTCGACCTTTGCCGGCGCCGCGCGCGAACTGGACAGCGCGCTGCTGGTGAACCCCTACGACCTGGACGGCGTCGCCGACGCGATCTCCACCGCCGTGCGCATGCCGCTCCCCGAGCGCCGCGAACGCTGGCGCGCGATGTTCGACCTGCTCGGCAAGCACGACATCACCGCCTGGCGCCACGCCTTCCTCGACGCCCTCGCCGCTGCCTGAGGCCTAAGGAATGTCCGTCCAGACGAGGGTCGCCATGCGGCCGGTGCGCTGGTCGCGGCGGTGGGAGTAGAAGCGGACGGGGTCGCCGATGGTGCAGTGTTCGCCGCCGTGGATCGCGTGCGGCAGCACGCCGGCGAGCTGCAGGCGCTGGCGGGCAAGCGCGTGGAGGTCGACGCGCCAGTGGTCCGGGCGGGTCGGCACGAAGGCGGACGCGGCCTGCGCGTCGCGCGCGACGAAGGCGTCGTGCACCTCGGCGCCCACTTCGTAGGCGTCCGGTCCCGCGGCGGGACCGAGCCAGGCCAACAGCGTTTCGGCGGGCGTGCGCATCGCCGCGACCGTCGCTTCCAGCACACCGGCGGCCAGTCCGCGCCAGCCGGCGTGCGCGGCGCCGATCCAGCGGCCGTCGGCGCTGCACAGCACCACCGGCAGGCAATCGGCGGTCAGGATCGCGAGCACGGTGCCGGGCGTGCAGGACACCGCGGCATCCGCTTCCGGTTCCCCGCCGACCGCGGGTTCGACCACGACGGTCGTGCCGTGGACCTGCCGCAGCCAGCGCGGCGGCGACGGCAACGCCAGGCCTTGCGCCAGCCACTCCCGGTTGCCCTGGACGACATCGGCGTCGTCGCCATTGCGCAGGCCCAGGTCGAAGGCGTCGAACGGCGCCCGTGAATCGCCGGCGGGACCGCGCAGCGTGGTGAGCGCATGCACCGGGGGCGGCGCCGGCCACGTCGCGCGAAGCACGCTCGCCTCGAGGGTCGCGCGCGCCTGGCGCAGCGCGGCCTGGTACGGCGTACCGCAGAACGTGCCCGCCGGCGGAGGCGCCGGCCAGGGCATCAGCGGTTCGCCTCCGCGCGTGCCCGCGTGTCCTCGCGCAGCGCTTGCAGCAGGTACTGGAGGTCGGCCGGCACCGGCGCGCTGTTGCGCACCTTCTCGCCGGTGGCCGGATGGACGAATTCCAGCGTGTCGGCGTGCAGCGCCTGGCGACGGAACCCGCGCAGGGCGGCCACCAGCCCGTCCGAGGCGCCACGCGGCAGTCGCAGCGGGCCACCGTACAGCGGGTCGCCGACGATGGGGTGCCGCAGGTGCGCCATGTGCACGCGGATCTGGTGGGTGCGCCCGGTCTCGAGCCGGCACTCGAGCAGCGTGTGCGCATGGAAGCGTTCGCGCAGCCGGAAGTGGGTGACCGCGTCGCGGCCGTCCTCGCGCACTGCCATGCGGATGCGGTCGCGCGGATGGCGGTCGATCGCCGCGTCGGCAGTGCCGCCGGAGACCAGCGCGCCGACGACGACCGCCAGGTACTGCCGGTGCACTTCGCGCGCCGACAACTGCGCGACCAGGGCGGTATGCGCCTCCAGCGTGCGCGCGACCACCATCACCCCGGAGGTGTCCTTGTCCAGGCGGTGGACGATGCCGGCCCGCGGCAGGTTCGCCAGCGCGGGATCAAGGTGGAGCAGCGCATTCACCAGGGTGCCTTCCGCATTGCCGGCGCCCGGATGCACCACCAGCCCCGCCGGCTTGTCGATCACCAGGACGTGGGCGTCTTCATGCAGCACCGAAAGCGGGATGTCCTGGGCGACCGCCGTCACCTGCGTCGCCAGCGGCTGCGCCTGCAGCGACACGGACTCGCCGCCGCGCACCAGGTCGCGCGGGCGCGCCGGCGCGCCGTCGAGCAGCGCCTCGCCCGCCTTGATCCACTCCGAGAGCCGCGAACGCGAATATTCCGGGAACAGTTCGGCGAGGACGGCGTCGAATCGGCGACCGGCGGCGGCCTCGGGGACCCGGGCGTGGCGCGGGGACGGATGGTCGGGCTGGACTTCAGGCATGGCTGCTATTATCCGACCTTCGTGCCCCCGGCGCCTTGATCCGACCCCATGACACCAGTCCACGCCGCGTTCCGCCCGTCGCAAGCCCACCTCCGGCGCGCCGTCGCGCTGCTGCTGCTGGTGGCGGTGCTCGGCTCCGCGGGCTGCACCCGGGTGAAGGGCTGGTTCAAGGACAGCGACGCCAACGAAGGCGTCCCGGTCGCCGAGCTGTACCGGAAGGGCCACGCCGAGATGGAGAACGGCAACTGGGTCAGCGCGATCAACGTCTACAAGCGGCTGATCGCGCAGTACCCGTACGGCGACCACACCGAGCAGGCGCTGGTCGAGACCGCCTACGCCCAGTACAAGTCGGGCCGCAACGAGGAAGCGATCTCGACCATCGACCGCTTCATCCGCACCTACCCGACCCACCGCAACATCGCCTACCTCTATTACCTGCGCGGCCTGGTGAACTCGGACCGCGACACGGTGTTCCTGCAGAAGGTGTGGACGCTGGACGCCAGCCGCCGCGACCTGTCGACGCCGCAGCAGGCCTACAACGACCTGCGCATCGTCGCCGAACGCTATCCCAACAGCCGCTACGCCGAGGACGCGCGGGCCCGCATGCTCGTGCTGCGCGACATGTTCGCCCGCCACGACCTCGAGGTCGCGCTGTACTACCTGCGCCGCGGCGCGTGGGTCGGCGCGGCCAACCGCGCGCAGCACGTGCTCGAGACCTACCCGGGCACGATCCACCAGGACGATGCCGTGGCGTTGATGGGCGAGGCCTACACCCGCCTGGGCAACGAGGCGCTGGCCGCCGATGCGCGACGGGTGCTGGAGAAGAACAACCCGGCGCATCCGTGGCTCAGCGGCGACTGGCCCGACTATCCGTCGCGCTTCCGCCGCCTGAACCCGTTCGCCGGCGAGCGTTCCGCGCTCGACGACTAGCGGTAGCCGTTGCTGATCGGGTAACGCCGCTCGCGGCCGAAAGCGCGCCGCGACACCTTGGGCCCGGGCGCCGCCTGGTGCCGCTTCCATTCGCTGATCCGCACCAGCCGCAGCACCCGCTCGACGACCGCGGGATCGAAGCCCGCCGCGACGATTTCGTCGCGCGACTGCTCCTGGTCCACGTGCCGCAGCAGGATCGCGTCGAGCACGTCGTAGGGCGGCAATGAATCCTGGTCCACCTGGCCGGGCCGCAATTCCGCCGAAGGCGGCCGGTCGATCACGCCCGGCGGCACCACCGGCCCGCCGTTCGGCGCGCTGCCGCCGAAGCTGTTGCGCCAGCGGGCGAGCGCGTAGGCCTCGGTCTTGTAAACGTCCTTTAGCGGCGCGTAGCCGCCGCACATGTCGCCGTAGATGGTGGCGTAGCCGACCGCGTACTCGCTCTTGTTGCCGGTCGTCAGCAGCAGCCCGCCGAACTTGTTCGACAGCGCCATCAGCAGCGCGCCGCGGCTGCGCGCCTGCAGGTTCTCCTCGGTGGTGTCGGGGGCCTGGCCTTCGAAGGACTCGGCCAGCGCGTCGAGGAAGCCCTGGAACGGCTTCTCGATCGGGATCGACAGCAGGCGCACGCCCAGCGCGCGGCACTGCTCGTCGGCGAGGTCGTTCGACAACCCCGCGGTGTACCGCGAAGGCATCCGCACCGCGGTGACGTTGTCGGCGCCGAGCGCGTCCACCGCCAGCGCCAGCACCAGCGCCGAGTCGAGGCCGCCGGACAGGCCGAGCCAGGCCTTCGAGAACCCGTTCTTGCCGAAGTAGTCGCGGATGCCGCGCACCAGCGCGCGCCAGCAAAGGCCGTCGCGGCTCTCGTCCACTTCCGCGGCCCATTGCACCGGCTGGAAGCGCCGGCTGTCCGGGTCGAAGTCGGCGACCAGCCACGCATCGCGGAAGGCCGCGGCCGCCGCATGGACCACGCCGTCGCCGTCGGCCAGCACCGAGGCGCCGTCGAACACCAGCGCATCCTGGCCGCCGACGACGTTGAGGTAGGCGAGCGCGGCGCCACCGAAGGCCTGCGTTTCCGCCGCGCGCTGCGCGAGCAGGGCGTCGCGCTGGGCGTGCTTGTCGCGCTCGAACGGCGAGGCGTTGGGCACCAGCACCAGCCGCGCGCCTTCCGCGCAGGTCTGCGCCAGCGGCTCCGGGAACCAGAGATCCTCGCAAATGACCAGGCCGACGGGCAGGCCGCCGACGTCGAACACGCAGGGACCGCCATCGGGATCCAGCGCGAAGTACCGACGCTCGTCGAACACGGCGTAGTTGGGCAGTTCGCGCTTGCGGTAAGTGGCGACGACGGCGCCGTCGCGCAGCACGCTTGCGGCGTTGTACACCACCGCGCCTACCGCTTCGGGCCAGCCGACCACGGCGGTAATGCCGCGCGTGGCGGCGGCGACCCGGCGCAGCGCCGCGTCGCAGTCCGAAAGGAACGCGGGCCGCAGCAGCAGGTCCTCCGGTGGATAGCCGCATAGCGCCAGTTCCGGGAACAGCACCAGTTGCGCGCCAAGTACGTCGCGCGCGTGGCCGACCATGTCGATGATCCGCCCGGCATTGCCTGCGACGTCGCCCACCGGGAAGTCGAATTGCGCGAGCGCGAGGCGCAGGGTCATGGGATGTCCGGAAAGAACCGCCAGGTACGTCAGTTTAGTAGGGCCACGTCACGGGCGGGTAAGATCGATTCCAATGGATACCGCCCCCAACCTGGTGCTGGTCGGCCCGACGGGCGCCGGCAAGAGCACCGTCGGCAGGCGCCTCGCGGCGCGGCTCGGATTCCCCTTCAGCGACCTCGACGACGACATCGAAGCGGCGGGCCGCCGGATCACCGGGATCTTCGAGGAGGACGGCGAAGCCGCCTTCCGCGACCTGGAGTCCGATCGGCTGCGCGAGCGCCTCGGCGGC
>Ga0196965_1001286_pt1 | contig 10029 bp, 10 predicted proteins | sample S1_20metaG_FD_148668 | JGI IMG/M metagenome (GOLD analysis project Ga0196965, IMG submission 148668) | Soil microbial communities from Anza Borrego desert, Southern California, United States - S1_20 | ecosystem: Environmental > Terrestrial > Soil > Desert | place: USA: California | collected... | reverse complement strand
CCAACAATTTGTCCGGGACCATGATAAGTAATATCTCCGCCCCGGTTAATTTTATAATAGGTGGCATTGATATTACTAAGATTCTCTTCACTTACCAGTAAATGATTTTCCTTCCCGCTTTTCCCAAGAGTATATACGTGCGGATGATTACAAAAAAGGAGGTAGTTTGGAGTAAGCGCCTGTTGCTCCTCATTAAGGCTCCTGTTTTTTATTTTAAAATCTATTATTTGTTTAAAAAGATCCTCCTGATAATCCCAGGCATCCTTATAATCAATAAGACCAAGGTCTTTAAAAAACACCTCCTTGTTCAGCTTCAAATTCATTTTTTATTGAGAATTTAAGACGTACGGCTTAAGACATAAGACCTCTAGTTTCTTATATCTCAATATTTGTATCTCAACATCACTTTTTAATTAGAAACTTAAGATTCAAGATTCTCAAAGTCTTAAGTCTCATATCTCCCTACTCAATATAAGATTCTAACAATTTATATCCTGAAGTGGACTGAAATTCAATTTGATTAATTACAGCAGGGATTAATATCACGTCTCCTTTTACAAGCGGAAAAGACTGTCCTTCACTTTTTAAAGTAATTTCTCCTTCCAAACAGATATAAATAACAAAGGAATCAATGCCTGCCAAATCCCTGGTTGTCGGTTTATCGAACAGAAGCTTATTGGTGGTAAAATAGGGGCAAGTAACAAGATTGACCGGTTTATTCTTTTGATCCTGATATTGTGATTTATAATCAGGATACACATTATAATCCAATGCGCCGAGCGCTTCTTCGGTATGCAGCTCTCTTTTGTTTCCTTTATCATCTACCCTGTCAAAATCATAAATCCGGTAAGTCACATCAGAGGTTTGCTGAATTTCTGCAAGAAGAAGGCCTTTTCCTATGGTGTGAACCCTTCCTGCGGGAAGAAAAAACACATCGTCAGGATTCACTTGTTCCTTATTTAGGATTTCATCGAGCGTTCCCTCGTTTAAATGTTTTAAATAAACCGCTTCGTCTATCTTCTTCTTAAACCCTGAAATTAAAGTAGAACCGGGATCGGCCTGAATAATATACCACATCTCCGTTTTACCAAAAGAGTTATGTCTTTTTTTAGCCAGCTCATCATTGGGATGCACCTGAATGGAAAGGTCGTCATTGGCATCAATAAATTTTATAAGCAAAGGAAATTCATTTCCAAATCTTTCATAGACCTTCTTTCCTACCAGGTTTTCTTTATTTTCCTTCAACAGGTCTGACAATAATTTCCCTTTTAAAGCGCCTTCTTTAACAACAGAATCATTTCCTTTTACGCCTGATATTTCCCAGGTTTCTCCGCAATTTGAAAGGGGAGAGTAATCCTTTTTCAGGATAGACTTTATTTTATTACCTCCCCAAATTTTGTCCTTGAAAATGGTTTCGAATTTTAATGGATACAGTTTAGTCATGGTAGATTAATGAATTCTAGGGTATTATACTTTTTAAATATTTTCAATCGAAGGATATGTTTACCTTTCCATTATTTTTAAAAGGTAAATTAACCTCGCAAAAGTACTTAATTTTATTTTTTCCTATGAACTTATCAGTAAATCATATCTCCACAGGAAATGAAGGCGAAAACCGGGCAATTTATTATTTGGAAAAGAAGGGCTATCAGGTATTGGAAAAAAATTATCGTTTTAAAAGAGCCGAGATAGATATCATAGTTTCAAAAGAAAATGTACTGGTATTTGTAGAAGTAAAAACGAGGCGAACCTTAAAATTCGGACTTCCAGAGGAATCGGTAAATTCTAAAAAAAGTAAAAATGTGATCGCCGCAGCCGAAAATTATATTCATGAAACAGGATGGGAAAAGGACATACGATTTGATGTTATTTCTATTGCATTAGGTACAAAAGTAGAAATTGAGCATATAAAAGATGTCTTTTTCTGAGATATCAAAGCAGTGATTTCCTTTTTTGTTTTTCTGAACCTGGCTCTCCCAGAACAAATCCGATAGGTTTTAACGGTTCTATAGTATCAAAAACCACTTTACAAATTGCTAAAACAGGAATAGCCAGTATCATTCCTGCAATTCCCCAGATTTGTTCACCGACCAAAATAGCCAATATAGCGGCAAAAGGGTTAAGGCTTACTTTTGACCCAACAATATTTGGCGTGATCAGATTTGCCTCCAGTATTTGCACGGTCCAGTAAATTCCTATTACCCCTACAGGATACCAAAGGGAATCTTTTGTAATAAGGGCATAAATGGTGGGAAGTAATCCTCCGACCAAAACCCCGACATAAGGAATAACATTTAGAAGGGCGCCAAATAGACCAAAGAATAGGGCGTATTTTACACCAAGAATAAATAAACCTAAACTATTAAGAATTCCAATTATGGCAATTACAGTTGCAAGCCCTACAATGTAATTCTGAACTACCGACTGCATCTGGATCATTACTTGTTTTACATACCTGTGGTTGTATCCCTTGAAAATTTTATAAACAAATTGCTTAAAAAACATTCTGTAATAAAGAAAAAAGAAAGTGGAAACTAGAAGGATAATAAAAGTAGTAATTGCTGAAGAGGTTATGGATACGGTTGTCGTAATTACGCTACCTCCTTCATTGATGGAATTATTCAGCGATTCATTCAGAACATCCTTAGTAGTGGCGTGACTCCATCCAAAAAGATGACCGAATTTTATAAGAAAATCATTCAGAAGGCTTTCTACTTTTGTCTTTAAGACTGGAATGTCTGCCGTTAAATTGCTCACTTGAAGAGACACCAAAAAAATGATGCCGCCCAATAGAATGAAAATGAAAATAATACATAAAAGCGCTGCTAAGGGAGGCGGCACATGCATTTTCTCCAGTTTCCTGCAAAGCGGATGAAGAAGAAAGGAAAAGATAAGGGCGAAGGTTAAAGGAATAAGTATTGCCTTGGTCATTATTAGTATAAATACAATTAAAACTATTCCAAATAACCCTATTATCATTCTAATAAATGGAGAGATATGGAGCACATTTTTCATATGTAAATAATTATTTTTTTAACGGTCATTTGGAATTCGCATAATAATCATTCTCATTTGGGTGACTCTTTAGCTCATGCTTATTGCATCGGTTTTTAGGAAAATGTTATTGAGTAAGTCAACTAAACGAGAAATCCTTGTTAAGGATTAGAAAGCAATAAACTTCCTTTAAAAACGATAAACCGATGATTTATAAAACCACTAGGATTGGATGGATTTTGAGATTTTATTAAAATAAGTATACAAAAATCACATGGTTTGGACCTCAGGCAACTTACTTATCATTGTTTTGGAAAATATTTTTTGTAGTTTTATCCAACTTTTTAACAAATAAATACCATGTCACCAATTGATAATCTTTATTTTGAATACACAAAAGTGAGGAACATTGACATAAATAAAGAGCAATTTATTTATATACTAAACCTGTATCCTGCACTGCTGGTGGTATTAAGTGATGGAATAGTTGACGGAGATGAATGGAAAACAGTTAAAAAACTAGCCACAATTTTGGGTAAAGAATTTGCCACAACGGATTTAGGGCTTGAAAAAGAAGAAAACCTTACCCTGATTTATAAATCGGAGTTTAAATATTTATTAAAAAGCAGAACCCAATGGGAACGAAAGTTCTTAGATACTTTGAAGGAGTATTTCACTAAAAATCATTCTTCAAAAGAGTTTGTGCTGGAAACCATGTTTTTGTTTGCCAATTCCTCAAATGGTATATCCATAGAAGAGGACAAGATGATAGACAGTCTGACAGAGGAGCTTGGATTACAAAATGCTTAAAAACCTGTTTGAGCATTTTTATATTTCTTAATCACTGCTTCAAAATCAAGGTTTTTCCAGGAAGTTTCAATGCCTGACATATCCAGGACTTCCTCCATTATTTTGTCCTGGATCCGGCAAAGTTTTAAGGCTTTTGCATACGGCATATCTGAAAAGGTCACCATCGTATATAGCGGAATCCAGTCGGAAGGATAAAGTTCATGTAGCTTGGCTTCTATTTTTTTACGAAGTAAAAAGGTTTCGTTGATAACAAGGTCCCGCATTTCAGTAAAATTTCTTAAAGCGAGTTTGGCAATAGCGTCCGTATCTTCCTTTCTTGATTTTTGAAATATTCCTAGAACCGTGTTCAAGTCTTGTTGACCCTTCTCAAGTAGTTGATCCAAAACTGAACAATCTTCAAATCCCGCATTCAGGCCTTGTCCGTAAAAAGGAACAATAGCATGCGCTGCATCGCCAATCAAAACATATTTGTCTCTGACCAGCCAGGGGAAACATTTTACAGTAACAAGTGAAGAGGTAGGGTTTGTGAAAAATGCTTTGGTCAGGTCTGGCACCAAAGCAAGAGTATCAGGAAAATAATCGCTAAAAAAAGCCCGGACCTCCCTTTCGGAATTTAAACTTTCAAAGGATTTGTCCCCCTTGAAAGGCAAGAATAGTGTACAGGTAAAACTTCCGTCTAAATTTGGCAGGGCAATAAGCATAAAACTTTTTCTTGGCCAAATGTGAAGCGCTCCTTTTTCCATTTGATGCATGCCATTTATCGCTGGAATGGAAAGCTCCTTATACCCATATTCTAAATACTCCTGGGAATAATTAAAAAGATCCGTTTTTTGCATTGCATAACGGAGCGCTGAAAAAGCGCCATCCGCCCCAAAAACAAGCTCCGGATGTATAGAAGCTTGGGTTTGTGAAAGGGTATCTTCAAAAGTTAGACGATCTCCTACCAAATCTGCTTCTACGCAGCGTTGATTAAAGTTGAATTTAACCCCAGCCTCTTCCGCAAAATTTATTAATACCTGATTTAATAACCTCCTGGAAATAGAATAAATATACTGGCCTTCTTTTCCATAGGGCTGAAGCGTCTGCTTTCCGTGTTCATCATGCACCATTCTCCCCTTCATTGGAATTGACTTTCCTCTCACCTCTTCGGCCAGCGCTTTGCTTGCTCCTGCCATGCCTTTAAAACCCCTGTCACTTAAAGCAAGGTTAATTGATCTACCCATTTCAGGTTCCCCGACTCTCGGATCTCCCCTTCTCTCATAAACCTCTACTGCATGTCCATGTTTTGACAGATAAATACTCAATAGAGAACCAACCAACCCCGCGCCTAGAATAGTTATCTTTTCCATCTGAGTTCCAGTTTTTTAAAAAGAAAGGGATTTTATTATCGAATCAAACCGTTTAGAAAAATGAAATACTTCCTGAAATGTATTGTATAAAGGAACAGGAGTGACCCTTATTACATTTGGCCGACGCATATCTACAGAAACGCCATGCTCAATCAATCGCTGATAAATTTCTTCTGCATTTTTTTTAAAATACAAAGAAAGCTGGCAACCTCGCTGACTAGGGTCTGAAGGCGTAATGATGTCAAAACAAGGAGAAACGTCCTGGGTTTGCTTTAATAAGAACTCCAGATAGCCTGTTAATTGCTTGCCTTTTTGTAAAATGTTGTCCATTCCGGCTTCTTCAAAAATATCCAGGGAAGCTCTTTGAACAGCCAATGAAATTATAGGAACATTGCTTAACTGCCATCCTGCTACACCTTCCATAGGCTTAAAGCCCTTTTCCATTTTAAACCGCTCTTCTTCGAGATATCCCCACCAGCCTCCAAAACGAGGCATTGAATTGTCCTTTGCAAATTTTTCATGAACAAATGCGCCTCCCACACCACCCGGGCCGGAATTTAAGTACTTGTAAGAACACCAAACGGCAAAGTCTATATCCCACTTGTGAAGTTCAAGTTTTATATTTCCTATGGCATGAGCAAGATCAAAACCAACAATTGCTCCTGCCTTATGCCCGGCAGCGCTGATTTTTTCAAGATCAAAAGCCTGTCCTGTATAGAAGTTTACTCCCCCCAGCAGGATCAAAGCCACCTCTTCTTTATTGCTTTCAATAGCTTCTATAATTTCTTCCGTTGCGAGAAGGTTTTTATCTTTATTAGGAGCCAATTCAATAATGGCTTCCTGGGGATCAAATCCATGAAACTTTACCTGGGTTTCCACTGCATATTGATCCGAGGAAAACGCACCGTTTTCCATGATGATTTTGTATTTTTTCTTATCAGGACGATAAAAAGAAACCATCAGAAGATGAAGGTTTGTGGTAAGGCTATTCATTGCAGTCACTTCATTTTCGGAAGCGCCTGTGAGGTCAGCCAAGGGTTTTTGCAAAAGTTTATGATAAGAAACCCAGGGGTTTTTAGCTTTGAAATGACCTTGCCCGGCCAGTTCTGCCCAATCTTTCAGCTCCTGATTAATGTATTTTTCAGCAGTTTTTGGCTGAAGACCCAATGAATTTCCATTAAAGTAAATTACCGCTTTCCCATCCTTTGTGGGAATAAAAAATCGGTTCCTAAAATCTTTTAACTCGTCTTCCTGGTCAAGTTTAAGAGCAAAAGCTGAAGAATTTTCAAAAATCATATATGATCAGGCAGGTTTTTCTGGCTTTTCCATTACTGTGCCGCATGCTTTACACGTTCTTCTTTCTTCAGAAGAATAAAAGCTTTCCATAATCGGCGGCAATTGTTTGACGATATCGGTGATTTGGGCGTACTCCTCATACAGTTTATTTCCGCATTTTTCACAGTACCATAAGAACCCATCTATTTCGCCTGGCTTCCTGTTCCGCTCGATTACCAAACCAATAGAATTTGCCGGTCTTCGTGGAGAGTGAGGCGTTCTTGGAGGCAAAAGAAATATTTCGCCCGCTTTAATCTTTAAATCTACCGGTTTTCCGTCTTCCACTACTTTCAGCGTAATTTCTCCCTCCAACTGGTAAAAGAACTCTTCTCCTTCATTGTAATGAAAATCTTTCCGGGTATTAGGACCACCTACTACCATTATTATAAAATCATCATTCCCCTTATAAACCTGTTGATTTCCTATAGGAGGTTTGAGTAAGTGTCTGTGTTCTTCAATCCACTTTTGAAAGTTAAAAGGTCTTTGAATAGCCATTTTATTTTTGTTCAAATCAAATTTATATTATAACCAACAAACTTTTAGAGTGTCAAATTTCCTCAATTAATTAAAATATCCTTCTTTTAAAGAATAAAGTTTTTCAATCGGTTATAATAAAATTTCTAAACATAAATATCCATTTGGAAAGCCAGTACAAAAGTTATTAAAAACAATCCGTTTGAAGGAAGTAATAAGTCCAGAATAAACTTCCCCAAACCTTGAATCTGAAACCTATAAAAATATGAACTTAAGCCTGATTAATAAACGAGCCATAGTTTGCGGAAGCACGAATGGCATAGGAAAAGCCATTGCAATTGAATTGGCAAATTTGGGAGCCAACGTTACCCTGGTTGCGAGGAATGAGGAAAAATTAATTAAAACGTTAAAAGAGCTGCCTCAATCAGAATCACAAAAACATGAATTTATAAAAGCAGACTTTTCAAACCTGTATGAATTAAAAAAAGAGGTTGAACAGTATCTTCAAAAATCAGGGGAAATTCATATTTTAATAAACAATACCGGTGGACCTTCTGCAGGTTCGGCTATTGATGCTGATCTGGAATCTTTCTCGTCGGCTTTCTCGATGCATTTACTGGCCAATCAATTATTAACCCAGTCCTTTGTGCCCTTGATGAAGAAAGCCGGCTACGGGAGAATCATAAATATAATCTCTACTTCGGTAAAAGAGCCTATTCATGGATTGGGAGTTTCAAATACAATTAGAGCAGCAGTGGCCAATTGGGCAAAAACCTTATCCTGGGAGCTGGGGCCTTTTGGAATAACGGTTAATAATATACTTCCTGGTTCAACAGAAACAGACAGAATCAGAAATTTGATTACAAATAGGGCTAAAAATTCAGGAAAGGATGAATTGAATGTGGAAGAAGAAATGAAATCTGAAATACCTTTAAAAAGATTTGCGGCTCCGAAAGAAATTGCTGCGGCAGCCGCCTTTTTGGCAAGCCCCGCAGCATCTTATATTAATGGTGTAAACCTGCCCGTTGATGGCGGCAGGTTAAATTGCTTATAAAGTTGTTACAGCTTCTAATCTTGGTCTTATCTTTTTTGAGATGTTTTGTTTTCCCATAAGTGCGGCATCTTTTAATAGTACAAACAATTGGTATTCACTATTGGAATATTTGATTGCTGTTTCCATAAGAGTGTCAACCCATTTAAAATCTGGCCATATTTTAGGATAAACAGAAAAAAATGAAAATAGATACAAAGACCGGAAGTCATCGAAACTTCTTGCCAACCTGCTTGCCTTTAAAAGTGATTCTCTTACGAGACTCTGATTGAGCGTTCCCTTTTTCATAAGTTTATCCAAACCATGAAGGATCTCCCGGGTAGAATTACCAAGATTAAGTTGTAACAAACTATTATTTTCGTCAACTATTTCATTTTTTCCTTCCATAATCATTCTGTTTAGTAAAAATAAAGTACGTAATAAAAGTGGTTTTGGTTCCAGGTTTTCCGTCAACAATCTTAGCAATAATCATTCTACCATCATTTTTCAAAGATAATCAAATAAGTCAAATAATTTTCAGGTAATCAAATAGTTAAAGAACAAACAGAATTCTATTATTGTAACGATAGGAAAATTTTATAGGGAAAAATATAAGGCGCACAACATTAAAAACTCTAATGTAAGATTCTTGGTAAAATATTATTTGGTAAAAATATTTTCACTTTTTTTAAAAATATTTTTACCCTTATAAAAAGCAATAAAAAAGCGGCAACATTTTTAGTGTTGCCGCTCACGCAAAATAGATTCTTTAAAAATTAGCTTTGCGTTTCGCTCACGCTTTCATTCATAATTCTCGTTTGCTCTTTTATAGAAGCAGTATGAATGGCATCGAAAATATCCCTGATGAAATCTTCTCTTAAACTATATTTGGAGCCTATGGCTACCCTGTTATTCACAATTTGATCCCATCTGTTAATTTGGAGAATGGTAACCTGATTGTCTTTCTTGTATTCGCCTATTTGTTGAACTATTTTCATTCTGGAAGACAGAATCTCAAGAAGCTCATTATCTAATCCGTCAATTTTGCCTCTTAATTTAGCAAGAACAGTTTCCATTTCAGGACTATCAGATTTTTCATGCCTTACCACCAATCTTGACAGGATATTTTTCAATCTCTTTGGCGTAACTTGTTGAGCTGCGTCACTCCATGCTTTATCAGGGTCAGGATGAGACTCAATTATTAAACCATTCATTTCCAGGTCAAGTGCTTTTTGTGAAACTGAGAAAATAAGGTCTCTGTTTCCTGAAATATGACTAGGGTCACAAATCATTGGTAACTCAGGAATTAACCTCTTCAACTCAATGGCTAAGTTCCAGTTAGGTGCATTTCTGTATTTAGTCTTTTTGAAAGTACTGAATCCTCTGTGGATTGCCCCTATTTTGGTGATGCCGGCCTGGTTCAATCTTTCCAAAGCGCCAACCCATAATTGAAGGTCAGGATTTAATGGATTTTTTATGAACACAGGAATGTCTACTCCTTTTAGCACATCTGCAATCTCCTGAACTGAAAAAGGATTAACAGTAGTTCTGGCGCCTATCCATAATACATCCACACCATGCTTTAAACAAAGTTCAACGTGAGCAGCATTTGCAACTTCTGTTGTAGTTAATAGTCCGGTTTCTTCTTTTACTTTTTTTAACCAAAGAAGACCTTCTTCTCCGATACCTTCAAAGCTATTCGGCCTTGTTCTTGGCTTCCAGATTCCGGAACGGAATAATTTAACTTGTTTAATTTCAGCTAATCCTCGGGCGGCTGTCAAAACTTGTTCTTCAGTTTCAGCGCTGCAAGGACCAGCGATAACTAATGGCCCATTCAAGTTTGGTAGCCATTGTTCCAGGGGGGTGATATTAAGATTAACTTTCATGGGTATTTGTATTAATTAGTTCGAGATTATTTATAATTCTGTTTAAAGCTTTATTTAAATTTTCAAGTGTTGCACAAAGGGATATTCTTATGTACCTGTTTCCATTACTTCCGAAAATAAATCCGGGCGTAACGAAAACATAAAGTTTGTT
>Ga0196965_1001285_pt1 | contig 10050 bp, 4 predicted proteins | sample S1_20metaG_FD_148668 | JGI IMG/M metagenome (GOLD analysis project Ga0196965, IMG submission 148668) | Soil microbial communities from Anza Borrego desert, Southern California, United States - S1_20 | ecosystem: Environmental > Terrestrial > Soil > Desert | place: USA: California | collected... | reverse complement strand
TATTCCGGCACGCAGTTCATCAGCCCCGCGCAGTTCTTCGGCGGCCAACTGCAAGTGCCCGTCACCGTCACGATCCCGGCGACGGCCACCGCCCCGGCGCAAACGGTCACGGGCTTCGCCGCCATCTCGCGCAACCTGCTCATCGCGGGCGGCAACCTCGGCGTCTCCATCGCCAACACCAACGCCGTCAACCGCGACGGGCGGCTCTCGTCCGGCTTCAACCTCGCGGACTTCATTGGCCGCCTTGAGTTGACGCACAGCAAGCGTTTCCCCGTCACCCTGCTCTTCAACTTCGTCACGAACACGCAGGCGCACGACGTGGTGCTGGAGGGCGCGAACGGCGCAAACCGCGTCGTCGAGAACAATGAGAACCACGGCTTCTGGGCGGAGATTCAGGCGGGCAGCACGCGCGAGCGCGGCGACATGCTCTTCAACTATACCTTCCTGCGCATCGAGAAGGACGCCGTGCTCACGCCCTTCAACTTCTCCGACATCTCGCAGCCTTCGGACGTGCGCGCACACCGCATTCTCTTCACCTACACGGCAGACCCGCGCGTGCTGCTCACTTTCACCGGCATCGTCTCCGAACGCCCGCACGGGCTGGCGGGAGCTTTCGGCCAGACGCCCGCAGGCTCTCTCAACCGCCCGACGACGCGCCTGCAATTCGACACGGTGTTTCGTTTTTGAGCTGGCGTCCGGCGCACGTCGCGGCAACTTTTCATCAACATTTAAGTTGCCGTTAATCCGGCTGTAGCGTCGCGGCGTTAGGGTTTGCACACCCCGCCGAACTTTGTCCCGCCTGACTAACTGCGGACAGGGGTCGCGCCGGGCTTCTCCCCGAAGCCTGACGCGACCCCATTTTTTATGCGGCGCAACTGAAGGTGAACGGCGGCGGTTCGCCTAAGCCACTTGATACCGGACGACTTTTTCCTGCGGGCGCACGGAGTTGACGAGCGTCTCGACCGTGGGTTCGACCGTGTAGGTGTCGCAGATCAAATTCTCCGCCGTCTTCGCGTTCACCGGCTTGGAGAAGAAATAGCCCTGCCCGTTTTCGCAACCCAGTTTTCTCAGCGCGGCGAGTTGCTCTTTCGTCTCCACGCCCTCTGCGATCACGTTCATCCCGAGGTTCTGCGCGAGGCTCACAATCGTCCGCACGATCTCCACGTTCTCGCCGTCCTCCGACATGTTGACGACGAACGAGCGGTCAACCTTCAACGTGTCAATCGGGAAGCGATGCAGGTAGCTCAAGCTGGAATAGCCCGTGCCGAAATCGTCTATGCTTAACTTGATGCCGAGCGCGCGCAGTTTCTTGAGCATCTCGGTCGCCGTCTCGACGTTGTCCATCACCGCGCTCTCGGTGATCTCAAGTTTCAGCCCTTCTGGGTTGATCTTCGTCTCTTCGATGATCTGCGTGACGCGCTGGATCAAATCGCTCTGGATAAACTGCTTGCTCGACAAGTTGACGCTGACGAACAGAGGCGGATCGGACGGGAAGATTTTCTGCCAACGCTCCATCTGGCGGCACGCGTCGCGCAACACCCACTCGCCGATGTCCACGATGAGACCGGTCTCTTCGGCCAGCGGGATGAAGTTGGCGGGCGAGATGAAGCCGCGCTCCGGGTGGTTCCAGCGCACCAGAGCCTCGAACCCGGAAATCTTGAAGGTTTCCAGATCGACGATTGACTGGTAGTACACGACCAGTTCATTTCGTTCGACCGCCATGCGCAAGGCCGTCTCCATCTGCAAGAGATCGTTGACCTGCGCGTGCATCGCGGAGTCGTAAATTTCGTGGCGGTTCTTGCCGAGCGACTTCGCGCGGTACATCGCCGCGTCCGCGTCCCTGATCAGCCCTTCGGCCTGATGGTAGCTCGTCCAACTTGAGGCCACGCCGATGCTGACCGTCGTGAACACCTCGCGCCCGTTGAGCGTGAACGGAGCCGCCAACTCGCCCTTGATGCGTTCCGCAACTTCAATCGCTTCGTTCTCTTCGTAAATGTCTTCGAGCAGGATCACGAACTCGTCGCCGCCGAGACGCGCCACCGTGTCGCCCGCCCTGACGCACTTCCAGAGGCGCACGGCCACTTCTTTAAGCAACTGGTCGCCGACGGCGTGACCCAGACTGTCGTTGATGATCTTGAAGCGGTCGAGGTCAACGTAGAGCACCGCGAACTTGCGCGTGTCGTTGCGCTGGGCGCGGGCGATGGCGAGTTCGAGGTGGTCTATGAACATCGCGCGGTTCGGCAGTCCCGTCATCACGTCGTGCATGGCTTCGTGTTGAAGTTGCTCCTCGGCGCGTTTGCGATCCGTGATGTCCTGAATCTGGAAGACGAGCGGCGTGGAAGCCGCGTGCGAGCCGCCCGCCAGCGACGCGCTCCACAGTCCCCAAACTTTATGCCCCGACTTGTGCTGGAAGCGCACCTCGCACTGGTCAATGGTGCTGTTGCCCTTGCGCAGCCGTTTGATGGCTTCGACCGCGACGCTCAGATCGTCCGGGTGGATGACCGTCAGAAAGTCCGTGACGAGCATCTCTCGTTCCGAGTAGCCCAGAATCTTACACAGCGCGCGGTTGACCTGTAGCCAGCGTCCCTCGGAAGACACCAACGCCATGCCGATGGCGGCGAAGTCGAAGGCGTTGCGGAAACGGTCTTCATCGCTCGCGGCGTTGTTGGTGTTGGCCGCCGCCACTTGAGCCTGCGCGGGCACGCTGATGAAGTGGTTGTCCCGGTAAGACGTGTAAGCGAAATACGCGATGGCCGCCGCCACGCCGACAAGCGTGACCACGTTGAGGCCGACGACGTGCGTAGCCCCTGCCGCCAACCCGGCGACGCACCCGGCGGCCAGATAGATGGAGAGCGGCTTGAGATAACTTTTAACGAAAGCCTGCCAGCGTTTCTGCTGGGGGCCTGCGCTCCTGCCGGTCAGCAGGGTCGCCGCGCTGACGACGGACTGGACGGCGATCAACGCGCCGATTGCCGTAAGTATGGCGGGGATGTCCTGCGCCTGTAAGAGTTCGGGCACGGAGCCGAACCCGAAGCGGAGCAGCAGCGCGGCGAGGAAAATCGGAAGGATGGAGATCGCCGAACGGAAGACCAGCGCAGTGATGCTCTTGCTCGAATGAAGCAACACGCAGGGCGTGATGACGCACGCGAGCACAGCCGCCGCTTCGGCGTCGAACACCATCAGGGAGAGCAGCAGGAAGCTGTCCGTGAGGTAGATGTGATTGCCCGCCCCGGCGATCTTCACCGGAAAGCTCGAACTGGCGCGCACCGCCAGCAAGGCGAACAGTAATAGCGGGAGGCCGATATAAGCCACCGGCAGGCAGTACACCGCCGCCAGAAAAATGATGGCGTATACAGACAGGATCACCTTCGTATAGGTGCTGACAGCTTCGTGTTCGCTCAGGCTCTTCATTTAGCTTAACAACGCAGTCGGGTTTTGTTTTAGCTCGCCTGTGGCGAGCGTCTGGCCTACTCCCAAAGCAATTCAAAGGCCACATAACACCCCGCGAATAAATGCGATAAAACCAGCGAACCCGCGAACACCCCGCCAGCCTGACATAGCTTACTGACGCATCTTCCATTCAACTTGACGTGGCGCACGTCAGTTTGAAAGAAATAATGTCACCCTCAACGCGATTAGCGACGGGCTGATTTTCGCCGGCTCGCGCCGCCCGCCCCCGCGCCCACAGTTAACAAACTTTTAAGACAACATTCACTCCTGCTTAACCCGCGCCCCTTAGCCTGCAACTTCGCAACACCGCATGCCTCGCGCAGTTTCAACCGGGCTGAAGTGCTTTTATCAACTATCCAGTGCCTTAATTTTTTGTCGCACCTTTCGCACGCGTGCATCTCGCGCGCCGTCCGTGCTTTCACCAGACTTATAGGAGAAATCTATGCGCCCCGCCAACGAAAGAAGTTTTATCTCGAACTGTAAAAAAGTGTTTGGGCTCTTGCCGTCGATCTTCATCATGGGAGCCGTGCTGGCTCTCGCCCCTTCGATCAAAGCGCAGTCCGGCCCGACGGGGAGTTTGAGCGGCGTCGTGCAGGACGCGAGCGGCGCGCTCCTGCCCGGCGTCACGGTCAACGTGCGAAATACGGGAACGGGGCAAGCGCGCGTCGCCACGACGAATGAAGAGGGGCATTGGACAGTCCCCGTGCTTCCCGTCGGCGCATACGAGGTCACCTTAGAGATGACGGGCTTCAAAAGGTTGGTGCGGCAGAGCGTTGAGGTCGAAGCCTCCGTCACGCGCACGCTCGAAGACCGGCTCGAAATCGGAGAATTGTCCGGTGAAGTGATCACCATCACGTCGGCTGACGCGACGCTGCTGGCGACGGAGACGGCCACGACCGCGCGACAGGTCTCTTCCGAGCAACTCGTCGCCATCCCGACTTCGACGCGCAGTTTCACGCAACTGCTCTCGTCGGAGGCCGGTGTCAGCGCGGAACTTTCGCCCGTGCTCACAAACGGTAACGGCAACGTCTCGCCCTCCGTCAACGGCACGCGCACCACGAGCACCAGCCTCTTCTTCAACGGCGTGGACGCGACCAACATCACCAATAACGAAGGCTCGCTCAACGACAACATCGCCCCCGCGCCCGAAACGCTCTCCGAAGTGAAACTCCAGACCAGCCTCTACGACGCCTCGACGGGTCGCTCCGGCGGCGGCAACTTCCAACTCGTTACCAGAAGCGGCACGAACGACTTTCACGGCGCGGGTTACTACTTCGTTCAAAACGAGCGTTTCAACGCCAACGACTTCTTCTACAACAAGGACGGCATCGAGCGTCCCCGCGCCCGCCGCCACGAGGGCGGCTTCACGCTCGGCGGCCCCGTCGTCAAAGAGAGGTTCTTCTTCTTCGGCGGCTACCAGCGCACGGATGCCAGCACCGGATTTGTGCCCACCGCCAGCAGCCAGACGGTGCTTCCCGCTGCGCTCCGGCTCATCAGCGGCGCACGCACGGCTGACAACGTCGTCGCGGCCTTCTCCGCGCTCAACCCGTGCGTGCGGAATGCTTCCAACACGCCCGTGTCTGGCTTCTGCCTCAGCCCCGCGCAAATCTCGCCCATCGCCTTGAATCTGCTGAACGTCTTGAACCCGATCACGGGCGACTTTCTCATCCCCGCGCCGCGCACAGGGCTGCGCACGACCTTCAACGATCAGCCGGTCGCCGGGACGAACCCCACGCTCTTCGGCGGCAACCCGCTCGTGCGCCAGCGCAACGTCTTCCCGGCGGAATTCGAACAGGATCAGTTCACGCTCAAACTCGACGGGCAACTCACCGCGAACAACCGCCTGAGCGGGGCTTTCTTCTTCGCCAACTTCCCCGGCTTCGATCCCTTCAATGCGCCGAACAGTCAGGCATCGCCCGCCGGTCTCGTGCGCAACGACCGCAATCGCACGCTCGCCGTCTCCGACGTACACATCTTCAGCCCGACGCTCATCAACGAAGTCCGCTTCGGCTACTTCTCCCTGAACAACTCGCGCTCCCTGCGCGACGACTTTGCGGCCATCACGAGCGCGTCGGTCGGCATTGATAACCCTGCGCTCTTCTTCGACAACACCGTCGGCACGCAACGCCTCGGCCAGTTCATCGGCAGGAACAACCTCGCCAACTTCTCCTTCGGCGGCACAAACGACTCTTTCAACCGCCGCCAGCAACAGACCTACAGCATCGCCGACAACGTGACGCTCATTCGCGGCGCGCACACGTTCCGGCTCGGCGGCGAGTACAAACGCTTTCAGTTCGACACCAACCTGCCGGAGGAACAGGCGACGGAGTTCGAGAAGTTCGACAACTTCACGCAATTTCTCTCCGGGCGCGCCACCGAGGCCGACACGCAGTTCGGCATTACCGACAAGAGTTTTCGCTTCCGCGACCTCTCCGGCTACGTCGCCGACGATTGGAAGTTCAACCGGCGGCTGACCTTCAACCTCGGCCTCCGCTACGAGTTTTTCGGCACGCCCGAGGAGCGAAACGGGCAGTTCGGCAACTTCGACCCCGCGCTCCTGACCGGCACGGAGAACCCGCTCTCCGGCTTCATCGTCCCCTCCAACGCGCGACCGACCGGCTTCAGCGCGCTCGACTCCGCGCTCGCCGTCACGGCGCGTGCGAGCAACAAGTCAACCATCAACCCCGACCGCAACAACTTCGCGCCGCGCTTCGGCTTCGCCTACTCGCCCCTCGAGAGCAACCGGATGGTGGTTCGCGGCGGCTACGGCGTCTTCTTCGACCGTCCCTCCTCGGCCTTCATCAACACGGTTTTCAGCAACTACCCGTTCCTGCGCGAAATCGAAGTCACCGCGCCCACTCGGCAGATCAACATCGGCACGGCCTTCTCGCAGCAGAACGCGCAACTCGGACTCAACAACTTTCTCCCGAACCGCATCCAACTCGTCTCAAGTGGCGGCGCGATCACCTACGTCATCCGCGACAACACGGGCGTCACGCGCGACGCCAACGGCGCGCTGAACGCGATTGATCTGGCGACCGGCCAGCCCTCGCTCGGCAACATCGCCGAAACGTTCGAGTTCCGCGCGGTTGACCGTCACCTGCGCACGCCCTACATCCAGCAATGGAATCTCGGCGCGCAGTTCGAGTTGACCAAGAACCTGCTGTTGGAAGCTCGCTACGTCGGCACGAAGGGCACGAAACTCTTGCAGGCGAAGGCGCTCAATCAGGTTTACGATTTGAATAATCCGAACACGCCCGATTACGTCTTCGCCCGCTTCAATCAAGCTTACGAAGCGGCGCAGCGTGGCAACCCGAACGCCCTGCGCGGCGCGTTGCGCGCGGCGGGCACGGAACGCGAGCGCGGGCGCGGCATCGCCTTCGGTTTCCCCAACGCGGTGACGGGCGCGCCCGTGGATTTCAACCTGAGCGACCCGAACGGCTCGATCATCGGTTTCGAGGCGCGCGGGCAACTGCTCGGCTTCAACGTCCCCGAAGCCCTGCTCCTGCAATCCGACGGAAACTCCATCTATCACGGCGCGCAGTTCAACCTTACGCAACGGCTCACACGCGGGCTACAGTTCAACGCCTCCTACACCTTCTCGAAGTCCATTGACACTTCGAGCGCAGACCCCGGCTCGACCGCCGGAGGCGGCAAGCCCGACGTGCCCAACACCGGCTTCATCTTGCAGAACAACTCCAACGACCCGCAGAGCAATCGCGGCCTCTCCGACTTCGACCGCACGCAGCGGTTCAGCCTGAGTTTCGTCTACGACCTTCCGACCTTCGGTTTTACCTCCCGCTTCCTGCGCGGCTTCCAACTTTCGGGCTTCGCGCAGGTGCAGTCGGGCACGCCCTTTTCCATCTTCGCGGCGGAACCCGAAGCCGGAACAGCCGCCGCGCTGACGCCGCTGCGCAGCGGGTCGGGCGGTCTCTTCCGCCCCGGCTTCGGTCGCCCCAATCTCTGCGGCACGCTCGCACAGTTGCGCGAGCAAGGCGACGACCCGACCGAGCGTTACTTCAACCCCGACGCGCTCTGCTCGTCCTTCGGACAATACGGCAGTCTCGGTCGGAACGTGCTGCGCGGGCCGCGCCAGAAGCGTTTCGACCTCGGGCTTTCCAAAACCACCGCCCTCACCGAGCGTGTCGGGCTGGAATTGCGCTGGGATGTGTTCAACGTCTTCAACAACGTCAACTTCGCCAATCCCAACAACGACCTGCAAGACACCACCGACTTCGGCAGGATCACCAACACCGTCGGCGGCCCCCGCGTCATGCAGTTCGGGGCGAAGCTAAAGTTCTAAACCCCGCGCAGCGTAAATCGTGAAGGAGAGAAAACGGGTTTTATCCATTCACGATTTACGCTGCGCCATCATGGTTTTTCCTGAATTTATGAGCACCGAATTGACACCTCTGATGGCGGCGCGCGCGGCGGAGTTTGACGCGGGCGCAAGCGTTTATGACGACGGGCGGCTGCGCGTCGAGCACGATAACTACTACGTCGCCTGCGACGGGAGCGCGCTCCAACTTCCGCGCAAAGAGTTTCTGATCCTCTCGCGGCTCGCGCTCAACGCGCAGCGCATCGTCTCTTCGGAAGACATCTGGCGGCACGCCTGGCCGCCCGCCGCCGCCTTCAACGCCGAGAGCCTCCACGTCCACATTTATCGCCTGCGCCGCCGCCTCGCGCCCTTCCGCGTCCACATCGAAACCATGGTCAACGTCGGCTACCGGCTCGTGACGTGAGAGGCGGGACGCGGAAGTACCAAAGCAGCTTATCTTCCGTTTCGTCTTTCTCCCACCTCATTTCATCTTCCGTTCATCCCGCGTTCACCTTGAAACTTTCAGGCCAGTTCGTCTATAGTGCGGCTTCTTCTTTCAATCCCACGACGGAGCCTGTAAAAAGATGGCGCGTTTCAGTTTTCTGCCCCGCGAGGATCAATATTTCTCTTTCTTCTCGCAGATGACCTCTTACATTTACGATGCCTCGACCATCCTCGTCGAGATGATGAGCGACGGCACGAGCGACTACAACGCCTACGCCCAGCGCATCAAAACCATCGAACACGCCTGCGACGAACTGACGCACACCATCTCCACCAGCCTCAACAAGTCTTTCATCACCCCCTTCGACCGCGAGGACATCTACGAGTTGTCGAGCGCGCTCGACGACGTGGTTGATCTGATTGACGATGCGGCGCGCGCCATGGTCATGTTCAACATTCAGGAGAGCACGCCGCACGCGCGCGCCTTCGCCGACGTGATCCAGCGCATGGCCGTGCAACTCCACGAAATCGTCTCCACGCTCGCGCGCCCCACGGGCATCAACCAGCGGCTCGTCGAAATCCACCGCCTTGAGAACGTCGCCGACGACACCTATCATGCGGCCATCGGCGAACTGTTCCGTCAGGAGGCAGACACGCTCACCGTGCTCAAATTCAAAGAGATTTACGAAAAGCTCGAAGCCGCCGTTGACCGCTGCGAGCAGGTCGCCAACATCATCGAAAGCGTGATCATCAAAAACGCCTGAAGCCTGTCCGTTGTCCGTAGCCAGTTGTCCGTTAGTTTCGTTCCCGGTCAGCGCCAAGCCGAGAGTGAAAAGTTTAGGATCGGGCGACACAAAACAACGGACTACGGACTACGGACAAAAAACAAACTCCTATGTCTGTCACCCTAGCCTTCGTCATCTTCATCATCTTCATCGCGCTCGTCTTCGACTACATCAATGGCTTTCATGATGCGGCGAACTCGATTGCGACGGTTGTGTCGACGCGCGTGCTCTCGCCGGGCATGGCGGTTGTGTGGGCGGCGTTCTTCAACTTCATCGCCTTCGCCGTCCTCGGCACGCGCGTCGCCAAAACCATCGGCGGCGACCTCGTGGAAATCAATCTGATCCAGCAAGACATGCGCCTCTACGTGCTGCTGGCCGCCCTGCTCGGCGCGGTCATCTGGAACTTGATCACGTGGTATCTCGCCCTCCCCACGTCGAGTTCGCACGCGCTCGTCGGCGGCTACGCGGGCGCGGCGATTGCCGCTTACGGCGGCTTCGAGGGCTTGTTGAAGCCGGAGGGCTGGATCAAGACGCTCGTCTTCATCATCGCCTCGCCGCTCATCGGCATGACGCTCGGCCTCATCCTGATGGTCGCGGTCTTCTGGATCTTCCGCCGCGCGACGCCGAACCGCGTGGACAAGCTTTTCCGGCGCGGCCAACTGCTCTCCGCCGCCGCCTACTCGCTCGGCCACGGCGGCAACGACGCGCAGAAGACGATGGGCATCATCACCATCGTGCTCGTTACGAGCGGGATGCTCGAAGCGGGCGCGGGCGGCTCGCTCCCCGAAATCCCGCTCTGGGTCGTGCTGACGGCGCACGCGGCGATTGCCGCCGGGACGCTTTCGGGCGGCTGGCGCATCGTCCACACGATGGGGTCGAAGATCACGAAACTCAAACCCGTCGGCGGCTTCTGCGCCGAGACCGCCGGTGCGCTGACACTCTTCGGCGCGACGCTCGCAGGCATCCCCGTCTCCACCACACACACGATCACGGGCGCAATCGTCGGCGTCGGCGCGACGCGTCGGCTCTCCGCCGTCAAGTGGGGCATCGCCG
>Ga0196965_1001284_pt1 | contig 10054 bp, 7 predicted proteins | sample S1_20metaG_FD_148668 | JGI IMG/M metagenome (GOLD analysis project Ga0196965, IMG submission 148668) | Soil microbial communities from Anza Borrego desert, Southern California, United States - S1_20 | ecosystem: Environmental > Terrestrial > Soil > Desert | place: USA: California | collected... | reverse complement strand
GGCCGCCCTCGTCGCTGTAATCGTGAAGCGCGCGCACCGAGACGTCCGCTTCGTAGCCGGCCTCGAGGAGCAGTCCCGCGGTGTTGGGGCCGACGCCGTAGCGCCCCGCCCGGTAGACGAGGGGCCGGCGACCGAAGGCGGATTCGATCGTCGCGGTCAGATTGGCGATCTTGGCCCGTTCCAGCGAGATCGGAAGATTTCCCACGAAGCTGTTGAAAGTGATAACTTCTTCATCGTGGGGCGGGTTGACCCAGGGATGAAGCTGGGTGCCGACGGAGATTTCGTCCCGCTCGAGCCACTCGCGAAGCATGGCGACGGACGCCGGGTCGGTCGCGATCGGATGGTCGACGAGATGGACGCATTTCACGCCCCGGCGTCGAAAGCGCTCCTGCAGGTCCGGCATCGCGGCCATGTGGGTCGTCGAGCGATTGTCGCGGCTTCGGACTTCGCTCCAGTCGAACTCCTCCTCGGTGTCGCAAAAGACGGTGAAGCGGCGCCCGAAGCTTTCGGGAAGCTCGATATAGGAGCCCTCCGGCGGCGGCTGGTCGAGACGGCCCACCGCCTCCTAACCGTTCCGGCCGGACGAGCGTTCCGCCGGCTCGAGCGGCGGCAGAAAGAGGAAGAAGCGGGCGGCGCCGATCTGAAGCGCTCCTCCGACCGCCTCGGCGAGGTTGCGGACCAGCCTCAAAGCGAAGCCCAGGCCGAGCGCCGGAGCGCCGGGCCAGTCGCCGTCGGGGCTGTAGCCCGGGTCGAGCAGGGCGTTCTCGTCCAGCCCCTCGATCGCCCGCGGCCGGTCGATCGACAGGCACAGCATCTTGCGGGCGCCGTCCTGCCCCATCGCCATCGTCGCGGTGATCGTCTCGCCCTCGCCCGCGAGGCCGATGGTGGCGGCGAGCATTCGGGCGAACATCCGCTCGGCGGCGTCGAGCTCGACCTTGGCGTCGGGAAGATCGCGCTCGATCTCGATAAGGATTCGGCTGCCGCGCTGGCGGGCGACCCGCTCATAGGCGTCGTGGAGCCGGCAGAGCAGAGCGACGGCGTCGACCGAGCTCTCGGCGAGCTGGAGCCGCTGGGTCTCGATCCGCGCCGCCGTGTCGAGATCGTCGACGGCGGAGAGCAGCCGGCGAGCCTGGTCCATGATGTCGGAGGCGCGCGAGCGGTAGCTGAGCGCCGCCGGGCCCATATACTGGCCGTCGATCATCTCGGCGAAGCCGATGATGGCGTTGAGCGGGGTGCGCAGCTCGTGGATCAGCTGGCGCAGCGAATCGGCCGGTAGATCGGTGCCGAACAGGCCGGTCGGCGCCTCCGCCTGGGCGCCATGCGCGACCTCGTCCAGGCGGGGACGCCGGGCGCTGCCGCGATAGCCGAGGAAATTGCCCTGGGCCGCGTCGAAGAAGGGCACGCCCGAAATCCGCCAGTCGCCGGAGGCGGCGCCGCCGCCGGGGACGCTGAAGCGGGCGTCGCGGAACGGCGCCCGTTTCTCGAAGGCGCCCGCGGCCTGGCCGTCCACCCCATATTGGCCCCGCTCCGCGATGGAGGCGATGCTCTGCCCGACCAGCGGCCCGCGCGGGGCGCCCTCGATCCACAATATGACCCCGTCCGGACCGGTTTCCCACTGGAACTCCTCGACCGGGCCGGGCGCGATCGCCGCCGCGGCGCCCGCCGAGTCGCGGCGGCGACGGAAATTCTCGATTCGAGCGACGAGGTCGCGGATCTGCGCCTCGCTCCGCTCCGCCAGCGGGGTGAGGCTCTCCTCGGGCGCGGCGGCGACGTCGCCGCTCAGCGCGAAGTCGCCGGGCTGGAAGGCGGCCAGTGCGTGGACGACGTCGAGGGGGAGGTCGCGGCGATGGCGAAGCAGCCCGCGGGCGACCGGCCCGAGGCGCGGCAGCAGATCGAGCCAGGCGCCGCCGTCGAGGCGGGCGCCGGCCATCAGAGGCGCCGCGACCGCGGGCAGATCGTCGGCGAACAAGGCGAGCGCGGCCGGGCTGATGCGCCGGCCCGCCAGGGTGCGGGCGACCTCCCGCCGGGTCTCGGCCGGAACCCGCTTCCTGTTCTCGGTCAGCCAGCCGAGCGCCTCGGCCTGCCGGTCGCCGGCGCCGCGGTCCTGGGCGATCAGGTCGACGAGCTGACGCCATTTGGCCGCGAGCGCGGAGGGCTGCGCCTCGCTCTGCCTGAGCACCGTCGCGATCATGTCGTCGAAACGCAAGCGGCCAAGCCCTTCGTGGACGGGCCGAATGCCGGCCCCGGCCAATCGTTAACGCGACCTCCGGGCCAGCGGAAGGGGGGCTTTTGGAAGCCGTCGCAATATGGGACGCGCCCGATGCGGGGCGCCATCAAAAAAAAGGGGCGCCGGATGGTCCGGCGCCCCTGCTTTTCCCTGCGGCCGCGAAGGCTCAGGCGCCGCTGCGCGCCAGCCAGGCGAGCCAGAAGGCGCCGAGATTCTGCCGCGGTCCGGTCAGCGACCTGAAGGCCGCCTCGGCGCCGGCCCGGTCGCCCGAGGCGAGCAGGGCCATGGCGAGCCGGGTGTTGACGAGATTGGTGTCGACCCCGCCCTTGGTCAGAGCGGCGCGGTAGAGCGCGATCGCCTTGGCATGCTCGCCATAGCCGTAAAAGGCGTCGCCGATCTTGAGCGCGTTGACGCCGGTGGCCGCCGCCATCGCCTTCGACTCCTCGCCGCCGAGCGAGGCGCGGTCGCCGGCCATGCGGGCGTTGGTGAGCCGGACCAGCTCGGCGAAGGCCGCCTTCTTGGGGTCGATCATCCGCTTGGCGATGCCGTCGTCGAGGACCGCCTTGGCTTCGGCGTAATTGCCCGCTTTGTAGAGACCGTCGATGAGGTCGTACCAGTCGCGCTCGCCGGCGAGGGCGTTGCTGGCGCGCATGAAGCGAAGCACGTCGAGCTCGGCGGCCGCGTCGAGATTGTTCGTGTCGCGGAAGATGAGGATCGAATCGCGCCAGTTCTCCTTGGTCGGATAAGCGGCGACGAGGTCGCGGCTGAGCTTCTGCGAGGCCTCGCGAAGCGCCGGATTCTGGCGCCCGTCGAACGCGAGCTTCAGCGCATATTTGTACCAGCTCTCGTCGACCGTCTGGCCGGCGGCGCGCTTGGTCTCGATCGCCCGGGTGATGAGCTGAACGGCTTCCGCCGGCTTCTTGAGGTCGTTCTTGATCTGGGCGAGGTTGATCATCGCCTCCGGGTCGTTGGGGCTGAGCTCGACCACCTTCGCGTAGGCGGCCTCGGCCTTCGCCTTGTTGCCGGCATTGTTCGCGAGAACCGCCTGGTTGCGGTAGATGATCGGCAGGTTGGCGGCGTCGAGCTGACCGCTGGCGAGCAGATTGTCGAATCCCTGCGACTGGAGCGCGACATTGTTCGTGCCGAGGCCGATCTCGACCTGGAAGCGGCCGATCGCGTAGCGGCCGCCGGGGCTGGTGGCGGCGGCGGTCGCGGCCGGCAGAGCGGCCTGGGCTGCCGCCCAGTCCTTGGCGGCGATCGCGGTCTGGACCGGCAGGAGCGCGGCGCGTTCTTCCTTGGTCAGGGTCGGGCCCTGAGCCGCGGCGGCGGCGTCGCCCTTCTTGCGCTTCTGCGCGTCCGCGGGCGCCGTCGCGACCACGGAGGCGCCGGCGAGCGTGAGAGCGAAGCCGAGCGCGGTCCTGGAAATGGATTTCATAGATTGCCTCCTGTTGACCGCGCCTGGAGCTAAGCGGCCCTGGTTCGAAACGGGGTGTGAGGCGGCCTCTACCGCCAAATGACGATCGTTTCTAGCACCGGCGCGCTGAATGGCCCTTGAACCGCTCCGCTCCGAAACGCCTTGGATTGCAGCGGCTTGCAGCGCTGAGCGTCATCCCGGCGAAAGCCGGGACCTCAGGGAGAGAAACGCGGCCTTTCCGGATCGAGGCCCGCGCTTTCGCCGGGGCGACGGAACCAGGCTGGCCTTTCCGCCGATCGTGCCTATTTAGGGAGGGCCTCGCGCGCGTACGCGTACGTGCGCGCGGGGTGGCGCCCGGCGGACCCTTCCGCTAAGCTCCGTCCGATCCTTTCCGCGCTCCGGCGCATCACGACCAACAATCAGGAAACTTCCCTTGGCCAGCGCCCCGCCGACCATCGACAGCCACGATATCTCTCCCGTCCAGATCGTCGAGGAGATGAAGACCTCCTATCTCGACTATGCGATGTCGGTGATCGTCGCCCGCGCCCTTCCGGACGTTCGCGACGGCCTGAAGCCGGTCCACCGTCGGATCCTCTTCGCCTGCCAGGAGGGCGGATTCGTCCCGGGACGGCCCTATCGCAAGTCGGCCAAGATCGTCGGCGACGTCATGGGCAATTACCACCCGCACGGCGACAGCGCGATCTACGACGCGCTGGCCCGGCTCGCCCAGGACTGGTCGATGCGGGTGATGCTGATCGACGGCCAGGGCAATTTCGGCTCGATGGACCCCGATCCGCCGGCCTCGATGCGCTACACCGAGGCCCGGCTGGCCAAGGTCGCGATGACCCTGCTCGACGATCTCGACAAGGACACGGTCGACTTCACCCCCAATTATGACGGCTCGCGAATGGAGCCGCAGGTGCTTCCCGCCCGATTCCCGAACCTGCTGGTCAACGGGGCGGGGGGGATCGCCGTGGGCATGGCCACGAACATCCCGCCTCACAACCTCGGCGAAGTCATCGCGGCCTGCAAAGCCTATATGGACGATCCCGGGATCACCATCGAGCGGCTGATGGAGATCGTCCCCGGACCCGATTTCCCGACGGCGCCGCTCATCCTCGGCCAGGCCGGCGCGCGCAGCGCCTACCACACCGGCCGAGGCTCGATCATCATGCGCGCCCGGCACGAGGTCGAGGAAGGCCGCGGCGACCGCCGCTCGATCGTTCTCACCTCGATCCCCTACCAGGTCGGCAAGAACACCCTCGTCGAGCGCATCGCCGAGGCCGCCAAGGACAAGCGAATCGAGGGCGTCTCCGACATTCGCGACGAATCGAACCGCGAAGGCGTCCGGGTCGTCATCGACCTCAAGCGCGACGCCACCCCGGACGTCGTCCTCAACCAGCTCTGGAGGCACACTCCGGCCCAGTCGAGCTTCCCGGCCAACATGCTCGCCATCCGCGGCGGCCGGCCCGAGACCCTGAACCTCAGGGACATCATCGAGAGCTTCGTCCGCTTCCGCGAGGAAGTGATCACCCGGCGCGCCAAGTTCGAGCTCGCCAAGGCCCGCGACCGCGCCCACATATTGCTCGGCCTCGTCATCGCGGTAACCAACCTCGACGAGGTGGTCCGGATCATCCGCGGCTCCGCCTCCCCCGCCGAGGCCCGCGCCGCCCTGATCTCGCGCGACTGGCCGGTGGCCGAGATCGCGCCCTACATCGCGCTGGTCGAGGCGGTCGAGAATGAGATCGAGGGCGACACCTATCGCCTCTCCGACGCCCAGGTCCGAGCCATACTCGAGCTCAGGCTCCACCGGCTCACCGGCCTCGGCCGCGACGAGATTGCCGGCGAGCTGAGGGAGCTCGCCGTGTCGATCGGCGAATTGCTCGACATCCTCGGCGACCGGGTCAAGCTCTACGCGGTGATGCGAGCCGAGTTCGACGAGATCGCCGAGCAGTTCGCCACCCCGCGCCTCACCGAGATCGCTCCCGCCTGGGACGGGATCGAGGACGAGGATCTGATCGAGCGCGAGGACATGGTCGTGACCGTGACCATGGGCGGCTACATCAAGCGTACCCCGCTCGCGACCTTCCGAGCCCAGCGCCGCGGCGGCAAGGGCCGGGCCGGGATGTCGACCAAGGACGAGGATGCGGTCACCAACCTGTTCGTCACCTCGACCCACACGCCGGTGCTGTTCTTCTCGACCGCCGGCAAGGTCTACCGCCTCAAGGTGTGGCGCCTCCCGGAAGGCGCTCCGCAGGCGCGCGGCCGGCCGATGATCAACCTGCTTCCGCTGGCCGAAGGGGAGACGATCTCCAGCGTCCTGCCGCTGCCCGAGGACGAGGCGGAGTGGAAGAACCTCCACATCATGTTCGCGACCGCCAAGGGGATCGTCCGCCGCAACAGCATGGACGCCTTCACCCGCGTCCCGACGGCGGGCAAGATCGCGATGCGCTTCGGCGAGAGCGACGAGAGCGAGGACATGTCCGACCGGCTGATCGGAGTCTCCCTCCTCACCGAGGAGGACGACGTCCTTCTCGCCACCAGATGCGGCAAGGCGATCCGCTTCGCCGCCACCGACGTCCGCGAGTTCCAGAGCCGCACCGCCGCGGGCGTCCGCGGGGCCCGGCTGCAGGAGGGGGATGAGGTCATCTCCCTCTCGATCCTCAAGGGCTTCCAGGCGACCACCGAGGAGCGCGAGGACTATCTTCGCCACGCCCCCTGGCGCGAACGGGCGGAGGACGCCCCGCCGCCCCCGCCGCGCGAGATGTCGGACGAAAGGTTCGAGCAGTTCCGCGCGGCCGAGGAGTTCATCCTCACCGTCTGCGCCAACGGCTACGGCAAGCGCTCTTCGGCCTACGAATATCGGCGCATCGGGCGCGGCGGCCAGGGGATCACCAACATCGGCAACCTCGAGCGCAACGGCCCCGTCGTCGCGAGCTTCCCGGCGCATAACGGCGAGCAGCTGATGCTGGTGACGGACCAGGCGAAGCTGATCCGGATGTCGGTGGGAGACACAAGGGTGATCGGCCGCGGCTCGGCGGGCGTTCGCCTGTTCCACGTCGCGCCCGGGGAGCATGTCGTCTCCGCCGCCCGGATCGACGAGGACGAGGAGCCGGAGAACGAGGCCGAGGCGCTGGTCGCGGACGAGCTCGGCGAGGCGCCTCCGGCCGCGGCGGCCGACACCGTGCAGCTCGACGACGGCACCGGCCCCGAGACCCTGCCGGACAGCCAGGAAGAGGATGACGCCTGATCCTTGCCTCCCCATTGCGAAAGCGATGGGGAGGGGGACCAGGCGAAGCCTGGTGGAGGGGTGAGCGGACCGTGATACCGAGCTTTGGCGGCTGAAGCCATCAGCCGGCGCCAGGTCACCCCTCCACCAGCTTCGCTGGTCCCCCTCCCCCCGGGCTACGCCCGCGGGGAGGCCAAGAGGATATAACTCCCAGGAAAATCATCAGCTGCCCCAGATAGTAGAGCAGCCAGATGGGCAGTCCGAGGTCCGCCCTGCCCGTCCCCAGGCGCACCGCGATCAGCATGTCGCTGATCAGGAACAGCAAGGCACCGGCGAAGACCAGCCGCCGGGGGAAGCGGCTCAGCAGGGCGCTTCCCGCCATGGTTCCGAGAAGGAGGGCGTAGAGGACGAACGGCCAGGCCTCCGGCCGCCCGTCGAGCATGGCCAGTGGAATGATGACCGCCAGGGCCGGGAGCATCACGGCGATGCCCAGGTCCCGCTTGACCCGGCCCGGACGCGGGTTACGCAGATAGAGCGCGATGGCGGCCAAGTGCCCAGCGGCGAAGGCGGCCGCGCCCGCGGCGAAGTCGATCTCGAGCAGGACGTCCCCGAGCGCGCCCAGCGCCATCACCGAGGTGAGCAGCCAACCGTCCGAATCGCGAGCCCGCAAGGCCGCCGCGAGCGCGAGCAGGCCCACGCCCGCGCCCTTCACGGCAATCATCGCCTCCGGGCCGAGCGGGGCACGCCACAGCAAGGGATAGCCCAACCCGAAGACGAGGCTCAACGCCACCAGCAGCCTGCCTGTCGCCCTCATCGCTTCCTCCCCGCCTCGAACCCGACTATCGCACCGCCGATGACTCACCAAGTCCACATCATCGGCGGGGGCCTCGCCGGATCGGAGGCGGCCTGGCAGCTCGCCGAGGCCGGGGTGAAGGTGCGCCTTTCGGAAATGCGCGGCTCGGGCGAGACGACTCCGGCGCACCATACCGACAGCCTCGCCGAGCTGGTCTGCTCGAACAGCTTCCGCTCCGACGATTCCGAGCATAATGCCGTCGGCCTCATCCACGCCGAGATGCGCCGCCTCGGATCGGTGATCATGGCCGCCGCGGACGCCCACCGGGTGCCGGCCGGATCCGCCCTCGCCGTCGACCGCGAGGGCTTCGCCGCCGGGGTCACGGAGCGGATCGCCGCCCACCCCAATGTCGAGATCGTTCGCGAGCGGATCGACGTCCTCCCCGCCTCCGGCTCGACCATCGTCGCCACCGGCCCGCTCACCGCGATGAAGCTGGCGGAATCGATCGGCGCCGCGACCGGCTCGGACGCCCTCGCCTTCTTCGACGCCATCGCTCCGATCGTCCACAAGGATTCGATCGATATGGAAGTCGCCTGGATGGCGGCGCGCTGGGACAAAGGGGGTAAGGATTACATCAACTGCCCGATGACGAAGGAGCAGTATCTGGCCTTCCACCAGGGCCTGCTCGACGGCGAGAAGACCGAGTTCAAGGACTGGGAGAAGGACACGCCCTATTTCGAGGGCTGCATGCCGATCGAGGTGATGGCCGAGCGCGGAGTCGACACGCTCCGCTTCGGTCCGATGAAGCCGGTCGGGCTCGACGATCCGAGGACCGGCCGCTGGCCTTACGCGGTGGTCCAGCTCCGGCAGGACAATGCGCTGGGCACCTTGTGGAACATGGTCGGCTTCCAGACCAAGCTGAAGCATGCCGAGCAGGTCCGCCTGTTCCGGACCATACCGGGCCTGGAGAGAGCGGAGTTCGCCCGGCTGGGAGGCCTTCACCGCAACACGTTCATCAACTCGCCCCAATTGCTGGACCGGACTCTGCGGCTGAAGAAGGCGCCCCACATCCGCTTCGCCGGCCAGATCACCGGCTGCGAAGGCTATGTCGAATCCGCCGCCGTCGGCCTCCTCGCCGGCCGCTTCGCCGCCGCCGAGCTGGCGGGCCGGATCCTCGCGCCGCCGCCCGCGGAAACGGCGCTCGGCGCCCTGCTCGGCCACATCACCGGCGGCGCCGACGCCGCGACCTACCAGCCGATGAACGTCAATTTCGGCCTCTTCCCGCCGGTCGAGGGCAAGGCGAGGAAGGCGGACCGGAAGCGGGCCTACACGAAGCGGGCGGAGGCGGCGCTGGCGGGGTGGATGGCGCTCTTGCCTCCCCATGCGAATGCATGGGGAGGGGGACCAGCGGAGCTGGTGGAGGGGTAGCTACCGCTTGGCGGCGAGTAGAATTGCCGTAACCACCGACTCCACATCCCTCATGACGTCTGCGGCGTCGAATCGAAGAACGCTCAGCCCCTGTTCCCGCAGCCACGCATCGCGGCGCCTGTCCCGGGCCGGATTGCCGCCCATTCCATGGCTGTCGCCGTCGACCTCAATGTCTAGTTTTGCCGAAGGACAATAGAAGTCGAGCGTGTAGGGCCCGAGCGGATGCTGCTTGCGGAACTTCAGCCCATCTGGCCGATGCCGGAGCAGCAGCCATAGGCGGAACTCCGGCGGCGTCGGTGCACGCCTGAACGCTCGCGCCCTGAGGACTGCGGCGTTCCTGTCGCTCCACCGGACAGTCCGCGCCATCTACCCCTCCACCATGCTTCGCATGGTCCCCCTCCCCACGGCTTCGCCGCAGGGAGGCAAGATGCTCGCCATCGCCCCTTCCCTCAGCACCTGCACTTCGGGCGCGCCCTGGGCTTCGGCCTCGACGCTTCATATTCCGCCGCGTCGAGCCAGCCCGACCGGTCCTTGTCGGCCCTGGCGAATTTCTCGGCGGTGCCGGCGGTCCATTCCTCGAAGCTGAGGCTGCCATTGCCGTCCCGGTCCGCTTTGGCGAAGGCCTTGCGGCGAGGCTGGAGCTGCTCGTCGAGGGCTATGCGGCCGTCGCGGTTGCGGTCGGCCCGGGCGAAGCGCTTCTCTTCCCGGCTCCGCGCCGACATGGCCGGCGGCGGCGGGAGACGCGGGCCGCCCGTCCCCTGATATGCCGCGGCCCGGGCGGGCGGCGGCGGCGGAACCACCTCCTCCGCCTCGGCCCCGCTTCTCCAGATGAAGAAGCCGGCGGCGATCAGAAGCAGCGCCGAAGCGCCCCCGGCGACGTAACGGACCATGGCTTGTCCCTCCTCCGGTCAAACGGAGGGAGAAGATCATCGAAAAACGCGCTCCGAGTCGACAGGTTTCTGC
>Ga0196965_1001283_pt1 | contig 10061 bp, 7 predicted proteins | sample S1_20metaG_FD_148668 | JGI IMG/M metagenome (GOLD analysis project Ga0196965, IMG submission 148668) | Soil microbial communities from Anza Borrego desert, Southern California, United States - S1_20 | ecosystem: Environmental > Terrestrial > Soil > Desert | place: USA: California | collected... | reverse complement strand
TCGGCTTCCAGCTCGGGGTTTCCTTCAATGGAATGACTTGCATCGATAAAGTTGAAATACAATTCGCGTATCGATGGAGCACGGAATCCCCGTCCATAGGAAACTCTAATATCATGTTTTTCCGAAAGGACAAATTTTGTATTCAGCGAAGGAATGACTGGCGGTGCTTCGTAAGATGTATTTCTCACAACACGCAACCCCGGGCGTAAATTAATAAACGGTGTAATCTTCAGATCGGCTGATATAAACGCTGCATAATCAGAAATAATATTATCCCCCTCCTGTAACCTTTCACCGGTTCCACTTTCAATATTAATATCATAGCCAGGCTGGAGTGTGAATACATCTGAAAACTTATACTGAAACGTGCCACGTAAAGTAAGCCCATTGAATGAGTTTCTTTTTTGCAATTCACTAACGGCAAGCGTTTCCCTACCGGTAGCTTTGTCTACGACAATAGTTTGGGTTCTTCTTTTAAAATCAGTATAGGAAAAAGCGGCATTATAATTTAGTTTTTTGGAAAGCCTGACATTCAGCTGTAGTTGATGCATCAACCGTTGTGTGATAAAATTCTGATCAATTGCCTGCGTTCCAACGAATCGATCAGGACTGTAGATTTTTTCGTGCAGATAGTCGGCACGATAATACGCATCCCACTTATCAGCTTTATATCCAACCAAACCACCACCTAACCATTGCATCTTCGGTAGCCACTGCATTTTACGTTCAATCGAGTCGCCAGCTGTTCCTTGAAAATCGTTCCTGTTTATATTTCCTGAAAAATAAATTGAACCCGCATTATACCCGAAGCTTACACTTTCGTTGTGTATGCCTTTTGACATGCCGTATTCACTACCAATACTTTCCTCATGTATCGTAGCCGAGATATCAAGTTTACTTTCTCCAGCCTTTTTTGTAATGATATTAATAACACCGGCAAGTGCATCAGCACCATAGATCACCGACATGGGGCCTTCTACAATTTCAATACGTTCAATGGAATTAACATTGATCTGATTAATATTAATTTCATTTCTTACTCCCTGTCGGCCAACTATTGGAACACCATCGATCAATATTTTAATATTCTGCCCCGAAAGGCCAAGCATATCAAAATTCGATTCTCCTAAAGCAGGATCTTGTGAAAACCGCATGTTAAGTTCGGTACTTAATACGTCCTGTAACCGCGTAGAACCTTGTGCCTGGATTCGTTCCATCGGAATGGTGCGTACCTGGTATACCGATTGCTTCGCTGATTGCGGCTCCACTTCTCCTGTAACAACAACTTCATCCAGCTCAAAGCGTTGTAATGAATCCTGGCCCCACACAAAGCAAGAGGTAAAGAGTATAATGAAGATAAAAAGCGTTCGCATCTCAGATGGTTGGCAATTCATTTACAAGATCTCTCCACGTTTCAAGCTCACTTATGCCCGGCTTTCGTAATCCGAAAAACTGCGCAATCATTACTTTGTTTTTATCGAATACTTCAATGCCGGTTACAATACCATCAGTTGTTGGTTTTTTCACGACCCATACAGTATCCACATGATCTTCACGTAAGTGCATGTTAAAGTCGGGATCAAGTATATTGAGCCACGTGTCCATCTTTCTAATCGTCTGAACCTTTCCCTGATGGATCTGGATGTTGCCTTTATTACCTGCAAAGATCATGATCGGTAGTTTTTGTGCAGCTGCCTTTTCAAGTAGCGTGGTCAATGAACTTCGATCAAGCTGATAAGCAAATTTCCCTTGTGCCAGGTAGAGCGCATCCAAACGATTCACGTTATGTTTACGTAACATCCCGAAGAAGTCGTGTGTATCTTTCATCGCTTCCCAATCCGAAAGCAAGGCATCCCGGTCTACCTCACTGATGTTTTTCGTTACCGGTTCAGCAAGTTTTGATACAGCAATCTCAGTAGACTGATCGGCAGCTTTAAAATCTTCGACGATACGAAGGAATGCATCCTGCTTACTACCTGCTCTGTTACCGGAAGGTGGCTGCAAAAATATTTTAATTATCGCTGTTCCGGATGCATCGAAAAACTGAAGGCTCTGCTTTAAGCCATTAACAGTTTCTTCCTGAACAGCAAAACCAAATTTCCATGGACTAAAAAAGACACGCAACTCAATCGGGCCGATCACTGTAGCCATGGCGTTTGGCTGAGCACCCATGATATCAATTTTCTGAAACAGTCCTTTATTTTCCAACACACAACTCTCATTTCTCGTTAACGACATCACGCGGCCTAATTCGGGAAGACGGCTAAACAACTTAGTCCAATCGCCCTCAAGCCGTGTCGTGTAATCACCAACCGTTGTCGCCAGCAGCTCAGCTTCACTACGACCCAAGTGGTTAGCAGCATCACGAATACGAATACCCGGTTTTGCCTGCTGCACACCAAGCCATGCTTGTTTTAACGACGCCGTTTCAATTATATCATTCATAAGGTTAATGTTTTTAATTATTTATTGATTGCTATTTTGGGCATAGAAGAAATTTCCGCTTCTGGAATTACGAAAGGACAGTTATTACAGGGGTCATGATAGATGTTTACCTTGCAGCAAAAAGTTTTTTCAATATTGGTTTTGGTAAATACATCAAATGATTTTCCCGAATCGATCACTTCGCCATTGCGCATCATGCAGATGTTATCGGCGTATTGTATAGCGAGATTCACATCATGAACAATGGCCATTACACCAATATTCCTGGGACAAATGTTTTTAACCAGGTTGAACATGAATTGTTGTTGCGCGATATCCATGTTTGAAGTAGGTTCATCAAGCAGTATGTATCGTGGATATACCGTCTCTTCCCATACCTGTGCTAATACGCGCGCAAGCTGAACCCGCTGCTGTTCTCCTCCCGATAAGGTCAGATAATTTCTGTCGCGAAATTTCTGCATACCGGTAACTTCGAGAACCTCTTCAACAATGAGATCGTTTACAGCTTTCGCTGAACGGTGCGCCTGTCTCGCCAGTCTGATCACCTGTTCAACCGAGAAAGCAAATTGAAGATAGGAATGCTGCGGCATCACTGCCCGGATAAGTGAAAGCGATTTCGGTGTATATGATCTTATCGCCATACCATTCACCTGCACACTGCCACTGTAGCGTTGTTGCTCATGGCTCAACACTTTCAAAAGCGAACTCTTCCCTGCGCCATTGGGACCAACAACGGCCAGAAATGTTCCTGGTGTAATGGCTAGGTTCACGTTTTTAACAATGAACCTTTCACCGGCCTTCAATGATATGTCAATAGCTTCGTACATCAGAGTTCCCTCTTTTGTTTTGCTTTATATAAGAGCATGATAAAAAACGGTGCACCGATAAGGGCAGTAACAACACCGATAGGAAGTTCAGCCGGACTCACAATGGTTCGCGAAATGATATCGGATATCAGCAACAACAACGCGCCACCAAACGCAGATGCAGGAAGTACGAGGCTGTTATCTGCATGAAATACAGTGCGAATGAGATGCGGAACAATCAATCCGATGAAACCAATAATGCCGGCAAGCGACACACTTACGCCTACAGCAAGCGCAGCAAGGAATATCACAAGACGTTTCACCTGTTCTGTGTTCACGCCGAGGTGATAGGCATCAGCTTCGCCCAGGGCCAACACGTTTAATGTGTTTGAAAAGAACATCAGACCCACGGTTGAAACGAGAAGTAACGGTGCGGCCATACGAAGTTTATCCCACGTAGCGCCGCCGAGATCACCCAAAGTCCAGAACATGAATGTGCTGATCTGATTTTCATCAGCATAAAAAATAGCCAGACCGATTAACGCGCCGGTCAATGCATTTACCGCTACACCAATAAGGATGAGCACCGCGATATTTGTTCTACCTCCCTCAATGCTGAGCCGCAAAACAAAAAAAGTTGCCAGACATCCACCTCCAAACGCTACAATGGAAATAAATGAATTATAGATCCACACGGGTAAGGTGGTTGCCATCGACGATCCAAAGACAATCGCAATCACAACTGCGGCTGCCGATCCACCCGATACGCCGATTAGTCCAGGCTCGACAAGTGGGTTTCTGAACAATCCCTGAAGCGAAGCACCACTAATTCCGAGCGCTGCACCGATAAGCAAGGTCATAATTACACGCGGTAACCGAATGGTATTCATCACCACTTCATAGACCTCGTCCACAGGGAAATGCGAGAACAACCCAATATTTTTCAATAATATAATGGTGGCTTCTTTCAACGGAATGCCTACTGCTCCTACGCTGAGCGATATAAGGGTGGTAATGACAATAAGAATTGCCAGTCCTGTTATTATCAAAGGATATTTGTAATCGCGGATGCGAAGTATCAGCTCCATGTTACTTTGCAGCCAGTTCAGGATGTAACTTCAATACAAGTTCTTTTACTGCCTCACCAAAGCGGGGACCGAAATTTGTCAGCTTCAATGTTTCAATAGCGATAACCTGTTTTTTCTTTCCCGCTGTAGTAAGCGCAACACCGGGAATTTTCAACACACCTTCGAGGCCGCCAATACTTTCAAATCCTGACGATACCATCAGGAAGTATTCCGGATTTGCTTTTATCAGAGATTCAGTATTCAGGGATTTATATCCGCTTATGTCCGCAAAGGCATTTTCAGCACCGGCATATTTTAATATTTCAGCAAATGTTTCTGTCCCCGCCGCAGTAACTGTGGCGCTACCACGGTTATAGATGCATACTACCTTCGGTGTGGTGGTTTTATTTTTTAACAACGCAGTGACCGCTGCAAGCTCTTCTTCAATTTCCCGAATAAGTTTTTCACCTTCTGCTTTCCTGTTTAAGACAGCTGCGATCTGCTGAATGAATTTTTTGGTATCGTCAAAGTTAAGTTTTCGATCTACAACAACGAGCTTAATATGCGTTGCTGACAACTGCTGGAGCACAACATCATCCAGGTAATCTTTTTCAGCGATGACGAGCGTAGGTTTAAGACTTAATATTCCTTCTGCTTTAATGCCATTACGGTAACCAATGGAAGGAAGCTTCTGTATCTGCTCCGGATAAAGACTTGTACGATCGGAAGCGACAATCTTATCGCAATCGCCGAGTGCGCATACCGTCTCCGTTATTGCACTACCGGCTGTGATAATGCGCATTGGTCCCTGTGCATGACAAATGGAAACAAATAGCAGGGAGAATAAAATAGAAATTGATCTTTGCATTTTAGAATGATTCTAAACAAAGGTACTTGTCGAGTCATACCTGCGTCAATCACTTCATGCGGCGTTTTTGTACTACCCTATATCGGGTAGTCATATACCTTTAATTCGGTATTATTTCTGGGTGATCAATCCCATGTCGAGGGCATGAATAACAAACTGAGTTGGCGATTTGATTTTCAGTTTACGGATGATACTCTTTCGATGTGTTTGAATTGTATGCGGACTTAAATGCAAGTTATCTGCAATGGCTTGTGTTGACTTTCCCTCAGCAATGGCTTGCAGGATTTCTTTTTCACGGGCAGTAAGTAGTGCTCCATAGCCGCCTTTTTCTGGCAGGTGCTTTTCGAGAATGATATTGAGGATTCGTCCACAAAAAAATTTTTCTCCCTTTGCGATCATATTCACCGCTAACAACAATTCTTCCTTGCTACACTCATTTGTTAAATATCCTTTGATGCCAAGCTGGACAGCTTTTAGAATCGAAATTTTATTGACATCAGAAGAAATAATTAAAACACTCATCAGGCTTAATGTACCCTGTAAATGCTCAATATCTTCGAAGTTGATAAAATCCGGAACGTTATAATCGGTTATTAACAGATCGGGATTCAGGTTGACAATATGTTCAACTACGTTACCCGTTGTATCAATGAGCTGATGAATCTGAAACGCTTCGTTGCCGGATAATAATGTTTTGATACCCGCTTCGGTAAGCGGTTGATTGATCGCCAGTAAAATGTTATAAAGTGGTTTATCCATAAGCATTGTGAACAAACAGTATGGCGTAACCCATTTATTATGCCTGTTGCTTTACCAACTGGCCCATTTTCTTTTTTACATGTACAGATCCGGTTTTGGCTTTTTCTTTTCTTGCTTCTTTTCGGCTTTTATTTCTTCTACCCCACCAGATATAAACACCGGTTACAGGTAAGCTTGCGCAGATGAGACTGGCAAAAAACATCAGTATCTTTCCAGGCAGGCCGAGGATAGCGCCGGTATGAATATCATAATTCATACGGAGTAATTTGTCGGAGGCTTTAGCTTCCGGGAATCTTCCATAGATGTGATCAACAGGAACTTCCCGTAAGGTATGCTGATCATAATAACGGTAGTCAAGCTTCCAGTAAGTTCCCTCCTCAGGATTCGCATTTGCGCCGATTGCCATTTGATTGGATTCCGGGATATGCACTTCTATCGATTTCGCATCCGGATAGGTTTGTTTCATCGTATAGAAGATTTTATCAATAACAGGTATATCGCCTGTGTATGTCTTCGTTGTATCCGATAGTGGATCGGTATACACCAGTGACTTTTCGCCACCGACTGCAGCGTATAACCCCTTGGCAAACCACTGAAACCCCCAGACAAGGCCAGTGAGGGCGAGCACTAACGCAACAGCAGAGGCATAAAATCCGAGCACATTATGAAGATCATAATTTACCCTGCGCCAGCGTGCCTTCCATTTTACGGTAAAGCGTTGCCTGGAGTCTTTCTTTTTCCTGGGCCACCAAAGCACAATGCCAGAGATGAGCATTACCACAAAGACCAGCGTGGCAGAAGCTGCAACTGGTTGACCTATCTCAGGTGGAAGCCATAGATAGAAATGTCCATCGAGGATAAAGTGAAAAAAATCTGCTTCCATGTCTTTCACTTCGAGTACTTCCGCTGTATATGGATTAACATATACCAGGTAATAATATTCCGGATCATAAGAATAGAAGATCACCTGGGCGGCACGATCAGCACCATTGTAAAGAACCGCATGAATATGCTTCCCAGGAAGTTCTACTTCTGCCACGGCCTTTAATTCCGATGGCGGCAGCACTTGCTTTCCCTGGCGTTCAACAAAACGAAAAGGTTGTGTCAGGTTCTGAATTTCTGCCTGAAATGCGTACAGGCATCCCGTTATCGCGATCACAAAAACCACCAGCCCGGAAGATAATCCGAGCCAGAGATGAATTTTGCCGATGATTTTTTTTACTGTCATATCAGAATCTGTATGCGAAGCTGGCTAAAATACTGCGCGGTCTTTGGGGGTTGATCGTTGACCAACCTTTGTAATATTCTTTATCCGTAAGGTTATCTACCTTAAGCGTAATTCTGAATACGTCGTAATTATAAAACACTGAAGAATTTAAAACTGTGTACGCTGGTACCGTGAATCGTCCGGTTTCCCTGCTGTCCATAATCAGTCTTCCACTCGCGCCATTCAATCCAAAACCAACACCGAAACCTTTCAATGTTCCCTGACCGATCGTATAAACAGCCCATGCATTAAAGATGTTTTTTGGTCCGGCCTCTGCCGGCCTTTTTCCTTCTTCTGCAAATGAGCTTGATTCATCGCCCTTTAGAACTTCACTTTCATTGTAGCCATAGCCGCCAATAATATTTAAGCCCGCCACGGGAATGGCGTTAATCGATATTTCAAGTCCCTGACTTTTTACTTCACCACCCTGTACAAGACTATTGACTGCCTCGCCAGTCATCACCTTGTTTTCAACCTTTATATCATAGTAGCTCAAGGTAGATGAAAGTTTTCCACCGAATAGATTGGTCTTAATACCAAACTCTAACTGGTTTGCGTGCTCGGGCTCAAAGGTTTGGATCCTTTCCACTTCGCCTTCGTTATTGGTGATCGGCTGCGGTGCCAAATTTTGGAAGCCATTCATATAGTTTCCAAAAATCGATAGTTTATCAAGGATCGGTTGGTAAACAATACCGAATTTTGGTGACCATGCAGTTTGTTCATCATTATCCCCTTCATCTGATAAGTCGCCTTCTGAATTGAAATAATCGAAACGCAAGCTCGTCATCACAGATAACTGCGATGTAAGGTTAATCACATCTGAGAAATAGATACTATAGGCTTCGTCTTTTGTTCTGTAATCGCTTCTGCCAGCGCTTTCGAATAATGCATCAACACCTGATTTGTTTAAAACTCTTGGCGCTGGCGTCTCATCAGAATAAGGATCATCAAAATTAATATCACCTTGAGCTGTTACATTATGAAACCATAAATAGTCAGAACTCGTATCCTCTACTTTTCTATTGAAATAATCAAGACCGACAACGATTCTATTACGCAAGTTTCCAATATGAAAATCACCGATAAAATTTTGTTGAATATCTGTGGTAGTTGTCTCTCCATCCTGATCGCTGATCCATAAGCTGAAGTCTTCATTGCCATTTGCATTGTCCCACAGGTAAGAATAATATCCTTTGGCCTTTGCTGAACCACGCGTTACAACGGTTTGAGACGTCCATTGATCGGATAATTTATAAAGTCCTTGCGCCTGTAAATTGTATCGTGGATTCTTTATCGTTACACCGTTGTTGGTCAATGATAACTCAGGATCATAATTTAAATCATCCAGATTTTTGAATTGCAAAGGTGCATCGCGATACAGAAACAACATGGTTGGGTTTGTTCCCTCAGCTGTTAAAAATTCTGCATTGACAAGGAATGATAACCTGTTGTTTACTTTGTATGAAATGGAAGGGGCGATGAAGAATGATTCTTTAAAACCTGCGTCCTGAAAACTTTTTTCTTTGTGATATGCCGTGTTGATACGAGCTGAAATTTTATTTGTCAATGGCACATTAACATCAGCTGTGATGCGGTGCAAGCCAAAGCTTCCGGTTATATAAGATACTTCGCCACCAAATGTTTCGTATGGTTTTTTCGTTACTGTATTAATTAATCCACCATAAGAAATGAGACTACTACCAAACAACGTTCCTGAAGGGCCTTTGATCACTTCAATACGTTCTATGTTTGCAGGATCTAAACTCCCATTCGTTAAACCCGGAAGTCCATTCACCATTGTAGGTTGCGACTGAAATCCACGCAGTGAAAAATATCCTGCGCCATCTCCGCCGCGTCCGGTAGATTCCCAAAGTTTTTCAACACCAGGTGCGTTCTTTAAAGCATCATCAAAATTTGTAACCACCTGGTCTTTTAATAATTCAGCGCTGATGGTATTGTACACCTGGGGGTTTTCCATATTTTTTAATGGAAGCTTTGCAACATAATCGCTTTGCTTACGATCGAAAGGATTATCCCTGGAATCACGCACTACAACTTCACCCAACTGCTGCGCATTTTCTGATAAAGTGATCGCTGGAACTAGCGTTGTTTCACCTGCCTTTACCTCGACCTCTTGCTCCTTCGTCTCCAGACCTATGAATGATGTAACTAAAATATAGTCTCCTGGCTCAACGTTTCTAATTTCAAATTCTCCCTTGGAATTGGTAGCGGAACCTTTGGTTGTACCCTTAAGTGCGACAGAAACCATCGCTGCTACCTCGCCGTCTGAGGTGATAACTGTTCCCCTTACAGTGCCTTTTGAAGCGGATTGACTAAACCCTAAATAACTGATTGTTAGTAAAATAACGATTAATATATGCCTTTTCATGAATGATATTTATTTAGACCGTTTCTAAACAGTGCAAATATGATTCAGGAAAGACGTAAAACCAAGCTTATTTAGATGATTTCTAAATAATTATTACGGATCAAAAGAAAAAAGTGATTCCGGCTTTAAGGAAAAATGGATCGCCAGGCGTGAAAGCGAGTTCAGAAATTCCAGAAGCTTCGCCAGGCAAACGCGTTTCAGTGTCAAACTGCGCTTCATTCCATGCCTCGTTCAACAGATTGGTTGCATTTAAGGCAAGCTGAAATTTTGGACGTGTGTAAGTTACTGCAGCGTCCAATAAAAAATATCCACGGGCTGTAACGGTGTTGTCTTCGTTTGCAGGTCGGTCGTCTACATAGCGATATCGGAGACTCGCACGAAAACCATTTTGCAGTGATGCAGTTACGCCCGCAATGCCGGTGAAAGTTGGTGCTAACGGAATATAATTTTCGCCTTCCGG
>Ga0196965_1001282_pt1 | contig 10068 bp, 4 predicted proteins | sample S1_20metaG_FD_148668 | JGI IMG/M metagenome (GOLD analysis project Ga0196965, IMG submission 148668) | Soil microbial communities from Anza Borrego desert, Southern California, United States - S1_20 | ecosystem: Environmental > Terrestrial > Soil > Desert | place: USA: California | collected... | reverse complement strand
GCTTGTAATTTTTTCGATTGATTCGTTCGGACAATTCAGCAAGATGTATTTATTGTTCTTGGCTTTTTGAACCGCTTCGATTCTAAAAAGTAATTTTTCAAGAATGGATTGTTTCTCAGCAGATAACGCGGGGTTTGCAATAATTACCGCTTCTGATTGCATGACGATCTCGACCTCTTTTAATCCATTGCTCAGTAATGTACTTCCGGTACTCACAAGGTCGCAGATGGCATCAGCTAATCCAATACTGGGCGCGATTTCGACAGACCCGCTGATCTCGTGGATCCCAGCTTCTATTTGATTCTTCTTCAGGAACGCTTTTACGATGTTGGGGTAGGAGGTGGCGATGTTTTTTCCTTGTAACCATGCCACACCCGAATAGTTTTCTGTTCTCGGTACAGCCATGGAGAGTCGGCACTTGGCGAAGTCAAGGCGTTTTACCAACTTGTTTTCCTTCGCCTTTTCCAGGTAAACATTTTCTCCGACGATGCCGACATCAGCGACCTGATCCTCCACGTATTGCGGAATATCATCATCGCGGAGAAAAAGTACTTCAACAGGAAAGTTCCGCGCCTGGGTTTTGAGTTGATCTTTTCCATTGCTAAAGGATAAACCGGTCTCCTTTAATAAGGCAAGAGATCCTTCCTGAAGTCTACCTGATTTTTGAATCGCAATGCGTAATAAAGTGTTCATAGGTTGAATAAAGTCAAATGTCAAATTTTAATTCATTATTGCTCATTTGCATTCGCCCGACAGGCATTATGCAATTCGTGGTTAACCCTTCCTGTCGTTAGGCAGGAAAGTAATGCCAACAAAAAAGGCTCGCCACACCGTGACAAGCCTTTTGAAGTTCTTTTATATCAGATTCAAAACATAGACCCGCCACGCAAGATGTGGTTAACATGATGATGGTGGTGGATCGCTATGATGAATGTGTTCTTCATTTCTGAATTTCGCTGCTAAGAAATCAAATAGTTTTGAAAACTCAAAATATACTTTCCATAAATCGGAATAAAATCCGGATTGAAGGGAGTAAATCATAGATTTTTCTAACTATACAACCAGCCGCGATCTGTGGAGCTAATTATCGTTGAGGGAAATTTTAATCGGGAATATAAGCCTTAGCGTCATTTACATCGTATGCAGAGATATTGTAAGAAACCGATCCGCAGGGCCAAGATTTTGAAAAAGTAGTTTCACACAATTTCGCTTCTAGTCCGATCACTGATTGATGTTTCTGGTAACGACTCATTTTATTCCTTTGCCGGGGAGATCCTTCTGCATGCTTCGTGCGTGGCACGTGCGCGCATCAGGATGACGGTAACGATGGGGGAGAGAGTAGCTGCGAGTTGCGAGCCTCGAGCCGCGGATTCACTACAAAGTACAAAGAACGAGGTACGAAGTACAAAGTACGGGATATGAGATGGAATTACAGCTTTCAAGTTGGTTTCCGTAATGATTTCGATGAACCCAACATCAAACATCAGACGTCAAACTTCAAACAATATCGTAGCCCTTTGTTATCAGACACCAAACTTTGAACCACGAACTTTGAACCACAAACTTTGAGCTGTCGCCTTTTCGTTTGTTAACGACAGAGTGTGTACCTTTGCGGTTAAGTCAGGTTAATATGTTTCAAAATTATTTTGTTCTTATTTTGCTTTTGCTTGTTGGTTGCAGTGAAAGCAAAGAAACCCGCAAACAAAGATTTTTGATCCAGGGAAATGAAAAATTTGATAAACAGGAGTATGGTGAGGCTTCCAAATTTTTTGAAGCTGCACTCGTCCTGGACTCATGTTTTAGTGATGCGCTGAACAATCTTGGAACGGTAGCACACCGCACGCAAAATTTCGGCAGCGCGATGGAATATTATTCCCGTGCTATTGAATGTAATCCTGAATTTATACAAGCTTATTTTAACAGGGCGAATGTATTCTATGATCTGAATCAACCAGAAAATGCTTTGCGTGATCTGGAGGTCATAGAAAAAGAACACCCCGATACAGCAGCAGTATATCACTTACGTGGATTGATATACTGGAAACTTCATCAACCGGAAAAAGCCCTTGCAAATTACAGGAGGATTCTGGGTCGGCATGCGGAAGATACCGACGTGTTAATTAATGTAGGAACCCTGTATGCTTCGCTGGATCAGTTTGATTCGGGACGGTATTACCTGCGTAAGGCGCTGGCGTTAAAACCTGAAGATGCGCAGGCGCTAAATGCCATTGCCATCCTGGAGGCTGATGCAGGACACGTTGCTGAAGCCGCTACATGGATCAATAAGGCTATTGGCAAAGTCCCGGATGATCCCTATTTTCTGAATAACAAAGGATATATCCTTCTTTTAATGAAATCTTACGATGAGGCACTCCCCTTGATCAATGAAAGTATTGCGCTTGATCCGTATAATGGATGGGCATATCGCAATAAAGGAATGTACTATGTGCTTACACAAAAATACGATGAAGGCCTCCGGTTACTACACCAGGCTGAGAAGATAGATCCTTTAATTGATCAGCTTTATTATTGGATTGGAGAAGCCTACTTGAAAAATAATCAGCGTGACCTTGCTTGTCAATATTTTAAAAAGGCACTTGAACACAATCAATTGGCCAGTGTGGATTTTGATTCGAAATGTGAATGAAAGTGAAGTGACGCTGGCAACTTATTTTAGTGTTAACAATGGAGGTAGTGAACGATGTATTCCCGGTTGATAGAAAATTTGTCGAGGCGATTAACACAGGCTTTGCCCTCAGCGTTGGCACATGACCCGTTACGGGCAATTCCCATTGGAAATGTTACGCCTAAATTTGCACATCAGCAACCACCCAAACCAGGCAGTGTCCTCATTTTGCTCTATGAGGAAGGCGGCAGGATTAAGTTCCCGTTAACGAAACGCCCGATATATAACGGTGCCCATAGTGGACAAATCAGTTTGCCCGGGGGAAAGGCTGAAAATGGTGAGGACACAATAGCAACAGCCCTGCGGGAAGCTGAGGAAGAAATCGGGATTTCAGCGAGTGCCGTGAAAGTAATCGGAAGATTAAGTGAGTTTTATGTAATCCCGAGTAACTTTCTCGTTACACCTGTGGTGGCAGCACATACAGGTACACCTCATTTTATTCCTGACCCCCATGAGGTCGAGCGCATTATAAAAGCAGATGTCTATGACTTGATCAAACCGGATGCAATTCTTACAACAGAGATTCTGGCTGCAGGGCATTACAGGATGCAAGCACCGCATTTTAATATCGAACAAGAGATTGTCTGGGGCGCGACGGCGATGATGCTCAATGAATTCAGACTCGTGTTACAGGAGTTGGGGTTATAAATGTCAAAAATCACCCAAAAACCTCCGGTGATTTGCAAATATTCCGGGCTGGTGCACTCCTTTTTTTTCTTCATTAAGCGTGGCAGAATGAAGCACTTTTCATTCGGAAAATAAACCCTTATTCCATCCGCGTTCAGGCAAGGGGGGCAGTTTTTTTTGCCATCGTTTTTCAGGCAGATGAAGGTGTTATTTTTTACATAATAAATGCGGCAAAATCAACTGATGGTACAGCTAAAAACATTATTTTTGGCGGTTCTAACAATGTAACATGAGTGAGATAAAACCAAAAGGTCCGGCTGAATATTCAGCTAATAACATCCAGGTATTAGAAGGTCTTGAAGCGGTGCGAAAACGCCCCGCAATGTATATTGGTGATGTAGGTGTTAAAGGGCTTCATCACCTTGTCTGGGAAGTTGTAGATAACTCAATTGATGAAGCACTTGCAGGATATTGCGATACAATATTTGTGACCATTAATACAGATAATTCTGTTACGGTTTCTGATAATGGTCGTGGTATCCCCACCGATATGCACGAAAAGGAAAAGCGATCAGCACTCGAAGTCGTAATGACGGTACTGCACGCCGGTGGTAAATTTGATAAAAATACCTATAAAGTATCTGGTGGTTTACACGGGGTTGGCGTTTCGTGTGTTAATGCACTTTCTGAACGTCTTCTCGTTACCGTTTACAGAGAAGGAAAAATATTTGAACAGGAATATCAACGCGGAACGCCGCAATATTCCGTTCGTGTTATTGGCGAATCTGAGGCAAGCGGAACCACCGTGAACTTTCTTCCCGACAAACAGATATTCCCGATTACAGAATACAATTATGAAACCATTGCTTCCCGCCTTCGCGAGTTGGCGTTTCTGAACCCAGGGATCACCATTAATCTGAAAGACCTTAGGGAAAAAGATGAAAACGGAGAGGCCCGGCACGATAGGTTTCTTTCTGAAGGTGGATTACGTGAATTTGTAGAATACATCGATGGCCCGCGTGAAAAACTGATTCAGTCGCCCATCTACATTGAAAATGACAAAGGGGAAATTCCAATACAGGTGGCTCTTAGCTACAATACTTCGTTTAGTGAAAATCTGGTGTCATACGTAAATAACATCAACACCCATGAAGGTGGTACACACGTTGCCGGGTTCAGACGTGCGCTAACACGGACGTTAAAGACTTACGCAGATAAATCCGGACTGCTTGAAAAAGTAAAACTTGATATTAGCGGCGATGACTTCCGTGAGGGGTTAACTGCCGTTATTTCTGTGAAAGTTGCAGAGCCACAGTTTGAAGGACAAACCAAAACGAAGCTAGGTAATTCAGATGTAATGGGTGCTGTAGACCAGGCTGTTGGTGAAGTGCTTAATAGTTATCTGGAGGAGCATCCGCGTGAAGCAAAGCTGATTGTCAATAAAGTTATTCTTGCGGCACAGGCCCGTCATGCTGCCCGAAAGGCGCGTGAGATGGTACAACGCAAAAACGTTTTGTCTGGCACCGGACTTCCTGGTAAACTGGCCGATTGTTCGAGTGCCGACCCGGAAATCTGTGAGTTGTATCTTGTGGAGGGTGATTCCGCGGGAGGGTCAGCGAAACAAGGTCGTGATCGGAATTTCCAGGCAATTCTTCCGCTGCGAGGTAAAATCCTCAATGTAGAGAAAGCGCAGGAACATAAAATCTATGAAAACGAGGAGATCAAGAATATGATCACAGCGCTGGGCGTAAGCTTTGGAACGCCGGATGATGCGAAGGCCTTGAACATGACAAAACTTCGCTACCATAAAGTGATCATTATGACGGATGCTGATGTTGATGGTTCGCATATTCGTACACTGATCCTGACTTTCTTTTTCCGATACATGAAAGACCTTATTGAAAGTGGTTATGTTTACATCGCATTGCCCCCGCTATACCTCATCAAGAAAGGAAGAGAGGAACGCTATTGCTGGACTGAAGAAGAGCGCGAAGCATTCGTAAAAGAACTGGCTGCCGGAGGAAAAGAGGATTCTGTTAATGTGCAACGTTACAAAGGTCTTGGGGAAATGAATCCGGAACAACTCTGGACGACAACCATGGATCCGGCAAAACGTTCATTAAAACAGGTAAGTATTGAATCGGCAGCAGAGGCAGATCACTTGTTTTCAATGCTGATGGGAGACGAAGTTGCGCCCCGGCGTGAGTTTATAGAAAAGAATGCCAAGTATGCCCGGATTGATATTTAACGATTTGACAGCCAGGTATCCCTATGGAGGAAATTGTAACATCAACGGAAAAGCTATATCAGCAGATTGACGAAAGCAATTATATCAGTCGTGATCTGAGCTGGCTGAAATTTAATTACCGTGTACTTGATCAGGCCAAGTATAAGGAACGAAGTATTTTCGATCGTTTAAAATTTCTGGCGATCACGGCTTCTAACCTGGATGAGTTTTGTACGATCCGCCTGGGAAGCTTATACAATTATCTCGATTACGGTAAACTTCGGTTTGATTATAACGGATTACGCGAAGAACCTTTCAGGAAGCTTTTGCTTGGCGAGATGAAGCGGTTTTGTAAAGATCAGAATGATTACTATACCGGGGAATTGAAGCCGTACTTTAGCGACAACGGGTTTACAATCATATCCTATCAGGACCTTTCCGTGGAGCATACACAACGGGTGAATGAATATTTTAATAATATCATTTTCCCCATGTTAACGCCCATGGTATTCGATAACTATCACACCTTTCCAACCCTGATGAATAACAGGTTGTTGTTTGGCGTCGTAACGAATAATCTTGTTGAGGGTGTGAATCAACAAAAGGTTTCTTTTATCCAGGTACCGCAGAACCTTTCAAGGTTTTACGAAATTGTTGAAGAAAGCAGAATCCTCTTTGTTCCCATTGAAGAGATCATCAGACACAACGTTTTTAATTTATTCCGGAATGTAGAGATTGTAAGTACAAACCTTTTCAGGATAAATCGCAATGGGGACTTTACCCTGGAGGAGAGTGAAGACATCGAATCTAATTTTCTGGAGGACCTGAAGCGAAAACTTAAAACACGTCGTTCGGGAAGGGTTGTACGTTTGGAAACAGAGGAAAATCCGGATCCATGGATGATGCGCCTCCTGAAGATCCAGTGGGATATGGATGAGCATAATATTTTTTATGTTCCGACGGGAAGCCTCATTGATTTTGCTGGCCTTAATCAGATCATCAGCCATAAAGAATTTAAGAGCAAAAGGGCAGCACCTCGGGAAGCGATTAAGCCGCTGAATTTTCCGGGTGAGGGAACGCAGGATCTATTTGAAGTTCTGAAGGATCGTGATATCCTCCTTCACCATCCGTATAACTCCATGGAACCCGTATTGGAACTGCTTGAAAAAGCTGCGGATGATCCGTATGTGCTTTCCATTAAGATCACCATTTACCGGGTTGCCAAAGAATCGCGTGTAACCGCTGCGTTGTTAAAAGCAGCTGAAAACGGGAAACACGTCTCTGTACTGTTTGAAGTAAAAGCCCGATTTGATGAAGAGAACAATCTGCGTGAAGCACAACGACTACAGAAAGCCGGATGTTTTGTAATCTATGGCGTAAGTAGTTTGAAAACCCATACAAAACTTTTACTCATTGTCAGGAAAGAAGAAGACGATCGTGTTTACCGGTACGTTCACCTGTCCAGTGGCAACTACAATGAAACAACTTCGCGATTGTACGTGGATATCGGATTACTGACTACTAAAGAGGTATATGCGAATGATGTGTCAGAATTTTTTAATGTCATTACCGGGCATTCACAACCCTCGGCCTACCGCAATCTGATCACCTCTCCGCGCGATATGCGGATTCAGCTTTGCAATCTTGTTAAACGTGAAGCTGAAAATGCACGCAACGGAAGACCATCAGGAGTCGTCATTAAACTTAATTCTTTTCAGGATAAGGAATTAATCGATGAGTTGTATGCCGCATCTCAGGCCGGCGTTCCCATCAAACTTATTGTTCGGGGCATGTGTTGTTTGCGTCCCGGCCGAAAAGGGGTAAGTGAAAATATACAGGTGATCTCCGTTGTTGGCGAATACCTGGAGCATTCAAGGATTTATTATTTCCATAATGAAGGAAATCCAAAAGTTTACATCGGAAGCGCCGATGCCATGGTTCGCAGTTTTGATCGGAGAATTGAATCACTTTTTCTGCTGGATGAAGACATTCTGAAAAAACAAGCCATTAATAACCTACGCTTTAACCTCCTGGACAACGTAAATACCTATTGTATGAACGAAGATGGAACATACACAAAGAAACAATCCGATGGAGAAGAACTTTTTAATCTCCACAAAGAGTTCTATCACGTTACAAAGGAAATCGTTATGGCAGCAGAACTCTTTTGAGTTCAAAGTTCAGGTTTTAAGGTTAAAGGAAAATTTATAACCACCCCAGTTCAGCTACGCTGAACCTTACGGGAGTAAAAAAGATCCTGAAAATTACCCCTGTTCAGCTCATCGCTGAACGTCCCCTCCCTACGCAAGCCTTACGCAAGGATGAGAGTAAGAAAATCCTGAAAATTATAAGTTACCGGTAAACTCAAAAGTTATCGAAAACAAACTCGAAACTCATAGCTCACAGCTCGAAGCTATTTTCTAAAAACACGTCCAGAATCGAAAACACCTTGCCGCTTGCAGCCTGTATCTTGCAGCTTATCGAAAGCCCAATCGTAGTCTACCTCAAAATAGTAATACTCCCCATCCTCGGTGTTTGTTCCTCCCCGTCGCAGCGAATGACGTAGTAGTAGACACCATCAGGAAGTTGTTTTCCTTTATACGTGCCATCCCAATTTTCAAGATATGGTTTGGCATCAAAGACTTTAAATCCCTTGTCATCGTAGATCGTAACACCACATTGCGGATATTCCTGGATTTGATCTACCAGCCAGTAAGGGTTTTCAGCATCGGCATTGGGTGAAAAGAAGTTACTAGGCATCAGCTTGCTTACAATGGCATCACCCTTCACAGTTACCTGAACAGATCCTTTACCTTCGCAGTTGTTTACATCATAGCCACTTACCAGATAAGTGATTGATGTCAACGGCATGGCTATGGGGTCCTGAATTGTAGAGGTATTCAGACTTTGTGCAGGCTCCCAGGAATAATTTTGTAATCCTTCAGCAAAAAGTTGTGTTGATTGCCCTTCTTCTATTACGGGGGGCGTAGCGGATACGCTCACAACAGGCACCGGATATTCGGTAATTTCACGGATTGATTTCAGTTCACATCCGTTGGGGGCAACTACGTTGACGTCATAAGTACCACCTTCACTGACGACAATAGATTGGGATGTTTCGCCAGTATTCCACAAGAAGGAATCAAATGTACCAGATACCGACAACTGGAGGGAGCCTTCAGGACACATATCAAATACGCCGCTTTCAGACAGGATGGTGATATTCGGTGCATCCGTAATTGTGATCTGTTTGGCGGGAACAGTAGAACGGGCACACATATTGTTTTTATAAGACACCGTAAGACTCACGGATTTTACGCCGGTGGAACTGTAGATGTTTTTTCCATGACGATCTGTTGAAGAATTGCCATCGCCAAAGTTCCAGTAGTAAAATGCTTCAGCCTGCCCATCCACGGTGGATTGATCAGTGAAAGTAACCTCCTGTCCTTTACATGCAGTCAAGGGGGCATCGAAGACAGGGAGTGGTGAGATAACACTGATTATTTTTGCTTTGGTGGATTGGATGTCGCCGCATCCCGTGCTTGATGACGCTTCGACATAATATTCTCCCCCGGCGCCAATGTCGAATGTAGGCCCGGTAACACCAAGGTTTCCCGCGGTCGTTTCAAACCATTCATAGGTATAATCTGGTGAAGCCGGTTCAACGGAAAGTTTCTTGAATTGACCGGAACATAAAATCTCCGAATTTGGATATGTGACTTTGAAGTCCGGTCTGTCGATTACTTTTACGATGAGAGACTGCTTTCTTGCAACGCAACCGCCAGGCGCAATTACTTCCAGAAAATATTCGCCTGCATCTACGAGCCTTGCGGTTGCACGCGTTGGTGCTGAACCTGTCGCACTGAATCCTTCGGGCCCTGTCCAATTGTACGTGTATCCTGCACCCAAATCGTTATCGAGCGAAAAAGACAATGTGTTGCCGAGACAAAGCGGCTCATTGTATACCGGAAGCGGATCAGCTGCAGTGCCTGCAGTGATCGTTACATCTACAGTATTTGATTGTTCGGTACATGCACCGCCTTCCGATGTCGCTGTTACGAGGTATTCGCCGGTAATCGTAGGGGTAAAAAGATGCGTTCCTGCTGTTGATATTCCTGTCGTGAGATTGGTCCATTCGTAAGTAACACCACCACCTTTAGTTGCTTCAAGTTCCTGTGCCAGGGAGTTACAAACATTCAGCGGGCCTTCGGGAGTAACTTCCGGTACCATACAACTTTGATTTCTGAAAACGGAAACTTTAGAGGCTGGCAGGAGCAGGAGGTTGTCGTCAACGCTGGTGAAGGTGATATCCGGTTTCCCATCGCTATCCATATCTCCGACTTTAACATGTCTGCCCAGGTAGGTAAGTCCTGTTTTATGCACGACATCGAAAGCAATCGCTGTGTTGGTGCTTTTGTTGTTCAGTATGGTTAAAGATTTTTTTGTCGATGACGCAAGTACCACATCGGGTTTGCCATCGCCATCAAGATCGCCAAAGTCTTGTCCGTACGGTACCCCATCCGTTGCG
>Ga0196965_1001281_pt1 | contig 10077 bp, 7 predicted proteins | sample S1_20metaG_FD_148668 | JGI IMG/M metagenome (GOLD analysis project Ga0196965, IMG submission 148668) | Soil microbial communities from Anza Borrego desert, Southern California, United States - S1_20 | ecosystem: Environmental > Terrestrial > Soil > Desert | place: USA: California | collected... | reverse complement strand
CGGATCATCAACGGTAAGAAAGCACTACTGTTCGGCCCGTACGCTGGCTTCTCGACAAAGTTTCTAAAGAAAGGATCATACTTTGATCTTTTCAATTCCATTCAGCCCGATAATATTTTGCCAATGCTTGCTGCTGGAATTGACAATATCCCTTTGACAAAATACCTCATCAACCAGGTAAGTCAATCGCCCGAGGAAAGATTCAAAGCGCTGCAGGAATTTTACCCGGAAGCGAAAATGGACGACTGGGAACTCGAGGTTGCCGGGCAGCGCGTGCAGGTGATAAAAAAAGACAAAGACCATACAGGTGTGCTTGAGTTTGGAACTGAAGTTATCAAGTCAGCCGATGGTAGCATCGCAGCGCTACTCGGAGCTTCGCCCGGCGCATCAACTGCAGTGTCGATCATGACATCTCTGATTGAGAAATGTTTTCCTGAAAACAATGCATCCGGGGCATGGCAGAATAAACTAAAGCAAATGATCCCTTCGTATGGATTGGAGCTTGCCAACGATGCACCACTGCTTCGAAATGTACGCGCGATGAGTAATGAAATTCTCGGTATCCGGGAAAACAAAATTAAATCGATTCTATGACAGACCACGTTATCATACCCGAAAGCAAAGACCCGCGTGTGGTGATCATCGGCGGCGGCTTTGCAGGATTGGAACTCGCGAAGTCGCTATGCAGTGCATCGGTTCAGGTGGTGCTCATTGACAAAAATAATTATCACACATTTCAGCCTCTGCTCTACCAGGTTGCAACAGCTGCCATCGAAGCTGAGTCGATTGTATATCCCTTTCGCAAAATGTTTGAAGATTATGACAACGTATACTTTCGGCTCGCTGAGGTTGAATCGGTCGATACCGAAAAGCAAATTGTCTTTACCTCCATCGGGCTCTTCACATACGATTACCTCGTAATCGCGACGGGGGCTACGACGAATTTCTATGGGAATGACAAAATCCAATCGAAAGCAATCAGCATCAAATCTATTGAAGATGCGCAATCATTAAGAAACACCATCCTGTACAATTTCGAGAAGGCACTTCAAACCGATGACCATGAGCAACTTAACAGCTTAATGGATTATGTAATTGTGGGTGGCGGGCCAACTGGCGTTGAAATTGCCGGCGCATTGAGTGAACTGAAAAAACATGTATTTCCGAAGGATTACAAAGAGCTGGACTTTGTTAACATGGACATCCACCTGATTCAAAGCGGAAGTGAACTATTGAAAGGAATGTCTGCAAAGGCATCCAAAGAAGCATTGCATGTGCTCGAAAAGCAGGGAGTAAAGATCTGGCTGAATGCGCGTGTAAAATTTTACGACGGCCACGCCGTACTCCTCGACACCGGGGAGCGCTTGCATACGCACACGCTGATCTGGGCCGCAGGCGTAACCGGCGCATTGATTGACGGATTCAAAGTGGAATCAATGTTCGCGGGAAACAGACTGAAGGTAAACGAGTACAGTCAGGTCGCCGGGTATGACAACATATTCGCGATCGGCGATATCGCCGCAATGGTTACGAAGGAATATCCGTTTGGCCATCCACAGATGGCGCAACCAGCAATGCAACAAGGCAAGCTACTGGCAAAAAACTTCAGGTGTCTGCTGCAGAGCAAGAAGCCCGCACCGTTTCGTTACCGTGATCAAGGTTCGATGGCCACGATCGGAAGGAATAGCGCCGTTGCCGACCTGAAAATTTTTGGACGTAAGATTAGCAAAACCGGTTTTATTGCATGGCTGATCTGGACGTTCATTCACCTGATATCCATTATTGGCTTCCGCAACCGGCTCATTGTTCTGATCCATTGGATGTTCAGCTATTTCAGTTATGACAAAGGGATGCGGCTGATCATCGGGCCAAAAAAAGAAAATCTGCCAATGGAAAAAGTTGCGGAGAAAGCCGTCGTAAACTGATTGTTACAACACGCTAATAAAGTTGACCGAAGCTTAACACAAATCTCACACGAATGTTAACTTGTCTACATGTAGATCGCATTCTACATTTAACCCCACCTGACTCCGGACTTCTTTCAATCTGCTGACGTACCAATATTGCCGCTTCAGATTTTAAGAGGGAAACATTCAAATTCATGTTGACTCTCTGATCGTTACAACGCAGTCAAACTTTCGTCACTCACCGGCACGCTTTTTTATTAATACTAGTGTCTAAAAACTTTCGGCAGGGTTGGAGTAGTGCGGTTATCGAGCCAGAAAATCAAAATCATTCAGAATCACTAAAACCGAGAAATAATACCTTGAACCTATACGTTGCATGAAAGTACTGATGTTTGGGTGGGAGTTCCCTCCCCATATTTCCGGCGGACTTGGCACGGCCTGCTACGGCCTTACGAATTCCCTTGGGAAGGAAGCTGTTGATGTTCTGTTCGTTGTTCCAAAAGTGCACGGAGATGAGCCGGCAGAGAATATCAATCTTATCAATGCAAGCAACGTAGCCGTTCACAACGGTCCAAGTAAGGGCATCAGACTACCCAACGTTTCCAATACAACTGTCTATACAACTTCAACAGGTAAAGAAGTCTCCGTCCAGGAAGCATCTGGATTTACTTATATAGAAGTGCCTTCAGGATTAGTCGCCTATCGTTCGCCGGAATTCGCCGAATCAGCCGATAGCGTTTCACACTGGAATCATCAGCACGGTGAAGCACCCATGACAGTTTCATCGAACGAAACTAAAAACAACATCGCAAACAGACACGCGACACAACGTAGTCCATACGCGTTTAGCGGTGCTTATGGCCCCAACCTATTAATGGAGGTTGAAAAGTATGCACAGGTCGCCTCTGAGCTTGCTAAGAAATTCAGCTTTGATGTTATTCACGCCCATGACTGGATGACATATCCCGCAGGTATTGCTGCAAAGGAAGCAAGCGGAAAGCCGCTTATCGTTCACGTTCACGCAACGGAATATGACCGGAGCGGATCAAATGTTGATACACGTGTTCATGCCATCGAGATGGCAGGCATGCATAGCGCCGACTGCGTTGTTACTGTGAGTGACTGGACAAAGAAAATTGCCATCACTAAATACAATGTTCCGAAAGATAAAGTACAGGTAGTCCATAACGGAATCATTAGTAAGAAAAAGGAAGAGATCAAATTCGAATCTCCGCTCAAGCGTTCGCCCATTGTAACATTCCTCGGAAGGATCACTCATCAAAAAGGTCCTTTATATTTCGTCGAAGCTGCAAAGGCGGTGCTCGCAGAAATTCCTGACGCGAGATTTATTGTCGCGGGATCAGGCGATCTTCTTCCGAAAATGATCCAACAGGTAGCGAAAGCCGGAATGTCATCACGTTTTCACTTTACAGGATTTGTAAAAGGACAAGACATTGAAAGGATCTGGTCAATCTCGAATGTCTACGTCATGCCATCAGTGTCCGAGCCATTCGGTATCGCACCACTTGAAGCAATTCAGGCGGGAGTTCCCGTTATTATTTCAAAGCAATCGGGCGTTGCTGAAGTAATGCCGCACGCGATTGCTGTTGATTTCTGGGATACGTCTGCGTTGGCGGAAGCAATTTGCAGCGTACTGAAATACAAAAGTCTTTATCAAACATTAAAAAGGAATAGTAAAGCCCAGATCAAGGGCATTACATGGGACAGAGCGGCAAAACGATTAAATAACTTATACCATGAGCTTACAGAACAACAATGAAAATGTGAGAAACCTGATTCTGTATTTTCAGGTCCACCAGCCAAAACGTTTCAAACCGGTAAAGTTCTTTGATATAGGAGCAGACGGAACCCTGTATGATGATTTCGTTAACCAGTCTGTTGTTGAACGCGTGGCATCGTCGTGCTACCTGCCGACAAATGCGCTCTTGTTAAAGCTCATAAAGAAGCATCCGGAAATAAAAGTTTGTTTTTCAATATCAGGTGTTGCACTTGATCAGTTTGCTGAATATACACCGGAAGTAATCGACAGTTTTAAGGCACTTGCGGATACCGGTAACGTGGAATTTCTTGGTGAAACGTATTTTCATTCGCTCGCGTCTCTGATGAATGGACACGAATTCGAGATCCAGGTGTTAAAACACGCCGAACTCATCGAAAATCTGTTTGGAAGAAGACCAACATTTTTTCGAAATACAGAGTTGATCTACAACAACGAAATCGGCAAACGGGCTGCGCTGCTGGGATTTGAGGGTGTTATCACCGATGGTGTTCAACAGATTCTGAAGAATAACCGAAATGCACACCAGGTTTATGAGCACCCGGAACATTCAGAGCTGAAAATCTTACTGCGTGATTACATCTTAAGTGATGACATTGCGTTTCGCTTTTTTGAACACGGCGTTCGCCTGACGCCTGAAAAATATATGAAATGGATCAACGACATTTCTCCGGATGATAAAATCGTCACAATCGGTATGGATTACGAGACCTTTGGCGAACATCAAAAGAAGGAATCCGGGATCCACGACTTCCTGAAGAAGTTGTTAAAGAACATTGCAACGAGTGATTGTCACCGCCTGATGACACCTACCGAAGCTGTCCGCAACATTCAGGCTTCAGGAAAATTAAACGCTGAAAAAACCGTGAGTTGGGCCGACCATGAACGCGACCTCTCGGCGTGGCTTGGCAACGACATGCAAAAAGACGCATTTGACTCGCTCGGAAAAATTGAACGGGAGGTAAAAGCGTTAAACGATTCCGAGATCACGCGCCAATGGAGACTGTTGCAGACCAGCGATCACTTCTATTACATGTCAACAAAGCAGGGAAGTGACGGATCGGTTCACAACTATTTTAGTCATTACCCGTCGCCTTATGAAGCATTCATCAATTACATGAATGTGCTAACGGACTTTACGTGCAAAATCGAGAAACACAGGAAACTCGCAAAACAAAAGAAGGCGAAAAAGATCACCAAGGCGCTGCGCGAACTTGCGCATGCTTAAGGAAAAAAAAGGCGTTTCACAAGCGCCTTTTTTTCTTATTGTGAATGGTTACATATCACGAATTCTGAAGATTGACTGTAACAACAGGTCTTCCCTCCTCTTTGATTAGTTTATCAGAAAGGTTTTGCGAGAAAATTCTGAAGATGCCTTCCTTGCTGTTCTTGATCACAGCGAGAAATCCAGCATTAACTTCCTGGGCATAGCTTGTTAGTCCTTCAACGACATCATCGGTGTCAATTATCCGAACTTTGTATTTCTGAAGACCGGCGATAGCCGCCATCTGGTTAAAATACTCATCGAGAATAAGCGTCGGATTTTTCTTCGTATCACGTACGTGCACCAGGTGAATACATGCGTCGAAACATTCTGCAAGCTCTTTCAATGCTGTGAGTCCGTCGGCAGACTTGTTATCGGTAAGCACGTCAACTGCGACAACCATCGTTTTGAGTTGGTCGATCGAAAAACCATCACGGATGGAGAGCACGGGGCACGCGGAAACTTTGATTGTCTGCTCCGTATGATTTCCGGTAAAGACCTCCTTTGCATTTTGTTCACCTGAAGTCCCCATTACGATCAGATCAATATTTTCTGAACGAAGATATTCGTCAATGCCATGCTTGTATTCGCTGTCGACAACGGCGACATTGACAGTGACTCCAGAGGCAATATACTTCTCCACAAGCGCTTCCATTCGTTCTTTAGTAGCTTTGAGAACTTCAATTCCAAAAATATCAGGCTCCTCATCGGTGATCATCACGTCTCCCGTGGCGAGAAATGTAGAGCCTATCGGGTGACGAGTAAAATTTACGAGGTTTACAAGCGCGCCACATTTGCGGGCTATCTCAACCGCCATGTGTAAGCCGGTTTCCGCGGCAGGTGAAAGATCAGTAGGTACAAGTATTCTTTTCATAACAATTATCAGATGAAGCATTATTAAAATCACGCCAGAGGGCATGCTCGTTCGTTAAACTGAAATGATAGCCTTAGGTCTTTAATATTTGTTATTTTTACCCAACAACAATCCAACATAACATTATGAGAAGAAAAGCAACTGCAGTCTGGAAAGGATCAGGCAAGGAAGGATCCGGACATCTGAGCACCACAAGCACCGTTCTGGATAAGACACAATATTCATTCAACAGCCGTTTCGCCCAAGGCAAAGGCACAAATCCGGAAGAACTGATAGCGGCGGCACATGCGGGGTGCTTCTCAATGAAGTTGAGCTTTGTACTAAACGAAGCGGGCTTCACCGCCGATGAAATTACCAGCGATTGCACCATCACACTTGAAAATGGTGCAATTACGGAATCGGCGATAAAACTTTCAGCAAAGGTGCCGGGGATAAGTAAAGAGAAGTTTCAGGCAGCAGCAGAAGACGCAAAACAGAACTGCCCTATTTCGAAGCTATTGAATACCAAGATCACGTTGGACGCGACGCTGGCCTAAAGCTGACAAAAACAAAAAAGCTCCTCTTGCGGGGAGCTTTTCCAATAGAAGTAAGCTATATCTTAGTTATTAACTAATCTTACGTTAACGGCGTTTAAGCCTTTCTTTCCTTCTTTAAGCTCAAAAGTTACTTCATCGTTTTCATAGATGTTGTCAACTAAAAGCCCTGATACGTGAACAAAGAATTCTTTGCCCGTAGCTGTTTCCTTAATAAAACCGAATCCTTTGGTTTCGTTAAAGAATTTTACTGTTCCTTCTTTCATTGGTGATAAAAATGATAATTAATAATGTGTCAAAGGTACACCTATTGTGTCATTAACCAATCAGGTGTTTTGAAAAAAGCTGTTTTTTTAAGCTAAATTTTTTCACCGACGAACAATGCAACAGGAAAATCCTTGAATGCATCGAAAATGAAAAGTTTTTTCTCGGCCGACACAACATCTCCGGTCAAAACATTCGTCCATGTGGCCGGATAACCAGCGGGTAATATGATGTAGTTCGCTTCATTGAACTGATCGGCATAGGGCTGATCTGTCTGTCTGTTGCGTGCCAGACCAAGCGGGACGACGACGACGATTATTTTATTTTCAAATGCTCGCGCATAGGCCATCACAAATGCCTCGCCTCTTGCATCTAGGCTCACATACTCACCTTCGGCAAAAAGCGAGGGGAACTGCCGTCTGAAACTGAGTGCCTTCCATGTTACAAACAGCTTTTCGAAGGCGCTATTGCGGTTCGCTCGCAAAAAATCCATCAGGGTTGGACGCCCTTCCCGTTCCTTCTCGGCTATTTCAGATAGAATTCTAGTTCGCGCTGGATAATCTACCGGACGTCGGTTATCCGGATCAACAAAACTAAGATCCCAGAGCGTACATCCCTGATAAGTATCGGGAATGCCTGGCGCTGTAATCTTGATCAATGTTTGAGACAGCGAGTAGATCTCGGCATAGCGACGGATCATTTGAACAAACGGGATAAAGGTTGCGGCAAAACCATGATCGGGGCTGAAAAGATTTCTGACAAAACCTATACACGCCTGCTCGTAGGCCTCATTTGGCGCCGACCAGTTACTGTTTTCTTTCGCCTCGCGAATCGCTTTTGTGAGGTAAGCCGCAACTCTCTCGAGAAAAGGTTCATCTGCGAGCATTGACTCAGGCATGCCGCCGATCAACGACTGGTAAATGAAGTATTCGTCATTAAGCGACGGTGCTGGCTTTTCATCAACAGTCTTCTTCAGTGACTTATTCAACTCGAGCCAGTTCCTGACATGCGACTCCCACACTTCCGGTATCTGACTGAGCATATTAAGACGGAGTCTCGCATCTTCACCACGTTTAGTGTCGTGCGTAGCAGTCGCATTTAACGAGAAGCGATTAGTTTTCAACCGCATTGCCATCTTCGAATGAAATGACTGCACGCTGATGCCCAATGTTGAAGGTGCATCGCCTACTTCATCATGGGAGATGAGCGGATTATACACGTAAAACGTTGTATCCTCAACACCCTTTGCTGTGAGTGGTCCGGTAAACTGCATCACGCGCTTCAAAAACTTCATGGCGGCCAGTTGCTCCACCTTGCCTGTAAAAACACTCTCGAGATGCCGAAGTTCAGCTTCGAGATGGCGCGCATGCTCATAACAACGACGAAATGTTTCATTGATCACCGATTGTTCCTTCTCACGAAGAGGAAATTTATCAGGATAGATTCTGTATACGGGAACACACAACATAAAAACTCCCAGCGCTTCTTTCAAACGATCGCTATTAAACCGATCTGTCAGACTAAGTTCGTGCGCGAGGTGGAATAAATTGTCCCATTCGCCGCGCATATAATTTTCCAGAATCAGCTTCTTATTCTGATACACCATTTTATTGTATGGCATCAAGTCAGGGATGAGTTGTCGATAAAAATCAACGAGTTTCCTCCCTCCTTCGCGTTCAGTTGCGAGCTGGCTCACATAAGAAAGAAACTCGTATCCGCTTGTTCCCTGCAGTGGCCAGTGCTCCGGCATGTCTTCTTTCGCCTCGAGAATTTTTTCGGCGATGATGTAACAATCGGGCCCTAGCAAATTTCGCAGCCGCGTTACATAGCCTGATGGATCATACAAACCATCGATGTGATCGATACGGACGCCGTTGATCAGATTTTCATCGTACAATTGCTTTATGAACTGATGGTATTCGTCAAATACATGTTGGTCTTCCATTCGCAGGCAGATGAGTTCATTAACAGTAAAAAATCTGCGATAGTTAATTTCAAACTCTGAACGCTTCCAGTAAGTAAGCTGATAATACTGGCGGGATAATATTTGCTTTAATCCCTCGTGATCGTTATTCAATGATTGAAGTGCCGCAACGATCTTCTTTTCATTCAATTCTTTTCCCCCTTGCTTTCTGAATACGAGCCAATCATTAAGTGAAAGAACTTTTGATTCCGAAACAAACGCGGAAACCTCGGAAGTAATACCCAACGCCCCCGAAATACTTTCAAGCGCTGTTAACGATATCGGATAAGTCGAATCATAATATTGAACAACAAACGCGCGATTAATGAAATTGATTTTTATCTCACCTTTTGCGATGCACTCGTCGCGCTCGGCGCCAAGAAATGGAACAGCTATCTTCCCCTTGTATTCAGGTAAAAAGTGATTCCAGTCGATATCAAAGTAGTTGTAGAACGGCGATGACGGACCACGCTCAAACACGTCCATCAGTCGTTCGTTCCGATGATCAAACGCCATGTGATTTGGCACGATGTCCTGTACCCAAAGCATCTTCCGACGTTTCAATTCTTTCGATAAATCACGCAACTCATCAAGTGTTCCAATTTCAGGGTCAATCATGTGCGGATCAAGCACATCGTATCCATGTGAGCTTCCAGGTCGCGACTTCAGAATTGGGGCAGCATACACGGCGGAAATTCCAAGGTTGTCGAGGTAATCGAGAATATTCGTAAGATCCCTGAAGTTAAAATCCTTGTTGAGCTGAACGCGGTATGTTGATGAAGGAAGATTCATGCTATTTCATTTCCAGTAGTAGTGCCGACTCAGGCTGAACAATGAGTTTACCGTTTTGAACTTCAACCGCGCCTGGCCCCCTCCACTTTTCGGAGGCAGAATCAACAACGACGTCATACTGCCCGGGAGGCAAATAGTCAATCTGTGATTTCTCAAAGTTGACGATCAGAAGCAGCGTACGCCCGCCGCCGCGTTTTTCCATGGTAATGGCCTTCCTACCATTGAGAACATTCGCCGCAACGGTATCTCTCGCGAAATCCTGAAAAGCAGGGTGTTCTCGTTTAATCGCGATAATCTCTTTGTAGAAATTCAGTAAGGTGTGCTGTTCATTATTGTTGCCGTAATCCCATGAAAGGATACACGCGCGAAAGGTTTTTTCTGCTTGGGGATCGGGGACTTCGCCTTCCCAATTGAAGTACGAGAATTCTGCTTTCCTTCCTTTGCGCACGGCCTCAACGAGATCTTTATCAGTATGTGAGATGAAATACTGAAAAGGATTTTTCTCGCCATACTCCTCGCCCATAAATAACATCGGAACATGCGGAGAAAGAATGTACGCGGCCGCTGTCATCTTTAATCCTTCAAACGTAAGGTGATGGGTAATCCGGTCACCAGGCATCCTGTTTCCTACCTGATCGTGATTTTGCGCGAAGACGACAAACTGATCGTAACGATTGTCTTT
>Ga0196965_1001280_pt1 | contig 10079 bp, 9 predicted proteins | sample S1_20metaG_FD_148668 | JGI IMG/M metagenome (GOLD analysis project Ga0196965, IMG submission 148668) | Soil microbial communities from Anza Borrego desert, Southern California, United States - S1_20 | ecosystem: Environmental > Terrestrial > Soil > Desert | place: USA: California | collected... | reverse complement strand
CCTTTTACAGCCCTGAAACTGCAACAAAAGAACTGGTAGACGAAGTTTTTGATATCACCAAGGATATTCCAAAATGTTTGAGGATAGTAGCCATAGCAAAATCAGCCCAACGAAATAATATGGCAAAGGAACTTCATAAAATTACAGCTGCTTCCTTGCTTATTTGGGGATTGAATGATACTATTACCCCACCTCATGTGGCACATGAGTTTAATAACCTGATAAAAGGTTCTACTTTAAAATTTATAGATAAGTGCGGACATGCTCCCATGATGGAGCATCCTGAAAAATTTAATGCGATTTTAACTGACTTTCTGAACATGAACTGATATGATAGCTGAGGAACTCATTAATCCTATGATACCAACCCTTAAACCTACAGATACGGTGGATAAGGCATTGGACTGGATGGAAGAGTTCCGATCCAATCAATTACCTGTTTTAGACAATTCAGAATATAAAGGTTTAATAAACGATTATTCTTTTTATGACGGATCAAATGGAGGTCCGCATATTTCTGATTATGCTTTAAGCGCTGAAGAAGTATTTGTGCTGCCTCACCAACACTTTTATGATGTTATAAAAATAGCATCAGACAATCATTTAGAAGTAATAGCTGTCGTTGATGATCAAAGAGACTACAAAGGAGTGATCTCAGTAAAGGAAACTCTGCTGTCTGCATTTGCCCAAATAAGTGCGGTTCAAACGGCAGGTGGAATTCTTGTTTTATCTCTTAATGAGAATGACTATTCTTTGGCTGAAATAAGCCGGCTAATTGAATCCAATAATCTAAAAATCCTTTGCTCGTATGTAACGAGTGATGATCTTGATCCATTGAAAATTAAGCTTACCCTAAAGTTGAATAAAATGGACCTCACATATGCCATCGCTACTTTGGAAAGGTATAATTATAAAATAATAGCCAAATTTCAGGAAACCGATATCATTCCGACTGATAAAGACAGATTAGACCTTCTTTTGAAATATTTAAGTCTTTAATAGTAATTAGTCTTATTTTTAGACCCTAAAGCAGAACTCAAACTTTATACTTAAAATGAAAATCGCCATTCATGGAAGAACATTAAAGGAAGAAAGTTTGATTTTTATTAAAGATATGTTTGAGGAGTTATCCAAAAACAATATCGACGTTCAGCTTTCTCAGACATTAGCAACCGCTCTTACTGAATTTGGAATAAAAGTCAGAAAAATTAAAGACATCTTTAATGATTCCAAAGATATCTTTAATGCAGATATTCTCCTAAGTATCGGAGGTGATGGTACTTTACTGGAATCCATTACATATGTAAAGGATAAGAATATACCGATATTAGGAATAAATACAGGAAGAATGGGATTCCTCGCAACAATAACCCCTTCTAACCTGGGCTACGCCATAGAATGTATCCTTAATGGATATTATGAGATAGATGAGAGAACGTTGGTGCACCTTGAATCAGACCGGGATTTATTTGAAGGAATAAACTTCGGATTGAACGAATTTGCAATTCTCAAGAGAGATACTTCTTCAATGATAACGGTACACACCTTTATTAATGGAGAGTATTTAAACTCTTACTGGGCGGATGGAATAATACTTTCCACCCCAACCGGCTCCACTGGCTATTCTCTCAGTGTCGGTGGCCCCCTTGTGCTTCCTCATTCAAACAACTTTATTTTATCGCCCGTAAGTCCGCACAATTTAAGTGTACGACCTCTTGTTATTCCCGACGATAAAGTTATTTCTTTTGAAATTGAAGGCAGAAGTAAAAATTTCCTCGTCTCTTTGGATTCCAGGTCAAGGGCAGTAGAGGGAAATGTGCAATTGGCGGTAAGAAAAGAAAATTTTAAAGCAAAATTGATAAGAATAAATGGTTACAACTTCCTTGACACGCTAAGGTATAAATTGAATTGGGGTTGGGACGTAAGAAACTAACTAATTTTAAAACAATTATTTATTTTTATATTTGCATAATTGTAGATTGATTTGAAATCCTCAATAAAAACATATATGTTGAGAAAATTATACTTGTTTTCTTTTTTTTTAATTTCCTTTATACTTATTCAGGGACATGATTCTTATGGACAGAATAAAAACAGGAGGAAAGATTTAAGACACAAAAACAGAAAAATTTCGTCTTTCACAGGCAAAGGGGCAAAGTTTGATAAGCGAAGACAATACAACGGGCTTGGTATTAATTTGAGTTCGATGAACTATTTCGGTGATATTACCCCTTCTCCAAAACTTTTAAGTACTGATATTCAATTTTCCCGTCCTCAGATTGGGATTACTTATATGCGAAGAATCGGAACAAGGTATAGCCTGAGGGGATCTTTTTCCTGGGGAAGAATACAAGGTGATGACTATTATTCAGCAGATAAAGAAGACAATAATGCCCGCTTCCGTTATGTTAGAAATTTACATTTCAGGAACGACATAAAAGAACTTTCGCTAGTCGGGATGGTTGACCTGCTTGAAAACAGAGGTAACTATCTAAGACGTGTGGATATCACCCCATATGTTTTTGGAGGTGTCGCGGTATTTCACCATAACCCCAAAGCAAAAACACCTGAAGATAGCCCTGTTCAGCCGGGTAAATGGGTAGCTTTACAGCCATTGGGAACAGAAGGCCAGGGATGGTTGGATGGAGCAAATAAAAAATATTCACGGGTGCAATTATCTCTTCCAATAGGCGTTGGTTTGAGGTACCGGTTAAGTGATAATTTTGATTTAAGCTTTGAAGTTGGTTATAGATACACATTTACCGATTATTTGGATGATGTGAGTGGAAATTTTGTCCAAGAGGATTTGTTCACGGATGAATTAACTGAGAGGATGGCAGACAGATCCCTTGAGCCAATAAATGCAAGAACAGGGGCCGAAAGAGATGCAGAAGTTATACAAAACACTGCGCCAAACGGTTATTCATATGCAGCAGGAAATAAGAGAGGCACTCCAAATAAAGATGTTTATATAGTAACAGGTTTTCATTTAACATACGTTTTTGTTGGCAACGGAATATTCGGCGGAAATAGAAGAAATGCAAAGTTCAGATAACAAAAGATCTGAACTTAAATCTTTTATCTTTTTAACTCTTATTTTTTTAACTCCATTTTTCGTTTATGCCCAGAAATGGGAGATAGGTGGCGCCATTGGTGGAGGTAATTATGTAGGTGATGTTAATCCTGCCTTTCGATTTGAAAACTACCAGCCTGCCGGAGGAATTTTTGGAAGATATAATTTTAGCCACGCTGTTAGTGCAAAGCTTGCTGCCAATGTTGTTAAAACCCATGGTTCAGATGATTTTAACAATGATCGCTATTCTAAAATCAGAAATGAAGATTTTATAAGAGTAGTCGGAGAAGTGGTCGGGCAAATCGAATACAATTTCTTTGACTACAGAAATGAAAAAAACCGCAGAAACTGGACTCCTTATTTTTTTATTGGCGGAGGCGTAATGTATATGCACGGCCCTACTTCTCCTGCAAAAAAGATTCAATCCGTTATTCCTACAGGTATAGGGTTTAGAAAAATTATTAATGGCAAGTGGAATTTCGGACTTGAACTGGGCGCCAGAAAAACATTTACGGATTACTTTGATCATTTATCCGGTTCTGAAGCAAATACAAAGTTTAGGAACGGAAATGAATTTGACCGCGATTGGTATTTTGTAAGCACGATCAGTATCAGTTATACTTTTTATAGCATCCCCTGTCCATTTTATTTTGATTAAAAGCCGGATTATTTTCCCTCCGCATTTCATCTATTTATAATTTTAATACTCCTTTTATACTATTTAACTTATTGAATGATAAGTTTTAATTGGTGAACTGAAATTCGTACCTTGCGCTTTAAAAACCATAGAGGAAACTTGTCCTGAAAAAGTATTAGATAAAGTAAATTCATGAAGGAAAAAATTGACCTAAACAATTTACCAAGTCACATAGCCGTTATCATGGACGGAAATGGGAGATGGGCAAAGAAGAAAGGTGCGGCCAGGATATTTGGTCATCAAAATGCAATAGAGGCGGTAAGACAAACGACAGAAGGATGTGCCGAAATCGGGATTAAATTCCTTACTTTATATGCCTTCTCCACTGAAAATTGGGGACGCCCTCAAGCAGAAGTTAACGGTTTAATGCAATTGCTGGTTTCTACAATAAGATCTGAAACCAAAACTTTGATTAAAAACAATATAAAACTTTCAACCATCGGGGATGTTTCCCAGTTACCCAAGTCTTGTCAAAACGAATTAGTAGAAGCCAAAGAAATTACCCAACACAATACAGGATTAACTCTTAATATAGCATTAAACTATAGCGGCAGATGGGACATAGTGGAAGCAACAAAAAAAATAGTGAAGGAATGTAGCGAAAAAGGGATGGCCCTCGAAGATATAAATGAAAGCTTATTTTCATCTTCATTAAGCACTGCCGGCATTCCTGACCCTGAATTATTAATCAGAACCAGTGGAGAAATGAGAATAAGTAATTTTCTTCTTTGGCAATTGGCTTATACAGAACTTTATATTACTGAAATTCTATGGCCTGATTTCAGAAAAGAACATCTTTACAATGCAATTCATGATTTTCAAAAAAGAGAAAGGCGCTTTGGTAAAATAAGCGAACAAGTTAAAGTATAATTGCTAGTCCTATCAGTTTCATAAGAACATTTTAATGAAAAAAATATTTTTAGTTTTAATTCTTTCCATATTCTATTTCCAGTTATCAGCACAGATCAAATTAGGCAATAAATACCCCAGAAACTCTGATATTATTATTGATTATTCGACTCCTCAAGAGTATGAGATCGGTGGAATAACGGTAGTAGGCGCTGAGGGCCTTGACCCGAATGCTATAATTTCTATTACAGGACTCAGCGTGGGTGATATGATTAATATACCAGGAGAAGCCATTTCCTCTGCTATAAAAAAATTATGGGATCAAAGCATCCTGGCGGATGTAGAAATCAACGCAACTAAAGTGGAGGGAAGAAAGATATTCCTTGAAATCAAACTTAAAGAAAGACCAAGATTGGCAAATTTCCGGTTTGAAGGCATAAACAAAGCAGAGAAGGAAAGTCTCACAGATAAAATTAAGCTAATAAAAGGAAGGATTGTCTCTGATGCTTTAATCAAAAATACTCAGCTTCAGGTTAAAAAGTTCTTTATTGATAAAGGCTTTCTAAATGTAGAAGTGGATATAAACCAATTGATTGATTCTTCTTCTACCAATTATGCCACTTTAAAAATCAAAGTGGACAAAAAGAAAAAGGTAAAAATAAATAGAATATATTTTGACAATAATGAAGCAATAGCAGATGCTACTTTAAAGAGGAAAATGAAGAAAACCAAAGAAAAAATCAGGTTTACTATTCCTCATGATATTCTTAATACCATAAAAAATGCTGAATCAATTCGGTTAACTCCTGCCCTGCAAACACTTAATAAGATTTTCATGCCGAAATATGCCATGAAATATTTAAATGAGCACGTCAGAGTAAACTTTCTTACTGCATCAAAATTCAATAAAAATGATTATGCAGATGACAAAGAAAAAGTTATTGATTTTTATAACAGTAAGGGTTATAGAGATGCAATTATTCTTAATGACACCATATATAAATTCAATAACAAATCAATTAACATAGAAATCCTGGTTGATGAGGGCAAAAAGTATTATTTCAGGGATATTAACTGGAAAGGAAACTATGTCTATGACAGCGCCACGCTGAGTACTGTTCTTGGGGTAAAAAAAGGAGATATTTATAACAAAGAAGAACTGGAAAAAAGGCTCAGATATAATCCTACCGGTGATGACATCAGTTCATTATACATGGATAATGGTTATTTGTTTTTCAATATTGAGCCTGTAGAGGTAATGGTTGAAGGCGATTCAATTGACCTGGAAATGCGAATTAGCGAAGGCAACCAGGCTACCATTAATAAAGTGTATGTAACCGGAAATACCAAAACCAATGACCACGTTGTTTTAAGGGAAATAAGAACGCTTCCGGGGCAAAAGTTTAACCGGTCTTTAATCATTAGAACGCAGCGGGAAATATCGCAGTTGGGCTATTTCGATCCGGAAAAAATTAATCCTGTGCCTATTCCTAATATGAGAGACGGTACAGTAGATATAGAATATCAGGTGGTTGAAAAGCCAAGTGATCAGATTGAGCTTTCAGGAGGATGGAGCGGATATGGGTTCATTGGAACTTTAGGAGTGGTTTTTAACAATTTTTCTGCAAGAAAAATATTTAATCCCAAAGAATGGAGAGGCGTGTTGCCTTCCGGGGATGGTCAAAGACTAGCTTTAAGATTACAGGCAAGTGGTAAATTTTATCAAACCTATTCGCTTACCTTTACAGAGCCTTGGTTAGGAGGCAAAAAACCTAATTCCTTCACCATCGGATTAACGCATTCCGTGAGTAGAATTGGGGGCTATAATGACAGAAACTATGCTTATTACAGTGGTATACCGGATATCACCGGAAAAATTGAAATCTCTTCAGCATCAGTGAGCTTGGGTCGAAGGTTAAAATTCCCCGATGACTTTTTTACATTAAGCAATGGATTATCCTATACTCGGTATGGATTGGATAACTATTCCTATTCTCAATTTGGATTTGTTACTGGTGCAGCTCATAACATTAACTTTAACACCACTATTTCAAGAAGCAGTATCGACAATCCAATGTTTCCAAGAGGCGGATCCAGTGTTTCGTTAAGTGTAAGCTTAACTCCTCCATATTCTTTGTGGTTCCCTCAGGTAGTTAAGTCCATTCCTAATGATTTCACCAAAACCAATGACGTAGAAAATGGGGTTTTAAAGGAGGAAAGAATGGTTGAATACCATAAATGGATGTTTGATGCCTCTCAATTTATAAGTCTGACAAAGAACTTGGTAATCAATGTAAGAGCTCATTTTGGCTTTCTTGGATACTATAATAAAAATTATTACACTAGATTTGAGCGCTTTGAACTTGGGGGGGATGGACTGGCTATGAATAATTTCCTGCTAGGTACAGAAATTATCGGACTTAGAGGATATGAAAACAGATCATTGAACCCATACGATAAAAATTCATCGCCAATTCAAAATCAACCGGGTGTTGCATACAATAAATTTGTATTTGAAACACGTTATCTGATTAGTCCAAACCCTTCTGCAACGATATGGGTCCATGCGTTTGCTGAAGGTGGAAATAATTTTAGTAGTTTTAGGGATTATAACCCATTCAAATTATACAGAACGGCAGGAGTAGGAGCTCGTATATTTATGCCAGCTTTCGGTCTGTTAGGTATAGATTATGGTTACGGTTTTGATGAAGTTCCAGGAGCTCCAAAAGCCAATGAAAGAAGGTTTATGTTTACAATTGGTCAACAATTCAGATAGTATTATTTAAAAGATGAAAAAAATAATATTACTTTTACTTTTAACTGGTTTGAGCGGAAGTATTTTAGCTCAAAAAATCGGATACATAGATTCCGGCTTTATCTTAAATAAGATGCCAGAATATAAAGAGGCTCAGGCAGAAGTTGAGAGATTATCTCAAAAATGGCAATCTGAGCTGGACCAGAAATATCAGGATATCGAAAAATTTTATCAGGAATATAAATCGGAAGAGGTTTTATTAACAGAACCCATGAAAAAAATTCGATTGGATTCCTTAGAACAAAAGAGAGTAAAACTTGCAGAAACGCAAAAAAAATATTTTGGCTTCGAAGGTTTACTTTTCTTGAAAAGACAGGAAATAGTAAAGCCGATACAAGATAAAATGTTTGAAGCGGTAGAAAAAGTTTGCAGAACCAAAAGGATTGATATAATGTTTGATAAGGCGTCGGATCTGGTTATGCTTTATACAAATCCTGTTCATGATTATACCGAATATATTTTGGAGGAGCTTGACCTGGCAGTAGATAATGCAGATTATTCACAAAATACCAGTCAATCTGATACAACAGAAACAGAAGATTCTACCGATAACACAAAATAATAATGATAAAAAATAGTAACATGAGACTTAAATTAATTTTAGTTAGTGCTTTAATTTTATTTTCAATTTCTTTTTCGGGACTATCTCAAAATACTCCTATTAAAATAGGCTTTACAGATGTTGGATATATTCTGACAAATCTTCCTGAATTCAAACAAATCGAATCACAATTAAAAACACATAACACACAACTTCAAAATCAATTAGAAGCAAAAGTTAAGGAACTTAGAGAGAAAGCAGCAAAATTTGAAAAAGAAGCACCAACAATGACTGAAGTAATCAGAAATAGTCAGATGAAGGATCTTCAAAATTTGGAACAAAGTATCCAGGAATTTCAACAAAATGCACAGGCATCCTCTCAACAAAAAGAAAGAACTTTATTACAGCCTCAATACGAAAGAATCCAGAAGGCCATTGATGAAGTAAGGGTTGAGAATGGATACGATTTCATCTTTAATGCAAACCCTGAAGGATTAAGTGTTATCCTTTCAGCAGATGAAGATAAATACAATGTATCGGACCTTGTATTTAAAAAACTTGGCGTAACACCGCCTGCAGCAGGCAATACCACCAATACTACCCCTGCGGCATCATCAACTACCGAAAACAAGAAATAAAAAATATTTTCTAATAAAAAAGCCTCTTTTTGAGGCTTTTTTTGTTTTAAAACTATGCGTCCACCACATCTCAAGCGTAATGATAAGGTAGCATTTGCTGCGCCAGCAAGAAAAATTAAACAGGAAGAAATAGCTTACTCAATAAAAATCCTGGAATCCTGGGGTCTTGAAGTAGTCGTTGATGAGCGGCTTTTCAGACAATGTAATCAGTTTGGAGGAAATGATGAGGAGCGGATTGAGTTGTTTCAGGATTTACTGAATAATAAAGAAATTAAAGCGATTATATGTGTGCGGGGTGGTTATGGCATTACAAGAATTATTGACAGAGTTGATTTCTCCGGCTTACTGAGAAACCCTAAATGGATCTGTGGATACAGCGATGTAACAGCCTTGTTATGTCATCTCTTCAAAATGGACATAGAAGGCATTCATTCCACAATGCCCATGTTATTTGAAAGGGATAAACCAGAATCTCTGGAAAGCTTACGGAAAATCTTATTTGGGGAAGATTATTCTATTTCCAGCCCTGGCCATAGTTTAAATAAATATGGCGTGGCAGAAGGAAAGGTTGTTGGAGGAAATCTTTCCATTCTGAATACCTTAATTGGCACCCCTTCCGATCTGGAAACTAGCGGTTCTATTTTGTTCCTGGAAGATATTGATGAATACCTTTATAATATAGACCGAATGACAGTACAATTAAAAAGAACGGGAAAGTTGAATAACTTGTCGGGATTAATTGTCGGTCATATGACGGATATGAAGGATAATACTATCCCCTTTGGTTCTACTGCATTTGAAATACTACATAATTGGACCAAAGAATATAACATTCCGGTAGCGTTTGGTCTTCCCGTGGGGCATGAACCGGAAAATATGGCCATTCCTTTTGGGAGAATAGGAAGATTGAAAGTCTGCGATAAAGGAGCTTCCCTTAGTTTTATTAGGAATAATCAAGATCCAGCCCAAGCTTCTGTTTAAGCTCCAATAAAGCAGGGTTTTTCTTGACAAGGTGGTTAAATTTATCACTGGAGGTATAAATCATTTTTTTATCCTCTTCGATTACAATTATTGGATTAATATCCAAAGAATAATTTTCTAGTTTTTTCCGGAGAAAGGCCAATAGCTCTACTCTAAAACCATTTAACTGATCCAATTGAACAGGATTAGAAAGCTTCAAAGTGATTTTTCCGTCGGCGAAAGTATATTCCTGATTCAGTATAACCAGTTCGGAAGGCTTATTTTCTTTTTTCTTCAGGATCGTAAATTCATCCCATGCAGTTTTTAATAATTCCTGTGTAACCGGTTTGTCCTCTGATTCCCTTGTTTCTACCTGGATGAATGCCGCTTTTGTTTCAACAGGGTTTTCAATTGTTGATTTTATCCGGTCAAGGCTTGGAATCTTTAACGTTGATTTTAAAGGATTACCTGTTGAAGATGACAATAGACTTCCTTTTGCTGAATTA
>Ga0196965_1001279_pt1 | contig 10079 bp, 5 predicted proteins | sample S1_20metaG_FD_148668 | JGI IMG/M metagenome (GOLD analysis project Ga0196965, IMG submission 148668) | Soil microbial communities from Anza Borrego desert, Southern California, United States - S1_20 | ecosystem: Environmental > Terrestrial > Soil > Desert | place: USA: California | collected... | reverse complement strand
CTTTACTCGCTCCGTGACGGTGGAGATTAGATATCGGGCAGGTTCTCCATACGGTTTAGCAGATGAAATTGTTCGTGTTTTAAGAGAATCCTTTTTTGTTCGTAGCGATTTTCTTATTTTTCTTTTATGTCCCCACGTACGTTTGCCTTCTTTTTGATCATCTTAATTGCACCACTTGCCACCAACCTGATGGGGCAAGATTTTGACGAAGAATTAACACAGATTGAAAATCGGAAATTTACAACTCATGAGTTGGCCAAACTCCTCGAAAATGTTAAGGGGGGACAGGTGCACGTCATCAATTGCGAAATATTTCTCACGCCAGGCAAAGATACAGAGTTTGGTTACGACGATGCGACTCTTCTGGTGCCTAAAGCGGTCGGTTTGATCTATTTTTCCAGGTGTAAGTTTTATAAAGTTCAAGTATCCCTTTTAAGCCAATCGACAATAGTAAGTTTTTACGACTGTCGGGATAATTATAATCTCGACGTTATTTTCGGTGCTGTTCTAGAAGTCAATAATTCGCAACTGCGCAATGCATATTCCACTGTTGAAAAAGAAATTTCTCCAGATACTGTATTTGTCGAAATAGTGACATCGAACGTCTCAGATTTTCAGGTTACCAATGCTTCGGTAGTTTTGCATATTGAAGACTCGTCGCTTGATTTTTTTCAGCTTTATAACTGTACTGACGCTGGAATATCTGTCAAAAAGAACGGCTGGACGTACACCGATGACCGGTTTTTTAATTCTATAAATTGTGACGCAATAGACTGTGATTGGAATGAGCAATTTGGGAACAAAACGGTGGCTATTTTTCCGGATTACTCCTTTAACAAAGTGAGTCTCCTTAAAAGCAAAATACAGAACTTAATTATAGATAATACGACACTGAGCATGAACCCGAACGCCGTCCTACCGATTTATGGATGTGAGATCGGCGATTTGACTATTACCAACTCTCATTTGCAAAACCTCGATCTGTTCAACTCAACCGTTTCGACTAATCTTGTTTTTAAGAATACGACGCTGACGGGTGTAAACTTATATAAGGCAACGCTACCCTCAACCAATGTATCTGGGTTAAGCTTTCAGGATCATATCACCAATAAGCTTTACATCTTCGACCCTTTAAACGTGAAGGAATTTTCCAACCTATTAAAGAAAAAGGATGGGACTGACAGCCTGTTAGTGAGGCAAGACACTACCCGCTGGCGTCGTGGTGCATCTGACACGATTGCTTTTTACCATGTCCGCAAATATGATGGTAGCGGTGATCAGTTGAATGACGACTTCCTCTATAGTGAACTGATCAACGAGTACGCGAGCCTCTATCAACTTTACAAACAACGCGGGGATCTACAATCATCGAACGTTTGTTATGCAACCATGAAGGATTTCATGCTGCGTCGATTGAAGTTGGCATACGCGGAAAATCCAACTTTCAAAAGCTTCTTCGCCTGGCAACTTGCCTGGCTCGTAAAAGTGTATACCAACCACGGTACAGATCCAGCGCTGGCGATCACTGTCTCTTTTTGGGTCATCTGCGCGTTTGCTGTCTTTTATTTTTTCTTTCCTTCTGATTGGGATGTAGCGAGTAAAGGAAAGCTTCTTCAAAATTACCGCGACTTTATCCAAAAGAATGAGAAAGGATATATAAAACCTTTTTTTATTTTGATAACTGGTTTTGGTTTGAGTTTTATCAATGCACTTACATTGAGCGTGAACGCGTATACAACACTTGGCTTTGGAAACATTCCTACCCATGGTCTGGCCCGTTACGCCTGCGTCATTCAAGGTTTTATTGGATGGTTCATGTTAAGTATCTTCACTGTTGCACTAATCAATCAGGTGCTGGCATAGAAGCCATCGGAGCCTGGGTTGGCAATTTTTCCAAATCATAACAGCACAAAAAAAGCTCGTCGTAAGGCGAGCTTTTTTGTTGAATCGTCTATGTTATCTATCAATTACTCTTCATCTCTGTGCGAGCGTGTCTTTCCGATCACGTAGTGCAGACCAAGCTGCACGCCTACTAGTAAATTGGCGCGTTTGCCGAAGATGTTATTGCCATTCTTCAGCTCATCAATTACATCACCGTTGCGCATATCGGTGATACTGTAGCTCGTACGTACCTGCGTGCTCAGATACATGTGTTTCGAAAGATCGATGTCCAATCCAAAGGCTGCTGCAAGCGAGAACTCCGCTTTCTTAAAATCATTTGCCTTCTTTGATAGTACATCGGTTGATGGAATATTGGATGGAAGTGAGTAAGTGCCATCTCCATTGTCAATCGCCGTTGGAAATTCAGCCTGAATGTTTGCGAAGTCCGTTCCGTCGGGAAGGGCAAACGTTCCTGCCTGCGCTTCTACAGTTTCTTTCGCTGCAGTAAGCAAAGACAACTGCGGACCGAAATTGAAGTTTGCTCTCGCTGCGCCGTTGCCGCCGCCCATAAATTTCAAAAGCATCGGTAATTGAAGAAAGCTCATATCTATCTTACGTTCACCCTTCACACTTTTTGCAGCATCTATCATTTGATAGATCTGGCCTTGCTGTGATTTGATGGCTTCGAGGGAAAGACCGAATTTCTTCCCGATGTCAATACCAAAATTGAATCCGATCGGAGAGAACTTGTACGTCATTTCCGAATTGTACCGCGGATCTTTGGAAAGTCCTTTATCAAGTACAAACGTGGCATTGACAGCTGTTGTAGCGCCGAAATGCGCCTGCAATATTTGTCCGAATGCTGAGCTGCTAATAATGAAAAGCAGCAGTAGGGGTAAAAGGTGTTTCATGATTGCTTACAGTTAGGTTATAGGTAAATACATTTTTTTAAGTAAAGTAACCCCAGCTTATGAATGCCTGCCCGGGGCCGATAAAAAGGCCCGGTTTGCCGGGCCTTGCTATTTATTGGTTTACATATTTCTACGGTACTGACCGCCCACTTCAAAGAGCGCTTTCGTGATCTGTCCCAGGGAACAAACCTTGCTGGCTTCCATCAGTTCGGCGAAAATGTTTTGATTGTTAATCGCTGCCTGTTGTACGCGCTCAAGCGCATCCGTTGTTTTCTCACGATTAAAGTCATTGAGATTGCGCAGCATTTTGATCTGGTACTCCTTTTCCTCAGTCGTTGCACGAATCACCTCCTGCGGAATGATCGTCGGTGAACCCTTCGAGCTCAGGAACGTGTTTACGCCGATGATCGGATATTCGCCAGTGTGCTTCAATGTTTCGTAGTACAAGCTTTCTTCCTGGATCTTTCCACGTTGATACATGGTTTCCATCGCCCCCAATACACCACCTCGCTCGGTAATGCGATCAAATTCTGAAAGCACAGCTTCTTCAACAAGATCCGTTAATTCTTCGATGATGAACGAGCCCTGTAAAGGGTTTTCATTTTTCGCAAGACCAAGTTCCTTGTTGATGATTAATTGGATCGCCATCGCACGACGTACTGATTCTTCTGTTGGCGTTGTGATGGCTTCATCATACGCATTTGTGTGTAACGAATTACAGTTGTCATAGATCGCGTACAATGCCTGGAGTGTTGTTCTGATATCATTAAAATCAATCTCCTGCGCGTGCAGCGAGCGGCCTGACGTCTGGATATGGTATTTCAGCATCTGGCTCCGCGCATTCGCGCCATATTTATTCTTGAGTGCCTTTGCCCACAACCTTCTCGCTACACGGCCGATAACTGCATACTCCGGATCAACGCCATTGCTGAAAAAGAACGAAAGGTTTGGCGCAAAGTCGTTAATGTTCATGCCGCGACTCAGGTAATATTCCACATAAGTGAAACCATTCGCGAGCGTAAACGCAAGCTGCGTGATCGGGTTAGCACCAGCTTCAGCAATATGATACCCCGAAATGGAGACAGAGTAAAAGTTTCTTACATTTTTATCAATGAAGTACTGCTGAACGTCGCCCATCAATCGCAACGCAAATTCTGTTGAAAAAATGCAAGTGTTTTGCGCCTGATCTTCTTTGAGAATATCGGCTTGCACCGTGCCACGAACCTGTGAGAGCGTTGAAGTCTTTATCTTTTCATACACTTCTTTAGGAAGCACCTGGTCTCCTGTTACACCCAGGAGCATCAGCCCGAGTCCATCATTGCCTTTTGGCAACGATCCCTGGTAGGATGGTCGCACGCTATCCTTGTAAATCGCTTTGATCTTGTCCTGAACTTCTTTTTCGAGTCCATTCTGTCTGATATAAATCTCGCACTGCTGATCGATGGCCGCATTCATAAAGAATCCAAGCAGCATTGGAGCAGGGCCATTGATTGTCATCGATACCGATGTCCTTGGATCAGCAAGGTCAAAACCGCTGTAAAGTTTTTTAGCGTCATCCAGACAGCAAATGCTCACACCTGAGTTTCCAATCTTCCCATAAATATCCGGACGGTAATCCGGATCGTTTCCGTAAAGCGTTACTGAGTCGAAGGCAGTTGAAAGGCGTTTCGCCGGCATGGCAAGGCTGACGTAGTGAAAGCGTCTGTTGGTTCTCTCTGGACCGCCTTCACCAGCGAACATGCGCGTTGGATCCTCGCCTTCACGCTTGAACGGATAAATTCCTGCTGTGTAAGGAAATTCACCCGGAACGTTTTCCTGTAAGCTCCATTGCAGCACATCGCCCCATGCTTCATATCGCGGAAGAGCAACTTTTGGTACCTGTGTATGCGACAACGATTCAGTGTGTGTTTGTATGGCGATCTCCTTGTCGCGAACCTTAAATTTGAAGAGCGCTTCTTTGTATTGTTTTACTTTCGCATTCCAATCATCGACCAGCTTAAGATTTTTCGGATCGAGGTTAAGTTTGATTTTTTCAAACTGCTCCTGAAGACTTTTCACCAGACGGTCCTTATCATCAAGCGCAGAATCCTTTAGCGTTTCGATTGATTTCTGTAACGCATATAGTTTCTGTGCAACTTCTTTTTGCTCTCCTACCCACGCATCATACTTGCGATTGTTCTCGGAGATTTCGCTCAGGTAGCGTGTTCTATGAGGAGGAATGACAAATATCTTTTCAGACATTTCTTTGGTAATCTGAAAAGTAGTTTGAAGAGACGCTCCTGTTTTACCAACAACTGTATCGATGAGGTGTTTGTAAAGCTGATTTGTTCCGGGATCGTTAAACTGAGAAGCAATTGTTCCAAACACCGGCATGTCTTCCGGCTTCGATGTCCAGAGCTGATGATTACGCTGAAATTGTTTTTTTACGTCGCGCAATGCGTCGAGTGCGCCACGTTTATCGAACTTGTTCAACGCAATGACATCCGCGAAATCGAGCATGTCAATTTTTTCGAGCTGTGTTGCAGCGCCATACTCTGGCGTCATCACGTAGAGTGACACATCGCTGTGATCAAGGATCTCTGTATCACTTTGTCCGATGCCGGAAGTCTCGAGAATGATCATATCAAAGCCCGCCGCTTTCATAACAGCAATTGCTTCTTTCACATACGCTGACAATGCCAGGTTGCTTTGACGTGTTGCAAGCGAGCGCATGTATACCCGTGAATTGTTGATTGCATTCATACGGATGCGATCACCCAGCAGTGCGCCACCTGTCTTGCGTTTGGATGGATCAACAGAAACAATCCCGATATTTTTATCCTTGAAGTCAATAAGAAAACGTCTCACGATCTCATCAACCATCGAGGATTTTCCCGCTCCGCCCGTTCCGGTGATACCAAGAACAGGCGCTTTAGAAGCATCGGCTTTTGTTTTGATCTGATCGAAAGTCTTCTTGTGTTTATCAAAATAGTTTTCAGCTGCTGAGATCAGCTTGGCAATAGCAACATGGGAGTTTGGCGTCAGCGACTGTACGTCAACATCGATTTCTTCACCGGTTGGGTAATCACTTCTTTCAACAAGATCGTTGATCATTCCCTGCAGACCCATAGCGCGTCCGTCGTCGGGAGAATAGATTCGTGTGATGCCATGATCCATCAATTCTTTGATTTCATCAGGAAGAATCACGCCGCCACCGCCGCCGAAAATCTTAATATGGCCTGCGCCTTTTTCCTGAAGCAGGTCGAACATGTATTTGAAATACTCATTGTGGCCACCCTGGTAACTTGTCATGGCGATGGCCTGGGCGTCCTCCTGAATGGCGGTATTGACAACTTCTTCAACACTTCGATCATGCCCGAGGTGGATTACTTCGCAACCAGTACCCTGGATGATTCTGCGCATGATATTGATCGCCGCATCATGACCGTCAAAGAGACTTGCTGCGGTTACGATTCTAACCTTATTTTTCGGTTTGTAAGGATCCGGCGCCTTATGACCTGCTAGTGCTTGTTGTTTGTCCTGTTTTGGCGCGCTGATAGTGTCGGTGCTCATAAAATATTACCCTTCAAAAACTTGATTTGCAGGGTCAAAAATAACCTTTGCGGGCGATAATCCCTAACAGGCATTAGGCGAGAACGACGTTAATTAAGCAACCTTGGAATTCAGAAATGGATAATCATTGTCAGCGCGGGAATCGCGCGAATTTTTCAAGTCAATAACGAATTGAGATCCCTGGCCCGGGCGGCTTTTGACATAAATATCAGCACCCATCGCTTCGAGATACTTTTTGCAAAGTGAGAGCCCCAAGCCGGTTCCAACCTCGTCTTTTGTGCCGATTGATGAGAAATTTTTGTCGATGTCGAACAGGTGCTCAATTTTTTCAGATGCGATGCCAATCCCATTATCCTCAACGGCAATGAAACTATTACCGTTGACAGCCTGGAAGGTTACGTTGATGAATCCACCTTCATTCGAAAACTTCAGCGCATTCGATACAAGGTTACGGATCACCATTCTTAAAATGTTCTGATCTGCATAAAGAGAAATGGTTTCACAAATCGGGTTAATAAGCTTCACCTTTTTTTCCTTTGCCTGAAGGTTGAAGAGACTCAGACATTCGTCGACGAGTGGCTTGAGGTGAAATTCTTCACGCGCAACCTGAATACTTCTTTCATGTGAAGCAGACCACTGAAGAATATTTTCAACCAGTGAGTTTGTTTTTCGCACCTGGTCTTCCAACTGTATTGTTACTGGCTTCAGCTCGTCTGGTTTAAGAAGGCCACTGTTCATCAGTTCCAGTACGCCACGGATAGAATTCAACGGGCTTTTTACATCATGCGTAATAATTGAAAGTAATGTATTTTTCAATCGGTTCGATTCGATCAATTGGTCAGTTTTTGCTTTGATCGCGCGTTCGAGATCGGCAGAGTTTATTTTCGCAAGCTCGTATGCATGCGCGTTGCGCTTTGCAAGAATGTATGCCTGGAATGTCAGAAACAACAGTACCGCGCCTTCCAACATAAATGTGAATGCCTTTGGGACGATGCCCGAATTCGACAACATCTCATAAACAATGATTGGAGAAACGACAGCCATCGCCACAAGCGTGATTCTTGCTTCCTGAATGTGCTGACGAACACCGTGAACAATTACATAAATAATCACAAGAATTTCCAAACCGAATATGATGTGCGCGGTCGGAAGCAACTGATGATAGAAGTCTACTTCAGCAATCATTGGAATGCCACTGAGCAATCCGCCTGATACAACGAAGAGTGTGAGTAATTTTTCGGGAAAGTGTTTGGGAAGGACGCTTCGAAAATATAATGGCATAAAAGCAATCATCGCATATACCATCGTGTATTCGATCTTCTTGAAATCTTCGAAGGAAAAGCCGGGAACCATATACTGAAGTAAGAGCCCATTTCGGCTTAACGTAAGGGTGCGAAGCGTAATGCAGAAACACAACAACGCCAGGTATAAATATTCTTTTCCCTGGCGGAATAGGAGAAAAAGAATAAAGTGATAGATGCTCATTGCCATGAGACTTCCCGCGAAAAAAATTGCAATACCCTGCTCGATCATTCGAAAATGATTTAGTTAAAAACACTCATGTAAATGGCACACAGTTGGATCAGAACGCACCGGGATCGTTCGGAAGCTTGACTGTAAACGTGGATCCTTCCCAGCGTTTAGATCGTACTTCGATAGTGCCACCCAACTTGTCAACCATAGATTTCACGATATACAGGCCAAGGCCTGTGCTACCGCGTTCAGCCTTATAGAACATTGTGAAGATGCTGTCTACACAATCTTCATCGATACCTATTCCGTTATCGGCTATCTTTATAACCGTTTCGGAGTCGTGCTCAACGATCTTCACATTCACATACGCAGAATCGATGTGAGGGTTATGGAATCGGAAAGCATTTGAGATAAGATTCTTTAGAATAATGTGTATACGAGCCGGGTCAGAGAAGAAACGTTGTGAGCCTTCACAATATGTATGCACCCTGACATGCTGATACTGATGACGAAAATCGCGCAAAATAACCTCAAGCTCTCTGTTGAAGTCAATGATCTCGTGTGCGGGTGCTGTTTTATTGAAGGTGATATTGACCAGACTCTTCAGTAGTGTATCAAGATGATTCACCTGTGTTCTGATCATACTGTTGTATTCGCCGACCGTTGCGTTTGGATGTTCAAGTGCAATGAGATGTGTTAAGCCAAGAATGGTTGTCAATGGCGAACGCATGTCGTGCGAAGAGTGATATATAAATTTGTCGATCTCCTGGTTCAGGCGTTGGAGCTCGGCCATTTGCTTTTTCTTTTCCGTGATGTCAACCAAAATCCCCTCGGCAAAACCCTGGCGTGGGAAAGCACGACAACTGACAGACAACCAAAGTCCCTGATGCTCCAGATGGATTTCCGTGTTAACGGTCTCATCTGTCGAAAGTAGTTTCTCGACAAATGAACTGAAAGATTGGTGATCCGAAAAGAAATAAGCTAACGAGAGATCTTCCCAGTCATTTACACCTAGAAGCTGTTTTGCTTTTTCATTTATCAACAATATTTTGGAGTCATTCAATCTGAACTTAAAGATGCCGATAAAGCTGTTGTTGAAAAGGTTCAGATATTCATCACGAACTCTTTTTACGCGATAATTATAAAGCGCATTGTGCGTGGTGTCTTTGATCACCATGCGATAACCGCAGAACGCGCCAATATGATCACGCATTGTTGTGATCCTGATCTTCGCCCAGAACGACACTCCTTTTTTCTTGACGCGATTAGCTGAATAAAAAATCTTTCCCGCTTCGCGCGCTGAAAATAGATCTTCGTCAGGACGGCCACAGGCAATGTCATCGGGTAGATAGAAAAGCGAAAAATGTTTGCCGATCACTTCCCATTCTTCATAACCTGTTACGTTGACGGCTTCAAGATTGCTGCTGATGATAATACCTTCAGCGTTCAGAATAAATTCTTCGTATCCGCGTAGCGTATTGCAAAATGACGAAAATCGATCCTGATCTGACGTTTTTACGGACTGCTCTTCCAAAAAGTCAGCAGGCTCGTCCGTCAAATACTTAAAATCGTTCGCGTTTAGACTCTGCACATCTCTGGGATTATGGCTTCAAATAACGGATGGTTTTAACAGTAGTTGGTCAAATTGATCGTTACAAATCGTAAACAAGGGCGTTTACAATTCGTTACAGGAAAATTTAAGTAACTGATAATCAATGGACGAACTGTGACATTTAAGATCAGGCCAGGTAAACAGCCAGTCGCCGCTCAAACTTCTCTTGCTTCTTCCAGCACAGCACTTCTTCGTGTGTCAAGAGAGTTGAAATATGCGATCAGCGTTGTGTCGGCATGCAGGTCAAGCTTTTTGCGCAGGCGGTGGCGGGCAACTTTTGCACTTTCCTGCGATATGTTTAGAATAGCTGCAATTCCTTTATTATCAAGATTCAACTTTATGAGGGAACAAAGTTTCAGGTCATTTGCTGTGAGATCCGGATACTGTTCAAGCAAATTTTTAAAGAAATCCTTATGAACCTGCTCAAAATGAACTTTGAAATTATCCCATTCACGGTCGAGATGAAAGCTGTAGTTAACCATATTCACAAGTGCCCGTAATTTTTGCCGCATCTGCGTTTCAGGTGTATTCTTTATTTCTTCTACAGACTCTTTAAGATTTTCCAGGATCTCGTTCTTCTGAATAAGGTTGAGCGTATAAGAAGCAAGTTCTTTGTTTTTAAATTCGATCTGATCGTGCAATTGTTGCTC
>Ga0196965_1001278_pt1 | contig 10090 bp, 9 predicted proteins | sample S1_20metaG_FD_148668 | JGI IMG/M metagenome (GOLD analysis project Ga0196965, IMG submission 148668) | Soil microbial communities from Anza Borrego desert, Southern California, United States - S1_20 | ecosystem: Environmental > Terrestrial > Soil > Desert | place: USA: California | collected... | reverse complement strand
CGATGCTAACACAAAACCACACGCGGGTTATCAAAGGATTTTTCGGTCAGACTACCGGTTTCAAAAAACACCTTGTCAAACCGGACGTTGTGCTCATGGGAGAGAACAAGGAAATAAAGGAAGCAAAATATCTGCACGGTGTAATGGGCAAAGGCTTCTGGACTTTTTATGGAGGCCACGATCCGGAAGACTATCAGCACCAGGTAAATGAAGAGCCTACTGATCTGAATCAACATCCAAATTCTCCGGGCTACCGGCTGATCCTCAACAATGTTTTGTTCCCGGCAGCAAAGAAGAAAAAACAGAAAACTTAGATTGGTTTAACCTTCGCGGTCAATGCATTCGGTCGCCGCGCACATCCAGTGTCTTGATGATCTCCGCTTCCTGCTCAAGTAATTCACGCCAACGAGCTTCAACCTGCACGGCAGGAAGAAATTCTTTCGCAAGCGCCAGGAAATTTTTATAGTGACCCGCTTCCGACACCATCAGCTCGTAATAAAATTTTGAGAGATCTTCATCGCCGATACTTTTCCAGAGAATCTTAAAACGCTCACAACTGCGGGCTTCGATCAGGGCATTCATCAATAATCTTTCAACAAGTTGCTGGTCTCGGCTGCCGCCTTTTCTGATTACTTTCTCGAGTGCGGTGACATATTCATCTTTTCGCTGCCTTCCCAGGGACAGTCCCCGCTTACGCAATTCGTCAATCACCCTTTCGAAATGGCTCCACTCTTCGGCCACCACTGGCGTTAGCATGTCAACCAGTTTGTCTTTTTCCGGGTATAAAATGATAAGTGAGATGCACGACGAGGCTGCTTTCTGTTCGCAATACGCGTGATCAACGAGGATATCACCAATATTCTTTTCCGCTATATTCACCCAACGCGGATCTGTCGGTAGTTCCAGGCCAAGCGTGAATTTTTCCTTCGCTTCCATGAAAACTTAATCGTAAAACGACCAGTCAAAACCGAAATCCATAACGTTACGTTGCCCTGGATACCGGGGAGTCGCAAAGTATCCTGTTTGTGTAAACGCCTGGGTGAAGTTATGCCACTTCAAAAAGATCCGGGCTCGTTTGATCCTTGCATTTACAAATGCATCAAACAGCGGATACTCATTCACTTCAAAAGTGTCCTGATTGTAGAATTGTCTGATAGCCGGATCGTAGCCGGGTGCCAGATAAGCCGATCTCCAATGAACCTCGACACCGGTTTGAATATCCAGGTTTCCGTTGAAATGAATGCTCGAATAAGAAAGCTGCGTTGTTGCAAGCAGTTCGGGAACACGAATGGCATCATCATCATTCTTAAATAGCCGCGTGTAAACACCGTTTGCGGTCAGATGAAAATGGCGGAAAAATGTAAGTGAAAAGTATATCTCAGGTGAAACAATGATCTGATTGCCTGATGACTGAACTGGTAGAACACCAACCCTTCTTTGCCCATCAAACCCGTCAAGTTGAAAATTGATATATTCCGGCGCATAATATGGATTCGAAAACCATTGTTCGTTGAAACCAATAGAATCGTAATACACGTAATTTCTGAGTCGTTGAAATTTAACACCCGGTGAAAGCTGAATTACCTTTGACCGGTAGTGAAGTTTCCCACTTAGCTCGGTACTTTGGATCTGGGCGAAGTTACGGCTCCACGAGTGGTGGGTTCCAACATAATACTGATCCTGAAATCCTGGCTGATAAAGCAATTGTTTCGCCGACGCTTCAAACCACGGGCTTACAATATTCCCCTCGATGCGAAAATCACCGCGATCGTTAACCTCTGTCCAACCATTGATGACGCCTATTGAATCGAGCCAAAGCTCTATTCTTCCTCCCAGATAACTCTCGTCACCCTCCGATGGAATCTTCATTGTATTCGTCGTCGGTGTGGAATACCACATCTCGTAGTGGCGAATTGCATAATATCCGTTGTAGAATAATTTCAGGAGATTACCCTTAATCCCAACCTCGTTCCGCACGGTTTTGAACTTACTGTTATCCCAGGTGGTATCGCCGCGTAGATTAATTGCTCCATTAAAAAAATCGCGATCAGCATTGTACCGGTCCTGAAACCGCGCCTTTTGACGATACCGGTCGAAAATATGGTAAATCTGCAACGCGCGCCCTAGCTGAAACTGGTGACTGAAATGGAAATTCGATCGAAGATCGTTGCTCTCGGCCTGCGACAACCACACCTTTACGTTTTCATCGAAGTAATTTTTGAATGTGCTGTCGCCGGGATTTGTAAACCGAACACCACCGGTTTCTTCTGCGCGATGAAACATTCTCCGATAATTTGCGAATACGCGGTACGTACTGTCTTTCGTGTAAAATGAAGTGAAAAAATCATAGTAATTGCTCCTGGTATGGCGATCATTCTTTCCGCTTCTTATCGGTACCTGCTTATCGATATACAACCCGCGATAGTTGATACCAAAATTCCAACGTGAATTAATATTCCTGCTAAAGGTAGCCTGCGTGAATGAGCGCCCCACACCGCCAAGTACCAGTTTCATTTTCGAGTATGGCGACTTTGTGTCGAAATATTTTAGTCGATCAGCGTTCCAGTAAAGATCATACACGTCGAAGCCGGACCGGACGCCGATGACCTCCGGCGATTGATAAAAGACCGGACGGATAGCGGAACCGATGACACCCAGATCCTGGTAACGATAATTAAATCGCTGCACATAGTCGAATCTATGAAAGTTTTGGATGACCGTGTCTATCGGGTGAATAACCGGCCTGTTATAAAAAACGTCGTCCTCGTAATAGTACCTCGACGTTGTCGGCCCATACACCTGCTTTGTTGTGTCGTCTAGTATTCTTGATCCCTTCCCTATAGGCCGGTCATCGTTTCGAGGCTGTTGAATTTGACTTTCCGGTCTTCGAATTTCCGGCAACTGGCCCCTCTGCGCGCTAGCCTGTTCAACGCATAGAGTAAGTACAAACGTCAGGATAAAGAAATTTCTCACAAGCACGCGCAAAAATAGAAGATCGGATTGGGGATACACAGGAATACAGGAATTTTTTAGCTTGCCGTTCGCGGTATAATGTTCAAGATCATTTCATCAAATTCCTCGCCGCCTTTTATGAAAACAGTTTCAATGGGAAGGTAAAAACCAGGAACATCCTGTAAAGCTGCTATAAACTCCGGTTGAGATAGTTTTGCTGCATCCTTTTCCGTTGTCAGCACGACAGCATTTTCCTTTCGCGCAAAAGCGGCAATTTCTGAAACTTCTTTTTTTGAATAAATGTGGTGATCGTTGAATACTATATGCCGTACAACCTGAAAATGGGTGCGCGCGTAGGAGTCAAACGGTTTTTCATTCGCGACTCCTGAAACCAATACAACCTTGTCATGAAACGCCTGACTAGCTTCAATCGCAACCGGTAAACCGTAGCGGATGGTCGTGAAGAAAACAGGCTTGTCGGCGTATTGACGAACGGCTTTTTCAAACTCAAGCAATTCATCATCGCTCACATGATCCGGCGACTTAGTAACAATAATAGCATCGGCGCGATCTGCACCTTCCCGGGATTCCCTCAATCGTCCTACAGGTAAGAGGAAGTCCTGAAAGAATGGCCGATCAAATTCCGTGAGCAAAACCTGGAAGGATGGCCTCACCTTCCGGTGTTGGAATGCATCGTCCAGTATTATTACTTCAACTTCGGGTTTATCGTGAATTAAAAGTGATATCGCAAGTGCTCTCTCCTCACCTACGAACACAGGTATCTTACCATCGAATTTCCGATACACCTGTAAAGGTTCATCGCCAACAGTTTCAGCGGTGTCCTGACCGCTTACCACACGAAATCCTTTTGTTTTACGTCCGTAACCTCTGCTGAGGGTTGCTACGTTGTGCTGGTTGCGTAATGTTCGAACCATGTACTCTACCATCGGTGTCTTTCCCGTCCCTCCAACAGATAGATTGCCTATTGAAATCAACGGAATGTCAAAGGTCGCAGATGGTTTATAGCCAAGGTCATACAAGCGGTTGCGCACCGACGTAACGACATCGTAAAGGAGAGCAAAAGGGTAGAGCAAAAATCTCATGCGACTTGCAAAAATAAAATATTAACGCCAACTCCAACCATTTATGTCAGAACCTTCTGCGCTGGCGTGATTACCGAAATGCGCTAAATTGCATCATGAGCAAAATTCACGAAGTCATTGAATTCCTTGAAGCATTTGCGCCCAAACAGTATCAAGAATCCTATGATAATTCGGGACTACTAACAGGCGATCAATCATGGGAGGTTGCCGGAATTGTTGTAACGCTTGACTGTACGGAAGCCGTTGTCGACGAAGCAATCCGTTCAAAAGCAAACCTCATCGTCGCGCATCACCCGATAATCTTTAAAGGTCTAAAAAAGCTTACCGGAAGCAACTATGTTGAACGCACGATCATCAAAGCAATCCAGAATAACATTGCTATTTATGCCATACACACGAATCTCGACAACGTGCACACCGGCGTCAACAGGAAAATCTGTGAAAAGCTCGGCTTGAAGAATCTCGAAGTTATGGTGCCTAAAAAGGGATTATTGACCAAGTTGGTAACATTTATCCCTGTAAAGGATACTGAAAAAGTACTTCAGGAGATTCACGATGCCGGTGCCGGTCAAATAGGAAAATATAGCAATTGCAGTTTTCGTGTTGAGGGTATCGGTTCATTTAAACCTGACTTTACGTCGGATCCTCATATTGGAACGCCCGGAAAAGCCGAAGAAGTGCGTGAAAACCGTGTGGAAGTCATTTTTCCAAATCACCTGGAATCGCGGGTCATGAGCGCACTGCGAAAATCCCATCCGTACGAGGAGGTGGCCTATTATCTGACTCAATTATCCAATGATAATCAGGAAGTTGGATCAGGAATGGTTGGTGTTTTGGAATCGCCGATGGAGCCGATTTCCTTTCTGCATCATTTGAAAAACAGCATGGGTTTGGCAATGATTCGCCACACACATCTGGTCGACCGGTTGGTGACAAAAGTCGCGGTTTGCGGTGGGTCCGGAAGTTTCTTGTTGCGAGACGCAATTAGCTCAGGAGCACAGGTTTACATTACCGCCGACTTTAAATATCATGAGTTTTTTGATGCGGAAGGACGAATTATTATTGCCGACATCGGGCATTACGAAAGCGAGGTTTATACGAAAGACCTATTAAAGGAGGTTTTGATAAAAAAATTTCCTACTTTTGCGATCTATTTTTCAAGTACTCTCACGAATCCAATAAGTTACCTGTAAATAATGGAAAATCAATCAGTTGCACAAAAACTCGAAGCACTAGTAAAACTCCAGTCCATTGACTCAAAGATTGACGAACTAAAGAAACTGAGAGGCGACCTGCCCGATGAAGTGCAGGACTTGGAAGACGAGATTGAGGGATACAAGACGCGCCAGAACCGATACGAAGCAGAATTGAAGGACTTCGAAGACGCAATTAAAAAGAACAAAGAAGGGGTTAAGGAAGCGGAGAAACTGATTAAGAAGTACTCGGAGCAGCAGAAAAATGTGAGAAACAACCGTGAATTTGATGCCATCACGAAGGAAGTAGAGCTACAGGAACTTGAAATTCAGATTTGCGAGAAGAAGACGAAAGAGGCAAAGGACCAGATCCAGGCGAAAAAGGACGAGATCGAAAAGACCAATACACTGATTGCTGAGCGCAGCGAACATCTCCAAAACAAAAAGGACGAACTCCAGGGCATCATGTCCGAAAGCGAAGAAGAAGAAAGAAAACTTCTTGGCGAACGTGAAAAAGCAACAAAAAAGATTGAAGACAAGCTTTTGAAATATTACGAAAGACTTCGTGGAAGCCTTTCAAATGGTCTTGCTGTTGTACGCGTGGTACGTGGTGCAGCCGAAGGTTGTAACATTGTAATCCCTCCGCAAAAAATTGCTGAGATCCGTGAGAAGAAAAAGATTGTGATTGATGAGCACTCTGGTCGTATCTTAGCTGATGTTGACCTGGATTCATTGGATGAAGGTGATAAGCCAAAAGCAAACAAAGCTCCCGTTCCTGCGCCTTCACGCAGAAAGAAAGTTGAATAATCTGATTTTTGATATCATAAAAAAGACAGGCATCATTGCTTGTCTTTTTTTTTCTCAGCACGCCAGTGCGCAAAACTTAACGTTCACCGTGCGCCAGGCGCAGGCGTATGAACTTGCGTTCCGCTTAGATACCGAAAGTGCGAAGACGCTTGTCGGAACGCAGCTGCCTGTCGACCTGTACATCACTTCGCTCGCCGAAACAATTGAATTGCTTGTAACCGAACGTGATGAACTTTTCAATTTGTATGAAAAGCATTTCTTTGAGAGACAGGAAAAAAGACAAAAGTACGTTTCGGCCGAAGACATTTTTCTCCAGGCTGAAATTCATCTTCACTGGGCATTCGTTTACCTGAAATTCGGGCATGAATTTGATGCGGCGATGACTTTGCGAAAAGCTTACCGAATTGCTGAATCATGCAAAAAAGAATACCCTGACTTCTTACCAATTAGAAAAACATCGGGCTTACTACAGATCATGATCGGCTCCGTTCCCGACAAATACAGTTGGATACTTTCATTGTTTGGCATGCAGGGATCGGTGGAAGCGGGATTGGCGGATCTCAGGCGCATCAGCGAAACGGATTCTCCCATGGCCTTTGAAGCCAAGCTCCTGCTTGCCTTGCTCAAAGGTTTTATTTTCCAGCAACCTGAAAAGGCCATGCCTGAAATTTCGTTGTTACTTTCTTCACATCCGAAGCACAAGCTTCTGTTGTTCTTAGCTTCATCAATTGCGGTAAAGAATTTCGAAAGTGAACAAGCTGAAAAATGGCTCGACCAGCATGCAGACATTACAAATGGCTTACCGTTACATTATCGACATTACCTTCATGGAGAAGTGTTACTCCACAAAGGCGATTATTCAGCGGCGATCAATGCATATGAAAATTTCCTGCGCCGCTACAAGGGAAACAATTATATCAAGGATTCAAATTATAAAATCGCTGTCTGTCATTACCTGGCTGGTAACCGCGAAGAGGCATTGAAACAATTTGAGGTTGCGCAAACAGCGGGTATTGAAAACACTGAAGCTGACCGGTTTGCGGCTAGAGCAATGGCCCAGACGGAATTACCAAACATACCGCTTTCAAAAATCCGATATTTTACAGATGGAGGCTATTACGACAAAGCGCGCGACGTCATTGATCAGTACGCTGCCAATGATTTTGCGACCAAGCATGATCGGGTCGAATACCATTATCGCAAAGCGCGCCTAGCCCATAAACAGGGTAAGTCTGACGAATCGAAACAACTGTATGAAAAAACAATCTCCGAGGCTGGCGATGAAACCTGGTACTTTGCGCCGAACGCGAGTTTGCAACTGGGATACATTTACCTGGGAGAAGGAAATGAAACTGTGGCGGTAAGATATTTTGAAAAAGCTATCGCCTATCGAAAACATGCTTATAAAAACAGCATTGACAGCAAGGCCCGATCTGCGCTGGATCAGATCAAACGCAAGTGATCTCTGTCATTGTACCGTTCGACATTGAAAAATGACCCAGTATAGTTAAGAACATAAAGACAAAGGTTCGCGTGATCGAATAAGTCCATGCTTTTCAGCGGATAATTGAGCAGCAAACACAACAGGATCCTGATGGCCCTTCCGTGCATACAAATGAGAATTGTCTTTTCACTATCATTCTTCATGATGTAGTCGACTGCTGGCTTCATTCTTACGAGTACATCGTCAGGACTCTCACCTCCATCAATACGCATACTGGTAAGGCCTCGGCGCCATTCGTTAAGCATGTGATGATAGTAAGCATCTTCTTCGATGGTTACGCGTTGCCCTTCTTTGGTTCCCCAACTGATTTCATTTAGCCCCACCAGTGCATCGTGGGGAATTCCTATGTCGATGAATTGTTTAACGGATTGTTTACTGCGTTTCAATACCGACGTGTAAATCTTATCAAACGGCACATGCTTATATGTATCGAAAAATGCCTGTGCCTGTTGGCGGCCACGATCATTTAGATCGGTGTCTACCCCACTGCCCTGAACAATATTTCTTAGGTTAAAATCGGTCTGGCCGTGCCGGATGAGGTAAACTTTTTTAGTGGTCAATTTTGATTAATTTTAGGCCCTCCTGACACGGTAAAGCAGAGCCCCGTTCCCTGAAAAGGCAGCGCAAAAATAACTAAATAGTTGGTTCAGGCCAGTCAGCAAACAGAACCGGACGAGATGTCAATATTCACACAAACGATTACAACCGAAGACCTGAACAAACTTTCGCGAAACACACTTTCGGATCTCATTGGCATCGAGTTTACCGAAGTCGGTGATGACTACCTCGTGGCCAGAATGCCGGTAGACGAAAGAACACGACAACCCTTTGGATTATTGCACGGTGGCGCTTCCGTTGCGCTTGCGGAAACAATGGGCAGTGTTGGTGCGATGTGCTGCGTAGATATAACCAAAGAGTATTGCGTGGGTCTCGACATCAACGCCAATCATGTGAAAGGGGTAAAAGATGGTTTTGTGAAAGGCATTGCAAAACCGCTGCATATCGGTAAGCGGACACAAGTCTGGGAAATCCGCATTACAAATTCGCAGGATGAACTTGTTTGTATCAGCCGCATTACGATGGCTGTAATTGATAGAACGAAATAAGTGAAGAATGAATAGTATAACTTCGGTTTCCAGAAATCTGGTATCAGAAACTGAATTCCTGGAAATATTAACTTCTTACGCAACAGCGAATGATTTCCCGTTTGCACTATGGCGTCTACCCGAATCGCCGACAAAATACTTTCTGATCGCGAATCAGCACCGTCACCTTAGCAGTGAAGATGCTATTGAGGAACTTCCAACAGGTTTCATCTTCGCACCGTTCGACCGTGCAAGACCTTCGGTCTTTCTACCTGCGAATTTCCTTTTCTCATTCGAGGACGGAAAAATAAACGTTGATGAGACCCCACTCGGTGCCCGTTCATTAAATTGGTTTGAAACTGAATTTCAAAGCCTGAAAAAGAGCACTGGTCCGAAAAAGTACGCATCATCTCACTGCGATACGAAGAAACTGTGTCCTGATTATTTGAATCTTGTCAATCGCTGTATTAACGAAATTGAAAAAGGAACACTCGAGAAAGTTGTGCCTTCACGCCAGCACGTTGTCGATTTGCCCGCAGGCTTTGATGTGATCGAGACCTTCGAAAAAGTTTGCGGCCGCTATTCTCATGCACTCGTAAGTTTTGTAAGCATTCCGGGCACCGGAAGTTGGCTGACAGCGACGCCCGAAACGCTTGTGACCGTTGAACATGGGACCATCTTCAAGACCGTGGCCCTTGCGGGGACAAAGGCATACACCGAAGGCGCTAACCTCAAGTCAATCGCCTGGACCCAAAAGGAAATCGAAGAACAAGCTTTGGTTGAACGCTACATTATCAGTTGTTTTAAGAAAATCCGGCTGCGCGAGTATGATGAACAAGGACCAAAAACAGTTGTAGCCGGAAATCTGATGCATCTGAAAACAGATTTTAAAGTGGATATGAAGGCGGCAGGGTTTCCGCAACTTGGAAGCATCATGTTACAGCTGCTTCATCCAACGTCGGCGGTATGCGGTATGCCCCTAGAGGCTGCTACCGAATTTCTGAAACAGCACGAAGGATATGACAGATCTTTTTATGCCGGCTACCTTGGACCGGTAAACGTTAACAACAACATTCATCTATTTGTGAATCTCCGCTGCATGCAATTACTTGATACGAAAGGAATCTTATACGCGGGCGCAGGTGTAACGATTGACTCGGTTCCAGAAGAGGAATTTGAGGAAACCGAAATGAAGTTTAACACATTACGCAACGTGATTCTTTAATGCATTATCAGCCAATTTTTGACATTGCCGAACTCTGCGCTCTTAAAGGAGTAACAGAAACTGTGCTGTGTCCCGGGTCACGTTGCGCCCCACTTACACTTGCATTTACACGTCATCCGAGAATCAATACAAGGACATTCAGCGACGAACGCAGTGCTGGATTTGTTGCGCTTGGCATTGCACAACAGAAGCAACTGCCGGTCGCTATGATTTGTACATCA
>Ga0196965_1001277_pt1 | contig 10094 bp, 9 predicted proteins | sample S1_20metaG_FD_148668 | JGI IMG/M metagenome (GOLD analysis project Ga0196965, IMG submission 148668) | Soil microbial communities from Anza Borrego desert, Southern California, United States - S1_20 | ecosystem: Environmental > Terrestrial > Soil > Desert | place: USA: California | collected... | reverse complement strand
CGCCGGTTTATTTGTTATGGAGACTTTTCTCCTCGAACCCGATCTATTTGATACCTATATCGCTTTTGATCCGAGCCTCTGGTGGAACAATCAAAAGCTGGTCAACGGCGCAGGCCAACGTTTGGCTATGCGACCGAAGCTAAAGAAGACGCTGTATTTTGCGAGCAGCGGCGATAGTGGGCTTGCAGCGGTCGCGCAACGGCTCGTGGAAGTTTTGAGCAAGAGCGCGCCTCCCGGCGTCAGTTGGCATTACGAGAAGATGCCGGACGAGAAACATTCGACGATCTATCACCCGGCTGCGTTGAGAGCTTTCCGCATGCTGTTCAAGCCTGATGCGAGGAAGTAGTAATGGTAAGGCCGCACAGATACCGTTTGTGATCATGCAACCGGACGGCGATGTTGTTCAGATAGAAATATCGCAAACGTCTAAATAATTTCATCGAGCACTCGGCCTAATTTCTTTACGCCTTGCTTAATCAGCCTTTCATTAAAAGCCGTGTAGCCGAGCAGCAATCCGCCACCTAATTTTTGATCGATGCAGTAAGCCGAAACAGGCGCGATCTTCAGGTTCGCTGCCGCCGCGCGCTGTGATACATCCCTGTCGTTGATGCCACGCGGAAGCCAGCCGATCAGGTGCATGCCCGCAGCAGCGGGCGCAGCTTCCAACCTCCCCTTGAGATTTTTTCGCACCTCTTCAACCAGAATTCCCTGTCGTTCTTCGTAAATTCCGCGCATCCGGCGAATATGTCTGGCGTAGTGTCTGTCTGCGATAAATTCTGCGAGAACGGCCTGATCGAGCGAAGGCGAATGTAAATCGGTGAGCGCGCGCGCCGCCGCAAAGACTTCAATTAAATTCGTCGGCACAACCAGATATCCAAGTCTGAGAGCGGGGAAAATTGTCTTACTGAACGTGCCGAGGTAAATCACACGCCCGTCGCGGTCGAGACCTTGCAGGGAGGCGAGCGGTCGCCCGCTGTAACGATATTCGCTGTTGTAATCATCCTCGATAACGAAACCGTCTCTTTCTCGCGCCCATTCGAGCAAGTTCAAACGACGCGCCAAACTCATCGTCACGCCGAGTGGATACTGGTGCGACGGCGTGACATAGACGAGCCGCGCTCGACGGCTCAGCTTTCGCGCCGTTTGCAAATCGAAGCCCTCTTCGTCAATCGGCACGGGGACGAGGCGCGCGCCCGTTGCGGCAAATATATCGCGCGCTCCGTAATAGCCGGGGTCTTCAATATAAACGTCGGTTGTTTTTGTCAGAAAGATTCTGCCGATTAAATCGAGCGCCTGTTGCGTGCCGTTGGTGATGATGATTTGTTCCACTTTGCAGAGCACGCCGCGCGCTGTCGCAAGATGCATGGCAATCGCCTCACGCAAGGGTCGGAAGCCGACCGAATCTCCGTAGCTGAGAAGTGATGTGGGCGGTTTCTTCTGCCATCTCTGCGCGATTTTCGCCCATACGTCGAACGGAAACTCCTCTGTGCCCGGCACGCCATGCTCAAAAGGCACAAGCGAGCTTTTGCCGTGATGCCGCAAAATGCTGTTGCTGTTTTGCGCCAAGTTCTTACCGTAATCTGAAAAACTCACCTTGCGCGTCAAAGAACTTTCCTGATGTTCCCGACGCTCGAAATTTGAAGTTTGCAGGAACTCTTCGGGCAGATGCGCGGCGACGAAAGTTCCCGCGCCCGTCTTCGCTTCGAGATAACCTTCGGCGAAAAGTTGATCGTAAGCGTTGATGACCGTCATCCGCGACACTCCCAACTCCTTTGACAACAAACGAGTCGCCGGAAGCGGCGTGGTCGGGCGCAAACTGCCGCTTAAGATCGCCTGGCGAATGGCCTCATAAATTTGACGGTAGAGCGGCAGGGCGGATTTTCCGTCGAGCATGATGAACGGTGAATATGGCATGTCCTGCGATTATAAATTGGTCTATGCGCTTTGTCTAAAATCGGCTCTTGTGAACATTCCGATTGTCTGTAGAATTTATTTTGGCAAAGCTGGAATTATGAACGTAAATCCAAAATTAAAAAATATTGAGCCGCGCACAATGAATTCAAAAACCGCCAAGACGAAACTACTATTCGCCCTGTTCATTTTATTGTCCGTCTTCGTGCGCGGGGCGACGGCGCAGGAAACAAAATTGAAATGGCACGGGCACTCGGCTTTTTCCCTCACGACACCCAACGGCAAAGTCCTCTTGATCGATCCGTGGATCAAGAATCCTTCCAATCCTGAAACTAAGGACGGACGTGACCCGCTAGCAGGAGTCACCAAAGTTGACTACATCCTTCTCACGCACGGACACCGCGACCACGTCGGGGATGCCGTCGAAATCGCCAGACGCACCGGCGCGGCGCTCATCAGCAATCCTGAGTTGGCGGGAAATCTGGTGAAACTGGCTGACTTCCCAAGCAAGCGGGCCGAGACCGACGCCATCATGGGCATCGGCGGCGAAATTCAAATCGCCGACGGCGAAGTGACGGTCGCCATGACGCCAGCCATTCATTCGAGCAGCGTCTTCAATCCCAAAGCCGGGGCGAGTGAACCTGAACGCGTCTACGGCGGCAATCCGGCTGGCTTTGTCATCATCATCAAAAACGGCCCGACGATTTATCATTCGGGCGACACGGCGTATTTCAAGGACATGGAAACCATCGGCGAGAGCTATGCGATAGATGTCGCGCTACTCAACATCGGCGGTCACTTCGGCATGGAGCCGCGCATGGCGGCGAAGGCCGCGCAAGTCATGCACGCGCGCCTCGCCGTTCCGCATCACTTCGGAACTTTTCCCGGCATCAGTCAAAATGCAGACGGCTTCGCCGCGGAACTCAAACGAACGAAAATTGATTTTTACGAAATAAAACCCGGCGCAACCATCTCGTTTCGCGGAAAGCAATTAGTCAGAGCAAAATAAACTCGACTGGTGAATCCGTGTAGCAGCGCGCTTCAGAGGAAAGCTTGAAGACAACTTTTGAGGACACGATTATGAACACGCCCAAACATGTTCGAGCTCATCTCTTATTGTGCATCCTGCTCGTCGCGCTGCAACCCTTTCAGGGGCTCGCTCAGCAGAGTTCGGACGCATCGAGAACAAGCCCCCACCCAGTTGCCCCGAAACGGGATGGACAACGCGACTTCGACTTCGAGATTGGTACGTGGAAGACACGCCTGTCGCGCCGCCTGCGTCCTTTGACCGGCTCGACTACCTGGGTCGAATACGAGGGTACGACCATCGTTCGAAAGGTTTGGAACGGGCGTGCAAATCTGGTTGAGCTTGAAGTCGGCGGCGCGGCAGGCCGCATCGAAGGTCTGTCGCTGCGTCTATATAATCCTGAATCCCGACAGTGGAGCCTCAATTTTTCCAACAGCGCACTTGGTACGCTGAGCGAACCTGTGTTCGGCGAGTTCAAAAACGGACGCGGCGAGTTTTACGGTCAGGAATCGCTCAACGGTCGAGCGATCATTGTCCGATTTATTATTTCGGACATCACACCTAATTCATGCCGTTTTGAACAGGCGTTCTCGGATGATGGAGGCAAGACGTGGGAAGTAAACTGGGTGGCGATAGATACGCGGGTGAAAGACGAATCTGCCAAAGTGCGTTGAATTCAACTGCACACCAAATGCGGGTAATGCCAGTCATCAGGAACGAACCACGCGCCAACATTTGATAGTAGAACGTTCAGCAGATGCCCGCACTCAGACAACAAAACATCTCTTACACAACTACCATTCATAGACGCGCTGCGTGCCGTTGTCAGGCTGTGCCGCCTCGTCAGCCCGTGTCCCCGTTACTACTCAATCTCCCCCAAGAGCCTCTCAATCTCCGATACCACTCTGTCCCTCAACACGCCGATCCTCTCCACATACTCGTCATGCTGCCGCTCCAGACGCGTAACTTCCTCCGTCTCCTTTAATATCTCAAATGCCTGTGCATCAACGCTCCCGGCGCGCGCCTCCCGCCGCGCTGATGCCAGGCGCGCCTCGGCCTTCCCCTTCAGGTGATCCAGCAGGTGAATCTCATTGCTGATCCAATTCAGTTCATGCCCAAGCTGCTCGGCCTTCCCCGGCTCCAACTCATTGATTGCTCTATCCAGCTTTGTCCTCGACATCGTGTGGCTACAGCCAAGCCTCCCGGCACGCTCGTCCGGGCTGCACAGCCCAACCCGCTTAAAGTTATACAACGGGCCTCGGTCTACTGGCGGCTGCGAGAGGGCAGTTGCGGCGACGACTCGCTCATGAGCCATGCGGCATTTGATGACGCGCATGGAGGCTATGTCGTCGCGGATGGAGGCGAGGCAGCCCTTACGTGCTTGGGGTGTCATATCCTATTCTTCAGCAGTGTTTCCAGCAGCACTAACAGGAGACTAACGCAGGGGATAACCGGCGAGCCATCAACCTTGAGTATAGGAGAGCTGGTAATTGCGAGCCCGGTTGATCCCCTTGTTATACCGTGACGCCATCTTTCATCTGCACTTGAGATTTATCTTTATAAAAAATGTAGACGGCGAGAGATGAGCCGAAGAAGCCGAGGATGGTCGCGGGCAACGCATAGAACAGATTAACGGACAACCCGCTCAACAAACCAAAAGAAATTGTTGCAGCCACAATCAGACAAATTGCTTTAACAAGTTCCCGGCTACTCAACTGTGTGAACCAGATAAAATAAACTACAGGCGCGAGAATTAGCCCTACCAAGCCACCGAAACCTCCGAAGGCTATTCCCACAGCAATGTATTCGCCGAGGGTCATAGGCTGACCCTCCATGTCACCCGGGCGACTCTCGAACCATACGCAAAGAAAAGCGACGACGAACCCGCAGAAGAAACCACAGGCCAGGCCAATTGGAAACATTAATAATCCACGTTTCATACTCTCACATCCAAGACAGCAGTTTAACGCCCGGCATCACCCGCGCCCCCGTTCAACTAATCATGAAAGGCTCCGTGGTGGGGCGTCAGGTGCATGCCCAACGTTAGATTGCGCCAAAATCCTATGGCTGAAGCCGAACCAACGCAGTATCTCCACCGATAAGAGCCTCCCGACTGAAGCTCACTAATTACATACTCTGCTCCGAACGCATCACCTTTACTACACGTTGAGAATGCACCAGCCGGAGGGCTTCCATCTTCGTCGAATACGCTCAAACCCGTCGGAATACGTCTGGCCGTGAAGTTTACACTTCCCAGTTTGGACGACAGGTTCCTGATAGTTCTGCTGGGAGGGTCGAAAGTGTGGCCTTCTAGGGAGGGCGTAAGAACATAAGTGCCGCCGGGCATCATATGAGTCAGGTCATACAGACCGTCAGTTCTCGTTTCAATGTTGGTCTTTTCTGATCCGGTGACGCTGATTAAGACCCCTTTCAGACCCTTTCCGCGCGCGACGACGATGCGTCCACTGATCGAGGGCTGGCGTATTAATCTGAGATAGTTGTCCGCCCACGTTCCCAACCCGTCTCTGCCGTTCTTCACCATCTTCTCCAGAATCGGGACGCTCTTGGCTTCGTCGATCACGACCTTAAACGAGCACTGAGCTATCAACCCGTCACCGTAATCTGCCCTCAGGGTGTATTCCCCGTCGTCAAGGCCGATTGCGAAGAAACGGCGCAGATCGTCTATCTCCACTTTAATGCTCTGTCCGGGTGAGATCACGATATATCGCGGGTCACGCGATGTCCAAAAAGTATCGCCGCCTGGTGTCGTGTACGCGCCGCCCGTCCCGCCGCGCACCCCTTCGCGGAAGTCGATCTGATCCGACCTGTTGTATTTCCAAGTGAGCTTGACACTTATCTCGGTATCACCCAGTTCTTTGATTCTTCTTACCGTGCGACCCCGATTGGTTAGCGTGAAGACCACTGAAACGACCTCACCCACAGAATACGTCGTTTTCCGTTTGCCGGTTGATGGGTCGACGGTTTTGATTTCAAGCTTGAGCGGCGAGCGAGGCCGGAGGGCAAAAGCCATCGGCGATTGGGCGGCGCACAGTGCAAAGCAGCCGAGCAGGACAATAAAATGTTTCTTAGCAGGCATGACAAATCTTGTGTACATGGCAGTCACAGCAGCGCTTTGGAATCGAATAGTGATTTAAAGGTTTGCCATCCTATCAAGCAATCTAACGCCCGGCATCAGCGGCGCACACGGTACTTCATTGATAAAAGGCACGCTGGAGGCGCGTCCGCTGCATGCCGTTGTTAGGCTGCCATCTTAAACTTATCACGCTTGGTGCAGCATCGTGCTTCTTGAGTTGCGCCTCCAATCAACCAGCCTCGTCCTTTGCCGTGGTGATGAGTCTTGTAATCTGTCTAAGGTCCAGTGTCTCCGCGAAATTAATCACCGTGCCGTCCTTTTTTACGATTGACCGGATCACCTTCACCCTTGTGCGGAACGCTTTGGAATGAACCTGGAGCATCTTGAATTTGATCTTTTCGATCTCGTCCCAGCGGCAGGCTTCTATTCGGCTTTGGCTCTCGTAGGTAAAGCCTTCCTGATAGATTGCTAGCTTTACGGTTCTCGTCGCAGACCACGCACGATAATCGCTTACCAAGATGCTGCCCAGTAGAGCCAACAACAAACCCACAACGCCCATGCAGATGAAATAATTAGAAACATCATCAAGGGAGCCTTCTTTGCTTCCGGTAAAAACGCCGGTGAAGGAATCAAGTATCAAGAGGGTGCACAAAGCGGCCACCATTAAGAGAGGTGTGCTGAGCGCCAACATCGGCCAGAGGCGAGGTTTTGCGGGGCGGTGGACGCTGCGCAACTCGCCAAGATTTGGACGATAGCTTTGCATCTCATCTAGGACAGCGCTGCGGCCTAACGCTAAAGCTCAACTGCCATCCGGCGAGACCACACAACCTACGACGCGCCACCCAAGATTGACGGGAAGCATGCTGAGTGCGGTCAGGTGCTGCGCCTGTCGGGTGGCTTGGGTTGTGCCGCACACCTCCCGTTATGGCGGTCAGCCTCCCGCTTCGCTCAAGAGCAAAGTCAGCGCCATCGTTTTATCCACATGACTTTTTAACGCCTTGAAGTTTGGATTATCAGTGCCGTGCGCTTCGTATAATTTTAGAATCTCTAAATCAGATTTCAAGTTTGATCTAAACTTAATATTGCGCCAATGGCGCAGACCTCCTACTACAGTGAAAATCACTCCTGTCACTTTTAGCGCAATATCCCGATCCATTCTCGCACCTCAGAAATAATTGTAACGAGTCCTACGCCTAACGCCCGGTATCACCCGCCGCGCGTTCGACCTTAAAACCATCCAAGTCTCGCGCATGAAGGCGGCGCTATTCGCGGTCGGGTGCATGCCGTTGCTAAGCGACGGTGTTTGATAAAGCGCATCACTTATACCTGATGATATACATCGCATCAGATTCTATAAATTGCGTTAAAGCCTGCCTGCCTTCGCACTCTCACAGAGCCTTTTGCCCCATCCAAACTAAGGCTCGCAAGATGAAAGCGCGAATCGCTATGTTCACTCTCGTGGCCTGAATAATTCATTATGTACGCTACACACGGGGCTGCGCCAAGCCCCAATCTCACCTACACGCTACCTGTTTATGATCGATGCTATACCGCTCATAGGGTAAAGCTCTCTGTCACCGCTCAGACGGCTGTAATTTATTAGGGGCTCAAAAGAACGGGCATTTCAATGAGCTTCAAACGCTACTGGACGAAGCGCGATAGAGTTATGAAGGCACAAAAGATGTGAAAATTTATTCCTCTTTGTTGTTAATAGCCCGCCGCCGTGCACGTTTCTACTTGTAGATAATGGTGCAAATAAGACGCCCGAAATTACCGAAGAGGTGATTCACGAGCTGGTCAATTACACGCGCATCAGGCAGGTGCCGCGAAGATCGCCGATCAGGCACCGGGTAACGCTAGTCCAAGTTCGATAATCATCCTACAGGCCGAGAATAGAAGTCGCACCGGGTTTCTGAGGGTTGTCTCCGACGACATCGCCGGGCTCGGGAAACATTATTTACCTTTGTAACGGCTTCCGAGTTGTGACCAAGAAACAAGAAAAGGAGAATCAAGGAGATGAAAGATCAGGATTTATTTATAAGAAAACTTATCGTCGTTATCTTGTTTATGGTCGGTTTCACCGCCAGCGACATTCTGGGACAGCAGAATATGACCGCTAAAACTCAGCCTTCCGATGATGAGCTGGCAAAGAACGTGGATGCGTTTCTTTCTCAATGGGACAAAAACGACATGCCGGGATGTGCGGTCGGCGTGGTTAAAGACGGCAAGCTTGTTTACAAACGCGGTTTCGGAATGGCGAATCTCGATTACGACGTTCCGAACACGCCTACGACTCGGTTTAATCTCGCTTCAGTTTCAAAACCATTTACGGCGTTCAGCATCGCTCTGTTGGCGCAGCAGGGGAAATTGTCGCTCGACGACGACATTCGCAAGTACGTTCCCGAAATGCCGAAATACGACGAGACGATCACGATCCGGCATTTGATTCATCATACCAGTGGAATCCGTGAATTTCAGGCGTTGGTCTTGTTCGGCGGGCTCGGCACCGATAACGCCTACTCCGATAAAGACATATTAAATATCCTGGCGCGTCAAAAGAATATCAGTTTCAAACCGGGCGCAAAGTACCAGTACAGTAATTCCGGTTATTTTTTGATGGGAATCATCGTCGAGCGCGTGAGCGGGAAATCTTTGCGGGCATTCGCCGAGGAAAACATTTTCAAGCCTCTGGGCATGAAAAATACTCTGTTTTTCGATAACCGCTTTGAGGTCGTCAAAAACCGGGCGCACGGTTATATGATCGGTCCGGATAAAAGTATCCGCGCCCGCTCTTCATTGTATGACCTTGTTGGCGCCGGTGGTGTTTTAACTACTGTCGAAGACTTGTATTTGTGGACTCAAAATTTTTATGAGCCGAAGGTCGGGAACAAGGAGTTGATTTCACTGGTAACCACGCCGGGAACCTTAAACAGCGGGGAGAAAATAAGTTACGCATTCGGGATGTGGCGGGGCGAATATAAGGGGCTGCCGATAATCAGGCACAGCGGCAATATGTCCGGCTACCGGGCACAGATCCTCTCATTTCCCGAACAAAAATTTACGGTAATCGCTTTGTCCAACAACATGGCGATTTTTCCGAGTGTAATTGTGAATAAGCTCGCGGATATCTATCTGGAAGGGCAATTGAAACCCGATGTGCCGGGCCAAAAAAGAGTTGCCGAAACTTTACCCGCAACGATCACTCTGTCTGAAAAGGATGCTCTCCGCTACGCGGGCATTTATGCACACCCGGAGAGTGGCAGGGTCTTCAAGCTGAGTTTCAAGGACGGAAAATTAATTAACAGCGGGCTCCTGAAAAACGAAATACCCGTGACGCCGATATCCGAAAACCGCTTACTGTTGGTTGCGGGCACAGATGTAACGGAACTAAATCCCGTCTTTAACAATTCCGGTACGATTTCTGAAATAAAGATACTAACAAAAAGCGGAACGCCGGACATTTTCATGCCCGTCAAACCGCCGTTCGATTCGCCGCAACAATTATCCGAATACGCGGGGACTTATTACAGCGATGAGTTTGACGCGGATTACAAAATTTCGCTGAAAGGCAAGAATCTCTCCCTTCAGGTCAGCGAAACTCTCACCCCTGAACTCACCGCCGCATACGCCGATGTTTTCACCACGGCGGGCGGGCAGATCAATCTTTCTTTTACCCGCGACGACAAGGGAAAAATCGCGGGATTTGTGTTCAATTCAGGAGTTGACGAACGAGAGGTTAAAGGAATTACTTTTAAGCGGCGACAGTAGAATTATTGTTCGCAGAGGTCGAGCAGCCACCCGGAATGCGAGAAGTGATTTTCCAGAGGCTCCAGGCATAAGGAGCGTTGGTAGGTCACGTCGAATGCGCCGTCGGTTGCTTCGCTGGCATTCCAGTTTTCTCCGGCCATTATCACCAGATCGTTGAATGATTTAGTGGCGACGCCTTTATTAGCTCCAAAATTGGCGCGTGAGCTGGGCGGTTCACCCGGATACTCGTGCGGATGCATGATGAGCCATTCGGGGAGGTTCCATTCGGCACGAGAAACTCCGTCCATGTATCGA
>Ga0196965_1001276_pt1 | contig 10102 bp, 7 predicted proteins | sample S1_20metaG_FD_148668 | JGI IMG/M metagenome (GOLD analysis project Ga0196965, IMG submission 148668) | Soil microbial communities from Anza Borrego desert, Southern California, United States - S1_20 | ecosystem: Environmental > Terrestrial > Soil > Desert | place: USA: California | collected... | reverse complement strand
GGGTCCTGGTCGAGAAAGGACTCGGCGCGGGTGGGGATGATGGCGATCCTCCCCGGCTCCTCCGAGGTCCCGAGCTCCCGCTTCTCCGCCAGCAGCAGCACCGCCCCCTGGAGCACGCCGTCGAACCAGAGCTCCTGCGGGTCGAAGAGCAGCACCCGCGAGCACTGGCCGGCGAGAAAGGTGCGCAGCGACTGCGCATGGAGCACGTGGAGCAGCTCGGCCGGCAGCACCATGGCGAGCCGTCCCCCCGGCCGCAGCAGCGCCAGCGCCGCGGCCACGAAGGGCACCCACGCGTTGACGTGGCGGGTGAAGGCGAGGCCGAGCGACCGGAAGATCCGCTCGGCGATCTCCTGGGACTCCGGGGAAAGATACTGGTAGCGGATGAACGGGGGGTTGCCCACCGCGGCGTCGAAGACCGGCGGCCCGCCGAGGCGCTCCAGCGACCAGGAGAGGAAGTCGCGGACGTGGACCTCGGCTCCGGGGATCCGCTCCGCCGCCGCCTGCGCCTTGCCCGCCTCGGCCGGATCGATCTCGAAAGCGGTTACCGTCGGGAGGCGGGCCAGGGGGCGGGGGGCGTCCGCCGGCAGCAGGGTGGCGAGGCGGGCGAGGAACACCCCGTCGCCGCAGCTCGGCTCGAGCAGATGGCGCGGCGCGATGCCCAGCGCCCAGCGTAGAAGGAATGACGCGATCTCCGGCCGGGTGTAGTACCCGCCCCGGAGCTTGACCTCGGATTCGTCGGCCTTGAACTTCACGGAGGCGGATTGTACCCGGATTCGAGCCCGGTCCGGCGCCGGCTGACGGTTCGCTTTGTCCGGCGCAGGAGACGCGGCCGGGATCCTCTAGGCGGCCGCGGAGTCGCTTCGGGCGGGCGCGCCTCCGGAGGTTGCCGGAGCCGGGCGCAGGCGGCGGGCTTCGCCATAGGGATAGAAGGCGATGACCTCGCCCTCGCGGTTCCTCTCCTGCATCCCCTGCCAGAACCCGGGGTCGAACAGCTCGCCGTGGCGGGCGAGGAAGGCGTCGCGCAGCGCCCCCTCCAGCCCGAGGAAGGTCCGCAGCTCCTCGGGGAAGACGTCGTGCTCGCCGACCGAGAACCAGGGCTCGGCGGCCATCTCGTCCTCGTGATGCCGCGCCGCCGGGAAGGGCCGGAAGCGGCAGGAGGTCAGGCTCGCCAGCTCGTCATAGTCATAGAAGACGACCCGGCCGTGGCGCGTCACGCCGAAGTTCTTGAGCAGGACGTCCCCCGGGAAGATGTTGGCCGCGGCCAGGTCGCGCAGGCAGCGCCCCCAGTCGTCGACCGCAGATAGCGCAGACAGCGCGGATAGCGCCGCCCCCTCCCGCTCGGGACCCGCCTCGGCCGCTTCGGCGAGGAAGACGTCCAGCGGCGTGACCCGGCGCTCGACGTAGGCGTGGCGCACCACCACGGTGTCCCCCTCGATCCCCACGTCCTGCGAGGAGGACTGGAGGATCTCGGACAGCAGCTCCTCCGAGAAGCGGGCGCGGGGGAAGCTCAGATGCTCGAACTCCTGGAAGTCGACCAGCCGGCCGACCCGGTCCTGGGCCAGCACCTCCCGGTACTTCTCCATCACCTTCTCGCGCGTCGTGTTCTTGGACGGAGGGAAGCGGTCCTTGATCACCTTGAAGACGAACGGATACGAGGGGAGGGTGAAGACGTCCATCACCAGGCCGCGCCGGCCGCGGGCGGGGACGAACAGGTCGTCCGACCGGGCGATGTGATGCATCAGGTCGCGGTAGAACTCGGTCTTGCCGTGCTTGGTGTAGCCGAGGGAGATGTAGAGCTCCGAGATCCGCTTGCGGGGGAGGATCGAGCGCAGGAAGCCGATGACCTCGCGCGGGCTCTCGACGTCGGCATGGAAGTACCAGCGCGCGAAGCTGAACACGACGCTGGTCTCGTCCTCGGTGTGGAGGACGGCGTCCACCTCGATGCCGGAGCGGCCGTTAGTCATGGCGAGCACGACCGGCCGCACCTCCTCTCCGCGGCGCGCCCGGCCGATGACGTAGGCCCCCTTGTTGCGGATGAACACCGGGCGCAGCACGTCGAGCGCCTGGATGTCCTCGCTGCCGAAGGCCTCCCGGAGCCCCCGCTGGACGCGCTCCGCCGCCAGCGCCGCGTCCCCCTCGAGGTCGCGGAACGATGTCCGGAAGCCGGCGTCCTCCAGCACCTTGCGGATCACGGCGGCGTCGATGCGCCGCACCGCGTACATGCGGGCGCTCGCCATCTCCCAGCCGCGGTAGGGGAGGGGGAAGTCGTCGGCCACGTAGTCGATGGCCGGGTCGACGCCGGTGCGCGGGAAGACCAGCCGGGTCAGCGAGTTGAAGAAGGTCTGGGCGAGCTCGAAGTCGTTGCGGCCGATGATCTCCCGGGTGTAGGCCTCCTTGAGGGCCGTCCAGGTCTCGCGGTCGGCGAAGCGGTCGCCCAGCGGCTCACGCAGGGCGTCGCAGGTGCGGTGGATCGCCCGCGGGTGGAGGTCCATCCGCTCCACCGTGTCCTGGCGGATCCCCAGCCAGTCGCAGCGCTCGAAGCGCTGCCGCACCCGCTGGGTGATGGCGCGCAGCCGGAGCTGGTGCTCGTCGAACGCCCAGTGGATGATGTCGGCCGCGCGGCTGGCCGCGAGATTCGTGCTCTGGAGGTCCATGCCGGGTCTTCGCTCCCGGCGCCCTTCCTATGCAAGAGGGAGACCTCGGAGAGGTCAGCGGCCTTCCCTGGCGGCGTCGAACTCGCGGTCGAACCCGGGGAGGATCGCCTTGACGAAGGCGTTCGACACCAGGCGGACGATGACCTCCCAGGTGCTGGTGTCGGGGTCCGAGATCGGGCCCGAGATGTCGGCGACGGTGGCGACCTCGTCGCGCGGCCGGTTGTCCAGAATGTTGGCCAGGCCGCCCGCCACCTTCTCATAGATCTTCTTGAGGACCGGCTTCTCCTTGTCCTGCTCCGGGTCGTAGACCTTGACGTCCTTGATCAGCGGCTTGACGTAGCCGTCGATCCGCCCGTTCTTGACCTTGATCTCGGAGTAGACGGAGAAGGTGCCCTCGGCGACGTCCAGCTTGCCGTAGGCGCGCAGCAGCTCGTTCATCGACGGCAGCGAGGCGCCCTCGATCGCCACGTTGAGGTCGAAGTCCGGCCCGGAGCCCTCCTCCCGGAAGGTGGCGGTGGCGCTCGCGGCACCGCTCCCCATGAACCGGCCGGTGAGCTTGGCGGTCGCCGGGCCCTCGCGGAAGCCGCTCGACACGTTGGTTACCGTAAGGTCCGCGCCGTCGACGAACACCCGGTACGGGCGGTCGGCGTTGCGGTTGACCAGGCCGAGGACGCTGTCGGCGAGCTCGAGGCGCTCGATGTGTACCGGCATCGGCGGCTGGTCGTCCTGGGCGGCCTCGGAGACCTCGGCAGCGCGCCGCTTCTCGGCGCCGGCGGTGGCCGCGCTGTGGGTGTAGTCGAGCTTCAGGCCCTGGATGGTGACGTCGGCGATCCGCGCCTCCCGGTGCTTGGGGCTGTACTCGAACCGGCCGCGCGAGCCCAGAATGCCGCCGTCGACGTCGAGGTTGGCGCGCGAGCCGAGCACGTCGAGGCGCTCCAGCGGCACCTTCTCCAGCTCGTAGACGACGTGGAAGCCGGGATGCGGCTTGGACAGGAAGTCGGCGTGCCCCTCGATGACGCCGCGGCCGGTGCCGAAGAGCACCCCGTCGGTACGCACCGGCGAGGGGTAGACCCCCTCGTCCGAGCGGATGTTGCGGATGTTCTCGGCGGAGAGGTTCCAGCGGGTGATCTCGAGCGGCCGCTCCGGGTCGTGGTCGACGTAGGTGATGGCGCCGTCCCGTACCTGGACGAGGTTGAACTTCAAGGGATAGATCGACTGCAGCGCGTCCTGCCACCCGCGGTCCTCGACATTGAGCTCGTCGCGGTCCTCCTGCCGGAGCTGCGGCAGGTTGATGTGGATGCGCGGCTGTTCGAACACGGCGTTGGCCACCAGGTGGAGGCGGAGCAGCTCGCGCCACTGGACGCTCGCCGTGAGCCGCGGGATGTCCGCCACCGCCGGCTCGGGGTGGGCCTGCTGGCGGATGACGGCCCCCTCCAGGGTGAGCGCCAGCCCGAACGGGTTGAGGTGGGCGCCCGCCAGGGTGACGGTGTAGCCGTGCAGCCGCTGGTTGATCTTGGCTTCGAGGGTGCGGCGGAGGTATTCGTCGAAATGCTGGGCGATGACCGCGATCAGGAGGAGGACGGCCGCCGCCAGGACCCACCCGAGGAGGGTCCGCTGGGTGACCGGCCGCTCGGGGCGCGTCTCGCGGGGACCGGAGTCGCTGATCCGCCGCGGCCCCTGCCGGACCGGCTCGTCGCTGTGGTCCCGCTCGGCTTCAGCGGGTTTGCGTGGCAACAACTGCATGACATCCACCGGCGCCCACATGTGCGGGGCCGGCCATAGAGAACCAGCAATATCGTTGCCAACTCTCCTTTTCCTTCTTCTGTAGGGGCGGGGCTTGCCCCCGCCCGGGAAGGGGCATGCCCCGCCCTGCATCATCTATATAGAATGGGGCCATGGACGGGACCCGCAGACAGGACATCCGCCCGGGCCTGGAGGTCGAGATCGTCCTCAAACAGGATCAGGCGACCGGCAAGAGGACGCGCGGCATTGTGCGCGAGATCCTCACCCCCTCGCCGACCCACCCGCACGGCATCAAGGTGCGGCTGACCAGCGGCGCGGTGGGGAGGGTCAAGGCGATCCTGACGAAGGGAAAGGAAACCCCCGGGCCGGCCACTACGTAGAGAGGCCCCGGGGGGATCTCTCCGTGACGACCATGACCGCATCCGAACAGCCGGCCCAACCCATCCTGCCCCTCCTGGAGGAGGGCGCCGGCGAGATCACGCCGCCGCTCCCCTCCATCGCTGACGGCGTCGAGCACCTCCTCGACCCGCGCCACGTCACCCTCTCCCGGATCGTCCGCTGGCTGGGGGCGGGGGCGGTCTCGCTGGGCTCACTGGTGCCGCTGGGCTCCATCGTCTTCTTCGCGTCGATCCCGGGGTGGGTGACGGGCATCCTTCCCTTGCTCTGGGTTGTCGGTACGCTGGGCCTGGCCTGGAGCGCCCACCGCTGGCCCGTGATCGAGCACCGGCATGCTTCCTATAAGGTGGACGACAACGGCATCCAGATCCGCCAGGGCGTCGTCTGGCGTAAAGAGATCAATGTCCCCCGCTCCCGGGTCCAGCATACCGATGTCTCGCAGGGCCCCCTCGAGCGCCGCTTCGGGCTCGGCACGCTGGTGATCTATACGGCGGGGACCGATCACGCGAAGATCGAGCTGCACGGGCTGGATCACGCGACGGCGCTGGCGATCCGCGATCACCTCGTGCATGGGGAAGGCGATGCCGTCTGAACCGGCCGACTCCGCGGTGGCCGACCGGCGGCTGCACCCGCTCTCCATCTTCTTCGGCTTCGCGGCGCAGATCCCAAAGCTCGTCCTGCCGGGAGTCTTCGTCCTCTTCTCGGCCCGCTCCTCGCAATGGGCTGAGTGGCAGCTCTGGGCGATGCTGCTCCTCATCCCCTACACCCTCGTCGCGGTCGGCCGGTACATCACCCTTCGCTACCGTTACGAGCCGCACGAGATCGTGATCCGCACCGGCCTCCTCTTCCGCAACGAGCGGCACATCCCCTATTCGCGCATCCAGAACCTCGATGCCGTGCAGAACGTGCTGCATCGCCTGGCCGGTGTGGTGGAGGTGCGCGTGGAGACGGGCGGCGGCCAGAAGGCCGAAGCGACGATGCGGGTGCTGCCGGTCGCCGCGTATGAGGAGATGCGGCGGCGGGTGTTCGCGGGGAAGGCGGCGGAGGCCGTCGCCGAGGGGGAGGCGGCCGAATCCGTCCCCGTCCCGGCGTCCACGCCGGAACGCACCCTCCTGCGAATGCCGTTGCATGATCTGCTGATCTGCGGCTTCATCGAGAACCGGGGCATCGTGATCATCGGCGCGGGTTTCGGTCTGCTCTGGGAAGCGGGGCTGATGGACCGCCTGATGGGCCGGTGGCTCCGCGTCAACGGGCCGGGCGGCGGGTTGCCGGAGTGGTTCGGCGGCGATGCCCCGGGGGGCGGGTTGTCGGCCGCCGTGGTCAAGGCCTTTCTGGGCCAGGGCGAGCTCCCCTTGACCCGGATCGCGCTGGCCCTCACCGCGTTCGCCGGCATCCTCCTGCTCATCCGGCTCCTGTCGATGATCTGGGCGTTGCTCCGGCTGTACGGCTTCAGGATCGTGCGCGCCGGCGAGGACCTCCGCACCGAATACGGTCTCCTGACCCGGGTCGTCGCGACCATCCCCCTGCGCCGGATCCAGACGCTGACGATCCGCGAGGGGCCGCTGCACCAGCTCTTCCGGCGCGCCGCGGTGCGGGTGGAGACCGCTGGCGGAGGTGGGGGCGGAGATGGTGAGGAGGAATCCACCGCCAAGCAGCGCGAGTGGCTGGCGCCGCTCATCCATCGCGACGCCCTGCCGGGCTTTTTGCGCGAGGTGCTGCCGGAGGCCGATCTCTCGACGGTCGAATGGCGGCCCGTCGAGCCCCGGGCCTTTCGCCGGCACCTCAAGAAGTCGCTCATCGCCGACGTCCTGATCGCGCTGCCGTTCGTCCTGATGTTGAAATTCTGGACCCTCGCCCTGCTCGCCGTCTTCATCGCCTGGTCCGTCGTCGCCGCGCACCTCTACGTCCGGCATCTCGGATGGGCCGTGATCGATGGCGCGGTCCTCTTCAGAAGCGGCTGGCTCTGGCGGAGGGTGAGCGTCGCGCGCTTCGCCAAGATCCAGGCGGTGACGATCCACGAATCCCCCTGGGACCGCCGCGCCGCCATGGCGCGCGTCCGGGTGGACACCGCCGGCGCCCGTGGCGAGGCGCAGCGCGTGGACATCCCCTACCTGGCCCGCGATACCGCGCGGGCCCTCTACGAGCTGCTGTCGGGCCAGGCCGCGCAGACGGCGTTCCGGTGGTGATAGCCGATCGTTGACTTTCTGTAATGATTAATATATAAGACTGGCTATTCGGCCCGCCTCTACGGTGTCTGAAAGAGAGGAGGAGCCATGAGGCCGCAGTCTGTCCGGGGACCTCCGGAGCACTCCCGATCCCCTCGTCGTTCCGCCGAGATCCCGATCGACCTGTCCGTTCTTTGGAGGTACCGACATGCTGCTTCTCTACGACAGCAAATGTTCGATCTGCAGGAGCCTCGCCTACAAGATCCACTTCCTGACCGAGAGCAATGTCGAGATCGAGTCGCTGCACAGCCCGAACGCGGAGACGGTGCTCAGCCGGTTCTACCCGCAAGGTTGGCAGCATGACTTCTACGTCGTCCACAACGGCACCTGCAGAAAGGGCCTGCGGGCGCTGCCGAGCCTGATGCGCTCGGTCGGCCTGAAGCGCATGGCGTCGCTGGTGTCGGAGTATGGTTCCTACAAGCTTGCTCCCAAGGCCTGCGGCGCCACTGATGCCAACGGCAACGGCGACGGCGTGGTGGCGCCGAAACGCAACTTCCTGAAACTGGCGGCGATGACGCCGGTGGCCTACGGCCTTTCGCACCTCCGGCTGGAGAACCCTTTCGAGGAGCGTGACAGGCCGAAGCTGGACCTCTCGGTGCACGTCGCGGAGGTGGAGATGACCGGTCCGGGCGAGTTCCGGGTCAAGGCCTACCGCTGCGACAACTGCGGCCGGGTGCCGGCGCCGGACAAGGGGCTGCCCGCGGGAGCCTCGAAGCGTCTCCTGGACCAGGTGATGCTCGCCGAGGACTCCATCGACGGCTTTGCGCAGAAGGGGTTGGGGACTGCCAACTTCAAGGTGCAGCGCATCGAGTACGAGCGGGAGATGCCCGAGAACGGGAGCCTCTCGCGCGAGAAGCGGCTGGTCCACGCGGCGCTCCTCGACCATCCGGAGTACAACCTCTCGGTCAACATCGGCCAGGGGCGGACGACGATGCTCGCCGGCATGGCGCGGCACGACCTGCCGCTGCCCATGCTCGACTACCTGATCTTCCGGCCGGACACCGAAGAGGACGTGGTGACCCACCTGGCCGCGTACCGGTCGGGCCTCCTGGAGCTTGCCAAGCTGCACGGCCGGCAGGGCCGCCAGGCGCTCGCCCGGGTGTACCGGGAGATGGCGCAGGGATTCATGGTGATGAGCCGGCGGTTCGACGCGGCCGTGCCCGAGCGCCTGTTGCCGGCGAAGAACGAGATCGTCGTCACCTCCGTCCCGGAGCTCCTCCGGTTCGTTCAGAAGCCGCCTGATCTCCAGCACTCGGAAAAGGCATGCGACTGCTCGTGCTCCTGCAACGTCTGCTGCGGCTGCGGCTGCAGCTTCGGCGTCTGCATCGAGTTCGTCAGCCCCTGTGGCTGTGACTGCTGTCTCGCCTGTGGTTGCGGTTGCGGTTGCTGCCTGTAGCGCTGAAGACCTCTCTCCGGGAGCGCGGCCAGCGCCGCGCTCCCGCACCTCTTCCGGGCGTCCGCCCGGTTCCGCGCCCTACGCCTATTCAGCCGCTTCGAGCATCGCGCGGATCTCGGGATGGGTGGCCGCCTCGACCAGGGTCTGCTTGTGCTCGCCGAGCTTCGCGCCGGACTTGAGCAGTAGGCGGACGACCTCGGGGTGGTTCTCGTTGACCGGCCCGAAGATCAGCGGGAAGCCGGCCGGAGCGGCGTTCGGATCGGCGCCGGCCTTGAGCAGGGCCTCGCACATCGCGAGGTTGCCGACGCGCGCCGCCTCGGAGAGCGGCGGCACCTCGTAGTCGTTGGCCGTCTTGACGTCGGCGCCGGCCTCCGCGAGGGCGGTGACGAACGCGGCATCCCCGGAATCGACCGCCTCGAAGACGAGCGACTTGCCCCCTTCCCCCATCGGCGCGTTCTTCGCGTCCGGCTTCACGCCGAAGGCGAGCAGCGACTGGAGGACCGCGAGCTGCCGCCGCTCGGTGGCGACCCACAACGCCGTGCGTCCCGAATCGTTCCGGACGGAGGGGTCGATGCCGGCGTCGAGGAAGAGACCCACCCGCGCCACGTCGCCCTCGGCGACCTTCTCCAGGAAGGCCTCCGGCGTGAACGGGATCCCCTCCTTCTCGAGCTGAGCACGGGCGCCGGCCTGGTCGCTCCAGGCGGGAGGCGCGGCCATCAGCAGCAGAGAGGCGAGCGAGAGCACGGCCGCGACGATGAGGGTCTTCATGGGGATCTCCTTCCATTGGCAAGCTATCCGAGAACCCTCGGAGGTGCAAGCGGAGGGCTCGGGCGAGGCTCCGTAGCGCTTCCCTGCGGGAGGGAAGCGCTACGGAGCGACTTCGAAGCGTTGAGGAGCGGCACCGTAGTGTTTCCCTGCGGTCGGGAAACGCTACGAAGCGACTTTGGAGCCTTGAGGAGCGGCGCCGTAGTGGTACGGAGCCGTCCCTCAACGCTTCCCTGCGGGAGGGAAACGCTACGGAGTGACTTCGAAGCGTTGAGGAACGACGTCGTAGTGGTACGGAGCGGACCCGTAGCGTTTCCCTCCGAAAGGGAAACACTGAGGAGTGACTTTGAAGTGCTCAGGAATGGCATCGTAGCGTTTCCCTCCGCTCGGGAAGCATTGAGGAATGACTTCGGAGCGTTGAGGAGCCGCGCCATAGTGTTTCCCTCTCGGAGGGAAACACTATGGCGCCACGCTGAAGTATTGAGGAACGGCGCCGTAGCGTTTCCCTGCGGCCGTGAAACGGTGAGGAACCGCCATAGAGCGTGAGGGAAGGAGCGGCGGGGGCTCCCGTGCCCGGGAGGAAAAGATGGAGGAGATGGAGGAGAGCTTCTAAGCCTCGCCGGAGCCGTTCTCCGGCGCCGCCTTACGTTTCCGGCCGCGGAACGGCTGCATGCCGAACGCGGCCAACCTCTCCGAGTCCGGGCCGTAGTGCTCCGAAATTCCGGTCCGCAGCAGCGCCGCCGTCCGGTCCGCCTGGTCTCTGAGGCCGCCGAATTCGCGAGTCAGCTCCTGGCGCTCCGCCTCCAGAGCTGCCTGCCGCTGGATGATCTCCTCGGCCCGTTCGAGAGTCCCTTTCAACTTGCCGCGGAGGGATTCGAGGTGCGGAAGCTCCCCGGCATGAGCCTCCAAGGGAGGAAGCAACC
>Ga0196965_1001275_pt1 | contig 10104 bp, 10 predicted proteins | sample S1_20metaG_FD_148668 | JGI IMG/M metagenome (GOLD analysis project Ga0196965, IMG submission 148668) | Soil microbial communities from Anza Borrego desert, Southern California, United States - S1_20 | ecosystem: Environmental > Terrestrial > Soil > Desert | place: USA: California | collected... | reverse complement strand
ACAAGCGATCGCTGAAAAAATGACCAGGAGCATTCCAAAACGTTTCATAGGTGAATTTTTTCTCAACCGGCACGAAAGGTGTACCAGCCGTTCGCGCACTTTTTCAATTTTCGTATGCCATCGACAAGCAGCATCTTCGAACCACAAACCGACGATTCCACCGATGAAAACCAAGTCGTTTGTAGTCGCCTTGTTTGCGCCTGAAGCACAAACTGTGGAGCATAGCAACACCTTAGGCGTGGTATTCGTCACTTTTTTGATTCCACAAGTCGCGGCAATGCCAGATTTTTTTACCTTCCCGCAAATTATTGTCATGATAGTTACCATCGTCCACGTGTGTGTGAAGCCGGCCCATGTAGAAGACTTCGTCAATGCCACTAAAGAAAATCATCTTCACTCATTAAGGGAGAAGGGCAATTTTAGATTTGACGTGCTGGCAGAAGATTCAGTACCCGGAAAGTTTATTCTTTATGAAGCTTATGAATCACAGGAGTACATTGACGCGCACCGCAATACACCGCATTATCTGAAATGGCGCGACACAGTAGCGCCGTGGATGGAAAAGCCGCGGGAAGGAATTCGTCATACTATGATTTTCCCAGCGCAATGAACTACACGGATTTTTCATTTGCATCGCCTTCCAGCTTGCAGTTTGGCGTTGGAAAATTTTTGACGTTGCCGGCACTGATCAACCCTCTGACGAAAAATGTCCTTATTGTTCTCGGATCTCAGTCTCACAAAACATCCGAATACATTACAACAGTAATCGGAAAACTCGAAGCCCGTTTTTCAGTGACGATAATTACAATTCCAACGGAGCCGACACCGGAAATGGTGGACACAGCGGTGCTTCAGTCACAACCAAACGTACCAGACATTGTTGTTGCAGTTGGAGGAGGTAGCGTACTCGATGCAGGGAAAGCGATCTCTGCCATGATTCCAGTCAATGATGGGGTTAAAAATTATCTTGAAGGCGTCGGAACTAAAACGCACCCTGGAACGAAGATCCCATTTATTGCAGTTCCTACGACAAGCGGTACCGGAAGCGAAGCAACGAAAAATGCAGTGATTTCAGAAGTCGGCGAGAATGGTTACAAAAAGTCACTTCGTCACAATAATTTTATTCCGGACACGGCGCTGCTGGATCCTGAACTCGCGGTAAGCTGTCCACCGTCTCAAACTGCTGCCAGCGGTATGGATGCGTTTACACAACTGCTGGAGTCGTTCGTTTCTACCAACGCAAATCCTTTGACTGATGCGCTTGCTGTTAAAGGACTCGAATTGTGCGCCGGTAATTTGCTGACATGTTATCGCAACGGCGATGATATTGAAGCACGTGCAGCCATGGCGTTGGCATCTTATATTTCCGGGCTCACATTAGCCAATGCGGGGCTTGGGCTGGTGCACGGGTTTGCCTCGTCTATCGGTGGCTACCACAAAATACCTCATGGCGTAATCTGTAGCCGAATGATGTCAGCATGCAATGATGTTACGATCCGTGAGCTTAAGAGAGCTGACAATTCTTTCGTATTGAAAAAATTTGCAACGATAGGGAGAATGTTTGGGAAGAACAGCGGGAAAAATACGTTGTATTACGTTGATCATTTACTTGCGATCATTAATGAATTCACGCATGAAATGCAGATCCCAAAGCTTTCGGATTACGGGGTTTCGTCAGTCAACTACGTAAAAATTGTTGCCGCCACCGACAATAAATTCAACCCTGTGAAACTTTCGAAGGAGCAGCTTGCTGAAGTTCTTGAACTTAGCATCTGATCGAATCCACTTTGAAGTCACTTTAATCGCCCCGACTTTCATATTGCGATTTGTTATATTGTTATCACTTAGAGTTCTTATTCATGCTGACCTTACGTTTTTCGTTTATTGCCGTCTGTTTTGTTCTCGGATGTTCAAGGCCCGAAGGTGAAGAATCTACTCAGCCAGATGATGGATCAAGACCGGATGACAACCGGTTTACTCCCGTTGTTGTCACACCGGAAGGAGCATTGAACGAACCTATGGTCTTTGAGGTTGTTAACGACAAGGTTGCATACATCATTGAAAGACATGGCGCGATTAAGAAGGTTGATATTCCTGCCAGATCGATTTCGCAAGTCGGAGAGATTGCGGTGTTTACCGAAAACGAACAAGGTCTTGTCGGCTTTACGCTTGATCCGGATTTCAAATCGAACCGGTTTGTGTACATCTACTACGCACATCCCACCGAAAGTAAATTCCTATTTACACGATGGGAGCTAAGAGATTCATTGATCACTTCATCAGAAAAAATGCTATTCGAGATTCCGTGTGACCGTGTGCACACAAGCCATACGGGTGGAGGAATGGCGTGGGATGAAAGTGGGAATCTATATATCACGATCGGAAACAATACGGGTAACTCGTTGTATTCCCAGACAGATCAACGGCAAGGCCATGCGCATTTCGATGATCAGCGCGGCGCAGCAAACACCAACGATCTGCGGGGGAAAATACTCAGAATCCATCCGGAGCCTGATGGCACCTATTCAATTCCGGAAGGAAATCTTTTTAAACCCGGGACACCTGGGACACGACCGGAAATTTTTGCGATGGGGAACCGCAATCCCTGGCGGATTCATGTTGATAGCAAAACAGGTTTTGTTTATTGGGGAGAAATTGGCCCTGATGCTGATAGTGATTCGGAGCGCGGGCCAATGGGTTACGATGAACTAAACCAGGCACGTAAACCGGGATTTTTCGGATGGCCTTATTTTATCGGCGAGAATCATGCCTATCCAATGTATGATTATGCCACCAACATTCCGGGTGAAAAACAAGATCCGAAGCACCCTGTGAACAATTCTGTGAACAACACCGGAATAAAAGAACTTCCGCCGGCGCAGCCAGCGTTCATTTCATATCCCTATCGCAGTTCCGAAAAATTTCCACTGGTTGGATCCAGCTCGCGCTGCGCTATCGGCGGACCTGTTTTCCGGCGCCGGGACTTCGATAATCCCGTACGTCCTTTTCCGAAATATTATGAAGGTAAATGGCTCGCGGCCGATCTATCCCGTTTTTGGATTATGGCTATATCAATGAATGACGAAGGTGATTACATCGGGATGGAACGGTTCGTGCCCAGCTATCATCCTGCGCAACCGATCGATATTAAGTTTGCACCAACAGGTGATCTCTATGTGCTGGAATACGGGAGCAATACGGTTAATTCTGCCGTCGAATCGCGACTTGTAAGAATTGAATACAATGCCGGAAACAGAAAGCCTTTCGTTGTGCTTAATGCAGAGAACCGAAGTGGCGCGATTCCATTTACAGCGCATTTCAATGGCGACAAAACCATTGACTATGATGGGGATAAGTTATCGTTCGATTGGGTTGTCACTGACAGCACAAATGCAAGGGTGGCTCAATCTGACGAGCCCAATTTCGAATACACATTCACCGAAGCTGGCGTATTCACGGTCGTCTTAATGGTGACAGACCCACACGGCGAGACGAATTCGAAGGAGATCAAAATCGTCGCTGGAAACGCGCCACCTGAGGTCGATCTTCGACTAACAGGCAACCAGGATTTCTTTTTTGATAACAATACTGTTCAATATCGGGTAAATATAACAGATGCCGAAGACGGCTCACTGGAATTAGGATCCATCAGTCCGGCTTCTGTTTCCGTAAGTATTGATTATGCTTCCTATGGATTCGATTACGTCGATATCACACTCGGACATTCGAGCGTCGATGCATTAACGCGCTTTGCTGTGGCGGAAACAATGATCAGCAAAACTGATTGTAAAACGTGTCATCACGTAGACGTGAAGGGAATCGGTCCGTCTTTCGTTGAGATCAGCGAGCGTTATAAGGGGAATCCGAGAGCTGCGGAATATCTCGGTGGAAAAATAAAGAACGGTAGTTCGGGGATTTGGGGCAAAGAAGTCAGCATGCCTGCGCACCCAACCTTGACAGAAGCGGATGCGAGCACCATCGCCAATTATATTCTGAATATCACCAGCAAAGAAACAAAACCTGTTAAAGGCGCATTTTCAACGTTCGTCCCGAATTCGGATAATGGAAGAGGAACTTTTATTTTTCGCGCTGCATATCGCGATAATGGGAACGGTGATCTTCCGTCCCTGGCGTCAGAAGATGTTATCATTCTAAAAAGTCCTGTGCTTTTACCGGTCGAAGGCGACACGATCAATGGCGCAATCCGAGATCATCTGGATGAATACACGTTCCTTACAGGAAGACCAAACAGCTATGTGGTTTTTAATAATCTCCATCTTACTGATATCTCAAGTATCCTTGTTCGCCCAAACTGGCATTTATATGATATCTACCGTGGGGGGCAAATCGAAGTGCGTGTCGATCGTGTAGACGGCCCGTTGATTGGATCTGCGACAATGAAGCCGGAGCAATTCAACATGCGGTACAGAAGAGCATTCGGTGGACTGGATGATCCGGAAAAACGAAAACTGGCGGAAAGCATGAACCTTCCGTTTCTTGATCAAAGCAAGTTTTTTGCCCCGGGTGCAAATAAGAACATGTTCACGATCCCGTCTCTTGTCACGCTGCAAAAGATTTCGGGTAGGCATAACTTGTATTTTATTTTTCGCAATGACGATGCGTCAAGGGAAGAATCACTCTTTCCGCTGGCTGAGTTTGTTTTACAATCAACACCGCAGAAATGAGGAGCTTGATGTTTTTATGGTTCCTGTATCTATGCACGATAGTTGTTTCGATTGCGCAGGAAATGCATTTCTCGAATTCGATCGGGATGGAATTCGTGTTGATCCAACCTGGAAATTTTCGTGTTGGGGAATTCAAGCCGCCCTATCCGATTGCTGACGACACGCTGACGTCTTCAGCACTAAAGCCGAATCGCATCATGTGGATGGGTAATGATATGGCGCGTCCATACAACGCGGCTGAATTTGAGAATGCAAAACAAATGGCTATTGCGGATGGGTCGGACGGTTTTGAGGTGAAAATTGAAAACGCTTTTTATATCGGGAAGTTTGAAGTGACACAGGATCAATGGAAAAAATTAATGGGCAGCAATCCTTCAACGTTTTCACATGATACTCTGGCAAATGCTGGCAGTCATCCCGTCGAAAATGTAAGCTGGCAGGACGTACAACGTTTTCTCAAAGCATTAAACCAGATGGAAAAAACAAAACGTTATCGTTTGCCTTACGAATTCGAATGGGAATACGCTGCGCGCGGTGGAAAAACAAATGACATCACATGGGCAGAGATCAATGAATCGGCTCAACTCGGAGGAAAGACAACACGCCCTGTCGGGCAGAAGATGGCTAACGCTTACGGTCTTTACGACATGCTTGGGAATGTTTGGGAATGGGTAAATGATTTTTATAATGAAAAAATTTTCGCCGATCCAATCCCTCCAAAAACCGGGAAGTGCCATGTATTGAAAGGAGCATCATTCACGGGCGACGTTAAAAATGCGACATACATGACTCACGCGGCGGGCCCGGGCAATGGCTGGGATGTCGGGTTTCGTGTTGTAGCTGAAATAATCGAAGACCGATAACTGCAAGCATGAAACTACTGCCTTTTATTATCGTGACGCTTTACATGGTGCCGCTGAATGCACAAAAGCCAATCAGCATTTTTAATGGAAAAAATCTGAAGGGCTGGCATGTAAGTCGCACTTCACATCAGGGTACCACACCGGAGGTCACAGTGGAAAATGGAGAGCTGACGCTCCGGCAAAATCCGTATGGACAGGGCGGTGTTTTATTGACGGATAGGAAGTATGCAGACTTCGAACTAACACTCGAGGTGAAAATTGACTCGTTTTGTAATGGCGGAATATTTCTTCGTTCCACCGAAAGCGGCCAGGCTTACCAGATTGAGTTGGCGATACCGGGCCCGACCGGATCGCTTTTCGGCGAGGCGATGAAAATTAGCAACCCGGTCCACGTCGATAATATCAATGAGGTATGGAAAACTGACGGCTGGAACGAATTTCGGATTATGATGACCGGAGCGACTCCTACAATCACGCTATGGATAAACGGCGTTTTTATGTGGCGCGTAACACAACCCGAAAACGACTTTACAGCCGGTGCAACAACCGGAATGATCGGGCTCCAATCTCACTGGACTGCGCTTTTCCAGGATCATCCAGGAGGTTTCAATATGCCTGGGGCGTGGCGTCCCTATGGCACCCATCGTTTCAGAAACATCAGAATTAGAAGCTTATAGCATTCTAACGTGTTGCGAAGGTTCTGTCTTGAAAACCAGACAGATTTTCACGCTAAAAGATGTTAATTATTCTGCCAGGATTGGCTAATTTGTTATCTGCCTAAACCTACACCTGCGAGATGACAATTCTTTACATCGATGACGATCCGGAGGATCAGGAAGTATTTAGAGACGCGGTTAACATTGTCGCGCCTCACACTACCTGTTACTTTGCCCGCGATGGGAAAGAGGGATTCATTCTGCTGAACAAAATCACTTCGCCTCCCGATTACATATTCCTTGACATTAACATGCCGGAAATGAGCGGGAAAGAATTTTTACATCTCATCAAAAAAAATACCGGACTTACAACAACACCGGTAATCATGTATTCCACATCGAATAACATGGATGACATCCGTGAATTTAAGCAGTTGGGTGCCGTCGACTTTATTGTAAAGCCCAATAACTTCAGCGGAATATGTGACGCATTGAAACGTTTTATCTGATTGGCACGACTTTATTATTAAGCATTCCTGGCAATGTTTGCCAACTTAAAAAGAGGATAGGCCCGTAAGCTTATCCTCTTTTTTTGCATTTTTTTATCATGTCGCAACCCCAAAACGAATCATTCGTTTAATCGCATAATTAACCCAGACATGAAAAAAATCGACATTCTAAACTTCATCACGGATTTCCGGAAATCGCCAAATGCGGTCAAGACCCACGCTGAAATTTTATCGCACATGAAGGCAGATGAGGTAATGCTCACCAACTTATTGAACGAACTGCAGCAAACCAAAGTGCTGAGACAGACAGAACGCGATGGCGAGAAAGCGTATCAGGTTGTTACGCGTTAATTTCGCTCGCGTTTAATTTTTTCCAGAAACTTTTCATCGGGAAGTTTTTCAAGCCAGTCTGGTGAAACTGCAAGTCGCACTGTTTGTGCCCCGCCGGAAGGCGTACACACAACGGTAACGGAGGCATCGGTGCTTTCCATTCTTTTTGTCTTATCAACCATTTCGGGTGATAGCCCTGAAAGCGCTTCAACACAATCCCATATCAGGTTATTCTCATCCTGTACCTGCCTCTGCTTCATATTCACCTTCCATAAAATATATATACCTGACGACATCTTAGGCTGGATCGGACAGAAGTTTTCGCGTAGTTTACTTTATGAAAAAATGTTATCTCCTTCCGGCATTATTAGTTATAACGCTTTTCAACGGATGCGATGAGGATGAAAGCATTACTCCTCCTCCCGGAGAAGTTGACATTCTCACATACCAGGTAAATCTAAACGATCGTTCAAATGATCGGTTTAAAGTGAAAGTGGTCGTTCCTCAACTTTCTTCGAGTGACACCATTTTTCAGTTTGCAGCAACGGCACCAGGCACATACGCAACTGCAGACATTGGCAGGTTTATCCGTGCATTCAGGGCTTACGACAAAGATGGTGTAGCAATTCCGGTAGAAAAAATTAATACGAATCAATGGGATATTTCTAATGCAGAAGACTTGCGATGGATTGAATATACTGCGCGTGACACCTGGGACACTTTATTAACAGTTGATCCTATTTCACGAATGACCGGAACGTCCCTCGAGGATAATCACGCCTTGTTTAATGCCTATTGTGTGATCGGATACCCAATCACACTGGAGGATGAAGCCATGCGAATTTCGTTTTCAATGCCCGGCCATTGGAAAACCGGAACAGCTTTAAGCAAAGACAATGACGGCTATTACGAGGCCAACGATTTCGAACATCTCGTTGACTCTCCCTTTCTTTTCGGCGACCTAACAGTAGCAGAAACAACGGTGGGGAGTACGACCGTAGCCATTTATAATTACTCCGCCGACGGTGCCATCAACGCATCCACGTTGCTAAACGATCTGACTGAAGTATTGAACTCGGCAGATGAATTCCTGCAAGGCATTCCAGTCGATCGCTATACATTTTTGTTTCACTATGGTGAATTTACATCCGGCGCCTGGGAGCACTCCTATTCATCCGAATACGTATTAAAAACATACAACGCATCGCAGGTTAAGTCCATAGGCGCACATGAATTTTTTCACGTGGTTACCCCACTCAATATCCATAGCGAAATCATTGAAGACTTCAATTTCATTACACCAACGCCGTCAAAACATTTGTGGCTATACGAAGGGGTTACAGAATGGGCGTCCCACACAATGCTTTTTAGAGCGGGGAATTTATCAGAGGAATCGTATATCAATAATGCTGTCGAATACAAAGTTTCTATTGACAGAACTTACTATGACGCAACATTCACACTCGTTGATATTGCACTTCAGTCATACTCTACCGAAGGACAAAAACAGTACGGGAACATTTATTATCGCGGATCGCTTGTTGCCTCGCTGCTTGATATTCGGCTGCTGGAGCTTTCGAATGGAACATACGGGTTGCGCGAACTCATGCTTGAATTAATCGACACCTACGGAGCAGATCAACCGTTCTCTGAAGAAACTTTTTTTGAAACGATTGAAGTGATGACGTATCCGGAAATTGGTGATTTCATCAATAGCTATATTATCAACGCGCAGCCTCTTCCATACGCCGAATATTTTGGTAAGCTCGGCTATAACGTGGCAGATGATGGTAGCAGACCCGTTATTACACCAATATCTGAACGAACCGCCTCACAACAACTCTTGTATAATTCATGGAAACAAAATCTTTGATCACTCGCATACTAGTTTGCATTCTCCCGATCGCTCGCAAGATCATTAGGATCGAGTTTCGGTAACACGCCGGCTTTTTCCATTTCTGAAACGACAACCGTTGCGAATTCTTTTGAAAACCGTGAAAGACTTCCAGGGTTGTATGTTTGTGATTGCCCCGACCAGAGTAGTTCCTGTGTTGTGGCATCGTATAGGTTCGTTTCAATGAAATAAATCTTGTCCTCCTCATAGTAGCCTGTCGCAGTTAATGCAGGATACCACGCATTGTAGTAGCCCCAGAAATTACCATAATATCCGAAACGCATTGGCGCATAAGGCGTACTGCCAGGCGCATATCGATTTTCAGTTTCCTCATGAATGAGCGCCACGGTTAGAATTGCATCGGCGCCAGTTTCCTCGATTTTTGCGAACAATGCTTCTTTGTTCAATTCTTTAGTCTCTGTAAACTTTGGCGGCATAACGTCAAGGCTTTTTACCGTTTTGTATCCCATCGTCTGCAAAGCGGCAGCAAGATCGTCTTCCGCCGTCTGGCGGACGTTGACGCGCGATGTCAGTGCTGTTACCAGGATCGTTTGAATGTCACCACTTTCCGCCTGTTCATTTTTCCACGTGCCTGTAAAATCGGTTGAGGCCTTGCATCCAGCCATAACCGCGAGAATCATAATTATCAGCAGTTTTTTCATAGTGCCTCCTTTCTAAGAATCCGAACAATAACATGCCGATCGGCCGTTCGTTACTGCGCTTCGATGAATATTTTTCACGGCCGGTCGTGCTACCGCCTAGACACTCCGTTGGGACTGGATTTTGATCAACCCTTTTGTATGGGGTTAAAGAAAGTTGACTGGTTAAAGCCGGAAGTTTGGAGCAGGATCTTTGGGTATTCAATGTGGGTTCTGGCTGGTGCCGCGCTATTTACCTGTCATAGAATGATCACTTCCAAGTCCACAGAGAATAACATTTTATCGGATTCAACTAAAATAGCGAATGGAAAAGCCGGTATGGCCGTGACCCTGGACACAACTGCAGCCGCATGGCTGGCACTCCACGATCATGCAACCGATCTTACAATTTCGAAAGTTAAAGCACTCTACCAACGCACCGGCAATGAAACGGTGTGGCTGGGTGATCGCGCTCCTACCGAATTATACTTCGAACTCGTGAGCATGTTAAGGGATGTATATCGGCTGG
>Ga0196965_1001274_pt1 | contig 10108 bp, 5 predicted proteins | sample S1_20metaG_FD_148668 | JGI IMG/M metagenome (GOLD analysis project Ga0196965, IMG submission 148668) | Soil microbial communities from Anza Borrego desert, Southern California, United States - S1_20 | ecosystem: Environmental > Terrestrial > Soil > Desert | place: USA: California | collected... | reverse complement strand
CCTCGCTCAATGCCGATATCACCACGCTGCAGTCGGTGGCCGTGGTCGGCACCGCCGGCGCCGACGTGTTCAACTCGGACAACAAGGGCCTCGGCACCTCGGTCGACGGCCGCGAGCTCGCGCTGACCCCGCAGGGCAACCGTTCGCTCGACGACATCGCGCGGCTGGATCCGCGCATCCAGGTGATCGACGCCGGCGACGGCTCGATTTCGGTCGCGGGCGTCAACAACCGCTACAACAACATCTCCGTCGACGGCATGTCGCAGGGCGATCCCTTCGGCCTGAACGCCAACGGCATGCCGTACATCGGCACCCCGATCTCGGTGGACACCATCGCCGCGTACGACCTCAAGGTCGCCGACTACGACGTCGGCTCCGACACCGTCGGCGCGACCGTCAACGCCGTCACCAAGTCCGGCACCAACGAGTTCCACGGCTCGGTCTACACCGCCATGCGCGATGCCGACTGGATGGGCGAGCTCGAGGACGCCGAATACGCCGGCTTCGACACCGACCGCACCTTCGGCGCCACCCTCGGCGGCCCGATCGTGAAGGACCGACTGTTCTTCTTCGCGTCGTACGAAGAGCAGAAGATCGAGAACTTCGGCGGCTCGTCGACCTCCGACGGCATCGCCAACGGCAACGTCACGATGGACGAGGTCAACGAGGCGATCGCGATCGCCAACGACCTGGGCCTGTTCCCGGGCACCTACGGCTCGACCGGCGTCAACCTAGAGAACAAGCGCTACCTCGCCAAGCTGGACTGGAACATCAGCGACAGCCACCGCGCCAGCCTGACCTACCAGCAGACCGAGGAGTTCCGCCCGTCGCCGTACGACCAGTTCGCCGAGACCGTCGTGCTCAGCAGCCACTGGTACAACATCGACAACATCACCAAGAACACCTCGCTGCAGCTGTTCAGCGACTGGAGCCAGGACTTCTCGACCGAGGTCAAGCTGAGCCTGCAGAAGTTCGACCAGGTCAACGGCAACCCGATCGACCAGCCGGAAGTCGAAGTCGAGACCGCGAACGGCGGCTCGATCTTCATCGGCGAGGACAACAACCGCCACGAGAACCAGATCAACACCGAGCGCCTGTCGGCGACCATCGCCGGCACCTATTACGTGGGCGACCACGTGATCAAGGGCGGCTTCGACTACATGCGCCACGACGTCTACAACCTGTACGGCCGCGACCTGCACGGCTCCTACGTGTTCCAGAGCCTCGAGGACTTCGCCAACGGCAACTACGACGTCTACAACCTGCGCACCCCGGCGCCGGGCTTCAACGTCGAGGACACCGCGGCGGCGCTGGTCTACACCCAGGTCAGCCCGTTCCTGCAGGACACCTGGCAGGTCAACGACAACCTGTCGCTGAACTACGGCGTGCGCATCAACATGCCGAAGGCCGACAAGGCACCCGAGCTGGCGCCGGGCTTCGAGGAGGCCTTCGGCTTCCGCAACGACTTCAAGCTGGGTTCGCGCAACACCGTGGTCCTGCCGCGCTTCGCGTTCAACTACAGCTTCGACGGCGAGCGCATGGCGCAGCTGCGCGGCGGCATCGGCTCGTTCCAGAGCGTGCCCCCGTTCGTGTGGCTGGCCAATCCGTACCAGAACAACGGCGGCGTGACCGCGCTGTCCTACCGCGTGTTCGATCCGTCGGAAACGCCGTTCAGCGCCGATCCGTTCAACCAGAACGTGCCGGCCACCGGCAGCCCGTCGAACCAGATCGACGTGATCGATCCGGACTTCAAGCTGCCGACCGTGTGGAAGGCGACCCTGGCGTACGACCGCGAGCTGCCGTGGTACGGCCTGGTCGGTTCGGTCGAGCTGCAGTCGATCCGCGCGCGCGACGCCGCGTTCTACAAGGCGCTGAACATCGGCGAGGTCCAGGACACCCTGGCCGACGGCCGCAACAGCTACTGGTGCACCCTGGGCTCGACCTCCAGCTCGAACAAGAACTGCGGCCGCAACCCGGCCTTCAGCCAGATCTCGACGATCCTGACCAACACCGACGAGGGTTACTCGAACTCGGTGACGCTGTCGCTGGACAAGCCGATGGCCAATGGCTGGTACGGCAACCTCAGCTACACCCACACCAAGGCGGTGGAAGTCGGTTCGGACGCGAGCTCGCAGGCCTGGTCGAGCTACCAGTTCGTGTCGCGCGTGAACCCGAACGAGGAAATCGCCACCCGCGCCAGCCGCGAGATCGAGCATTCGTTCAAGGCGGCCCTGGGTTGGGAGCGCGCGTTCTTCGGCGACTACAAGACCAGCATCTCGACCTACTTCAACGCCCGCAGCGGCCTGCCGTACAGCTGGATCATGAACGGCGACGTCAACGGCGACGGCATCTTCCAGGATCCGGCGTACATCCCGCTGGTGAACGACCCGAACGTCAGCTACGGCTCGGCCACCCCCGAGCAGATCGCCGCGTTCCAGGCCTTCATCGACGGCGACGACTACCTGTCGGCCCACCGCGGCGAGATCGCCGGCCGCAACGCCAGCCGCCTGCCGTGGGTGCACCAGGTCGACCTGGGCCTGCAGCAGGAGCTGCCGGGCTTCTTCAAGGACCACAAGTCGATCGTCCGCCTGGACGTGTACAACTTCCTCAACATGCTCAACAAGGATTGGGGCGTGACCGAGGAGATCGGCGGTTTCGACTCGCGCTACCTGGCGCGCCTGGGCACCGTGAACGCCGATGGCACCTACGTGTACAACCTGGGCACCCCGACCAGCCCGACCTGGCAGGACCTGCGCCCGTACGAGGGTCGCGTGCCGCGCGTCGTCTCGCGCTGGTCGGTCCTGCTGACGCTGCGCTACGAGTTCTGATCCAGCGCCAGCGATGAAGTCGGAAACGGCCGGGGAGACCCGGCCGTTTCCTTTTCATGCCCCACGACGCTTTCCCTATACTGCGACCATGGACGACGACAGCATCCCCACCGCCACCACCCACAAGCTCCCGACGGTCGACGCCAGCATCTATCCCAGCGGCGGCCTCGACGTGCTGTCGCGCGAGGAAGTCGTGCGCCTGCGCGACGCCTCGGCCGGCGGCATGCACGAACTGCTGCGCCGCTGCGCGCTGGCGGTGCTGACCACCGGCAGCACCAGCGACGACCCGCGCGCCGCGCGCGAGCTCTACCCCGATTTCGACATCCAGGTGAACCAGCTCGACCGCGGCCTGCGCCTGGACCTGCGCAACGCGCCGGCGATGGCCTTCGTCGACGGCAAGATCATCGCCGGCGTCGCGGAGCTGCTGGCCGCGGTCGTCCGTGACCTGGTCTACACCGCGGTGGAGCTGGCACCCGACTACGCCGAGGCGCTCGACACCTCCGAGGGCATCACCGACGCGGTCTTCCGCCTGCTGCGCAATGCGCACGTGCTGCACCCGGGCGAGCCGAACCTGGTGGTGTGCTGGGGCGGCCATTCGATCAACCGCGACGAGTACATGTACACCAAGGACGTCGGCTACCAGCTCGGCCTGCGCGGCATGGACATCTGCACCGGCTGCGGCCCGGGGGCGATGAAGGGCCCGATGAAGGGCGCGACCATCGCCCACGCCAAGCAGCGCTGCGAATCGCCGCGCTACATCGGCATCACCGAGCCGGGGATCATCGCCGCCGAGTCGCCGAACCCGATCGTCAACCACCTGGTGATCATGCCGGACATCGAGAAGCGCCTCGAGTCCTTCGTGCGCCTGGGCCACGGCATCGTCGTGTTCGCAGGCGGCGTCGGCACCGCCGAGGAGATCCTCTACCTGCTGGGCATCCTGCTGCGCGAGGAGAACGCGGAGGTGCCGTTCCCGCTCGTGCTCACCGGGCCGACCGCAGCCGGTCCCTACTTCGAGCAGATCGACCAGTTCATCCGCCTGACGCTGGGCGAGGCGGCGCGCCGGCGCTATCGCATCATCGTCGGCGATCCGGCCGAGGTGGCGCGCACGATGGCCGCCGGCATCGAGGAAGTGCGCCGCTACCGCATCGCGCAGAAGGACTCGTTCTTCTTCAACTGGTCGCTGGACATCCCGCTGCCGTTCCAGAAGCCGTTCGTGCCGACGCACGAGGCGATGGCCGCGCTCGACCTGCACCACGGCCGCCGCCCGCAGGACCTGGCGGCGGACCTGCGGCGCGCGTTCTCCGGCATCGTCGCCGGCAACGTCAAGGAAGAGGGCATGCGCCGGGTCGAGGAATTCGGCCCGTACCAGATCCACGGCGACGACGACATGATGCAGGCGCTGGACGCGCTGCTTCGTGCCTTCGTCGAGCAGCGGCGGATGAAGATCGCCGGCCAGTACAAGCCCTGCTACGAGATCGTCGCCTGACCCACGGCGTGTGACCGGGCGCACAGTCCGGCGCACGCTCGTCCTCCGGCACGCGCCGCTCGTCCGGGGATGCCTTGCCAAGCGCCCGCGACCGGGCCGACAGTGGCCGCCGGGGAGTGCAGGAGCGGGACATGCCAGCGACGCGGCAGGACGGATTCACCTTGATCGAGCTGATGGTCACGCTCGCCGTGGCGGCGATCGTGGTCACCATGGCCGTGCCCAGCTTCCAGGGCGTGATCAATTCCAACCGCCTCGCGGGCGCGGTGAACGAGATGATCGCCAGCCTGCAATTGGCGCGCACCGAGGCGATCCGCCGCAACGGCCGCGCCGGGGTCTGCCTGAGCACCGGCAGCAATACCGGCGAGGGCGCGACCTGCGCCACCGCCAACGTCGACGGCTGGACCACCTTCGTCGACACCAACGACGACGGCGATTTCGACACCGGCACCGACACGCTGCTGCGCACCTACCAGATGGATGCGCCGCTGGTCGCGGGCCTGAGCCCGGGCATCGGCACCAACACCGTGATCTTCCGCCCGGACGGCCTGGCGCGCGACGAGGACGGCGGCGCCGGCGCGGGCACCGGCCTGCTCGACGGCACCATCCGCTTCTGCATCGCCACCACCCGGCCGCCGGCCAACGCGCGCGACATCGAGATCGCGTCGGGCAGCCGCATCGCATCGGTCACCGTCAACGGAGGCGGCGCCTGCGCGGCGCCGGCGGATCCATGAGCCAGCGCAAGCCACAGGCCGGTGTCGGCCTGATCGAGGTCATGGTGGCGGTCGCCATCCTCGCCTTCGGCATGCTCGGCATCGCCGCGCTGCAGGCGACCGCGCTGCGCAACAGCCAGAGCTCGCTGGAGCGCAGCGAGGCGGTGATGAAGACCTACGCGATCCTCGACGCGATGCGCGCCAACCGCGACGTCGCGATGATCGGCGGCTACGACATGGGCAACATCGCCGGCGACACGATCACGTCCTGGTCCTGCGGCCTGCCCGACCCGGGGACCCTCGCCGCGAACGACATCCGCCAGTGGATGGGCACCACTGCCCAGCCCGGCTCGCTGAAGGCCACCTTGGGCGGTTCGGCCTGCGCGGCGGTCAGCTGCACCGACGAATCCTGCAAGATCGCGCTGCGCTGGGACGACTCGCGCTCGGCCGGCGGCGATTCCACCCAGGAACTCATGACCGAGACGCGGCTATGAAGGCAGGCATCCGCAACGCGCGGCGGCACGAGGCCGGCGTCTCGCTGATCGAGCTGATGGTGGCGCTGGTGCTGGGCCTGATCGTCGCCGGCAGCGCCCTGACCCTGGTCCTCACCAACCGCCAGACCTTCGCCGCGACCGAGGACATGGGCCGCGTCCAGGAAGGCGTGCGGCTGGCCTTCGAGCTGCTCAACCGCGAGCTCCGCGGCGCCGGCGGCAATCCCTGCGACGGCAGCCTCGACGTCTACAACGGCCTCCGCAACCCGGGCGCCGCCTGGTACACCAACTGGAGCAACGTCCAGGGCGCGCCCCCGGGCACGGCCGTGGAGACCGGCCCGGCGCTGTTGGGCTACGGCGGCGGCACCGCCTTCCCGGACGCGGCCTTCGGCACCGCCGAGGGCTCGCGCATCGCCGGCACCGACGCGATCGAGGTCAAGGCCGCGGTGCCGCTGTCCGCGGACGTGGCGATGCTGACCACCGGCATCGCCTCGCCGTTCGACGCCGACATCGAGGTCAGCTCGACCGAAGGCATCGAGGCGGGCGACCTGCTGATGATCTGCAACTTCGTCAACGCGTCGGTCTTCCGGGTCACCGCCGTGAATGCCGCGACCGATACCATCGAGCATGCCGAAGGCGCCGGCGCCAGCGACAACCTCGTGGCCATGCTGCCGCTGTGGACGACCGGCGTGCCGACCTCGCGCTACTGGTTCAACGAGGGCAGCGTCGTCTCGCGCGTCCATGCCGCGCGCTGGTTCATCGGCGCCAACGGCGTGGACACCGACGCCGACGGCGTCGCCGACGGCCGCTCGCTCTACCGGACCTCGCTGGTCAACAACGGCGGCGCGCTAGGCGTGTCCACCGACGAGATCGCGCAAGGCGTCACCGACATGCAGGTCAGCTACCTCGTCGCCGGCGCCGTGAGCTACGTGGATGCCAGTGCGGTCGCCAACTTCGGCGACGGCTCGAACCCGATCGTCGGCGTGCGCCTGCAACTCACCCTGTCCGGCGACGACCGCATCGGTCCCAACGGCGAGCGGCTGGCGCGGACCATGACCCACACGGTGGCGATCCGGGGGAGGGCGGAATGAACCGGCAACCGACAGGAAAGGCGCAGCGCGGCGTGGTGCTGGCCGTGGTGATGATCCTGCTCGTGGTGATGACCCTGCTGGCGCTGGCCAGCCTGGGCGGTGCCCTGCTCGAGGAGCGGATGGGCACCGCGCAGCTGGACCGCAACCTCGCGCTGCAGGCCGCCGAGGCGGCCCTGCGCGAGGCCGAGGAGGTCGTGCGGGGCAAGCCGGCACTGCCGGCGGTCGGCGATCCCTGCAACGCCGGGCTGTGCCCGACGCCGGATCCGGCGGATCCCGACGAGCAGCAACGCTGGCTCAACGACGGGTTCTGGGACGACGACTCCGGCTTCTGGGCCGAAGCGACCGTGGACGTCGGCGACATGACCGCGAAGCCGCGCTACATCATCGAGCTGATGGACGCCGAGGTCCCGGACCCCGAGAGCTGCATCACCGGCGGCGACGTCTCGCTCGAATCGGCCTGCACCATGCTCAGCAGCCGCTACCGCGTCACCGTGCGCAGCGCCGCCGAAGGGCGCGCCGTGGTGATGCTGCAATCCATCTACGCAGTGCCCTGATCCAGGAGTCGGCCATGGCCCGCAGGAAACTCCGTTCCACCGTCGCACGCCGCACCTGGGCGGACCGCGCGCGCGTGGTCGCCTGGATCTGCCTGGCGACGCTCGCCGGCGGGCCGGTGTCCGCCGCCACCAGCGACGTCTCGATTCCGGCGGTGCCGCTGCAGTCGGGGACGCCGTACCCCGCGCCGAACATCATGTTCATCCTCGACGACTCGGGGTCGATGACCTACGCGGCCATGCCGCGCGACGTCACCTCGCACGGCGCCCTCGACGACGACATCTTCGACAAGTCCTACGTCCACAACACGCTGTACTACAACCCGGCAACCAACTACGAAGCCTGGAAGAAGGCGGACGGCACCCGCTACACCGGCGGCAAGACCTATTCGGCGGCCTACAGCAGCTCCAACCTGATCGGCGGTTCCACCACCGACCTGGGCGACGATACCCAGACCTACTTCGTTCCGAAGGCGAACATCACCGACCTCGACGACCCGAGCCAGTACGACAAGTACGAGATCCGGAAGGTCAGCGGCACGGTGCGGGTGGTGAAGTCGGGCCCTGAAGTCCGCGAGTTCTGGAACAACCGCGACATCGGCGAGCACGCCTGGTTCTACGGCAGCATCGAAGTGCCGGCCGGGGCCGTTTCGCTGGAGGTGACGATCGGCAATGGCAACAGCGGCAGCAACGGCAATGCCGAGCTCTACCTCCGCCGCGGCAACAAGCCGACGACCGGCACCTACGACTATCGCGACATCGGCAGCAGCAACAGCGAGTCGTTGACGATCTCCAATCCGGCCGCCGGCACCTGGTGGATCGGCGTCTACAACGCCGACAGCGGCCAGGGCAACCAGTCGGTGAACAACGAGGACATCCTCGCCGTGGTGTCGGGGAGCACCTACGAGACCCCGACAGGCCGCACCGAGGCGGAGGAGATGGCCAACTTCGCGACCTGGTACTCCTACCACCGCACCCGCATGAAGCTGGCGAAGTACGCGGCCAGCGAGGCCTTCAGCCAGCTCGGCGACAACTACCGCGTGGGCTACGACTCGATCTGGAACCGCAAGGGCGACGACGACGTGTCGGGAAGCAACCCGGCGATGCCGATCCCGACGACGACCAGCGACGGTCTGTTCAAGGGCGACAACCGCGAGGACTGGTTCGAGTACCTGCACATCGCGGAAGGCAACAACGGCACGCCGCTGCACGACGCACTTTGGCGCGCGGGCAAGTACTTCGAGTCGGCCGCGCCGTGGGATTCGGGCTCCGGGGACGACATCAGCTGCCGCCTGAGCTTCTCGATCCTCACCACCGACGGCTACTGGAACTCCCGCTCCCAGTACGACGACGGCGGCTCGGACGAGTACGGCGGCAATGCCGACGGCACCGCGGGCAGCACCATCCATCCCGCCCCCGGCGTCAACGTCGACCCCTACACCTACAGCCCGGTACGCCCGTTCAAGGACAGCCGTTACGGCACACTCGCCGACGTGGCGATGCACTTCTGGAAGCGCGACCTGCGCACCTCGCTCGACAACAACGTGCCCACTTCCTCGGCCGACGAGGGCTTCTGGCAGCACATGGTGACCTTCGGCGTCGCGATCGGCCTGGCCGGCGAGCTCGACCCGGTGGACGACCTGGTGGACCTCAAGAGCGGCGCCAAGAACTGGCCGGATCCGGAGCTTGACGACACCAGCGGCAGCGCGTCCCATGCCTCGCGCATCGACGACCTGTTCCACGCGACAGTCAACGGGCACGGCGCGTTCGTCTCCGCAAGCGACCCGGCGAAGTTCGTCAGCGGCTTGCTGAACGCCCTCACCACGATTTCCGAGCGCCCGGGCTCGGCCTCGAACGTCACCGCGAACAGCACCTCGTTCACCAGCGACACGCGCGTCTACCAGGCCAGCTACACCTCGGGCACCTGGACGGGCGAACTCACCGCCTACGTCGCCACCAGCGCCGGCATCCAGCCGACGCCGGCCTGGCGCGGCTCGGAGGGCATCCCGGAGGACTACACCGACCGTGAGATCTGGACCTGGAACGGCACCGGCGGCGCCGCGTTCCCGACGGCGGTCCAGATCACTTCGCTGGACGCCTCGACGCGCACCGGCTCGGTGGCGACCGGCGCGCAGAACGCGGCCTACATCGCCGGCGACAAGAGCAACGAACCTGCCGAGGACGGCGACCTGCGCGCGCGCACGAGCGTGCTGGGCGACATCGTCAATTCCTCGCCGATCTACGTCAACGACAGCGGCGTGCTGTTCGTCGGCGCCAACGACGGCATGCTGCATGCCTTCGACGGCGACAGCGGCGAAGAGCTGTTCGCCTACGTCCCGGGCGGGATCAACCTCGCCGACCTGGCCTCCATCAGCGACCCGGGCTACGGCCAGACCACCACCCACAAGTATTTCGTCGACGGCCCGATCGCGGTCTCGGCCAAGTCGCAGACGCCCGGCAAGAACTACCTGGTGGGCGCGCTGGGCCGCGGCGGCCGCGGCGTGTTCGCCCTGGACGTCACCAATCCCGCCAGCTTCGACGAGGACGACGTGCTCTGGGAGTCCGGCAGCGACTCGGACATGGGCATGGTCCTCGGCGATCCGCTGGTGGTGACGCTCAACGATGCCGGCAATTCCAAGGCGGTCGTCGTCGGCAACGGGATCAACAGCCCGGACGGCAGCGCCACCCTGTTCGTGCTGGACATCGCCACCGGCGACGTGATCAAGGAAATCCAGGCGGGCAGCGCCGGCGTCAACGGCCTGTTCTCGCCGCGCGGCTGGGACGACGACGGCGACGGCACGGTGGATTTCATCTACGCCGGCGACCTGAAGGGCAACCTCTGGAAGTTCGACCTCAGCGCGGCGGACAAGACCACCTGGGGCGTGGCGAATTCCGGCGACCCGATGTTCACCGCGCGCGATGCGAGCAACAACCCGCAGCCCATCACCGCC
>Ga0196965_1001273_pt1 | contig 10110 bp, 11 predicted proteins | sample S1_20metaG_FD_148668 | JGI IMG/M metagenome (GOLD analysis project Ga0196965, IMG submission 148668) | Soil microbial communities from Anza Borrego desert, Southern California, United States - S1_20 | ecosystem: Environmental > Terrestrial > Soil > Desert | place: USA: California | collected... | reverse complement strand
CCCGGCAAGCTGGCCGACTGCACCCGTCAGGCCGCCGAGGGCACCGAACTGTTCATCGTCGAGGGCGACTCGGCCGGCGGCTCGGCCAAGCAGGCCCGCGACCGCAACACCCAGGCCATCCTGCCCCTGCGCGGCAAGATCCTGAACGTGGCCTCGGCCTCGGTCGACAAGCTGCGCCAGAACGCCGAACTGTCCGATCTGGCGCTGGCCCTCGGCGTGCAGCCGGGCAGCCGCTTCAACATCGACGACCTGCGCTACGAGCGCATCGTCATCATGACCGACGCCGACGTGGACGGGGCGCACATCGCCGCCCTGCTGATCACCTACTTCTACCGCGTCATGCCCGAGGTGATCCGTCAGGGCCGACTGTTCATGGCCCTGCCGCCGCTCTACCGCATCCAAGCCGGCCCGCTGTCGGAGTACGCCCGCGACGACGCCCACCGCGACGAGCTGCTGGCCACGGTGTTCAAGGGCAAGAAGGTCGAGATCGGCCGGTTCAAGGGTTTGGGCGAGATGATGGCCTCCCAGCTCAAGGAGACCACCATGGACCCGAAGAAGCGCACCCTGGCGCGGGTCACGGTCCCCGCCTCCGAAGACGACATCGAGGATCTGGTCGAGCGGCTGATGGGCAAGAAGGCCGAGGCCCGCTACCAGTTCATCCAGGACAACGCCCGGTTCGTGGTGGATGAGCTTGACGTGTAGGCGGTAAGGATTATCCTTACCTCATGATCACGAGCCGCATCACCAGCAAGGCGCAGACGACGGTTCCGCAGGCCGTTCGCAACGCGTTGGGACTGCGAGAAGGGGATGAACTGGCCTACGAAATCAGGGACGGGCAGGTCACACTGACCAAGGCGCGGAGCGACGTACAGGACGATCCCTTCGCGACCTTCGAGGAATGGGACAGCGAAGCCGATCGACGGGCCTATGCCGGGCTTTAGCGCCGGCGATATCGTCAAGGTCCCGTTTCCGTATACCGACCGGGATGTCCGGCAGCGCCGACCGGCCCTCGTGGTGTCCACGAGCCCACTGGGAGGCGACGGCCGGCTCTATTGGGTCCTGATGATCACGAGCGCCGAACACCGTCGTTGGCCCGGAGATGTCGCGCTCGGCCGGCGCTACGGCGAGGCGGGATTGCCTGCCCCCTCCCTGATCCGGACCAGCAAGATCGCCACCGTTGAGGCCGCCCGGATGGAGTCGCTCGGCCGATTGCCGGACGCGTTCATGGAAACGGTCTGGGCTGAACTTGATCAGGTTCTGGGTCGCTCGACGTAACCCTCAGCAGGTCGTCGGTTCGCCGTAGCGGGTGACGACGCCGTGGGCCTGACCTTCACCCAGCAGGTGCAGCGTCGTCATCCGGTCGTACTCGCATTCCGGCATGTCGGCGGCATCGGCGTAGCCGAGGGCGCGGGCGATGGCCGGCACCGTGTTGCTGTGGCCGACGATCAGGACGGTGGCGTCCTCGGGCAGGGCGCGGACGCGGGCGACGGTGGCGGCGATGTGGGCCGCGCCGCCGCCTTCCAGCGAAACGACCTCCGACGGGGCTGAATGGTATTCGGCCGTCGGCGCGGCGGTCAGGATCGTGCGCTGCAGCGGGCTGGTCAGGACCAGCGACGGGTGGGCCTCGGTCAGGGCGGCGGACAGGGCCTGCGCCCTCGCCTGCCCGGCCTCGGACAACAGCGGATCGGCGCTGGCGTCGGCCTTTTCGGCGTGACGGACGATGATGACGGTCTGGGCCATGGCGGAGGTCGCGGTCAGCAAGGTGAGCGCGGCGGCGAGCAGAAGGCGTTTCATGGAAGGTCCCCGTTTCGGCGCAGACTGACCGGGCCGGCGCCATCTGTCGAGATCGTCAGTGCTCGGCCCACTCGCCCCGGGGTTCGACGAAGGCGCGTTCGCCGCTGACATCGGCGTAGGTCATGCACAGGTCCTCGAACACCCGGCCCCATGAGAAGCGTTCGACGGCCCTGAGCCGGGCTGCGGCGCCGATCGCCTCAATATCGCGTGCGAACAGGGCCTCGACGGCGGCGGCGTAGTGGACCGGGTCGGCGCTCCTCGCCAATTGGCCGACGCTGTCGTCGACCGTCTCCTTGACCCCGCCCGCGTTGACCCCGATCACGGGACGGCCGCAGGCCATGGCCTCGAGCACGATCAGGCCGAACGGCTCCGTGTCGTTGGCGTGCACGAAGGCGTCGCAGGACGCGATGATCCTGGCCACCGCCTTGGGATTGGCCTCGTACGGCAGGGAGATGACCCGGTCCTCGGCCGGCAGGCCGGCGCCGGCGCCGACCAGCACGAGGTGGTAGGGCGCGCCGAGCCGCTGCACCGCCTCGATCAGGACGTCGATGTTCTTTTCGCGGGCCGGGCGGCCGGCGAAGCACAGCAGGCGGGCGGAGGCAGGCAGGCCCAGCTTCCTGAGCAGCCAGTCGCGGTCACCGCGGTCGGGGCGGAAGGTGTCGACCTCGACGCCGAGCGGCTGGATGACGATGTCCTTGATGCCGGCCTCTTCCAGACGGCGCGCGATATAGCGGCTGGGCGAGACGACGCGGTCGAACTGGCCGAACAGCCGGGCCCAGCGCTTCTCGACCGGCTTCTTGGCCCATTCGCCGAAATGCAGGGCGGCGAGGCCGGCGGGGTCGGAGTGGCAGAAGCCGACGACGGGGCAGCCGGCGCGCTGGCCCGCCTCGAGGGCGCCCTGCCCCGGCGTGTAAGGGTCGCCGGCCTCGATGATCGACGGGTTCAGCGAGGCGACCCAGGCGCCCCAGCGGCGCACAGAGGTGGGCCAGCGGTAGCCGTCGCCGAACGGCAGCTTGGTGGCGTGCAGATGAACGATGCCGTCGTCGCCTGCCTTGTGATGGGCGCCCGGCACGACCAGCGAATGGGCGACGCCGGGGCGTTCGGCCTCCAGCCAGGCCTTCTTGGACAGCAGGTAGCGTTTCACCCCGCCCGAGCGCGGCGCATAGAGCATGGTGGTGTCGACCAGCCGGGGCCGGTCATCCTCCCCGGCGGCCTTGGTCGCCTTCAGGGTCTCGGAGACCTCCTCGTCCCAGCCGGGGATGAGGCGCAGTTCGCCTTCCTGGACCTCCAGTCCCGCCAGGTTCATCAGTTCCTTCTCCGCGGCGCTGATACCGAGGGGGCCAACGCGCCGGACCCGCTTCTGGATGCGGCGGGCCTTGCGGACCTTGGACATATGCGACTTCACCATCCGCGCGCCGTAGCGCCCGCGACGGCGAAGCTCAAGCGTCATCCGTCGGAGTCGTCGGTCGGCGGAGGGTCTTCCGAGGGGACGATGCCCCGTCGAGCCAGCGCTTCGCGCAAGAGGGTCTCGACCTGGGCGTTGACCGAGCGCAGCTCGGCGGCGGCCAATCGCTCGACCGCCGCCATCACGCCGGAGGAGGCGCGCATCAGGAAGGGCTTCCTCTGACGGGCCATCTCAGCCGTACAGGGTGCCCGTGTTGACCACCGGCTGGGCTTCGCGGTCGGCGCAAAGAACGACCAGCAGGTTGGAGACCATGGCCGCCTTGCGGTCCTCGTCGAGATCGACGACGCCGCGCTCGCCGAGGTCGGTCAGGGCGTTCTCGACCATGCCGACGGCGCCGCGAACGATCAGTCGGCGGGCCGACAGCACCGCCTCGGCCTGCTGGCGTTTCAGCATGGCCCCGGCGATCTCGGGCGCATAGGCCAGGTGGGCCAGTCGCGCCTCATCGACGGCGACGCCGGCGACCTTGACCCGTTCGACCAGTTCGTCGCGCAGACGTGCGGCGACATCCTCGGCGTCGGAGCGCAGCGTCATCTCCGGTGCGGCGTCGTCATCGCCGTGATCGTAGGCGTAGTGCGAGGTGATGTCGCGCAGGGCGGTGTCGACCTGGATGTTCACGAAGGCCTGATAGTCGTCGACGTCGAACAGGGCTTGGGCCGAGTCCTCGACTCGCCAGACCACGTTGGCGGCGATTTCGATCGGGCTGCCGCGCTTGTCGTTCACCTTCAGCTTGTCGCTGGTCAGGTTGCGGACCCGCAGGCTGATCTTCTTGCGCGTGTACCAGGGCAGGACCCAGCGCAGGCCGGTCTTTCGGTCCGTGCCGCGATAGTCGCCGAACAGCAGGATCGCCATGCCCTCGTTGGGCTGTAGCGAATAGAGGCCGCAGAGCAGCAGCAGTCCGATCAGGGCAGTGACGATCCCGCCGACGACCAGCAGCGCATTATCGGGATCCTGCGCCACGATGACCGGACCACCGACGAGCAGCAGCAGGCCGACGAGCAGCATGAGCAGCCCGTTGGCGGTGGACGCCGGGCGCTCGGCGGATGTTGAGTGGGTCGTGGTCATCAGTCCCTCCTGATTCGATATAAAAGCGATATCACTTTGATACCGAGATTGGCAATAGCCGCGCTTCCGGCCGGGGGCCAAGGGTCGCCTTCGGCCTTGCATTCGCCTCAAATTCGAGAAACTTGAGGCAGGCTGGCCTGGTCCCTGTTAGAGGATCGCCGGCGTCTCTGCGCGTGTCGTCCACAGGGGTTCTACTGAATGCGTATTATGCTCGCGACCGCGGTGGCGATCGCTCCCCTGATGGCGGCCTCCGGCGCCATGGCCGAAGTCGTGATCTCCACGGCCCGCACCACGCCGATCACCACGGCGAACGCGACCGGCAGCGGTCCGGACAGCATCCGCATGGCGTCCGGCGGCTCGATCGCGATCAACAGCGGCGTGGCGGTGACGGTGAACTCGAGCCACGGGTTCGACATGGATTCCGGCAGCTCGATCACCATGGCCTCTGCGGCCAACGGCGCCACCGGCGTGCTGGTCAACGGGGGCAATACGGCGAACATCACGATCGGCGGGTCGATTACCGTCACCGACGACATCACGTCCGACACCGACCGAGATACGGACAATGACGGCGACGACGACGGCGCCTTCGCCAACGGCACCGGGCGGCACGGCGTCCACCTCGCCGCCGGGGCCCCTCTTACGGGGAATGTCGTCGTCGAGACTTCGTCGACCATCACCGTCGACGGCAACGAGTCCTACGGCATTCTGCTCGAGGCTCCGCTGACCGGCAATTTCGACATGCTCGGGCGCGTCGCGGTGACCGGCGACAACAGCTACGGCGTCCGCGTCCAGGGCGACGTCAGCGGCGACGTGAGATTGGCCGGAAACATCACCGCCAAGGGCGGCAATTCGGCCGCGGTATCGGTCGAAGGGGACGTCGCCGGGGCCCTGGTCATTCATTCCAGCATCGCGGCGACGGGTTACCGGTACACCACCCGTCCGGTCGACCAGCCCGACGATTTTGAAGAGACCAGCGAGAACGAAGAGGACCTGCTGTTCCTCGGTGAACTGGACGAGGACGACCTGCTCCAGGGCGGGCCCGGCGTCAGCATCCAGGGCGATATCGCAGGCGGCGTCCTGCTGAATCGCGGCCCCGCCTACTCCAACCTCGGCATCGAGGGCGACGATGACGGCGACGGCGTCAAGAACGGCGACGAGGACGACGACGGCGACGGCACGGTCAACCGTACCGATACCGACCGCGACGGCGACGGCCTGCTCGACTCGACCGAGAGCACCGCCGCGGTCAGCGTCTATGGATCGGCGCCCGGAATCGAGATCGGTTCGGCCACCCGGTCGATCACCCTCGGCGCCGTCGGCGCTGGCGACGAGGCCTATGGCTTCATCAACCGCGGCAACGTTACTTCGGAAGGCATCTATGACGGCGTCGCCTCGAACGGCATCGTTATCGGCGGCAACGCCGGGCAGACCGTCGACATCGAAGGCGGGATGCGGAACGAAGGGGCCATCAGCTCGCTCGCGGCGGACGCCGATGCGACCGCGGTGCGGTTCGGAGACGGCGCGTCGGTTCCGACGCTGATCAACACGGGCACGATCGGAGCGGGAACGAACAGCGACGTGGCCGCCACCGTCACGGCCATCCGGATCGACGCCGGGGCCACGGTGAACAGCCTCGTCAACAACGGAGGCATCCAGGCGGGCGCCGGGGGCGGCGTGGCCAACACGTTCGCCATCCAGGACCTCAGCGGGACGCTGACCTCGATCACCAACCGGCGATCTATCCAGGCCACGCTCACGGCCAATGCGGACGGTGATCCCGTGACCGGCGTCACCACCGCCATCGACGTCAGCGCCAACACCACCGGCGTCACCGTGGTGCAGGAAGGCGTGGTCAGCGAGCCGACAGCCGGCAATCCGGATTCCGACGGCGACGGCGTGCCGAACAGCAATGAACCCAACATCGTCGGCGCCATCCTGCTGGGCAGTGGCGCGGACGTGCTCGACATCCGAAACGGCGTGGTGCTGGGCGACATCGCATTCGGCGACGGCCTCGACAACCTGACGATCACCGGCGGGGCCGCCGTGCGCGGCTCGCTGTCCGATTCGGACGGCGCCCTGGATATCGACGTGGTCAACGGCTCGCTGCAGGCGCGCCAGACGAGCGCGCTGGACGTCTCCAGCCTGAACGTCGGGGCGGACGGCGACCTGGTCGTGACGGTCGATCCGGCCAGCGGCAACTCGGGCTATTTCAACGTCAACGGCACGGCCACGCTCGCCGACGGCGCGGGCCTGGGGGTGCAGTTCACCTCCCTGCTGCAGACTCCGGAACGTTTCACCCTGATCGACGCCGACACCCTGAGTTTCGGCGACATCGACTTCAGCTCGCTCGAGGAGAACTCGCCCTACCTGTACCGGGTCGAGGCCGGCGCCGATCTGGCTGCGGGCCAAGTGTACGCCGATGTGCGCCGCCGGACCGCCGAAGAAGCGGAACTGATCCCGGCCGAAGCGTCGATGTACGACGCCTTCTACGGCGCCATCAGCGCTGACGGGGCCGAGGCTGTACGCAACGCCTTCCTGGCCCAGACCGGGCGCGAAGAGTTCGTGAACCTGTACGAGCAACTGCTGCCGGAACACTCCGGCGGACCGCTGCTGTCGCTGGCTTCGGGCGTCGACGCCGTCACCCGCGCCCTGACCGGCCGCAACGCCTCGGCCGCGCCGGGCGAGACCAGCGCCTGGGTGCAGGAGATCAATTTCTACGCCGACAAGGACAAGACCGACACCTACGGCTTCCGCTCGGAAGGCTTCGGCGTCGCGGGCGGGGTCGAGCGCGGCACCGGCCTTGGCGCCGTCGGCCTGACCGCCGCCTTCACGTCGTCGGACCTGGAGGACCCCGAGTCCGAGGCCGAGGAGGTCCTGTCCGCCAACCTGCTGGAGCTCGGCCTCTACTGGCGCGCCCAAGGTCAGCACTGGACGACCTGGGCCCGCGCGGCGGCCGGCTACGCCACGTTCACCTCCGAGCGCCGCTTCGTCGGGGAAGGCCTGAACCTGTCCAATGAATCGGACTGGAACGGCTTCACCCTGGCCGCGGCTGGCGGCCTGTCCTACGAGCGCGAATTCGGTCGCTTCACCATCCGCCCCGAGGCCTATGTCGAATATTTCTCGCTGAGCGAGGACGGCCACGTCGAGGAAGGCGGGGGCGACGGCTTCGACCTGGAGATCGACGACCGCGACGGCCACATGTTCTCGGCCACGACGGCGATCAATTTCGGCATGAAGATGGGTCAGGACGACTGGCTGCGCCCGGAACTGCGGGTCGGCTGGCGTCAGAACATCTCGGTCGATCCGGGCGAGACCATCGCGCGGTTCCGCTCGGGCGGCGGCGACTTCACCCTGACGCCCGACACGATCGAGGGCGGCGGGCCGATCGTCGGCTTCCGGCTCAACGTCGGCAATGAGCTGGGCATGCTCTCGGTCAGCGCAGACGCGGAAATGATCGACGACTACGTCCGGTACATGCTGTTCCTGCGGGCCAGCTTCCGGTTCTAGGATGCGGTCGCCCTCAAGCAGCGAGCCGCTCCGCGGCGAGCGTCAGGGCAAGAAGATCGGGCGGCTAGCTCAGCTGGTCAGAGCACCTCGTTTACACCGAGGGGGTCGGGGGTTCGAACCCCTCGCCGCCCACCACACGTCCGTCGTCAGTCGCCGTTCACCATTTCGGCGTCAGTATGGGGCGTCGGGAGAGTTTCAATGAAATCCATGTTCACGCGCAGCGCCGTTCTGGCCACTGTCCTTGGCGGCGCCCTGATGCTGCAGGGATGCCTGGTCGGGGCCGTCGTCGGCACGGCCGGCGCGGTGGTCGGCGGGACCGCCCGGGCGACCGGGGCCGTCGTCGGGGCCGGCGTGGACGCGGTCACCACCTCCGACGAGGAAACCAGGGCCAAGCGCGAGCGGGAACAGCGCGAATACGAGCGCGAGCAGCGCCGCTGCGAGCAGCGCCGGCGTCAGGGCCGCGACTGCTAGAGAGCCTTCTCGACCGCCCAATTGTGGATCGGCACGCCCGCGACCTCGAAGTCGCGACGGGCGATGACTGAATAGCCGAGCCGTTCGAACACCGGCCGCGCCGTCTCGCTGGCTTCCGCATAGAGCCGCGTGGCGTCGGACATCGGCGCCAGGGCCTCCGCGGTCTGAACCAGGGTTCGCGCGACGCCCGCGCCCGCCGCGGCGGGCGCCACGTAGAGCAGGTCGATATGACCGTCAGCTTCCATGTCGATGAAGCCGATGATGTCCTCCGCGATGGCGACGAGCCGGGTGCGGCCGTCCGCCATGCGGCGCTCGAGATCGTCGGGTGACGGGGCGAGCGAGGCCCAGGCCTCGATCTGGGCCGGGGCGTAGTCGCGGACGCCGAGACCCCGTACGGAAGCTTCGTACAGGGCGGAAAGCGCCGCCGCGTCGGCCGGCTGGTAGGGACGGATCGACAGGTCGCCGCTCACAGCGTCAGCACGCAGCGCTCGTGGATCGTCGGGCGCGACACCGTGATGCGGCTGAGACCCGGCCAGTCCGGCTTCAGCCGATCGGCGAACCACAGGCACAGGTGCTCCAGCGTCGGCAGCTCCAGCCCCGGCTTGTCATTGAGCAGGCCGTGGTCGAGCTCTTCCGCCGCCGCCTTCAGCGCCCGGTCGAGGGCTCCGAGGTCGGCGACCCAGCCGTGGGCGTCCAGCCGGTCGCCGCGCACCGTGGCCTCGACCGAGAAGGAATGGCCGTGCATGCGCCGATATGGGCTGCCGTCAGGCTCGTTGGGGAAGTGGTGGGCGGCGTCGAAGGTGGCCGCCTTGGTGATCTCGAAAACGCTCATCTGACGCCGATGTATTTGTGGGTCTGGACGCTGAGCCGCCATTTGGGATGGCTCAGGCAATAGTCGATGGCCGCGGCCGTATTGGCCTCGCGGTCCGGTCCATCCATGGGCTGGAGCCAGAAGCGCTCGAAGGCGAGATGCTCGAACCGGTCGGGCATGGCGGCGGGCTGGGGATAGACCAGCTTCAGTTCCTGGCCCGAGCTCTGAACCACCGGCGCGTCGGCCTTGGGGCTGATGCAGATCCAGTCGATCCCCTCGGGCGCGGCGAGGGTGCCGTTGGACTCGATGGCGATCTCGAAACCGCGCGCATGCAGTGCCTCGATCAGGGGGGGATCAAGCTGAAGCAGCGGCTCGCCGCCGGTGCAAACGACCAGCTTCGGGTCCCCTGTCCGGCCCCGCCACATGGAGGCGACCTGGTCGGCCAGGGCGTCCGCAGTCGCGAACTTGCCGCCGCCGTCGCCGTCGGTCCCCACGAAGTCGGTGTCGCAGAAGGTGCAGACGGCCGTCGCGCGGTCCCGCTCCAGCCCGTTCCACAGGTTGCAGCCGGCGAAGCGCAGGAAGACGGCCGGCCGCCCGGCCTGTCCGCCCTCGCCCTGCACCGTCAGGAACACCTCCTTCGCCGAATAGGTCATGGCCGCGCCACCCATTCGGCGTGGCCCACGGCGCGCAGCTCGCAGGCCGGGCAGTCGCCGCAGCCGTATCCCCAGCTCTCGCGTTTCTCGCGGTCGCCGCGATAGCAGGTGTGCGACGCCTCGACGATCAGATCGACCAGCGGCTGGCCGCCGAGGTCGTGGGCCAACGCCCATGTGTCCGCCTTGGTCAGGGCCATCAGCGGCGTCTCGATGACCACCGGCTTGTCGAGCCCGAGGCTGAGCGCGCGCGCCATGGCCTCGATCGTGTCGCGCCGGCAGTCGGGATAGCCCGAGTAATCCGTCTCGCACATGCCCCCGACCAGCACATCCAGCCCCCGGCGGTC
>Ga0196965_1001272_pt1 | contig 10132 bp, 10 predicted proteins | sample S1_20metaG_FD_148668 | JGI IMG/M metagenome (GOLD analysis project Ga0196965, IMG submission 148668) | Soil microbial communities from Anza Borrego desert, Southern California, United States - S1_20 | ecosystem: Environmental > Terrestrial > Soil > Desert | place: USA: California | collected... | reverse complement strand
CGGATGGTAGTCTTGTCAAAATTAGATGAAACCATTGTCTGCGGTGAAGCGCGCTTTGAATTAGGTGCTAATCAGTACCCGGGTGCGATTCATCCTCGGGGATACCAGTACCTGGTTGATTTCAATCGTGACCTGTTTCCTGTTTTCGTTTACCAAACGCCGTTGGTGACCTTGAAAAAGACCATCGCGATGGTATATGGCGAAAACACTACGGTCATAATTTATGAAGTGGCAGAAGCGCCGGATTCATTTACGCTGGAACTGCTGCCCTTATACGCCTGTCGCGACCACCATCATCTGTCACATGGCAACGATGCCATCGGGCTTCCCTATTTATTCCACCAGGGCGTTTTCCAGACGCTCAACTATCACGGATGCCCCGAGTTGTTCATCAACGTTCCCCGGTCGGAGTTTGTGGAAAGCAAAGGGTGGTACTATAACGTTGAGTATTCAGTGGAACAATCGCGCGGGCTGGCGTTTTGTGCGGACTTGTATACACATGGGAAATTTTTGCTGCCTTTGAAAAAGGGTGACCGGGCCGGTGTCATCATTTCGACTGCTGATCCCTCCGGTCGTGATCCCTTTATCCTGCTTGAAAATGAGCGGCGAAGGAGAAGCGAAGTCGTCCAAAAATTTTCGATGCATGACAAATTAAAACGATTATCGTTGGCAGCCGATCAGTTCATCGTCAGGCGCGGCGATCTTCATACGATTATTGCAGGATACCCCTGGTTTTCAGATTGGGGAAGAGATACTATGATCGCGTTGCCGGGATTATGCCTGGTTACGGGCAGATGGGCGGAAGCTGGGAGTATTTTAAAGGCCTTTGCCGCAAGTATGCGTGAGGGAATGCTTCCTAACCGGTTTCCCGACAATGGTGAAGCGCCGGAGTACAACACGATCGATGCAACCCTTTGGTTCTTTTATGCGGTCTATAAGTATTTTACTTTGACCGGGGACAAGGCGCTGGTCGGGGAGCTCTTGCCTGCACTAAAGGAGAGTATTGCGTGGCATTACAAGGGAACCCGGCATAAGATCAAAGTGGATCCAACCGATGAGTTGTTAAGCGGCGGTGAGGAGGGTGTACAGCTAACCTGGATGGACGCAAAAGTGGATGGCTGGGTGGTAACGCCGCGCAGGGGTAAGGCGGTCGAGATCAATGCGCTGTGGTATAATGCACTTCGTATCATGCACGTTCTTTTGATGGAATACGAAGCAGGCGCCGCTGCAGACTACAAGGCGAAAGCAGATCGTGTAAAAAAGAATTTCAATAAGATTTTTTGGAACGAAGCCGCGCAGTGCCTCTACGATTACATTGATGGTGATGTAAAATCGGCTGATGTAAGACCCAACCAGTTGTACGCGGCGAGCTTGCCATTTGCGTTGCTTTCCCGTGAAAGGGCAGGCAAGGTGCTGCAAAAAGTTGAAGAGCAGCTGGCGACATTTCGCGGGCTGCGAAGTCTGTCGCCCTTGCACCCAGATTACAAGCCGGTATACGAAGGCACGTTGTTGCAGCGCGATGCGAGTTACCACCAGGGAACAGTGTGGAGTTACTTGCTGGGACCGTACGTAGATGCGCTGGTGAAACACGGTGGTAAAAGAGGAGCGCGGAAAGCTTCAGAAATTGTTGAGCGGTTTTTGGATCATCTTGATGAAGCATGCATTGGATCTGTCTCAGAGATCTTTGATGGGAAGGAACCGCATCTTCCGAAGGGATGCTTTTCACAGGCATGGGGCGTGGCGGAGGTTTTACGAGTGATGATGGAGTATAAACTCCTCCAATAACTATTGTTTTGTTTTTCGACGGCGGTATGTGAAGTCATAGGTGGCTGTCCACGTTTTTCCATCATCCTTGGAGATTTCATGAAGCTGTCGTACCTGGTCCAAGGTCTCGTTAAAGAGGTAAAAGTGTGTCAGTGTCTTTTTCCCGCTGGTATCCGTTGTCGCGAACTCGAACCGCATGGCGTCGTCACGATATTCGCCATGTAGAAATTCAGAGACATTGATGCCTTCGGATCCGATCCACACCTGCTTCCATTTTTTCGTCGCGGGGTCGATAAAGTTGATGCTATTTCCAGTATAGGGAGCGTTGGCGATGGATGTCCAATGTTCGAGGATAGCACATCCGCCGGCAGCCATCTCAACATGACTGGATCCTGCATGTTTTTTCGTTCCTGTGACATATACATCCCAATGACCTATCCAGAAATCGAATTGACGGGCCTGAGGATTGGTCATGCATGGTAAGCTGTCGGGCGGTAGTATCGCAACTGTTCTTATTTTGGCCTGTGTTACAAAACTGAGAGCCCACGCGATAAGAAATGGCAGGATAGGCGCGAAGTATCTCATGATGGTCTATTCAGGAATAAGGTAAAGCGTCGATGGCAATTTCCTATACCCCAGCTTACAGGATGTGGATTGTTGCAACCGGCACAAGCCATTATGTTTTTCCATACACCTTGAATACCGGCTCACGCAGGATGCCGTCAGACGAGACGGCAAACGCAAGAACATTGGCAATGTCTTCGGGCTTCACCCACCTGGAGAAATCCGCCTTCGGCATAGCCGCCCGGTTTTGCGGTGTGTCAATCGTGCTGGGAACAATCACGGCGGTAACAACATTTTTTTCAGCACCTTCCGCGTTGAGTATTTCCGCCAGGTTGAAAAGAAGCGATTTGGACAAGGCATAGGCAAGCGATTTTTTACCGTCAGCAGGTTGTAGCGCCGGCCTTGCACCGACAAAAACAATTCGTCCGCCATTTTGAGAGAGCATATGTTCAAACAACGGCCGCGTGATGTAGTAAGCTGTTTCGAAGTTGGACGACCACATTTTTTTTAACGTGTCACCATCCGTGCTGTGAACATTGCCCGAAGCATAACCGCCGGCAAGAAGGAGAGCGGCGTGGATTGCGCTATGCTTTTCGAGAACGCGGCGGATCACATCCTGCACCATCACTTCATTGGTGAGGTTAACCTCGACTTCCTCGACCTGCTCCGCGGCAAAGTTAAGTGATTTACCCGGGGTCACAGTGGCAACAATATGGTACCCTTCGGCGATAAATCGTTCAACAGCAGCCTTGCCCAGATTGCCCGATGCCCCCGTGATCAGGACGACTTTTTTCATAGTGATTTTTATATCAATATCGGTCTTGCACCGCCCTGTCACAAGGCAATTTGCATAAATATGCACGACGGAAGTTATTGCGCCTTCCTTCCATAATTTTTGCCGAATCGCATACCTTTGTCCTTTACGTCCTGTTGCTTCGATGTCGGGAACAGATTGAGTCATCTATGGAGCGAATATCTACAGAAGCCAGACTGCACGGCAGCGCCAGCCGCTGGATGCGCCGCTTTGAAAAATACCTGCCGGAGATAGTTTACGGATCGATCGACGGGATCGTCACAACTTTTGCCGTGGTGGCTGGATCGGCGGGCGCCGAACTCGGTATTTCCATTGTGTTGATATTGGGACTGGCAAACCTTTTTGCTGACGGATTGTCGATGTCCATCGGAAGTTATCTGTCAAAAAAATCGGAAGCTGACAATTACAACAAGCACCGGCGCATTGAAGCGTGGGAGATTGAACATATGCCGGCAGAGGAACGCAGGGAGATTGAGGAAATTTATCGTGCAAAGGGATTTGACGGTGCGGAACTCGACATGGTCGTGAAACGCATTACCGCTGACAAGGAAGTGTGGCTGGATACCATGATGAAAGACGAGCTCGGATTATCCCTGGAACAAAAATCTCCATTCAAGGCGGGGCTGTCGACATTGCTGGCATTTATTGTTGCAGGCGCAATACCCCTCATTGTTTATGTATTGTCGTATGCAGGTCACGTTGACCTTGATCCCTTCATACTCTCCAGCATTGTTACCATGCTCGCGTTTATTCTGATCGGTTACATCAAAACATATGTAACCCGCGCCGGAATGTTGCGAAGCATTGGTGAGACGCTGTTGCTGGGCACCGCTGCTGCTACCGTCGCCTACCTGTTGGGCGATTACCTTCGAAGCATTATTGAGTAGGTCTCATTTAAGAAGGCTTTTGTTTTGACTTTAAGATCTTGCCGATCCACTGGTAATTCGAGAGTAGCAGATATCCCATAAAAATATTGACCACGCTGGTAATCCACCCGAAGTTGTTGTTCGTGCCCATGTACATTTCCTCATTCTGTTCCAGGATATAAGTATGCAGGTGGCTCAAAAATACCGGAACGTTATCCGTAATGAGCAATCCTCCTATCAGGACTGAACCGAGCTTGATAATGTTCTCGTCGTTAAAATTTTCTACCCGTATGTCGGCCTGATCATATCCGGTGTCGAGTTTCAGTAAGGCGATAATTTTATCTGCCTGAAAGATCAGCAGGATGAACAGTCCGCCAGTAACAATGACCGATAGCAAGATCCATAAAAGGAGATAGACACTGGCATCATTACCGGAAAGATAATTGATGGAAAAAATGAGGTTGTTGGGCAGCGCGGTGAAGATCGTATGGATGAAAAAATAAAGGCCAAAGATCTTTAAGATGATCCTGAAGAAGTCTCTTTTCGTCATTGTTCCGGGGTTACACCGGAATTTACGGATAATTGCGATGATCAGACGATCTGCCAGACGCCTTTATCGTTTTTGGCATAATGTAGTCCATTGCTCATGACATGAACCATGCGCCCGTCCGACCCAGCATAATTTTTTTGTTCGTAGACCCGGATGCCGCCGTTTTCACGCGTTAAGAATAGAATAAGGGCATTCAGGGTTGGTGGAATGTCCTGAAGCCATTGGTCATCACCCTCGCGTACGAATGCCTGGCTCATGTTGCCTTTTTACGAAGTCATTTAAATTAATGTGCCAGGCCTATTTTTTGATTTGTAAGTCGCTGAGTGATAGACATTACACGGACCAGTTATGCTGAGAGTTGTCATCGGCCGGAGTCCTTGGCAATTTTCAACTTAATGTGAATGCATGTACACTACCCGTTGCCCAGGGTGAACGATTCGGCGTCTATGCTCAGCGACAACTGTTGTTTTACGAAGATAAAAACTGGTGAATGCGCCTGTTTCTTACAATGCAATATTGCCGGCCATATCACTTTTTTTTAAATTGCTGCCAGCCTGGTAACGAAGCTCGACCCTCCCGGCTTCAGAAACGATGAACCCTTTTAGAATGAAGAATTTTGGAATGTTCCTGTTCCTGGCAGGATTGGTATCTTGCCAGAACATTTACGGCGCCACGATTACTGCAACAGGCAACGGGAACTGGAATACGCCCGGTATCTGGAGCTGCAACTGCGTGCCTGGAAATGACGATAACGTCATTATACCGGTGGGCAGATCGGTAACGATCACAGGCACAAAAATTCTTTTGCTCGGCCCGGTGATCAACATAACAGTAGCGGGGGAACTGGTCCTGGGTAATCTTTCACTGGATTCCAACGATGTTCTGATCATCGAAGAAGGTGGGCGCCTAAGAGGCAGCGGGTTTTTAAATTTTGTGTTTTCTGGTATCGGGGTCCCGGTGGCTCTTGGTATGGGCCAAACGCTACCGGGGCCCCGCACCATTACAAACGGCACGCTCCCGGTTGCGCTTGCCTATTTTAAGGGCGAAGCGTACGACGACCAGGTGAACCTTTCGTGGTCGTCGCTGACAGAAAAAAATGTTGATTATTTCACGTTGGCCCGCTCACGGGATGGCTTTAATTTCGACACCCTCGCGCAAATAGCAGCAACAGGCAACGCTGTTACGCAACAATTCTATTCGTACACCGACGTCGCACCATTTGCCGGAACATCCTATTACCGTCTGCAGGCAACAGACTTCGACGGTACCCTTGAAACATTTGATCTTATAGCCGTCCAATACACCCCGACGGATCGTGGCCCCGGGATTTTTCCCAATCCGGTCTCCGGTGGAGATCACGGCCCGACCCTTGATTTTTACTGCGAAGAGGAGAGCGAAGTGGTCATCTATTCGAGCCGTGGAATAATCGTCTGCAGGCAACGTGTCTTTCCGGGTGTGACGGACCATCGCCTGAATTTGCCCCGCGGGATCGGACAAGGCCTTTACATCGTAACAGTTTATACGAAGGCAAAAACGTTTCGCTCAACGCTGGTTGTTCAGTGAGTGTAGCCATTCTGCACAGGTCGGGCGCACGATTTTCTTTTCCGCCGGCAACTGGCTATCTTCCGCTTTAACGCACTGAATATGAAAATTCTCGTCCAATCACCCGACTTCAAAGCGCAGCCGGAACTCATCGATTTTGTTAACGAAAAACTGCAAAAACTCGAACTATTCACGGATCGCATTATCGAAGCCAGAGTTCTTCTCAAACTCGATAAATCGGATAGTCGCGAGAATAAAGTATCCGAGGTAAAACTGGTGATCCCGGGGAACGATCTCTTTGCCTCCAAGCAAGCCAAAACGTTCGAAGAAGCAACGGTAAAGACCGTCGATGCCCTGAAAAAGCAAATCGAAGAATGGAAAAAGAAAAATGACTGATCCGCTCTTTTTGCAGGCCACGATGGCATACAGCCTTAATGCATAATTCCATCAAGTTAAATCCACATGGAAACGCTCATTGATTTCATCTCACAACCCTGGCCGTGGTACGTCGCGGGCCCGCTCATCGGTGCTATGGTTCCCTTGTTGCTCATCGTTGGTAACAAAGCGTTCGGCATATCGTCTTCTCTCCGTCACATCTGTGCTGCCTGTATACCTGCAAAAATCCCTTTCTTTCATTATGACTGGAAGAAGGAAGCCTGGAATCTCTTTTTTGTAACCGGCATTTTTTTCGGCGCAATGATCGCGGCAGAGCTGCTGTCATCCCCCGTACCTGCTGCAATATCCGGAAATTTGAAAAGTGATCTCGCACAGTATGGCATAAACGATTACCGTTCGATGGTACCGCCGGAGATCTTCAACTTTCAGAATCTTGCAACACTTCAGGGATTTTTGATGATGATCGGTGGCGGGTTTCTGGTCGGGTTCGGAACGCGCTATGCCGGCGGCTGCACCTCCGGGCATTCTATCATGGGCATTTCTGCCTTGCAGGTCCCGTCCATGATCGCAACGGCCTGCTTTATGATTGGCGGCGTTTTGATGGCCAATGTCTTCCTCCCATACATCCTGGCGCTGTCATGAGTTTATCAGCGAAAATAAAACCAGTTGGTGATACCGATTTTGAAGTGCGCGCTGACAATCCGTCCCGACGCGGAACGTCGCAGTGGCACAACGTGCGCTATCTTGCCACCGGCATTTTGTTTGGCGTTTTTTTGGTGAAATCGGAGGTGATGAGCTGGTTCCGTATTCAGGAAATGTTCCGGTTCGAATCTTTTCACATGTACGGCGTGATGGGATCAGCGCTCGTTGTTGGAATAATATCCATCCAGCTGATCAAAAAATTCAAGATCAAAACATTGCATGGCGAACCCATCACATTCGACTCCAAGCCCTTTCACAAAGGAAACATCTAGGGCGGATTATTGTTCGGTTTTGGCTGGGCAATGACCGGCGCTTGTCCAGGGCCACTCTTTGCACAGATCGGCGCAGGCGCAACAGTGGTCGTCGTTACGCTGCTGAGTGCCGTCGCAGGAACGTGGGTGTATGGGTATGCAAGGGAGCGGTTACCGCATTGAGAAATGAGTGAATGAGTAAATGAGTAAATGAGTGAATGAGTAAATAGTGAATGGAACGAACCCGTTAAGGGCGAATGCTGTTGTCAGCACGGCGGCTTTCGTCCGGCAGGCGACTTAGCGGTTATAGGTAACCGTCCATTTTTTCAACAAATTTTGAATGCCCAAAGTCAGCGCGCCCTTCTCCATGCGCCATAACCAGTTATTTTTCAGCGATGCGGGCGTATTCATTCGCGCGGACTCGTCCAGTCCAAGGACATCCTGCATTGGAAGGATAACGGTATTGGCAACAGAAGCATAGGCAAGCTGGCCCATCACCAGGTGGACCGTGCTTTCCCGTACATCGCGGTCTGCATAGTCGACCAGACGTTTCAGGGTTGCCCGGTCTGCATCCTTGCGATACCAGCCGCGGGTGGTGTTGTTATCGTGCGTACCGGTATATGCTACGCTGTTGGGGATATAGTTGTGTGGCGCGTGTTCCGACGTAGGCATATTGTCGCCAAAAGCAAATTGCAGCACTTTCATTCCGGGAAGATCGAATTTGTCGCGCAGGATGTAAACATCTTCTGTAATCTCGCCCAGATCTTCTGCGACAAAAGGGAGGTGTTGAAGATCCTGTTCGGCGCGTTTAAAAAATGACGCTCCCGGCCCCGGTTTCCACTGACCTTTGACAGCCGTTTTCTCTTTTGCCGGAACTTCCCAGTAATCGGAGAAAGCCCTGAAATGATCCAGCCGTAAGATGTCGTACAGTTCTGTGTTCTTCCTGAGGCGTTGCATCCACCAGGCATAGTTTGTTTCTTTCAGCACATCCCAACGGAACACAGGCATCCCCCAGCGCTGTCCGTTTTTATTAAAATAATCTGGTGGAACACCGGCGACCCCTTTCGGGTTTCCGGCGCTGTCGAGACTGAAAAGCTCGCGTTGTGACCATACATCGGCAGCATCATAACTAAGGTAAAACGGCAGGTCTCCGAAGAAACGGATACCGGCGCCGGCGCAATACTTTTTTAAATCAGCCCACTGCCATGAGAAAATAAACTGCAGCCATCGCTCGTAGTCCAGTCCCGCCGCGTTTTCCCGGGTGAAACGTTCGAGTGCGGTCTTTTTCCTTTTCTTCAGGTCGTCCGGCCATGCATACCATGGTTTTCCCTGTTGACTTTTTTTGATCACCTCGTACAATGCGTAGTCGTCCAGCCAATAAGCTTCCCTTTTTGAAAACGTCATAAACCTTTTCTGGAGGGATGCGAAGCTGCCATTGTTGAAATTGCTGTACGCGTCGGCAAATAATTTTTCTTTTGCCTGTTCCGCTTTCCGGAAGTCCACTTTGCCTGCGGACGGAATCATGTACTGGCGGAGAATGCTGCGGTTCAGCAGACCTTCATCCGCTAATTTTTCCGGACTTATCAATAGTGCATTACCTGCCATGGCAGAAACGGCGCTGTAGGGCGAGTATCCTGCCGCTGCTGTGGTAGGGTTCAGCGGCAGAACCTGCCAGTATTTTTGGCGGCTGCGCTGCAGGAAATCGGCAAACCGGTAAGCTTCCGGCCCGAGGTCACCGATACCAAATGCTGATGGCAGCCCGCTGATGTGCAGTAAAATACCAGCGCCGCGCTGCTCGATAAATGGCTTTTGCTTACGTTTATTTTCAGGCATTGTCTTGCATGATTTTAAGACGCTCTTCTTTTACAAGTGGATGTGATAACAGCAGTATTGACCGGCTGTTGACTTCGATCGTTCCGCCGGGCTTGTATGTTTTATTGTCTTTGTTAAAAGAAGGTTGACTGGTATCGAGTACGAGCGTCCATTGTTTCCCATAGCGCGACTCAGGAAGTTTGTATTCGAGGGGCTCGTGATGCGCATTGAAGATAACATAGAAGCTGTCATCAATAACGGGTTCCCCTGTCGGTCCCACAGAATGCAGATCACGTCCATTAAAATAAACGGCCATCGATTTCGCCAGATCGTTATTCCAGTGTTCATCACTCATTTCTGACCCGTTCGGAAGGAACCACGCGATATCTTCCACGCCAATACCTTTTATCGGCCGCCCCTGGAACCATCGGCGCCGGCAAAATGCGGGATGCAATTTTCGGAACTTGATCAGGTCGCGTGTAAACTGAAGGACATCCTCGTCAACGTCGTCCCAGTGCAGCCATGATATTTCGTTGTCCTGGCAGTAAGCATTGTTATTGCCTTTTTGCGTGCGACAGATTTCATCGCCGGCCACCAGCATCGGCACGCCCTGTGAAAGAAATAGTGTCGCGAGAAAATTCCTGATCTGTTGCTTCCGTAATTTCAGGATAGCCTGGTCGTTGGTCGGACCTTCCGCGCCGCAATTCCACGAGCGATTATGACTTTCTCCATCCTGGTTGTTCTCGCCGTTTGCTTCGTTGTGCTTTTCGTTGTACGACACGAGGTCGTATAACGTGAATCCATCATGCGCAGTAATAAAATTAATGCTGGCGGTTGGTCTCCTGAAATCACTTTGATAAAGGTCGGAACT